>ERZ827037.69-NODE-69-length-111308-cov-13.414227_pt1 | contig 111308 bp, 103 predicted proteins | sample MGYA00519924_ERZ827037 | MGnify/ENA primary metagenome ERZ827037 (study PRJEB31778, sample SAMEA3449250) | human gut metagenome | biome: human gut; feature: human-associated habitat; material: faeces | place: United Kingdom | collected 2010/2012 ... | reverse complement strand
GAGCGCCACCTTGCCAAGGTGGAGGTAGCGAGTTCGAGCCTCGTCGGCCGCTCCAGTACGAAGCCGTTGCAAATGCAGAGATGCAGATGCAACGGTTTCTTTTTTTGTATGCGGGGAGCGGCTCATTCGTTTTTTATGGAAAATGTGCATTCAATCCCGATTCTTTGCGCCGGGAGTTGACAGAATCTGCTCTTGATTTTATACTGGAATTGTATTGACAAGATCCCGGAAGCAGGGCTGTCCCTGGGCCGGTCCACGCCCTCTGCCGTGTGGTGCAGAGGGCGCTTTTTCACGGGCGCAGGGGGCTTGCAGGGGTCTGAGTGACCGTCCCGGGCGGACAAGCGGATCGGAACGGAAACAAATAAAGGAGGGAGAACGCTTGATCTTTGGCAAGTACATCAACCGCTATTACCTTAAAAATGCACCGGCTTTGCTGCTGGGCATGCTGGCATTGATAGTGGTGGACATCATCCAGCTCAAAGTACCGGAACTGTATCGTCTGGTGATCAACGGCATCAACCTGGGACAGGTGACGGTGAATGGGCAGCTGGTGCCGTTTGATAAGATGGTGCTGCTGCAGCAGATCTGCCTGCCCATGATCTTTATCGTGATCACCATGGTGATCGGCCGCTTTTTGTGGCGGGTCTGCTTTTACGGCTCTGCGGTCAAGGTAGAGGCGGAGCTGCGGGAGCGGATGTTTGACCACAGCCGCCGGCTGTCGCAGCAGTATTATCAGGTGAACAAGGTGGGCAACCTGATGAGCCTGTACACCAACGACCTGGATACCATCCAGGAGTGCTTTGGCGACGGTGTGCTGATGTTCTGTGATGCGCTGGTGCTGGGACTGATGGCGCTGTTCAAGATGTGGCAGATGAGCAGCACTCTGACCCTGCTGGCGCTGATCCCGGCTTTGATCATGTTTGCCATCGGCACCATCATGGGGCAGATGCTGACCCAAAAGTGGGAGCTGCGGCAGCAGGCTTTTTCGGACCTGTCGGACTTTGCGCAGGAGAACTTCTCCGGCATTGCGGTGATCAAAGCCTTTGTCAAGGAGCTGAAAGAGCTGCTTGCATTCCGTAAACTGAACAAGGAAAACGAAGAGATCAATGTGCTGTATACCAAGCTCTCCACCCTTTTGCAGATCCTGGTCACCCTGTTTGTGGAGGCAGTGGTCTGCGTGATCCTGGGGTACGGCGGCTACCTGGTGTATATGGGCAAGTTCAACGCCGGACAGTTGGTGGAGTATATTGGTTATTTTGAGGCCATCGTCTGGCCCATTATGGCTGTGTCCATGCTGATTGAAAAAACATCCCGCGGCAAGGCTTCGCTCAACCGCATCAGCGAGCTGCTGGACGCCCCCATCGATGTGGCAGACCGTCCCGGTGTGCCTGCGCTGGAAAATGTCAAGGGCGGCATTGAGTTCCGGGATCTGACCTTCCGTTATCCGGACGGCGAGTTCGATGTGCTGCAGAACGTCTCCTTCAAGATCGAACCGGGGGAGAGCGTGGGCATCGTGGGCAAGACCGGTGCTGGCAAGACAGCCCTGGTGGATCTTCTGCTGCGCACCTACAATGTGCCGGACGGCACCTTGTTTGTGGATGGGCAGGATGTAAACAGTGTTACCATCCGGTCGGTACGCTCTGCCTGCGCCTATGTGCCACAGGATAACTTCCTGTTCTCGGATACCATTGCCCACAACATCGGCTTTGGTGTGGACGATGCCACTGCGGAACAGATCGACCGTGCCGCAGCTCTGGCAGATGTGCGGGATAATATCGTGGATTTCAAGGATGGCTTTGAGACCATGTTGGGTGAGCGCGGCGTTACCGTTTCCGGCGGACAGAAGCAGCGCATCTCCATTGCCCGCGCTTTGCTGAAGGATGCGCCCATCCTGATCCTGGATGACTCGGTGTCGGCGGTGGATACCCGCACCGAGAAGGTGATCTTGGAAAACCTGCGCACCAGCCGGGCGGGTCAGACCACCTTGCTGATCGCTCACCGCATCTCTACTGTGAAAGATCTGGACAAGATCGTATTTTTGGAGGCTGGCCGCATTGAAGATGTGGGCACCCATGCGCAGCTGTATGCCCGCTGTGCCGAGTACCGGCGCATGGTAGATCTGCAGCAGCTGGAGGATGAGACAGGGGGGGAGAACAATGGCTGATTTTAACCCGCTTTTGCTGGTGGGCGGCATCATCGGTGCTGTGTCGGCACTGCTGATCGGCGCTTATGCAGCGGTCAAGGATAAAAAAGCTGCCATGGGTTTTGAGCGCAATATGCCGGATGGGGAGATCGTCCGCCGCCTGGCGGCGTATGCACGGCCCTATCTGCCGCAGTTTGTGGTTGTAGGCTTTTTGATGCTGTTCTCTATCTCCTACGATATCATTTCGCCGCTCCTGATCGGCTATATCGAGGAACTGGTGGTGGGCACCTTTGCGCTGAAGCACCTGTTTGCGGCAGTGGCTGTATATGCCGGAGTGCTGCTGTTCTCGATGGGCAGCACCTATTTCCAAGCGGTGATCCTGCAAAAAGTGGGACAGCGCATCGTTTCTGATCTGCGTGAGGATCTGTTTGTCCATATCGAGTCGCTGTCCCATGAGCAGCTCAACGAGATCCCGGTGGGCAAGCTGGTCACCCGTGTGACCAACGACACCAACGCTATCTCCATGATGTTCACCAATCTGTTGGTCAACCTGACCAAAAATGCGTTTGTGATCTTGGGCATCCTGGTGGCGATGGTCTGCCTGAATTATGAGCTGACCCTGATGGTGCTGTGCTTTGTGCCCTTTATCGTGCTGTTTACGGTGATCTTCCGCAAGTTTTCCCGCCGGGCGTACCGCAAGGTAAAGGATGCCACCACCGATATCAACACCTACCTGTCCGAGAACCTCTCCGGCATCAAGGTCACCCAGATCTTTGGCCGGGAGGATGAGAAGCAGGCGGATTTCTGCCGCCGCAGCCAGGCACTGGCAAAGGCAAAGCAGGAGCAGATCTTCGTGTTTGGTGTGTTCCGTCCGCTGGTGTATATGCTGTACATCAGCTCGATCCTGTGCCTGTTCTACCTGGGCGGTATGGGCTATCTGGAGGGAACCAGCTTTTTGGGGCAGACCCTGACCAGCGGCACCATCGTTACCTTTTATATGTACATTGCCAAGTTCTTTACCCCCATCCAGAACCTGGCGGAACAGTTCAACTGGCTGCAATCTGCGCTGGCTTCCGGTGAAAAGGTCTTTTCCATCATGGATATCCAGCCTAAGCTGGTGGATGCACCGGATGCCATCGAGCTGGAGGAGGTCAAGGGCGAGATCGAGTTCCGGGATGTGTGGTTCAGCTATGTACCGGGGGAGTGGGTGCTGCAGGGAGTGTCCTTCCACATCCATCCCCGGGAGACGGTGGCCTTTGTTGGCTCGACCGGCTCCGGCAAGAGCACCATCCTCTCTCTGATCTGCCGCAATTATGAGTTCCAGAAAGGCCAGATCCTGATCGACGGAGTGGACATCCGCAAGATCAAGATCTCCTCTCTGCGGCGGCATTTTGGCCAGATGCTGCAGGATGTGTTCCTGTTCTCCGGCACCATTCGTTCCAACCTGCTGCTGCGGATGGATGGGGTGCCGGATGAGGAGATCCTGCGGGTATGCCATTATGTCAACGCAGATCAGTTCATCGCCAAGCTGGATCATGGCCTGGATGAGGAAGTACGGGAGCGGGGCAACAACTTCTCTGCCGGTCAGCGGCAGCTGCTCAGCTTTGCCCGCACCTTGCTGCATAAGCCTAGCGTCATGATCCTGGACGAAGCAACGGCCAACATTGATACCGAGACCGAGATCCTGATCCAGGACTCGCTGGAAAAGATGCGCACGGTGGGCACTATGCTGATCGTGGCGCACCGGCTGTCCACGATCCAGCACGCAGACAATATCATCGTGCTGTCCCATGGTAAGATCCTGGAGCAGGGCAACCACCAGCAGCTGCTGGCGCAGCATGGACGGTACTATCAGCTTTACACCCTGCAATACAGCAAGGAGCAGATCGGCAAGCACTGATCAAAAGGCAAAAATATAAGCGTGTATATGGCCTGCGCGTCTGCGCAGGCCATATTTTTTGCCGCAGCCCCCCATAAGTGTAACCATCCGATCCAGAAAAAAACCTTGCAATTTTTGGGGGCAGCGATTATTATAAAAAGATAAAAGACAGCAAAAAAGGAGATCGGCCATGACCCTGACCGAACAAAAGCAAGCGCAGCGTCAGGCGGGCGTTGCGGCACGGAAGGCACTGTCTGCGCAGGTGCGCAGTGCAGCAGATGCAGCCATCTGTGCGGGGATTTGTCAGACGGAAGCGTACCGCTGCGCAGGGACGCTGCTGGTGTATGCAGCCTGGGGCGGGGAGGTGGATCTGTCGGCTTTGATCCAAACCGCCCAACAGGACGGCAAGACTGTGGCCTGGCCGGTCTGCGGCGAAGGATATCGTCTTACAGCGGTGGTGCCCGGCCCGGCGGGCTGGCAGGCCGGACGTTACGGCATTCCGGCACCGGTGCTGGACGGCGCACAGATCCTGCGCCCGGACCAGTTGGATCTGGTGGTGACGCCCTGCACAGCGTTTGACCCGGATTGCGGCCGGGTGGGCATGGGCAAAGGATATTACGACCGCTTTCTGCCGCTGTGCACCCATGCGTTCCGGCTGGGGGCAGCCTATGAGGTGCAAAAGGTGGAGCTGGCTGCTGCGGACCCAAACGATCAGCGGCTGGATGCTGTTATTACGGAAGGGAGAGTATATCGATGCAAGATCTGACAGCACTGGCCTGCAGCGATTTTTTGTCGGCCTTGGCAGGGCCTGCTGCGGCACCGGGGGGCGGCGGTGTGTCGGCTTTGGCCGGTGCGCTGGGCGTTGCTTTGGGCAATATGGTGGGCAGCCTGACGGTGGGTAAGCCCAAGTATGCAGCTGTGGAACCGGAGATCCGGGCATTGAATTCGCAGGCGGAATCTCTGCGCTGCCAGCTGGAAGTGTTGATCCAGGCAGATGCAGAGGCGTTTGCGCCGGTGGCTGCTGCGTACCGGATGCCCCGGGCTACCCCGGAGCAAGCGGCGGAAAAGGCGGCGGCCTTGGAAGCTGCCTTGGCGGGAGCGTGTGCAGTGCCGATGCAGGTCATGGAGCTGTCTGCCAAGGGCATTGCCCTGGCAGAGCAATACGCCGCCAAAGGCAGTGTGCTGGCGGTATCGGATGCAGGGTGTGCGGCCGTTTTGTGCCAGACCGCGCTGCGCTGCGGCCTGCTGAATCTTTACGCAAATACAAAATTGATGGCGGATCGCAGCCGTGCCAAAGAGCTGAATGCGCAGGCAGAAACGCTGCTGACAGCCTGGACGGGACGGGCAGATCGGCTCTGGCGGCAGACCGCAAAGGACCTGGGAGGAGAGGGAGAATGTCTCAGCTGCTGAAAGGCGGGCCGGTGGCCGCCGCATTGAATGAAAAGACCGCAGCACTTTGCGCTGCATTGACCCAGCGGGGCGTGACCCCCACGCTGGCAGTGGTGCGTGTGGGCGAAAAGGAGGATGACCTGGCGTATGAGCGGGGGCTGCTGGCCCGCTGCGCAAAGGTGGGGGTGGCGGTGCGCTGTTTCCCTCTGCCGGAACAGGTGTCCCAGGCCCGGTTGATGGAACAGATCCAGCAGATCAACCAGGACAGCAGCATCCACGGCTGCCTTTTGCTGCGCCCGCTGCCCACTGGACTGGATGAGGAAACGGTGCGGAATATGCTGGACCCGGCCAAGGATGTGGACGGGATCACCGATGCTTCTCTGGCAGGGCTGGTCAGCGGCAGCGGCCGGGGCTTTGCCCCCTGCACTGCGCAGGCCTGCCTGGAGATCCTGCAGCACTATGCCATTCCGCTGGAAGGCAAGCGGGCTGTAGTGGTGGGGCGCAGCTTGGTGGTGGGGCGGCCTGCGGCTTTGCTGCTGGACCGCGCCAATGCCACGGTGACGGTCTGCCACTCCCGCACCCAGGATCTGGCCGCTGTCTGCCGCCAGGGAGATATACTGGTGGCGGCGCTGGGGCGTGCCCAGGCGCTGCGGTCGGAGTGTTTCCGGGCGGGACAGGTCGTGGTGGATGTGGGCATCCATGTGGGCGCAGACGGAAAACTCTGCGGGGATATCTGCCAGGAAGATGCTTTGCAAGCAGACCTTGCATTTACCCCGGTGCCGGGCGGCGTAGGGGCTGTGACCACCGCGATCCTGGCGCTGCATGTGGCGCAGGCTGCTCAGTCCGCCTCAAATTCCGACTGATGCTGCCGGAAAAAGTCGTAGTAGATGCGCACATTCGGCAGTTGGGTCCAGGGCGCAGTTTCCACGGGGACCGTATCCAGGTCGTAGATGCGTGCCCCAGGGATGGCCAGCAAAAAAGGCGAGTGGGTAGCCAATACCAGCTGACAGCCCTCGAACCGGGCGCAGCCATATAAGAGCTCTGCCAGCTGGATCTGACGCTCGGCACTGAGGCTGTTTTCCGGCTCATCCAGCAGATAGAGTGCCCGGGGTTTCAGCTGTATCTGAAAGTAATGCAGGGCGCTCTCCCCGTTGGACTGGGTGCGGATATTGTTGGTGACCCGCTGGCGCACATATTGGGTGGTGGAGCTGCGCCGGGCAGCCAGCCCCTGTTTGAACTCTTCATAATCCTCCATGGAGTGGAGCCGGAGCGGGGTGTTTTTGTAGTGCTGGTACTCCGCAAACAGATCCTCCCGGCGGCGGTCCACCCCGTCGTTGAAGTCCCGCACGCCGAACATATAGTCAAAAACATCGTCGCTGGTGATGATGCGGCTGTTGTCCGGCAGATGCCGCAGGGTGGAGGCTTTGCACAGCTGTACGTAGTCATCAAACAGTGCGCTGTGGTTGAAGCTGCTCTTCCGGGGCAGGGCTAGTTTTTGTGCGATGATGTTCAGCATCGTGCTTTTGCCGGAGCCATTGCCGCCGTAAAAGATCGTCACTGCATCAAATACGATCCGCTCCCACTGCTTTTTGGGGAAGTGCTGGAAAGGATAGACACTGTCATATGCATACTCGGCATTTTTATGCCGGAAATAGCGCCATTCGTCGTCTGCATCCGGCAGACGGAACTCGTCCAGATAAAGCATCGCTGCAAGACCTCCTGTACAGGCTGTGGGTATTTTTAGTTTGATTATAGCGCAGAGCGCTGCCCAGAACAAGAGCAGCCCCTGTGCTGCAATAATAACAAAGGAGATGGCAGTATGGAGTACAAACGCTTTTATGATGCGATCGTTGTCCGGTTGGATAAAGGGGAGGAGATCCTGGAACAGATGCGAGAGCTGGCTATGATGGAAAAGATCCACCTGGCCAGCGTCCAGGGCATCGGCGCGGTGGACAAGTTTACCATCGGCGTGTTTGACACCCAGGCAAAGCAGTTCTGTCCGCGGGAGTACACGGGCTGCTATGAGATCGTATCGCTGACGGGGTCCATCAACACGATGAACGGAGAGTTCTACTGTCACCTGCACATGAGCGCAGCAGACGGCACCGGTGCGGTGGTGGGCGGCCACCTGAGCAATGCACGGATCAGCGCCACTGCCGAGCTGGTGATCCGCACCCTGCCGGGGCGGGTAGAGCGGGTGTATGACCCAGAGATCGGGCTGAACCTGCTGGATTTTTAAGAGGATACAAAACAGCCCCTGCGCACAAGTCCGTGCGCAGGGGCAGTTTTTGTTTACAGGCTGGTGAGCACCAGGGCGCATAAGGGCAAAGTCAGGATGCTGAGCAGGGTTGTCAGCACCACGCTGCCCGCGGCAAAGCCCTCGTCGTGGCCGAACTGCACCGCAAATACAGAGGTGATGGCCGCCGCAGGGCAACATTCCAGCAGGACGACCACCTGAGAGACGGTGCCAAAATGCAGCAGACCCAGCAGGGCAAACAGAGCCATGCATACAGCAGGGATCAGCAGCATACGAACACCGGCCAGCTGCCAGATCTGCCGGTCGGCCAGGATGGTGCGCAGGTTGCCGGAGCCGATCAGCATGCCGGTGATCAGCATAGAGAGCGGGGTGTTCATGCCGCCCAGCAGCTGCAGGGGCTGGACGATCAGCGAGGGCAAAGGCAGCTGCAGCAGATAGATGGTCAGGCCGATGACCATGGCGTACAGCACCGGAGTGTGCAGCAGACTGCGGCCCAGCTCCCGGGCGCTGGCCTTGCCGCTGACCAGTCCATAGCCCAAGGTCCACAGCAGCAGGTTGAATACGGTAACGTAGGCGCTGGCATACAGCAGACCCTCGGCGCCAAACAGAGCAGAGATCAGCGGGAAGCCCATGTACGCCGCATTGGAAAAAATGCAGGCAAAGCGGAAGATCGAAGCCCGGCTGTCTTTGCGGCGGGCGGTGAGCAGAACGGTCACGCCGGTGCCCAGCAGAATGGCCAGCACACTGAGGCCGAAAGCAGCCAGCAGGTTGCGCAAGATCTCCATGCTGAACTCCATCTGGTAGGAGTTCAGGATCATGGCAGGCACCACTACATTGACCAGCAGCCCGCTGAGGGTCTGTTTGCCCTCACTGCGCAGGATGCCGGCTTTGGTGGCCGCTACACCGGTAAAGATCAGTAAAAACAGCACCGCAACCTGTTGGGCGGTGATCATTGCCAGCTGCATGGGCAAAGTCCTCCTTGTCTGTTGGATACATCTAACCTAGATATAGCACGGGAGAGGGGATTTTGCAAGCCCTCAGGCCAAAAAAAAGAGACAAAAAAGACCCGCCGGAGCGGGTCGAAGGATCATTTCAGGGTGCCGTCCAGGACCTGGTTGTAGTACCAGGGCTTTGGTGCACGGAAGGTCTTGCCGCTGAGGAAGGCAAAATCCGGCTGCGAGAAGTGCGGCAGGACCAGCTCCCAGGCGCACAGAGCCTGGTATTTCAGCTTCAGCTCTCGATTAGCGGCATTGTTGCCGTACTTGCTGTCGCCCAGGATAGGGCAGCCGATGCTGGCCATGTGGGCGCGGATCTGATGGGTGCGCCCGGTGATCAGGCGGACCTTGAGCAGAGCCAGGCGGCCGGAGACAGCCAGGGTCTCGTACTGGGTCTCCACCTGTTTGGCGCCGGGCAGCTTTTCGCCTACGATCTTGACGATGCCGCGGTCTGCGTCCTTGAGCAGGTAGCCCCCCAACACGCCTTCCGGCGGGGTGGGACGGCCAAAGGTGACACAAAGATAGTTCTTTTGCACCTCCCGGCTTTTGATGGCTTCCAGGAAGATCTGCTCTGCCTCCGGAGTCTTGGCGATGATCACCAGACCGCTGGTGCCGGTATCCAGCCGGTGGCACAGGGCCGGCTGATACAGGCTGTTCTCGCTGTATTCGCCCTGCTGGTTCAGGTACAGCAGCGCACGGTTCAGCAGGGTGTCATCCTCCGGGCCGTCTACTGCCAGCCCGGCGGGTTTGTTGGCTACCAGGATCTGGGGGCAGTCGTATACGACCTGCGCAGGGCAGCGGGCGTTTTTCCAGGCAGGGCCATCCACCCGGATGCCTTCGTCCAGCACGTCATCCAGGATAAACAGCTTGATCTCATCCCCGGCCATCACACGGGTGGACAGGGGCTGCTTTTTGCCGTTCAGCTTGATCTTATTTTCCCGCAGAGCCTTGTTCAGACGGCCCGGATTCAGGGCGGGATACTGCTGCATCAGGTAATTGTCCAGCCGGGTAGGGGCCAGGCATTTCACTTTCAATATCTTCACGGAAGGTTCCCTTTCTTTCACATTGATACGGTGTGTTCTTCTTATTTTAGCCGAAAATGCGGTAGGCTGTCAAGTAAGGACGCTTTGGGACGCAGTGTCAGGCGGCGGACAGAGCAAAGCGTACGCCCCTGCTGCCAAGGATAGTCCTCGGAGGGAGATACCATGCCATGAAAACGGAGGGAGACAGGGGCCGCAGGGCTGGCCAGCAGCCAGTCTGCCTGTATGGGCCTTGCAAGAGAGGCATCGCCGGATACAGCTGCCAGCGTGTGCCCGCCTGCGGTGATGCGCACGATACACCCGTCCCGGGTACGCAGTACCTCTGCTCCGACCCCGCCGCATTGGGCGGTGCGGCTGTGCAGCGCAGGCCATTGCGCTGGCTGGAACCGTCGGTGGGCGGGCAGCGTGCAAGGCGTTTTGGGGGACAAACGCAGGTCAATGAGCAGCTGCAGGTCGGCACCGCGGCGCTGCAGCAAAGTCTCCACAGCGCTTTGTGCAGCATCCCCGCCCCGGAACAGTACGACAGCCTGTCCGGATTGGGTGATCACTACGGCGGGAGCGGTGGAACTGCCGGCCAATTCTACATGGATCAGATCCCGGCTCAGGGCGCTGCCCATATAAATGGCGGCGCCCGCAGCCAGCATAAGGGCAGGCAGAGCGATGCGCAGACGGACCTTTTTGTGCAGCGCTGCTCCTGCAAGAGCCAAAAGCAGCAGGCAGACGATGGCCCCATAGCTCGTATCAAAATAGAGCTGTGCCCCTGGCCATCCGGCGACCCACCGAGCCCAGGTGTTGAGCAGGACGGTCAGCGCTCCCGCACCAAAGGAGCAGCTGTAATACAGCCAGCGCAGCGCAGGGAATAAGCCGGTGATAGCGGCAGCGATCCCCAGCAGCATCAGCGGCTGCACCAGCCACAGCACCGCCAGGCTGGATACCAGGGCATAGGCGCTGACGCTCATGCCCCGCAGCACCAGCACGGGGAAGGTGGCTGCGGAAGCGCCGCAAGAGATGCAAAAGCCCTCCCAAACGGGGGCAAGGCATCGGATGCACCAGCGGGGCAGGGATTTTGGCATCTTCTGACGGAGATACTTTGCCCCTCTTTTGGCACAGGAGGCACCGGCCAGCGTGCCAAGGACGGCAGCAAAGGAGAGCTGAAACCCTACGTCGCAGGCCGCATAGCCGTTGCTCAGACTCATCAGCAGGCCAGCTGCCGCCAGACTGGTCCATGGGTCGGGCGGGCCATAGACCCACACCCCCAAAGCGCTGATCCAGATGGCCACAGCAGCCCGGAGAACAGAGGGCGTGAACCCTGTGACCCCGATCAGCAGCAGAGCACACAGGCTGCGGGCCAGCGCAGTGATTCGGCGGGTGCAGTAGCGCTGCTCTCGCTTTTTGGACAGAAGCGGCCCGAGTGCACCGCCGCACAGCAAGGTGACGTGCATCCCGCTGACGACCAGTACATGGGATAATCCAGCTGAGCGGTAAGCTGCATTCATTTCTGGGGGGAGAGCGGTGCGGTCTCCTGCGATCATAGCAGCCAGTACCCCGCCGGTATCCTTGTCCGACAGTTTTTGCAGGGACTGGCTGAGTTTATGCTGCAGCCGTGCGGTGCGGGCACGGAAACTGGTGCTTTTTCCTTTTGGAAGGAAGTCGGACTGATACACGGCATAGAGCGCCGACCCGTCTGCATAGGAATCCAGAGCCTGAGCGGGGTCAGGCGGTTCCAGTGCAAAGCGTCCGCTGATGCGATCCCCGGCGGCACAAAGGGGCAGGCTGGGACAGTGGACCTGGAATCCGGCCTTCTGCCCGCCTGCAAGCTCCACCCAAAGCACCGCCTGCACCGTTTTTGGAGAAAATCCGGGCTGGATCTGCTGCACTTGTGCGGTGAGCAAAAGCTGCTTGCCGGCGTAGCGCGCCTGCAGAGAGCGGATGCCCAGCTGGCTTGCCCATAACAGCAGCAGACCTGCGCCTGCCCCGGCAAGCATACACCAGACTGCTTTGGAGCAGTGGCGGCGTGCAAACAGAAAGATAAAAAATGCCGCGAAGGGCAGCAAAAACGCCCCTCGCGGCAAAAAAGCGCAAAAGATCTCTACGGCCAATGCACTTGCACAAAAAATGCACAGCGGCCGTCTCATAGGATTATTAGTGGAAGAACAGGGGCAGCGGCTCCAGGAACAGGATGTCCTCGCGCTCCGCGGCATCGCCCTCGGCCAGCACAGCAGCCTGGCCTACGATCTCGCAGTTGGTCTGCTTGGCCAGCTCATCCAGAGCCTTCAGAGAGCCGCCGGTGGAAATGACGTCGTCCACCACCAGCACCCGCTTGCCGTTCATCTTCTCCAGCTCCTTGCGGTCAATGACCAGTTTCTGCTTGCCGGCGGTCGTGATGGACTCGTCCTCCACGATCACGGGGTCGCTCATGTAGAGCTTGACGCCCTTGCGTGCGCAGATGTAGGGCTTGCCGCTCTGACGGCTCATCTCGTGTGCCAGGGGGATGCCCTTGGCCTCGGCAGTGAGCAGGATGTCAAACTCCGGGCACTTTTTCAGCAGCTCGGCAGCGGCAGCCACGGTCAGCTCGGCATCGCCCAGCATGATAAAGGCCGCAATGTCCAGGTGGTCATTCACCTTGCAGATGGTCAGCTCACGGGTCAGACCCGCAACGTGCAGGGTATACGTATTATCCATAATGAATTTTTCCTTTCTCGCTCCGGTTCAAACGGGCAGAACTTCGCCGCCCAGAACATGGAAGTGGAGGTGAGGCACAGTCTGTCCGGCATCCGGCCCCACATTGGAGACGACCCGGTAGCCGTTTTCCAGCCCGGTCTGCTGGGCCAGCTGAGCGATCACCGCAAAGATGTGCCCCAGCAGAGCCGCATCGCCCTCGGTCAAGGCAGCTGCCGAAGCAATGTGGCGCTTGGGGATGACCAAGAAGTGGACCTTGGCCTGCGGGTGGATGTCGTAGAAGGCAAGCACCTGCTCATCCTCATAGAGCTTGTTTGCCGGGATCTCGCCCGCCGCGATCTTGCAGAATAAACACTCTTCCATCCGAAATGCTCCTTTCCTGGGTACAGCAACGGTACAAGCAAATGCAGATCTTACAGGCCCAGGGTCTTGCGGACGATGTTGCCCACAGCCTGCAGTGCCTCGTCGATCTTGGTCTCATCCTTCAGGCCGGCCATAGCAAAGTCCGGCTTGCCGCCGCCCTTGCCGCCGGCAATGGCAGCCAGCTCCTTGACCAGCGCACCGGCCTTCAGATTCTGCTGCTGTGCCAGGCCATTGGTGGCCACAGCCATGGTCAGCTTCTCCTCGGCCTTGCCCACCAGCACAGCCACCACCGGGTTCTTGGCCTTGTCGCGGATGGTATCGCACATGCCGCGCAAAGTGTCGCCGGAGGTGCCGGTAAAGTAGGCGGAAATGATCTTGACGCCGCCGACATCCTCGGCATCGTCAAACAGGGTCTCAACCTTGGAGGCTGCGATCTTGGCCTTCAGCTCGTCCAGTTCACGGCTCATAGCCTTGTTTTCGGCCATGACGGTCTCGGCACGCACCGGCAGTGCGGCCACATTGTTGGCCTTCAGGGTGGCAGCCACGCTGCGCAGCATCACTTCCTGCAGGTTTGCACGCAGCAGCAGGTTTTTGCCGGTGACGGCTTCGATGCGGCGGATGCCGGCAGCCACAGAGGACTCGCTGACGATCTTGAAGCAGCCGATCTGAGCGGTGTTCTGCACATGGGTGCCGCCGCAGAACTCATCGGACCAGCCCTGGATATCGACAACGCGGACAACGTCGCCGTATTTCTCGCCAAACAGAGCCATAGCGCCCAGCTTCTTGGCTTCCTCAATGGGCATCTCATTGACGCACACCGGCATAGCCTCAAAGATCTTATCGTTCACCAGCTGTTCCACGCGGGCCAGCTCCTCCGGGGTAACGGCGCTGAAGTGGGTGAAGTCAAAGTGGGTCAGCTCCTCGCTCTGGTAGGAACCTGCCTGGTGTACATGGTCACCCAGCACCTCCCGCAGGGCAGCCTGCAGCAGGTGGGTGGCGGTGTGGTTGCGGCAGACAGCCATGCGGAACTCACGGTCCACACGGGCATTCAGGCAGTCGCCCACCTTAACGATGCCGCTTTCCAGCACACAGGTGTGGACGTAGTAGCCCTTGGGGGTCTTTTTCACGTCCAGCACCCGCAGGGTGCAGCTGTCGTTCTCCAGCAGACCGTGGTCTGCGACCTGGCCGCCCATCTCAGCATAGAGGGGGGTCTTGTCCAGCACCACCAGCACGCCTTCCTTGGCCTGGTCATCGGTGGAGATAGCCTCGGTCAGGGTCTCTTCGTCGCTCAGAGCCACAACGGTGCCCTGGTCCTCCAGGGTGGTATAGCCGGTAAAGACGGTGGGCTCGGCCTCCAGAGCGCCAAACAGATCCTCGCTCCAGCCAGAGATGTTCTTTTTCAGACGCTCAGCCCGGGCACGCTCCTTCTGCTTTTTCATCTCTGCGTGGAAGCCTTCCTCGTCGATATCCAGGCCCTGCTCGGCGGCGATCTCACGGGTCAGATCCAGCGGGAAACCGAAGGTATCGTTCAGCTTAAAGACATCCACACCGCTCAGCAGGTGGGCATGGGCCTTCTCCAGCTTGTCGATCATGGTGTTCAGGATATTGATGCCGGCATCGATGGTACGGGCAAAGTTTGCCTCCTCGGTGCCGATGACCTTCTTGATATAAGCGGCATGCTCCCGCAGCTCCGGGTAGGCAGACTCGCTGGACTGGATCACAGTCTCCACCAGCTCTACCAGGAAGGGGCGCTGGATGCCCAGCATCCGGCCATGGCGGGCAGCACGGCGCAGCAGACGGCGCAGCACATAGCCGCGGCCTTCGTTGGAGGGCAGGATGCCGTCCGACACCATGAAGGTGCAGCTGCGGATGTGGTCGGTGATCACGCGGATGGAGATATCGTCCTTGTCGTTGGCACCGTAGGTCTTGTTGGCGATGCGCTCCACATGGTGCAGCACGCTCTGCACAGTGTCCACCTCAAACAGGTTGCCCACGCCCTGCATCACGCAGGCCAGGCGCTCCAGACCCATGCCGGTGTCGATGTTGGGGCGGGGCAGGCGCTCGTAGTGGCCCTTGCCGTCCGAGTCGAACTGGCTGAACACCAGGTTCCAGATCTCCATATAGCGGTCGCAGTCGCAGCCGACGCCGCAGGTGGGCTTGCCGCAGCCGTACTGCGGGCCGCGGTCGAAGTGGATCTCAGAGCAGGGGCCGCACGGACCAGAGCCGTGCTCCCAGAAGTTGTCCTCCTTGCCCAGGCGCACCATGTGATCCGGGGCGATGCCCACCTTCTGGGTCCAGATCTCGTAGGCCTCGTCGTCTTTCTCATATACCGAGATATAGAGCCGGTCCTTGGGAATGGCCATCCACTCCTCGCTGGTCAAAAACTCCCAAGCCCAGGGGATGACCTCATCCTTAAAATAATCCTGGAACGAGAAGTTGCCCAGCATCTCAAAGAAGGTGCCGTGCCGGGCGGTGATGCCCACCCGCTCGATATCCGGGGTGCGGATGCACTTCTGGCAGGTGGTCACCCGATGACGGGGCGGCTCTTCCTGCGCCAGAAACCATTTTTTCATGGGGGCCATGCCGCTGTTGATCAGCAGCAGGCTGGGGTCGTTTTTGGGTACCAGGGGGAAGCTGTCCAGCCGCAGGTGGCCTTTGCTCTCAAAAAAGCTCAGATAGCGGTCGCGCAGTTCATTCAAACCGGTCCATTGCATAGGTTGATTCTCCTCACATCGTTGTGTTGCGTATGGCAGGAGCCAAGCGGCTCCAAGACCCTTTGGCAGACGAAAAAATAAAACAGCCCCCATCCCCTCAGGGACGAAGGCTGCTGTAAGCTCCGTGGTACCACCCAGATTGCAGGCGCAGGACCTGCCTCTTTTGCCGCGCTAACGCTGCGGTGCGTCCAGCTCATTTCGCCGGAGGCTCCGGGGTGGCGTGTGCTGTGCTTACCGGGAGACCTTGCAGCCTGCGGGTCTCCTCTCTGGCCGGTATTGCTTACAGCGCTGGCCCCATCTATGCCGTCTGTCATGATCTTTGATGGGCGCAGGACAGGCCCATCAGGCCAGCTTGCGTACATTTCAAATTATAACATGGCCGCGGCATTTGTCAACTGCTTTGGGCAAATTTTGCGGGCGGCTGCGGTGGTGCGGCTCTTTCCAACCAGAGCGGATTGTGGTACAATGGGGCAGCAATGGCAGGGCCGCGTCCTGCCGGAAGGGAGGGGGCGTGTCGTTGGCCACAGAAGCAAAGCTCCGTCAGCTGGCCGGAAAGGATTGTCCGGTCTATTATTTTTACTCTACCGAGCGCTACCTGGTGCGGCAGGCCACCGCTGCTGCCGTGCGGGTGCTTTGTGCAGAAGGGGAAGAAGAACCCACCGTGCTGGATGGTGCCGCCCCGGATATTGAGCAGCTTATCATGGCGGCAGGTACGATCTCCTTTTTTGGGACCCGCCGGGTGGTGGTCTTGCCGGAGCTGGAACCGTCTGCCTATGGGGAGAAAGACCTGGAGGAACTGTGCGGCACGCTTGCCAGCCTGGAGAATGCAGTGGTGGTGCTGGGCAGCGTCTTTGAGGCCGAGCGGGGCAAACTGCGAATGGGCAAGCGGGCACAGAAGCTGGCTGCCCAATGCAAAAAACTGGGCTATGCGGAGGAGCTGGCAAAGCCAAAGCCCTTTGAGCTGAAAGCCATGATGATCGACCGGGCCAAGGCGCAGGGGGCTGTTCTGCCGGAGGGCGCAGCCCAGGCGCTGCTGGAGCGCTGCGGCGAGGAGCCTTTCCTGCTGGAAAATGAGGTGGACAAGCTCTGTGCGCTGGCTGGTTATCAGACCGTGACCACCGCGATGGTGGCAGAAATGGGTACGGTAAGTCTGGAGGCAGATGTGTTCGAGATGATTCGCATGATCACAGCCAAAAATGCCACGGGGGCCTGCAAAAAATTACAGACCCTGCTGCGGCTGCAGCAGGAACCCATCGCCATAACGGCGGCTATGATCGGCAGCTATGTGGATCTGTATCGGGTCAAGCTGGGGGCTTCCCGGCGGAAAAACTACGCCGCAGTATTCAAGGACTTTGGGTATAAAGGCAGCGACTTCCGGCTCAAGCGGTCGGCGGAGACGGCATCGCATTATACGCTGCCGCAGCTGGAAAATTGTCTCCAGGTGCTGCTGGAGCTGGATCAAAGTTTGAAAAGCCAGCCAGTGGATAAGGCTGTGCTGCTGGAGATGGCGCTGTGCCGCCTGGCTCTGGCAGGAGGTGCACGGTGAGCCGCCCCGCGACCCCGCTGCATACACAGCGGGTGCTGATCGTGGAGGGAAAATACGATGCGGCACGGTTATCCCACCTGACAGATGCCATGATCCTGCTGACCGATGGCTTTGCTATTTATAAAGATAAGCAGCGTCAGCAGCTGTTCAAAGCATTGGCCAAAAAGAATGGACTGATCCTTCTCACCGACTCGGACGCGGCGGGTTTCCGCATCCGCAACTATATCACGAACCTGGTGGGGGCGGAGAATGTGGTGCAGGCATACGTCCCGGCCATTCCGGGCAAGGAGCGCCGAAAGGCCCAGCCCGGCAAGGAGGGACTGCTGGGTGTGGAGGGGGTAGAGGATGATATCCTTCTCCAGTGTCTGCGGGATGCACTGGGCCCAGAGGCGGGGGAAGCTCCGCCCCGCCCGGCTGGCCGGCAGATCACCTATACGGATCTGTACGACTGGGGGCTTTCCGGCACAGCAGGCAGCGCCGAGCGCAAGCGCCGTCTGCTGACCGCTTTGGGTCTGCCGCCCCGGCTGTCTAAAAAAGAGCTTGTAGAAGCACTGAACCGTTTGTATACCTACCAGCAGCTGGATGAGCTGCAAGCAAGACTGCTGGCAGAAGAATGAATAAAGCCGCCCCTGGGAAAGCAGATCCCCAGGGGCGGCTTTGCTTTATCACATCGGCGATTTTTACGGTTGAGCGTGGTGCTCCAGCCAGTCCATAGCGCCTGCTGCGAGTATGGCGCTGCCAAAGGACAAGATGTCCTCATTGAACACGATGTCGGCGTTGTGCATGGGCTTGCTGTAGAGTTCATTCTCCTGGCGGGACCCGGCACCCAGCAGCATCGTGGTGTGCAGATCGTGGCCGCAGCCGTGCATGGAGCCGGTGTTGCATTGGAAGGGCAGACCGGTCTGCTCTTGAAGGGCCAGAGCATCCATATCGGCCCGGAGCAGAATGGTCTTGCCGGGGCGGCTGCCCTGGATGGTGGCGGTCAGAGAGCTGTGGGCCAGCTCCTGCGGGCAATAGCCATACTGGATCAGTTTTTCCATTATAAAGGCTTTGGTCCGGGGCAGCTGCTGCCCCACTTCTGCATTTTGATGAAGGAAGTGCCGTATCTCCACCAGCTCGGGCTGGAGAGCAAGGGCCTGCTGATAGATCTGGTGCATAAAATAAAACTCCTTTCAGAAAAACCGCAGCATTTTACGGTCCTGACCTTGGGGGACGATGTTTCTATTATACGCCTGTTGGCGCAGCAAGGGGTAGAAATTTTTATCGGTCTTATCGTTTGCGGCAAGCGGCATAGGATCGGCTATACCGGACGGTCGGTTTGATTCCATGCCTGGCGCAGCAGCTGCAATGCGTGGCTTTCCAGGCGGGACACATAGCTGCGGCTGATGTCCATCAGCTTTGCGGTCTCTAACTGTGTCAGAGGCGGCTGTCCAGCCAGGCCGTAGCGCAGGAGCAAAAGTTTGCGCTCCCGAGCGGGCAGCGATTCGATCAGTTGACGCAGATGGCGGGCGTCATCCTGCCGCTCAAAGCCATCCTCCATGGAAAAACTGTCCTGCAAAACGTCCTCCAAGGTCAAGGCAGAGTCCTCCTTGCTGCTTTCCAGCGATTCCTGCAAGGAGACCATGACGACTGGTTTGCGGTCCCGCCGGAACTGCATTCGGATCTCATTTTCAATGCACCGGCTGGCATAGGTGGAAAAACGGGCTCGCCGGGTGGAGTCAAACGTATCCACTGCCTTCATAAGCCCGATGGTGCCGATACTGACCAGATCCTCCTGGTCACCGGGCAGCGCATAGTATTTTTTTATAATGTGTGCAACCAAGCGCAGGTTGTGCCGGATCAGCGTTTCCCGGGCATGGGGGTCCCCCGCACGAAGGGCGGCAAAGGCGGCAGCTTCCTCCCGCGCAGACAGCGGACGAGGAAAACTGCCGGACTCCAGGTGAAGCGCCAGGTACAAAAACTGGGTCGAAAAAAATTGCAGCAGTGTCAGCAGCATGAACAGCACCTCCGTAAAATAAGATAGGGTAGTAATTTTACTCTATGTCGCTTCTGTGCAGAACAGTCGGGAGAAGAACAAACACAGTTTGGCGGAAACACCGGATACAGCTATTATTTCCAATAACTGCCTTGACGATATACAGAAAAAGGTATATACTCAAACTATGTCCAGCAAGGGGGCGAAAGCGCCTTTTCGGGACTGTTTGGATGGATGGCAGGCGGAAAAACCAGCGCATCCAAGTCAGATGGGATTTTGATTCACACAAGGGGACAAAGGGACACGAGAATGGGAAAATATTTTGGGACCGATGGCTTCCGCGGGGAAGCCGGAGTAACGCTGACAGCAGACCATGCGTATAAAGTGGGGCGTTTTCTGGGGTGGTACTACAATACGCTCCGGGAGCAGAACGGTAATACCGACCCTGCCCGGATCGTGATCGGCAAGGATACCCGCCGCAGCTCCTATATGTTCGAGTACAGCCTGGTGGCGGGTCTGACCGCCAGCGGTGCCGATGCCTACCTGCTCCATGTCACCACCACGCCCTCTGTGGCCTATATCGCTCGGGTGGATGACTTTGACTGCGGCATCATGATCTCTGCCAGCCATAACCCGTACTATGACAACGGCATCAAGCTGATCGACAACAACGGCGAGAAAATGCCGGAAAAGACCCTCCTGCTGGTAGAGGACTACCTGGACGGCAAGCTGCATCTGTTTGACCAGGATTGGCCGGAGCTGCCTTTTGCCCGGCGGGAGCGCATTGGCCGCACCGTGGATTATGTGGCAGGCCGCAACCGGTATATGGGTTACCTGATCAGCCTGGGGGTCTACTCCTTCCGCGGTGTCAAGGTGGGTCTGGACTGTGCCAACGGCAGCAGCTGGGCCATTGCCAAGAGCATTTTTGATGCACTGGGCGCAGATACCTATGTCATCAACGCACAGCCCAATGGCACGAATATCAACCTGAACGCTGGCTCGACCCATATCGAGGGTCTGCAGAAGTTTGTGGTAGAAAAGGGCCTGGATGTGGGCTTTGCCTACGATGGCGATGCGGACCGCTGCCTCTGCGTGGATGAAAAGGGCAATGTCATTACCGGTGACCACATCCTGTACATCTATGGCCGCTATATGAAGGAGCGGGATAAGCTGCTGGAAAACACGGTGGTGACCACGGTCATGTCCAACTTTGGCCTGTACAAAGCCTTTGATGAGCTGGGCATCCACTATGCCAAGACCGCTGTAGGCGATAAGTATGTTTACGAGTATATGTCCCAGAACGGCTGCCGTATTGGCGGCGAGCAGAGCGGCCACATCATCTTCTCCAAGTATGCCAGCACCGGCGACGGTATCCTGACCAGCCTGAAGATGATGGAGGTGATGATGGCGAAGGAGCAGCCGCTGAGCAAGCTGGCTGAGCCGCTGACCATCTATCCGCAGGTGCTGGAAAATATCCGTGTTACCGATAAGACCGCTGCCCAGAACGACCCGGATGTGCAGAAGGCCGTCCGGTCGGTGGCGGAAGCACTGGGCAGCACCGGCCGCATCCTGGTGCGGGAGTCCGGCACGGAGCCGCTGGTGCGGGTCATGGTGGAAGCCCCTGACCACGATACCTGCCAGAAGTACGTCAGCCAGGTGGTGGAGACCATCAAGAGCAAGGGGTATGGCCTCTAAAATACCCTGGGATCGTTCGATCCAGCGCTGAAAATAAAGAGAAGCCCTGTTTGAGCAATGTCGTGTTTGGATGACGCTGCCCAAGCAGGGCTTTTGTTTTGCCTGTGGAGAGAAGCGCCGCCCCGGTGTTTTGCTGCAGCAGAAAGGTTGCCTTTTTCGTTCTGGTTTGAGATAATCGTAAACAGAGGGCGGTTCAGGGCGTCCGGCTACCCCGAAAAACCGCCGCCGCATCCGTATTCTACAGGTAGGGAGTGTACAAAAACATGGAGTATGAGATCATACGCAGCGTTGCCGCAGCGCAGAAAGATACGCAGGCCGCGGATGAACTTGTCCGGCAGTATCTGCCCTTCATCAAAGCAGAGACCGCAAAATTTTTAAGGCGCAGCCCAGTAGAGGGACAGGACGATGAACTGGGGATCGCAATGTTTGCCTTTTACGAGGCGGCCATGTCCTACCAGAGCGGACGAGGCGCTTTTTTGAAGCTGGCAGCGGCTGCGATCCGCAACCGATTGATCGATTATCAAAGAAAAGAGCTGCGTCATGCAGGGGAGATCTCCCTGGACCAAACTGTGGATGATGAGGAGTCCGGGCGTCCGCTGCTGGAGACCATTGACAGCGGCTGCGATGAGATCGCCGATCGGGAGCAGCTGCGTGCGACCCAGGAGGAGATCCAGGGTTTTGCGCAGGAGCTGCAGCACTATGGCCTGAAATTGACGGATATTGCGGACAACTGCCCAAAACAGGAGCGCACACTTGCCGCCTGTCATCGTGTGCTGGCGTATGCACGGGAGAACCCGCAGCTTTTGGCGCAGCTTACCTCCACAGGGAAACTGCCCATGGCGCAGCTGTCCGCTGGCAGCGGCGTGGACCGCAAGACCATGGAGAGGCACAGAAAATACCTGGTAGCCCTGCTTCTGGCATTTACCAATGGCTTTGAGATCATCCGTGGGCATTTGCGCCGGATCGCACGTCCTGTGAAAGAGGTGGAGTGAATGGAATATCTGGTAATGGAATGTGGCCTGAGCTATGCAGTGGTCATGGATGCCGAAGGCCGGTTTTTGAAGGTGCCCAATCTGGGCTATACCGTAGGGCAGAGGTTGGATGAGGTCCTGCTTTTGCCGGAAAGACCTGCCGTAAAAATGTCGCTGTCCAAACAGATCATCCGCTGGGGCGCAATGGCAGCCTGCCTGTGCCTGCTGATGCTGGGTGGCTGGTTCTGGCAGTCGCCCATTGGCACGGTACGGATCAAGATAAACCCGGATGTGCAGCTGAAGATCAACCGTTTTGACGCAGTTATGGCTGCCCAAGGGCTGAACGAGGATGGTGCAGCTCTGCTCCAGGGCTACCGCTCTTATGGAAAAGAGATGGAGACCGTAGCGGAAGAATTGGCAGACCGCGCCGTAGAGATGGGATACCTGAGCGAGGGCGGCAAGATCACCCTGACCGTAGGCTCAAACCGAGACGAATGGCGGGGATCGGCTGAGAAAAAACTGCGGCAGGAGCTGGAAAACCATGTCGAGAAGAGCATCACTGTGGAGATCGCAGGCAGTGGACCGGATGGAAGCAGCGGCACCCCGCCAAAACAGGAGGCCGCTGTGCCAATGATCCCGAATAAGAAGCCGGAGCGCCCCTCTGCTGCGGAAGATATCGAGAAGCAGCCGGAACGTGTGCCCCCGGCAGAGGATGCAGAGGACCAGGAGCAGCCCCATGCAGACAGTCCTGTGACGGATGCACCGGAACAGGGAGGGAAACTCCCCGCAGACAAAACAGAGGATGCGGCACCGGGTGAGACACTGCCCCCCTCCTGTGAAGAGGAGGACGAGCGCGAGGAGCCGGACGAGGACGACGAAGAAGAGCAAAGCGAGGAGCCAGACCTTTCGGAGGGACTCGACGAGGACCCCCAGGAGGATGATCCCGACCCGGAGGAGGACGAAGCGCCCGACCTAGAGCAGGAGGACTCTGAACAAGAGCCCCCCGAGCAAGAGGAGCCGGACAGCGAGGATGAGCCGGACGCCCAGCAGGAGGGAACACCAGTTCCGGACCCGGAAGAGGAGGACGATGAGCCGATTTCTGCCGAGGAGACCGAGGACGATTAAAAAAATTCAAAAAAATTTTTGCGCCGACCCCGATTTTGCCCCAGATGCTCCGTAATCTATATTCAACAGGCAAACAAAAGCCTGCAAAAGGCCAAACAACTTTTATAGATAAGGAGAGTCTACTATGAAAAAGATGAATTGGAAAACCTGTCTCGCCCAGACTGCTTCTATCGCACTGACTCTGTCTCTGCTGGCCGGGATCACTGCACAGGCCGCTGGCCCCCTGTCGTTTGGGAACACAGCGGCCGGGACCGTGCGGTTGAGCTTGGAAAAAGCGAAGGAACTGGTGCTTGCGCAGCTGGGGCTGACAACGGCGACCTTCTGCGATCATGAATACGACCTGGAAGATGGCGTATACGAGTTTGAATTCATCGTGGATGGCGTCAAGTACGAGTATGAGGTGGATGCCAATACCGGCGAGGTACGGGAAGCAGACATCGAGGGCAACGACGACTGGAACGACCGGGACGATTGGGATGATTGGAACGAGTTCGATCGTCCCGACGAGGACGACCTGGAGGACGATGACCAGGACGATGACGACGATGATCTCAATGAGGACGAGGATGACCGCTGCGAGATCGACGATGAGGACGATGACGACGAGGACCAGGACGATTGATCTTGTCCAATGGCATCCTGTCCGCAGTTAACTAAAAAAGCCGCTGCTGGTTTTTGACCGGACAGCGGCTTTTTTGTGCGGGAACAGTGTTTTTAGTGCAGGAGCTGAAAAGTTTGCTGAAGGTTATCCGCCTGTTCATCATTCAGTCTTTCTTTTGCTAAAAAGCCGGAGTAGAATGAGGCATCATACAAAGGAGGCGGAAAAACGCCATGATCGATTATCGTGAAGCAAACTCCAAAGATTTTGACCGCATTGCCCACCTGTCTGCACAATCGTTTGGGAACTACCCTTACTTTACCTGCGTTTTTCGCAATGCGTTCAAAAATGAGGATGCGTATAAAGCATATATGGAAAAACTGCACCGCATCAATATCAAGGCAAATGCACAGCAGAACAAATGTTTTGTAGGCGTACAGGACGGAGAGATCGTGTCCGCCGCATTGATCCAGGACCCCGCTAAAAAGAAAGCGGATGTAGAGGACTATGTCAAAGCCGGTGGATTGAGCCTGGCTTTTCCGGTGGGGCTTTCAAAAATATTGAACTTCTTTCATTTTTCAGAGGATGCCCGGGCAGACTGCGACAAAAAACACCCCTCTGCCTGGTATCTGGAAGTTTTAGCCGTGGATGACTCCCTGAAAGGGCATGGCTTGGGCAGCGGGATGCTGCAAGACTGCCTGATCCCCTACATACAAAAACATGGCGGAGAGGAACTGACCCTGATCACCAATACGGAGGGCAACCGCAAATTTTATAAAAAGAACGGCTTCCAGGAGTTTTCTGAGCGCAAGCTGGAGCAAAATGGTCAAACCATCGGGAACTGGAGCTTCTGCATGGATCTGCACAAAAAACCGGTGCCCAGCATGGCGTAAGCGCTTTTTCCCCGCGCAGCAGCCGGGGGTGATGTTTTTGGACAAAGTTCCTTCTTTTTCAGCTGCCCTCTTGCAATCTGTAAACAGGCGATGTATAATATATTACATATAGGTTTGAGTGCTGCTGAACTCGTACAGACTCAGCGGAGAATAGTGAATCCGGTCAGAATCCGGAACGGTACCGCCGCTGTAAGCGTGGAGACTGCACACGGGACGAAAGTCGGTCATTGGGAGAGATCCTGAGAAGGCTGTGTGTTGGTTGAGGATATGCGAGTCAGAAGACCTGCTCAAATGGAAGGGACTTATATGCTCTCGAGTATGGGGATATAGGTGATATTGTTGCGCAAAAACGGCCGCAGCAGCTCCTTTTGGAGTTGCTGCGGCTTTTCTTTTTTGTGCGGGCCAGTATGCCATTGTGTCTCCTGCGTTTTTGCAGATGCATAAAATCAGCTGTTTTGCTTTCCGAAAGGAATGTGAAAATAGATACAACGATAGGGAGGAACAAAAAATGAAAAAAAGCAAGACTCTTTGTGCCCTGCTGCTGAGCGTGTGCCTTGTATTGGGCATGACTGCCTGCGGGGAGAAGAAGGACGCCCCCAGTGCATCGCAGCAGGCAGAAAGTGCGCCGGCTTCGTCGGCTGCATCCCAGCCGGCTGCGGAGCAGCAAAAGCCTGTGCTGTTGGTGGTCAGCTTTGGCACCAGCTACAACGATACCCGGGACAAGACCATTGGCGCTGTGGAGGAGAGCTTGGCAAAAGCCTACCCGGAGTATGAGATCCGCCGGGCGTTTACGGCGCAAACCATCATTGATATCCTGGAAGAGCGAGAGGGTCTGAAGATCGATAACGTCACCCAGGCCATGTCCCGCCTGGTGATGGATGATGTAAAGGATGTTGTGATCCAGCCCACCCATGTAATGCCGGGTGCAGAGTATGATGATATCCTGGCCGATGTCCAGAGCTATGCAGATCAGTTCCAGAGTTTTAAGGTGGGCAAGCCCCTTTTGACCACGGATGAGGACTATGCACAGCTGATCTCCTGCCTGGTGGAGGAGACTAAGCCCTACAATGCAGAGGATACCGCGATCGTGTTCATGGGGCATGGCACCCATCACGAGGCAAATGCCACCTATGCGTCTTTGCAGGAAAAACTGACCCAGGCCGGATACACCAACTACTTTGTAGGTACCGTGGAGGCTACTCCCTCGCTGGAGGATGTGCTGGCACAGGTGGAAGCGTCCGGCGCAAAAAAGGTGGTGCTTCTGCCGCTGATGATCGTTGCCGGTGACCATGCCAACAACGATATGGCCGGAGACGAAGAGGACTCCTGGAAGAACGCCTTTACCAATGCAGGGTATGAGGTGGAATGTGTGCTGAAGGGTCTGGGCGAGTATGCCGGTGTACAGCAGATGATCGTGGAGCATGCCCGTCAGGCTATGGAATTTCCGGACCCCGTTTCCGCAGACCAGATCGCGGACGGCAGCTATGAGATCAGCGTCCAGTCCAGCAGCAAGATGTTCAAGGTGGTCAAGTGCGTGCTGAATGTGGAGTCCGGAAAGATGGATGCAGTCATCACCCTCAGCGGAGATGGGTACAGCCAGCTCTTTATGGGCACCGGTGAGCAGGCCGCTGCCGCCTCTGCGGATGCATATATCCAGCAGTCTGTGGACAGTGAGGGCGCAGTCTCCTTTACGGTCCCCCTGGAAAAACTGAATGTGGAGGTGGATGTGGCGGCCTGGAGCGTCCGGAAGGAGAAGTGGTACGACCGTACCCTGGTGTTCTTCTCCGACGCGCTCCCCGCAGAGGCCGTCACAGCGGAATAACATGAAGAAAAAGACGCTTGCGATCCTGTGTGTCTGTGCAGCTCTTTGCGTGCTGCTGGCGTCAGCTCTGGTCTCCGGCCGCAGCAAGGAGCTTACGGACGGAGATTACACCATTGCGGTCTCCCTGTCCGGCGGTTCTGGCCGGGCCAGTGTAGAGTCGCCTGCAAAGCTGGTGGTTTCGGGTGAAACGCGGACAGCGGTGATCGTGTGGAGCAGCCCATATTACGAATATATGCTGGTGGATGGTGTGCGGTATGAGCCGCTGCCTTCGGACGGAAACTCCACTTTTGCGATCCCGATCGTACTGGACACGGATATGGAGGTCAGCGCATCGACCATCGCAATGAGCCAGCCCCACCTGGTGGAATATACGCTTCGGTTCGACAGTTCGACCATTCAAGGAGAGTAAACCATGAGACGACGCATCTTTCTGCTGCTGACGGTGCTGCTGCTGGGTGGTCTGTGCGGATGCAGCCCCAAGGCAGAACAGGAGGGGCTGGGCAATGGCTGGCAGCCGGAACAGTCCATGCAGCTGGAGTACGCCACGGAGTTTGCGGTGGACCTTTATGCAGGGGGATATAAGCTGCTGACCCTGGGGGATGGAAGCCGGTTTCTTGTAGTGCCGGAGGGAGCCAGCCTCCCCAAAGGCATCGCCCGGGATATTAAGCCGCTGTATCAGCCGGTAAAAAACATCTACCTGGCGGCAACGGCATCCATGTGTCTGTTTGACGCACTGGATCGGCTGGATGCTATCCGTCTTTCGGGCACCAGGGCAGAAGCCTGGTATATCCCCAATGCCCGTGCTGCCATGGAAAAAGGGGATATCCTGTTTGCGGGCAAATACAGCGAGCCGGATTACGAGATGATCCTGGCATCGGGTTGTCCGTTGGCGGTAGAATCCATGATGATCGGCCATGCTTCGGAAGTCAAGGAAAAGCTGGAAGATCTGGGGATCGCCGTGTTGATGGACCAGTCCAGCAACGAAAAGCACCCCCTGGGGCGCACCGAGTGGATCAAGCTGTATGGTGCGATCCTGAATGAGGACGAAAAAGCCAGCGAACTGTTTGAACAGCAGGTCCGGTATCTGAACGAAACCAATACGGTGGACACCGGCAAGACGGTGGCGTTTTTCCACATCAGCTCTTCCGGCTATGCGGTGGCAAGAAAAAGCACCGACTATGTCAGCAAGATGATCGAGCTGGCGGGCGGAGAGTATGTATTTCGGGACCTGGGCGACCCGGAAACAGCGACCTCCACGGTCAACCTGGAGATGGAGACCTTTTTTGCCACGGCCAAGGATGCGGATTATATCATTTACAACAGCACCATTGGCGGCGAGATCGACACCTTGGAAGATCTGGTGGCCAAAAATGCGCTTCTGGCGCAGATGAAGGCCGTACAGAACGGGAATGTGTGGTGTACGAGCAAAAATATGTATCAGGAGACCACCGGTCTGGGACAGATGATCCAGAGCTTTCATCAGATCTTTTCCGGACAGGCGGATGAACTGGAGCAGGTCCCCTACCTGCACCGACTGCACTAAAAAACGGCCGCTCGAAAGGCTGCCTTCAAATAAGAAAACAATGGTTTCTTATTCGGAGGCAGCCAAGAGCGGCAGTTTTTTCCTGTAACAAAAGCAATGGCTCCGCCCGGCGGAGTCCCAGAGAAAGGCGGCTTTCCCTCATGTGCAAGAATAGACCGGCATCCCCATCCGCAGCAAAGTCCACCCTCCGGCTGGGCAGCTCTGTCCGCTTTGCGGCTGTGGTCTGCCTGCTTTTGGGTCTGCTGCTTTTGGGTCTGCTGCTGAATGTAAACATCGGCTCGGTGCAGATCGAAGCCGGCAACGTGCTGCGGATGCTCTGGGATGGGATACGGTATAGTATAGCGAACGTGTTTACTGGGGGACAGTACCGGGATGCGCTGGATCAGCTCATTCACGCATCTACCGAAAGTCAGATTTTGTTCAGCATCCGGATCCCCCGTATGCTGCTGGCGATCCTGCTGGGAGGTGCGCTGTCGCTGTCCGGCTATCTGCTGCAAGTGTTTTTTCGCAACCCCATCGCAGGCCCTTTTGAGCTGGGGATCTCCTCGGGGGCCAAAATGGTGGTGGGGGTGACCCTGATCTTTCTCAGCCGGTATCTGGGCAGCATCCGGTCGGTGACCTTGATTTTGGCGGCCTTTATCGGTTCGCTGTTCATTACAGGCATCGTGCTGCTGTTCTCTCAAAAAGTAAACAATATGTCCATGCTGCTTGTGATCGGGATCATGGTGGGGTATATCTGCAGCGCGGTCACGGATTTTTGCGTGACCTTTGCCGATGACCACGACATCGTCAACCTGACAAACTGGTCCATGGGGTCTTTTTCGGGGGCAAGCTGGGAGCAGGTGCGCACAGCAGCGCTTCTATGCCTGGCGGGGCTGCTGGCTGCCTGCCTGCTGTCCAAGCCGATGGCCGTGTATGCGCTGGGGGAGGGGTACGCCCAAAGCATGGGCATCCGGGTAAAACGGTTCCGGCTGGCGTTGATCCTGCTGTCCAGCCTTTTGTCTGCCTGCGTCACTGCTTTTGCTGGGCCGATCTCCTTTGTGGGGGTGGCGGTGCCGCATATCACCCGCACCCTGATGAAGACCTCGCGGCCCATCTTTATGATCCCGGCGGTCTTTTTGTGCGGCTCGGTATTCTGTGTGTTCTGTGACCTACTTGCCCGCACACTGCTGGCACCTACGGAGCTGAAGATCGGTACCGTGACCGCCGTGTTTGGCGCCCCGGTGGTGATCTATATGATGATCAAACGCAGCCGCTTGCAGGAGATGTGAGATGAAGGACTATTTTGCAGTACAAAACCTCTCGGTGGGCTACCATGGCAAAGCACTGATCCGGGATATTGATTTTGCGATCAAAAAAGGTACGATCCTGACCCTGATCGGGCCAAACGGAGCGGGCAAATCCACCATTCTTAAAACCATTACCGGGCAGCTGCCTGCCATAAGCGGCCGCGTCCTGGTGGATGGACAGGATATGATGCGCTGGTCCCCCCGGGAGATGGCAAAGCAGGTGGCGGTGGTGCTGACCGACCGGGTCCGTCCGGAGCTTGTTACCTGTGCCGAGGTGGTGGCAATGGGGCGCTATCCCTACACGAATCTTTTGGGGCGGCTGAGTGCGCAGGACACCCAGGCTGTGGAACAGGCCCTGCGTCAGGTCAATGGGTTGGAACTTGCGCAGCAGGATTTTTCTGCCCTTTCCGATGGTCAGCGGCAGAGGGTCCTTTTGGCTAGAGCCATCTGCCAGGACCCGCAGATCCTTGTGCTGGACGAGCCTACGGCATACCTGGATATCAAACATAAGATCGAGCTTTTGGATATCCTGCGAAAAATGGCGCAGGAAAAGCAGGTCACGGTGATTTTGTCCCTGCATGAGATCGACCTGGCTGCAAAGCTCTCAGACCAGCTGCTTTGTGTTCAGGGTCAGACGATCCCTGCTTTTGGTCCGCCGGAAGAGATCCTGGAGCGCTGCCCGATGGAAAAACTCTATGATATCACCCGTGGTTCCTACAATCCGCTGCTGGGGAGCGTGGAACTGGTCAAACCATCTGGTCCGCCAAAGGTGTTTGTGGTAGGCGGCGGGGGATGGGGCATCCCGGTGTATCGAGAGCTGCAAAAAAGGCAGGTCCCCTTTGCGGCGGGGATCTTATTTGAAAACGATGTGGATTATCAGGTGGCGGCAAGGCTCAGCGATCAGGTGGTCTGTGCCCCAGCCTACTGCCCCATGGAGCAGCAGCTGCTGCAAAAGGCGATGCAGCTGGCAGAAAGCTGCCGCTGTATCCTGGATGCCGGAACGCCCTTGGGTGCGCTGAACCAGCTGAATGGCCAGCTGCTGCAATGGGCCAGGGAACGGCAGATCCCGGTTTATACACCAGATCAGATCGGAGGTGTGCTGTGATCCAACAAACGATCCCCCGTGTGGTTTTGGCGGGCACCCATAGCGGCTGCGGCAAAACAACGGTGATGTGCGCGCTGCTGCAGGCCTTTGCAGACCGCAGGCTTCGGGTGGCATCCTTTAAGTGCGGGCCGGATTATATCGACCCTATGTTTCATAGCCGCATCATCGGCGCAAAAAGTTCCAATCTGGATTCGTTCTTCTTTTCAGCGGATACCAATCGCTATCTGTTGGGCAAAAATGCACAGGGCTGCGATCTCAGCATTGTGGAAGGTGTTATGGGCTTTTATGATGGCCTGGGGCTGACGGGCACCAGAGCCAGCACCTATGAAATGGCGCAGATCACCCATTCACCGGTGATCCTGGTGGTCAATGCCAGGGGGGCATCCCTCTCGGTGCTGGCCATGATTCAGGGATTCAAGACATTTTATCCCGACAGCGGGATTGCCGGCGTTATCCTCAACAACTGCTCGGCCATGGTTTACCCTGCATTGGCGCAGGCCATCACGCAGCATTTTGGCAAAGCGCTGCGTCCGCTGGGATTTCTGCCTCCGTTGCCGGAGTGTGCAGTGGAAAGCCGTCATTTAGGCCTGGTGACTGCGGCTGAGGTGAAAGATCTGCAGGCGAAAATGCAGCGCCTGGCGCAGCAGGCAGAAAAGACCATCGACCTGGATGCGGTGCTGTCTCTTTCACAGCAGGCGCCGCCGCTGACCTATGAGCCGGTACAGCTGCCGCATTTTGAGCAGCCGGTCCGTATTGCGGTGGCGCAGGACAGGGCATTTTGCTTTTACTATCAGGACAGCTTGGATGTGCTGCGCAGGATGGGGGCAGAGCTGGTCCCTTTCAGTCCGCTGACGGATGCTGCTCTGCCGGAAGATATACAGGGGCTGTATCTGGGCGGCGGTTATCCGGAACTTTACGCAGCACAGCTCAGTGACAATCTTTCCATGCGACAGTCGGTGGGCCGGGCACTGGCGCATAAACTGCCCTGTATTGCAGAATGTGGCGGTTTTATGTATCTGAACCAGGCCACCGGGCCGTATCCCATGGTGGGTCATCTGCCGGGCGTCTGCTTCGATACCAAAAAACTGACCCGTTTTGGCTACATCACCCTGAAAGCCCAGACGTCTTGTCTGCTGTGCGAAGCAGGGGAGGAGATCCCCGCCCATGAGTTCCATCACTGGGACTGTTCGCAGAATGGCACTGCTTTTTCCGCCCAAAAACCATCGGGCAAAAGCTGGGCCTGCGGTGCGGCAGATGCTTTTCTGTACGCTGGTTATCCCCATTTTCATTTTATGGCAAACCTGAATTTTGCCAAAAACTTTTACCTTGCCTGCCTGAAGGAGAAAGAGCATGATCGAGACCATCAAACCTATGGAGATTGAAAAACGCAGCTTTGCCATCATTACAGAGCTTTTGGGAGACCGAGTCTTTCCGCCGGAGCAGGAACCGATCATCAAACGGGTCATCCACACGACTGCGGATTTTGACTATGCCGATCAGCTGGCTTTTTCTGCAGATGCAGTGCAGTCCGGGTTGGAAGCACTGCGTCGGGGCTGTGATATCGTCACCGATACCCAGATGGCGAAAGCGGGGATCAACAAAACCATCCTAGGCCGCCTGGGCGGGCAGGTGCACTGCTTTATGTCGGATGCGGATGTGGCAGCGGAAGCCCAGCGCCGGGGGATTACACGTGCGATCGTTTCCATGGAAAAAGCAGCGGCGCTGCAAAAGCCGTGCATTTTTGCCATCGGCAATGCGCCCACAGCCCTGATCGAGCTGGACACGCTGATCCGGGATGATAAACTGCATCCGGCGCTGGTCATCGGCGTGCCGGTGGGCTTTGTCAATGTGGTGGAGAGCAAAAACCTGATCCTGCGGTCCGGTGTGCCCTATATCGTGGCCCAGGGCCGAAAAGGGGGCAGCAACGTGGCGGCGGCTATCTGCAATGCGCTGCTGTACCAGATCACACGGTGACACGATGGAACAATACATTACAAAAGGCGGCAAACGGCTGCGGCTGGGGTATACCACCGGGTCCTGCGCAGCGGCTGCTGCAAAGGCTGCTGCGTGGATGCTTCTGACCGGCCGTCGGAAAGAAAAGATCACGCTCATGACGCCCAAAGGGCTCCTGCTGGAACTCTGCGTGCGTGAGATCCGGATGCAAGAGGGCTGTGTGTCCTGCGCCATTGAAAAGGATGGCGGAGATGACCCGGATATCACCAATGGGACCCTTGTTTTTGCGCAGGTCACCCCCATAGATTCCGGGATCTGCATTGACGGCGGGGAGGGCGTAGGGCGTGTCACCCGATGCGGTCTGGATCAGCCTGTGGGGGCGGCGGCGATCAACTCGGTGCCCCGGCGGATGATCCAGGAAAACGTGGAGGAGGTTTGCCGCCTGACCGATTATACCGGCGGGCTGCATATTCAGATATCCGTCCCCCAGGGGGAGCAGCTGGCCCGCAAAACCTTTAACCCTCGCCTTGGCATCCAGGGCGGGATCTCGATCCTGGGCACCACCGGCATCGTGGAACCGATGAGCGAAAAAGCGCTGGTGGATACCATCCGGGTGGAACTGCGGCAACGAAAAGCCAGCGGATGGGAGTATGTTCTGCTGACCCCTGGCAACTACGGCGCTGAGTATATCCGCACGGGGCTGCACCTGGACCCGGATACAGCGGTGCAGTCCTCGAATTTTATCGGAGATACATTGGACCTCTGCCAGGAATTTGGATTTAAAGGGGCGCTGCTGGTGGGGCATATCGGCAAATTGGTCAAGATAGCCGGCGGGATGCTGAACACCCACTCACAGTATGGAGACTGCCGGATGGAGATCCTGGCGGCGCATGCTGCCGCCTGCGGGCTGTCTGCGGACAGCGTAAACGAGGTGCTGGGCTGTGTGAGTTGCGATGCGGCGCTGGATATTTTGCAGCGGCAGCAGCTGCTTCGCCCCGTGATGGACCGCATTGCCCGGCAGGTCGAGCGGCACCTTTTGCACAGGAGCGCACCCATGGAGGTGGGGGCTATCCTGTTCTCAAAAGAATATGGGCTGCTGGGTAAAACACAACAGGCAGAGCAGCTTCTGCTGAAGATCAGAAAGGAGTAGAGCCATGGTACATTTTGTTGGTGCAGGAAGCGGCGCAGTGGATCTGATCACGGTGCGGGGCGCCAGGCTTTTGCAGCAGGCGGATGTGATCATTTATGCAGGGTCGCTGGTGAATAAACAGCTGCTGGAGATGGCAAAGGAGGGCTGCCAGCTCTACGACAGCGCACAGATGACCCTGGAACAGGTGATCGATGCGATCGCTGCGGCAGAGGCTGCGGGCAAGACGACGGTGCGGCTGCATACCGGAGACCCCAGCATCTACGGCGCAGTCCGGGAGCAATTTGACCAGCTTCTGAGCCGGGGCATTGCATACGATGTCTGTCCGGGGGTCAGCTCCTTCTGCGGGGCGGCGGCAGCGCTCAAAACGGAATATACGCTGCCGGATGTCAGTCAGACGGTGATCATCACCCGGGCGGCAGGCCGTACACCGGTGCCGGAGCGGGAGTCCATCCGTGCTTTGGCAGCCCATCAGGCTACCATGGTCCTGTTTTTAAGCACCTCGCTTACAAAGACCCTGCAGCAGGAGCTGCAGGCAGGGGGCTATCCCGGCACGACCCCCGCTGCGGTGGTGTATAAAGCGACCTGGCCGGAAGAGAAGATCTATCGCTGCACCGTGGAAACACTGCACAAGACCGTGACGGAAAACGGCCTGACCAAGACGGCCCTGATCGTGGTGGGAGAATGTATGGGAGAACGCTATCTGCGCTCGCTGCTGTACCATCCGGGCTTCAGCACTGGTTTTCGGGAGGCTTCGCAATGAAGGCGGCCGTTTTTGCATACAGCCGCCTGGGCTGCAAAACAGCGGAAAGAGCGGCGGGGTACTTTTCCGGATACCAGCTGCGCATGTTTGCGCCCCAGCGTGTAAAGCCGGGGCATTTTTCGCTGCTTCCGCCCCATGACCCGGATTTTTATGGTCAGCAGTTTGCCTGGGCAGATGTTTTGCTCTTTGTAGGCTCCTGCGGCATTGCGGTGCGGCAGATCGCACCCCATGTCCGGGATAAGCGGACCGACCCCGCAGTACTGGTCATGGATGAAACAGCCACCTTTGTGGTGCCTCTGCTGTCCGGACATATTGGCGGGGCAAACCGGCTGGCCGCCGGGCTTGCTGCTTTTATGGGGGCAGTCCCGGTGGTCACCACCGCCACGGATATCCATGGCCGTTTTTCTGTGGATGCCTGGGCGGCGCAAAAGGGATACAGCATCGGAGATATGGCGGCGGCCAAAAAGGTGTCGGCGGCAATTCTGGAAGGGGATGTGTCCTTTTGCAGTGAATTTCTCATCCGGGGCACCCTGCCCGGCGGTGTCGTTCTCCGGAATAGCGGTCCAGTCGGGATCTATGTGGGCGTGCATACGGCAGAACCCTTTGAGACTACGCTGCGGATCATCCCGCCGGTGCTGCATCTTGGGGTCGGCTGCCGGCGGGGCATCAGCGCCCAGGCTATCCAGGAAACGGTGGAGCAGCTTTTGGCGGAAAACGGTTTAGACAAACGGGCCATCGGTATGGTGGGGTCGATCCAGCGGAAAGCAGACGAAGCAGGTTTGCTGGAATATTGCAAAAAGAATCATTTTCCCGTCAGTTTTTATACAGAGCAGGAGCTTTTGGCTGTGCCGGGAAGCTTTACGTCATCGGAGTTTGTGCGCTCTGTGACCGGGGTGGACAATGTGTGTGAACGGGCCGCTATGGTGGGGGCGTCCCGCCTTTTGGTGCGCAAAACAGCCAAGAATGGTGTGACTGCTGCCCTTGCAGCGGAAGAAATGGAGGTAACCTTTGGGTAAGGTATCTGTGGTAGGCATCGGGCCGGGCAGCTATGCCCATATGACCATACAGGCCGAGCAAACGCTGCGGTGCTGCGATGTGATCCTGGGCTATCAGGTCTATATAGAGCTGGTGCGGGGGCGTTACCCGGACAAGGAGTTTGTATCGTCCCCTATGACAAAGGAGGCAGAGCGCTGCCGCATGGCTTTGGAGCTGGCGCGCAGCGGGAAAAATGTGGCGGTGGTATGCTCTGGCGACAGCGGCATCTATGGGATGGCAGCGCTGGTGTATGAGCTTCGGGGGGGAAACAGCACCCCGGAGATCGCCATTGTCCCAGGGCTGACGGCTGCCTGCAGCGGTGCGGCGCTGCTGGGTGCGCCCCTTACCCATGATTTTGCAGTGGTCAGCCTCAGTGACAGACTGACCCCATGGCAGACCATTGAAAAACGTCTGCTGGCTGCGGCAGAGGCCGATTTCGCTCTGGTTTTGTATAATCCTGTAAGCCATGGACGGCCGGATCACCTGCGCCGGGCCTGCAGCATCCTGCAGCAGGTGCTGCCGGCAGACCGCATCTGCGGCATCGCCCGCAATATCGGCCGTGAGGGAGAAAGTGTACAGATCCTCTCCCTTGCAGAGCTTGCACAGGCAAAAGCAGATATGTTCTGCACGGTGTTTGTTGGCAACAGCAGCACCCGGCTCATCAACCAGCGGATGGTAACACCAAGAGGATACCGCGATGTATAAGATCTGTGTGTTTGGCGGCACCACCGAGGGCCGTCGTCTGGTGGAGTTTTTATCGGCGCAGCCGGTGGCCGTGACCGTCTGTGTTGCTACGGAGTATGGAGAGGAGCTCTTGCTCCCGGCAGAAAATACGGTGGTCTCTGCCCGTCGGCTGCCCAAAGCGGAGATCCAGTCCATGCTGGCGTCGGGGGCGTATGATCTGGTGGTGGATGCGACCCACCCCTATGCGGTGCATATCACGGACAGCTTGTTTGCAGCCTGCCAGGCGACGCATACAGAGTATCTGCGCCTGCTGCGGGAGGAAACAGCGCTGCCGCAGGATGCCCTTTTTGCAGCGGATGCTGCGCAGGCTGCGGACCTTTTGGATGCAGTGGAGGGCAATATCCTGCTTACTACCGGCAGCAAGGACCTGGCAGAGTACAGCCGCATCCATGGGTTTGCGCAGCGGGTATTTGTGCGGGTGCTGCCTATGCCGCAGTCGCTGGCGGCCTGTCAGGCAGCGGGCGTAAAGCCTGCCAATATCCTGGCGATGCAGGGGCCTTTTTCTGCCGAGATGAACAAGGCGATGCTGCGTCAATGCAAGGCCCGGTATCTGGTGACCAAAAACGGGGGCGCAGTGGGCGGCTTTCCTCAAAAGGTGGAGGCTGCCCGGCAGACCGGCGTAACCTTGGTGGTGATCGGGCGGCCGGAGCAAAAACAGGGGATGTCCTATCCCCAGGTAGTCCGCAGCTTATGCAAACGGTTCGGCCTGCTGGCTAAGCCCCAGGTGACCGTAGTGGGCATCGGTCCAGGCAGTCCGGGCATGCTGACCCAGGCGGGCAGCGCAGCGATCCAGGCGGCGGACTGCTTGATTGGTGCAGACCGGATGCTGGAGGCGGCCGCCCATGCCGGGCAGGCGGTGTGTCCCGCCGTTTCCCCGGAAAAAATAGCGGCCTTTATAGCGGAACATCCGGAATACCAGCGGGTGGCGGTGGCGCTCTCCGGGGATGTAGGATTTTTCAGCGGAGCCAAAAAACTGCTGCCCTTGCTGCAGGGCTATCCGGTGCAGGTTCTGCCGGGCATCAGCTCCCTGGTGTATCTCTGTGCCCGGCAGGGGATCTCCTATGAGGACGTGGTGACGGTCAGTCTGCATGGACGGAAGCATAACATTGCGGCAGATGTGCGGCGGCACCGCCGGGTATTTGCCCTGGTAGGGGGCGAAAACAGCGCCGATGCCCTCTGCGCACAGCTGACAGAGGCTGGGCTGGGCAGTGCAAAGCTGACCATTGGGGAAAGACTGAGCTACCCGGATGAGAAGATCACCCAGGGGACGGCGCAGGAGCTGTGCGGCGGTGTCTATGCGCCGCTGAGCGTGGTGCTGATAGAAAACCCGACCGCGTCGGTCGTGGTGACCCATGGGATGCCGGACGAGGCGTTTTTCCGCAGCGCAGAGGGGGAACCGGTAGTCCCCATGACCAAAAGCGAGGTGCGGTCAGTAAGCTTGTCCAAATTGCAGCTGACCCGGGATGCAGTCTGCTGGGACATCGGAGCCGGTACCGGCTCCGTATCCATCGAGATGGCGCTGCAGGCAGAAGCGGGCTGGGTGTATGCTGTAGAGCAAAAAAGTGCTGCGGCAGAGCTGCTGCAAAAAAATGCGGAGAGGTGGGGCGCTGCAAATCTCTCCATCTGCATAGGGACGGCTCCTGACGCCTGCGGTCCGCTGCCTGCCCCGACCCATGTGTTTATCGGGGGCAGCGGCGGTCACCTGCGGGAGATCCTGTCCGCTGTGCTGGAAAAGAACCCCTATGCCCGGATCGTGGCTACTGCTGTCACACTGGAATCCATTGCAGAATGTACCGCCTGTATGGAAACATACGGCTTTGATCTTCAGGAGACGGTGCTGCTCAGTGCGGCACGCAGCCGGCAGGCGGGGGCGTATCACCTGATGGCTGGGCAGAACCCGGTCTGCATTTTTACCATGCAGCGGATCGAGAGGTGTACAGGATGAGTAGTTTTTATGCCCTTTGGATCGGTTTTGGCATCGATTGTCTGCTGGGCGACCCCCATAGCATCCCCCATCCGGTGGAAGGGATCGGCTGGCTGATCGGCGTGCTGGAACGAAAGCTGCGCAGGGTCTTTCCCGCTACGGCTGCCGGAGAGCGGGCCGCCGGGGCGGTCCTGTGGCTTTTGGTGGTTCTGACCGCAGTTCTGACTCCTGCTGCGCTGCTATGGGGCTGCCAGTGCATCAGCCCCTGGCTCCGGCTGGGGGTGGAGAGCGTGATGTGCTGGCAGATCCTGGCGGTGCGCTCCCTGCGGGTGGAAGCCATGAAGGTGTATACGGCTTTGCAGACCCAAAGTCTGGAAGCTGCCCGGCAGGCGGTGTCGATGATCGTCGGGCGGGACACCGCCCGGCTGGATAAGACCGGTGTGATCAAGGCGGCGGTGGAAACTGTGGCAGAAAATACGTCGGACGGCATCGTTGCGCCGCTGCTGTTTATGGCCATTGGCGGTGCGCCGCTGGGCTTTTTTTATAAAGCAGTCAACACGATGGACTCCATGTTGGGGTATACGGAGCTGCCCTATAAAAATATTGGCTTTGTCCCGGCCAAGATGGACGATGGCATGAACTATATTCCGGCCCGGCTGTCGGCGCTGCTGATGCTGGCAGCAGGGGGATGTATGGGGCTGGATGTAAAAAACGGCTGGCGGATCTTTTGCCGGGACCGGTATAACCATGCCAGCCCCAACTCGGCGCAGACCGAATCCGTCTGCGCTGGTCTGTTGGGGGTCCAGCTGGCGGGGGATGCCTTTTATCACGGGGTGCTGCACAAAAAACCGTATATAGGGGACCCGCTGCGCCCGGTCAATGCGGAGGATATCCCCCATGTCTGCCGCCTGATGACCCTTACCTCGGTGCTTGCACTGGTGCTGCTGGGCGGGGTGCCGCTTTTGTTTTTGCGTTAGGAGGATGGGATGCTGTATCAGACCCAAAATCCCCATGGCGGGGATGTGTATACTGAAAAAATAGAGCTGGACTTTTCCGCAAATACCAACCCCTATGGCACCCCGGAGGGGGTGCGGCAGGCGGTGCAGAGCGCTTTGACACAGCTGCATCAGTACCCGGACCCCTATTGCCGGGTGTTGACCCGGGCGATCGCTGCGTATGAACAGATCCCGGAGTCGTACATTTTATGCGGCAACGGTGCGGCGGAGCTGATCTACAGTTACTGCAAAGCAGTGCATGCGCAAAAAGCGGTAGAATTGGCGCCGACTTTTTCAGAGTATTCGGCCGCATTTCAGCATATGGGCGGGCAGGTAGAGCGCTACCCGCTGCAGCCGGAGGCGGACTTTGGATTGGATGGGGGCTTCTTGCACTTTTTGCGAAAAAAACAGCCGGATGTCGTGTTTTTGTGCAACCCCAATAACCCCACCGGGCGGCTCGTGCCGCCGCCGCTTTTGCTGCAGATCCTGGAATTCTGCCAGCAGCACCAGATACGTCTGTTTTTGGATGAGTGCTTTTTGGATCTGGCGGGACAAGGCGGCAGTCTGACTGCATCCCTTGCGGAGGCTCCGCAGCTTTTTATCCTGAAAGCCTTTACCAAAAATTATGGCATGGCCGGGCTGCGGCTGGGATACGGGATGAGTGCGGATGCACAGCTGCTGTACCGGATGTCGCAGACGGTCCAGCCGTGGAATGTGTCGGTGCTGGCACAGGCGGCGGGCGCAGCGGCTTTGCAGGAGCAGGCTTTTTTGCAAAGGGCACGGGAGGTCATCTGCTGCGAAAGGCCCTGCCTGACCCGCTGTCTGCAAAACATGGGGCTGAAGGTCTGCCCATCGGATGCAAACTACCTTTTGTTCCGTGGGCCGGAGGGGCTGCACGTTTCGCTGAAAACACAGGGGATCGCGATCCGCAGCTGCGATAATTACCCCGGACTTGGGCCGGGGTGGTACCGCATCGCAGTGCGTCTCCATGCAGAAAACCAGCGTCTGCTCCAGGCCATGGAACAAACACTGGAAAAGGAGTCATCGTGGCAAAAAACATTATGATCCAAGGCACTATGTCCAATGCAGGCAAAAGCCTGCTGTGCGCCGGTCTGTGCCGCATTTTCAAACAGGATGGCTATCGGGTGGCGCCCTTCAAAAGCCAGAATATGGCCCTCAACTCGTTTATTACGCAAAACGGTGGAGAAATGGGCCGTGCCCAGGTGGTGCAGGCAGAAGCAGCCGGCATCGAACCGGATGTCTGTATGAACCCGATCCTGCTGAAACCCACAACGGATGTGGGCAGTCAGGTGATCGTAAATGGAAAAGTGCAGGGCAATATGCGGGCTGCGGAATATTTCAGAAAAAAGCAGGAATACCTCCCGGCGATTTTGCAGGCATACCAGCGCCTGGACGAGCAGTACGACATCATCGTTATCGAGGGCGCTGGCAGCCCGGCAGAGATCAACCTCAAACAAGGAGACATCGTCAATATGGGGTTGGCCCGGCTGGTGGATGCACCGGTGCTGCTGGTAGGAGATATCGACCGGGGCGGTGTTTTTGCGCAGCTGTACGGAACGATGGCGCTTTTGGAGCCGGAGGAACGGCAGAGAGTCAAGGGGACCATCGTCAATAAGTTCCGGGGGGACCGTGCCATTTTGCAGCCGGGGCTGGATAGCCTGCAAACGCTGTGCGGTGTACCAGTGGCAGGGGTGATCCCCTATACCCATGTGGATATTGATGACGAGGATAGCCTCAGTGAACGATTGGAACGCAAAACTGCCCGGAAACTGGTGGATGTTGTGGTGATCCGTCTGCCGCGCATCTCCAATTTTACGGATTTTTCTCCGTTTGAAGGGTACGAAAATGTATCGCTGCGGTATATAGACCGTGTGGCAGATCTGCACCAGCCGGACATGATCCTGCTGCCGGGCACAAAAAGCACCCTGCAGGATCTGCTTTGGCTGCGTCAAAGCGGACTGGAAGCAGCGATCCAAAAGGCTGCGGCTGCGGGGACGCTGGTCATGGGCATCTGCGGCGGGTACCAGATGCTGGGCCGCCGCATTTCTGACCCAGAGCAGGTGGAGGCAGCTGGCATGACCGAGGCTGCCGGTATGGGGCTTTTGGATATGGACACCGTGTTTGCGGGGCAAAAGATCCAGACACAGACGCAAGGGACTTTCTCCGGAATAACAGGGATGCTTGCGGAGCTGAATGGGTGTTGCTATGCAGGATACGAGATCCATATGGGCCGCAGTCGGACATCCCTGCCCCCGCTGATGGGCACAGGCCATGTGTATGGGAGCTACGTACACGGGATCTTTGATGCCCCGGGTGTGGCGGAGGGTGTCTTGCGGGCACTGTGCCGGAAAAAGGCCCTGGACCCAGCGGCGCTGCATACGTTTGATAGAGCTTCCTACCGGGAACAGCAGTACGATACACTGGCGCAGGTGGTGCGCAGCGGCCTGGATATGGACTATATTTACCGGGTGCTTCGCCGGGAGGTGTGAAAATGAGCGGGAAGATCCATATTTATTGCGGAGACGGCAAAGGCAAAACCACGGCTTCTGTGGGGCTGACCATCCGTATGACCGGAGCCGGGGGCAGGACGCTGTTTGCGCAGTTTATGAAAAACGGACGTTCGTCGGAGCTTTCGGTGCTGCGCAGTCTGGAGCGTGTTACGGTGGTCACCTGCAATACGGTCACCGGGTTCTATAAAAATATGACCCCAGAACAGCGGGCGCAGGCAAGCCGGGATTATTCTGCAATGTTGGAGTGGGTATTGGCGGCGGCGGGTACAGTGGATCTTTTGGTGCTGGATGAGATCCTCTCAGCCTGCAATCATGGGATCGTGGAGGAAGCGGTGCTCCGCCGCTTTCTGGAACAGCGGCCTGCGGGGCTGGAAGTGGTGCTGACCGGGCGGGACCCGTCTCCGGCGCTGTGTGCCATGGCGGACTACATCACCGAGATGAAAAAACAAAAGCACCCCTACGATACAGGGGTGCTGGCAAGGCGGGGGATCGAGTTCTGACGGCAAAGGGGGAGATATGAGCCATATTCTTTGTGTGGTGGACGGTATGACCGATGCTGCTTTTACGGCGGCGGATTACCCCCACCTGTCGGCTATGGAGTGCGCTGGTAGGGTGGATACCACCCAGGGCGGAAGGGCCGAGAGCCTGAACTGCATCCTGCATTTGTTGGGGCAGACCCGGGTACCGCCCCATCTGCGGGGGTATGCAGAAGCCTTGGCAGAGGATATCCCACTGGAACCGGGAGACCTGATCCTTCGGGGAAGCTGGTTTTCTGTGGATGAGCAGGGGCGGTGTGTCGCCCCATTAGCGGGGGAACCTTGCCTGACCGACCCCTGCGGACGATACCGGTATTATTTTATCGATCGATACAAGGCTATTTTGGTGTTCCCGGGGCTGGCACCCTATGTGGATGCTGTGCGCACCTATCCGCCATATGGATGCGCGGGCGCCTGTGCCCAGGCGTTTAAGCCCGATGGACCAGAGATCCTGCGGCAATGCTTTGACGACTGGCTCCAGTCAGACCGATGCCTTATCCCGTGGGGGGAGTCGGTCTGTGCTGCGATGCCGCCGTTTCCCTTAAAAAGTGCAGTCGTCTGCGGTGCATCGGTGGTAAAGGGCATTGGCAGGCTGCTGCAGATGGAGCTGATCCCGGTAGAGGGCGCTACGGGGGAGGTGGACACAAACCTCGCTGGCAAAGTACAGGCTGCTTTGTTGGCGGCAGAGCAAACCCCCTTTGTGCTTTTGCACATCAATGGCGCAGACGAAGCCGCCCACCGGCGGGATGCGGCAGAAAAACAAGCGTTTCTGCAAAAAGTGGATCGTGTCGTGCTGGCAGAGCTGCTGGCTTCCCGGCATAGGATCACCGTGGTCAGTGACCATGGCACCGACCCGGAGACGGGGCAGCATAGGGGCGGTCCGCAGCCTTATTACAGAAAACAAGAGGAGGTATAAATATGCTGGAACTGCAGCAGCTGCTGGAAAGCATCTTGCCGCTGGATGCCGCTGCGATGGATGCGGCCAAAAAACGACAGGCAGAATTGGCAAAGCCCCCGGGCAGTTTGGGGAGATTGGAGGAGCTGTCCGTTCAGGTGGCCGGCATTACAGGACGGGTATACAATCCTATCTGGCACACCCATCTTTTGGTGTTTGCTGCAGATAATGGTGTGGTGAAAGAAGGGGTGTCCAGTGCCCCGAAGTCTGTCACATGGCAGCAGACCGTCAACCTGACCCGCGCAAAGACCGGCGCCTCGGTGCTGTGCCGGCACTTTGGCTGCGGGATCACCGTTTGCGATGTGGGAGTCGATACAGACTGTACGGACCCGGCCGTATTGGATCGAAAAATCGCCCGCGGCACCCAAAATATTGCCCGTGGGCCTGCCATGGAACGGGCGCAGGCCATAAAAGCCCTGGAGATCGGGGCGGAAGTGGCCCGGCAGACCTCGGCGGAGCTTTTGGGTGTGGGCGAAATGGGCATCGGCAATACAACGACCTCCGCTGCGGTCTTGGCTGTGCTGCTGGGCGCAGATCCGGAGACCGTTACCGGACGGGGCGGCGGCATCACAGAGGCGGCTTTTCAAAAGAAAAAAGAAGTGATCCGGACGGCCATTGCGCTGAACCAGCCGGACCCGGCAGATGTGGTGGATGTGCTGGCGAAGGTGGGCGGGTTTGACCTGTGCGCCATGTGCGGCGCTTTTTTGGGGGCAGCAGCCACCCGGCGTCCGGTGGTGGTGGATGGGTTTATCTCTGCGGTGGCGGCGCTGTGTGCCTGTCGGCTCTGCCCGCAGGTAAGGGGGTATCTGATCCCCAGCCACGCATCCTATGAGGTCGGTTATCAGCTGGCGATGGATGCAATGGGGATGCAGCCCATGCTCATGCTGGGGATGCGGCTGGGCGAGGGCAGCGGCTGTCCGCTGGCTTTTGCCGTAGTCAAAGCAGCCTGCGCCGTCCTGCAGGAGATGGCAACCTTTGCGCAGGCGGGCATCCAGGACGATTACCTGGCAGAGATCCGCCAGGGAGATGCCTTTACAGTGAAAGGACAGGATAGATCGTGGGAAAGCTGATTCTAGTATGCGGGCAGAACAACAGCGGGAAAAGCTGCTATGCAGAGGTGCTGGCTGCAAAGATGGGCACGCCGCCGGTTTATATCGCTACCATGATCCCTTGTACAGAGGAAAACCGCCTGCGTATTCAAAAACACATCCGCCAGCGGGCAGGGCTGCGATTCAGAACGCAGGAATGTCCCTATCAGCTGGGGGATGTGTGTGTGGAGGACGGAAGCTCTGTTTTGCTGGAGGATGTGTCTAATCTGCTGGCCAATGCAATGTTTGAAAAAGGTCAGCACCCCGAGGCAGTTTTGGCGGATATCCTGGCGCTGCAAGAGCGCTGCGGGACCTTGACCGCCGTTACCATTGCCCATCTGCGCCCGGATGGATACGATGCAGAGACCGCCGCCTATATAAACAGCCTGAATGACCTGAATAAGCAGCTTTGGGATAAAGCCGATGCAGTGGTCGAGATGTGTGCAGGAAGCCCCTGCCTGAGGAAAGGAGAGATTCCGGATGTGGATTGATTCGTTATGGATCGCACTGTCTACATACAGTGTGATCCCCGTGCCGCAGCATCGGTGGGGGGAGCAAGCATCTCGCTGCGCCATCTGCTTTTTCCCGGTGGTGGGGCTGTTCTGCGGCGCTGCGCAGGGGCTTTGGCTGCTTTTTTGTGAGACTTTTTCCGTAGGAGAGCTGCTTTATGCGGCGGTGGCAGCGGTAGTGCCGCTGCTGATCACCGGCGGCATCCATATGGATGGGTATATGGATACCGTAGATGCGCTTGCGTCCTGGCAGCCCAGGGAACGCCGGCTGGAGATCATGAAGGATTCGCACTGCGGTTCCTTTGCGGTGCTTTACTGCGGGGGATATCTGCTGGTGTCGGCTGGACTGTTTGCAGAACTGTACAGCCGCAAATTGGTGCTGCCGGTTCTGGGTGGCTATGTGCTGTCCCGGGCATTGTCGGGCATCTGTGCGCTGAACCTGCCGTCGGCGCGCAAAACGGGGATGCTGGCATCCATGACAGGCGGCACCCGCCGACGCCCGGCAACGATCGCGCTGGTGCTGACGGCGGCAGTAAGCGGCGGTGTGGTCCTTTTGCAGGCTCCTGCTGCGGCAGTGGGAGGGATGCTGCTGGCTGCCCTGTGGGTCGGGGGGTACTGCCGCCTGACAACTGTGCAGTTTGGAGGCGTCACCGGCGATACAGCGGGATTTTTTTTGCAGGTGTGTGAACTAGTCTGGCTTGTTGGTGTTTTGCTTGGGGGGATGTTGGCTTGAACCAGCTGTATTTTATACGCCATGGCGCTGTGGCGGGCAATCTGCAGCGGCGCTATATTGGCCGCACCGATGAACCCTTGTGCGAGGAGGGGAGATCCCAGATCCAAGCGCTGCAAAAACAGTGCCTGACGGCAGATCGGGTTTTTGTCAGCCCTCTGCTTCGGACAAGGCAGACGGCGGAGATGCTTTTTCCGCACCAGGAGCATACCATCCTGCAGGATCTGCGGGAAACCGATTTTGGTCTCTTTGAAGGGAAAAACGCAGCAGAACTTGTGGACAACGCGGCATACCGCCGCTGGGTGGATTCTGGTTGCCAGGGGGAGATCCCCGGCGGCGAATCAGTGCAAAAATTCAAAGCGCGGTGCTGTGCGGCCTTTTGCCAAGCGATGACGATGCTGTCCGCAGAGGAAAGCGCAGCCTTTGTGGTCCATGGCGGGACGATCATGGCGATCCTGGAGGCATTTGCGCGACCCCGGCGGGAGTATTACCAGTACTATATCGGCAATGGACAGCTGCTGAGAGCTGTCTATAACCAGGGGGAGATCACAGTATCTGCGATGAGAAATAGCGGTGTTTAGTTGGGATGGTAATGGGGATGCAACGAAAACGAAAGTTGGAGTTGTTTTTAGAGAAAGAACGATCCACGTCCCTCGTGAGAGGGACGACCGGTGGGCGTGGGGGACTACCACGGGCCGATCAAAATTTCAATCCACGTCCCTCGTGAGAGGGACGACCGGTGGGCGTGGGAGACTACCACGGGCCAATCAAATTTCAATCCACGTCCCTCGTGAGAGGGACGACCGGATGAGCACTGGGAGGAGGCAGCCAACCGATATTTCAATCCACGTCCCTCGTGAGAGGGACGACGCCGGTCATGGCCGCCCACTTGGAGCCATCGTAATTTCAATCCACGTCCCTCGTGAGAGGGACGACCAAACCTCCTATTTGCCGATGTTATGCGTTATCGGATTTCAATCCACGTCCCTCGTGAGAGGGACGACCGGCAAACAGCCTACCAGGACACAGTGGCCGATATATTTCAATCCACGTCCCTCGTGAGAGGGACGACACAAGTTCGCTATGCTGGGAGACCAGAGCGGCATAATTTCAATCCACGTCCCTCGTGAGAGGGACGACTGCACAGCAAAGCGCATCTGCAACGCAGCAGAGCGATTTCAATCCACGTCCCTCGTGAGAGGGACGACCGTTCTGTTACCGCCGATGTACTCCGAACGCTGCAAGCGAATTTCAATCCACGTCCCTCGTGAGAGGGACGACGCGGAGCCATTGCCGAGGTGGCAAAGTATGGCGCAATTTCAATCCACGTCCCTCGTGAGAGGGACGACAGAATGGAGAAAAATAACAGCAATGGCTGAAAGATTTCAATCCACGTCCCTCGTGAGAGGGACGACACAAGGGCGGGCTGCCAGCAGCTCAGCGGCTGCTATTTCAATCCACGTCCCTCGTGAGAGGGACGACCGCCGCCCGCCCGGCCTGCCTGCGGCAGTCCGGATTTCAATCCACGTCCCTCGTGAGAGGGACGACCCCCGGTGGGTCGTGGGCTGGTGGGGCTGCCATAATTTCAATCCACGTCCCTCGTGAGAGGGACGACTTTTGCCCCCGCCCAAGGATGCGGGAGCGTTTAAATTTCAATCCACGTCCCTCGTGAGAGGGACGACTGGTGATCAGCGTCTCCAGCTGCGCATCCTCAATGGATTTCAATCCACGTCCCTCGTGAGAGGGACGACGTTAAAGCGCAATGAGCTGAGAGACAGGCTGCTGATTTCAATCCACGTCCCTCGTGAGAGGGACGACGGCAAGAGCATTTCCGAAGGGCATATCATGCAGGATTTCAATCCACGTCCCTCGTGAGAGGGACGACTTTCCGCCCACGTCACCAGTACCAGTGGCTTCATACATTTCAATCCACGTCCCTCGTGAGAGGGACGACGATGCCCCATACTCATTTTTATAGGCATACGGCACAATTTCAATCCACGTCCCTCGTGAGAGGGACGACCTGGGCTTTGCGACAAGCGCCGTACTAGACTACGTTAATTTCAATCCACGTCCCTCGTGAGAGGGACGACTGGCAGGTACTTCTGGATGGCCGCTGGCGAGGTCTCGATTTCAATCCACGTCCCTCGTGAGAGGGACGACCAAAAAGCTCATTGAGCTGGCCAAGATTCAGATGATTTCAATCCACGTCCCTCGTGAGAGGGACGACCCCCAGGGGCCGCCCCGGTAGCGGCAGCTATACAAATTTCAATCCACGTCCCTCGTGAGAGGGACGACCGGCACAAACGACCAGTACAACCAAGCGCAAAGAATTTCAATCCACGTCCCTCGTGAGAGGGACGACCTTTGCTGTCCACTGCCTGTGTGAGATCCAGCACATTTCAATCCACGTCCCTCGTGAGAGGGACGACCTGCACACCGTTGACAAGCTGCGCCTGCTGATAATTTCAATCCACGTCCCTCGTGAGAGGGACGACCGCAGGGGGCGTGTCCTTAACTTGATACTATTAATTTCAATCCACGTCCCTCGTGAGAGGGACGACCACCCACTTTGCCTTTGTGAGGTAGGAGCGGCCCATTTCAATCCACGTCCCTCGTGAGAGGGACGACTTATAGGTCTGATCATCAATGCTGGATTCATAACTATTTCAATCCACGTCCCTCGTGAGAGGGACGACTTGGGAGCGGTGGCGGTAGGCCGGGGGGCTTCTTATTTCAATCCACGTCCCTCGTGAGAGGGACGACGGGGTTCAGCTTGTACTGGCGGCAAGTCTCCAGATTTCAATCCACGTCCCTCGTGAGAGGGACGACGCGGAACCTCAAGCAAATGGAGCTTGATCTCTGTATTTCAATCCACGTCCCTCGTGAGAGGGACGACGGCCTTGACGGCGGCTCTCCTATACAGCGGGATAATTTCAATCCACGTCCCTCGTGAGAGGGACGACGCTGCATCCGCATTAGCTTTAGATTCCTCAGCAATTTCAATCCACGTCCCTCGTGAGAGGGACGACCGCCCGGCCCGATCAGCGGAAGGGAGCATAACGAATTTCAATCCACGTCCCTCGTGAGAGGGACGACCACCACCTGGGATGAGGGCGTGTTTCAGATGCTATTTCAATCCACGTCCCTCGTGAGAGGGACGACTGCTTGCTATCGGCAAGCATCCCGCTCACGCTCAGATTTCAATCCACGTCCCTCGTGAGAGGGACGACAGCAAAAATGTTGCGTTTTGCAACAAGTTGACAAAAGCAATTTGTGCAAATCGTTCGAAGGAGGAGTTGTAAAACGCAACTCCTCCTTTTTTAATAGGATATGGTGTACGTTTAACAAAAGAAAGTGTCAGAGTCTTTGTGATTTCTGGTGCGACACAGCCAGGAAAACTATGGACGATAAGGATTCGCACACTGAAATTAAAAGGAAAATGCGGGGAAAGCAAGATGGGATCATACTAAAAGTATGTCGTCCTGACTCCAGGATGGGGCGAGGCCAATATGCTCTACTTTATTTTTATAGTTATTTCCTAGCTGATAAAATCGCAGACTATCTGTGGAAGGATCGATAAAGCTGCTGAGTTTCGCTTTGAATATAACATATTGGGAGGAATCCATCAAGCACTCAAAAACAGAGTTCTGTACACGCTGGCCATAATCTACACAGATTTTAGCTACTTTTCGTAAACGTCGACGCCCAGCAGAGGTTTCTGTGTTCACATCATATGTCACTAAAACAAGCATATACATACACCTTTATTTCCAGAAAAAAGGAGGATAACGCTCCAAATCTCCACGAAGTGTTCGTGCCAACAATAAAGCTTGTACATAAGGGACGAGACCCCAGGGAATCTTCTCAGATAAAAAGGGATGCTGTAAGGTTTGTTGTTTACGCTGCTGCCATGCAGCTAAAAATATGCGTCGTCCCTCATCAGAGAGCATTACGGCGCCGCTTTCCTGTCGCAAACAATGCCGGGAAAGAATGGTTTTTTGATTGATGCAGGTTAGAACAAATCGGTCTGCAAAAGCAGGACGAAGTTCCTCCATTAAGTCAAGAGCAAGACTTCTGCGACCAGGAAGAGGACGATGTAAAAAACCTACATAGGGATCCAAACCGGTACCTTCCAGAGCGGCAGCACAATCTCTGGCTAATAGTGTATATGCGAAGGAAAGCAAGGCGTTGATTGGATCTAACGGTGGACGACGGCTGCGTACAGTGAATGCGAACGTATCTTGCTGTTGCAGAATAAGGCAGGGAAAACCGGTAAAATATTGTTGAGCAGCTGCGCCCTCCAATCCTCGGAGTTCTTCTAGGGTGCAAGCATTCTCTATACGAGGCAGGCTCTCTGCTAGCTGATAGGACAGCAGTTTGAGCTGATTTACAGGAACCCGCTGCGGGTGATCCCGGGTGGCACGCTCCAATACCCAACGAGAGTTATAGACTTTGCCCAATAAGAAACCCTTGGCGTAACGACAGCTGATACTGGGATCATCAGCTGCACGAAATTGCTGCTGTCTAAGAAGAACATTTCCCTTGATTCCGCCAGTGGACCGGGCAAGAAACTGTCCGCGAGGAGTGAAAAATGTCAGATCGATATTTCGTTGTACACAGGCTCCCATCAGAGCAGGAGAGGCACCGGCATAGGTAAAGCAAAGGATGCCTTCTAGAGTATGCAAAGGAAAACGAGCCATCTCTGTATGCTCTTTGGAAATCACGACATTTTCTCCATCAAGAGAGAGATAACTGTTTTCGGTCAATACAAACAGTGTGTTTAGAAGTTTCCGCATAACAGAACTCCTTCAAGGTTCCTCTAGATGTGTATGGATATATCGAAGGGGGTCAATTTGACGGCAGAGCACAGGTAAACAGATCTCTTTAAGCGAACAAGCGTTACAATGTTTGCCGGGTTTCACTTTGGGGGTATACCTGCGTTCAAAAACGGTGATCATTTCATCGGCCATAGCCTGGGTCTTTTTTCGTAATTCTGGTGTAAGATCTACGAGTTCCCGTCGATGCGGTTCGGCATAAAATAGTGCTCCTTGCGGAATATCGCAGATCAACATCTCTTCTAATGCCATTGCCTGTGCACACAGTTGCAGCCGGTCTGCATCGTTTTCTTTAGGAGCCCCGTGCTTGTATTCTACAGGGGTGGGAAGCCATAGATCAGGGTAACCTTGCAAGGCGATTCCAGAAGGATCTGTGTGGAATTCTACCACATCACATATACCAGACAAATGCAGTCGATGGCTTATGACCCGCATGCCGCGTATGATCAGTTGGTTTCCCCGTTTTTCACGAAGAGAATCGTCGTGACATCGTGTGTGCAGAAGACGTCCTTCGGCAGTCCGCAAATTTTCACTCCATTGCTGTTCCAGATGGATCAGCGCCCATTGTCGGCGACAGAACGCAAAATGCTGGATACCAGACATGGAGAGATAGTTTTCGCTATCCATTAGCACATCCGTTGGCAGGTGACACCATCGGGTAGCGTCTCATCAATGGTCACAACATAATCACTATATTTGCGAGGAGTAGTCACATTGGCTGCCCGCTCTACGTGGACAGCATCAAACAGCTTGTAGGCGGGTGCATTGCCCAGTTCGGATGCATGTTTGAAAACGATTAGCTCACGAACGGCCATTTTGCCGCGGGCAGCACTGCGGTCGTTTTCAAACATATTCAGGATGGCCTCCCACAAAAGATCCAGATCTTCCTCGGAAAATCCGGTGACCTTCCGTGCCAGATTGGCAGAGATATACCCCTCAGCCCGATAAAGACCATACGGTACGATGTATTTGCGGCCCATCTCAGTCCCTTTTTTCTCAGCATCGGCTTCAGTTGTAATGGAAACACGGGTGATGGTGACCTCTTGGGGCAGGATCGGGTCGATGCTGCGGGCAAAACCCAACTGGACCGGTCCGTGCACCTGACCACAATTCAGTGCTCCTTTTACAAAGGTGGTCATTACGGCACCAAAGGTGCGGATATCAAAAAAGTTTTGACACATAAAATCCCGAATCTTTCCATCCAGGGCAGGATCATCTTTTTTGGCGGCTTTCAGGTCCTTGTTTACGCCCAAGTAGGCAAGAGCTTCAGCGTCGCTGCGATTAAGAGGAACCTGCTCTTTGATATAGATGCGATAGCCTTTGGCGCCTTCCCGGACAGTCTCGACATAGTTGCGGATCTTCCGCTTCAGGCATACGTCCGTAACAAGACCACAGCCGGTTTCGGGGTCTACACGGGGCATATTGCCAGAGTCCGGGTCACCATTAGGGTTTCCGTTCTCGACATCGAACAGGATAACAAATTCATAACGGTTCTTGATGGCTTCAGACATAATTATTGTTCCTCCTTTTTAGTATAACGCTTTTGAGTCTCATGGTAGTATCCAATCTGGAAGGCGCTCTGCTCTGCCAGATTCATTCGAGTAGGCAGGGTATCGGTGATGCGGCTGCAAAGTGCAGTGATCTGCTTATCGTAATAAGTTGTCAGTCCGGGGTCCAGTTTGTTGAGATGCTTCTGGGCCAGATTGATCAGTGTAGGGAACACCAGCGATGGCGTGGCCGATGCCGAGTTAAAGTATCGGCTTTTGATGGTGCTTGTGAGATTGGGGCTTGCGCTTTGCTGTACGGCTTCCAACACCGAAAACAGCCGCCCTAGCACATAGGGCAGATATGTGCTTTGCTCGTTCAGTTCCATGGTCATAACCTCCTTGAGTTTTTCATTGTGAGAATTACGCTGATACCAGGCCTTCAGGATGGATGCTTTGGCCCAGTTGATATCCTGTTCTGCCCGAATGCGCAGTGCAACACCTTCTAATAAGGTTGCAGGGTAGGGTGTAGCATTCAGGATGGACAATAACAGATCTCCCGCTAAACGAGGGCTTGGATCAGGACGTTTGGTTCCGGGAGTGCTTTTACGCACAGTTTCTGATACTATTTGCCAAACGGACAGGACCGAATCTGCTTTATAACTGGGCCGGATGATCGCCAGTTGTTCATAATGTTTGGCTACATTTTTGGCTAGGTTTCCAAAGTTATTTTGCCAGAAAAAACGCACCGATAGTCGGGCGGCATTGGGGGCCAATCCTAGAATATAAAACTGGACTTCGGGGTCCAGACGAGTTCCGTCCCAGTCAATGGGCTTTCCGCTTGCCAGCCGATGCAATGCGTTCAACAGATCTTGCTCCTGATAAAAAGGGCCGTCCTGTCCAGCATCACCAAACAGAGAAAATGCGGCACAGTCTTGGTAGGCAGTGTTGCCGCCCTCAGCCCAGAACAAGATCGTAGTGTCACCTACACGACAAACATGGTCGCGGTCAGCCAGAAGGGTGTTCAGGGCGGTGGAATAGGCAAAGGCTGCATATTCACAGGTGGGCGCATTGGCTCCTTGTTCATGTTCATAGGAGCAGAAAGCTGGTGCATTGAAAGAGACCAAAGAGGCTCCGCTGCTTTGGGCACCGACGACTCCTTTGATGCTAGGGTGAAGTCGAGCCAATGGTCCATGACGTCCACTTACCAGGCACAGGATATCCTCAGCCTCCCCTGCCGAGTCCTGATCGTAGTAGTTCTGCCAGGCTGCACAGATGGCGGGATCTTTGACCGCGGGGGATTCTTTGTACCAAAATGTTAGATTTCCGCCTTTCATTAAATCATCCCAGCCTTGTTGCAAGGCAGGACAGGTGGAGGCTAGTGTGGGGGCCCATTGCTCAAAAAAATTCAGGATGGCCCGGGCAGCAGGAGAATCTACTCCCTGCAAAAGACGTTGATGTAAAGCTTTGGAAGCTTCAAAGCAACGTTCAGAACGTGCGGGCTTGCCTTTATTGTCTTGCCCTAACAAATAACTGCTGTTGTCGCATAAAAAGTTTGGTGCGATGTCCACACTGCGTTTGACCGGGGCGGGGAGTGACAGTTCCTGGGGGACCAAAACTGTTTTTTTGCCTCTTGAAACCTCTTGCTGAAGATGTAAAAGCTGAATGGGAGCTCCATCGTCATCTAATAGTAGACCATATGATACCTTGACATGTCCCCAGCCGGGGCGGGAGATCTGACCCTGTGTCAACAGATCTTCGTAATAGCGAGTCAACGCTTGCAAGATCATCGGAGCACCTCACAATCTCGAAGATCCAGCACGCCATCTTCCAATTTCGCGCGGAAATAGGTTGGCTGGATATTTTGCGGGTCAGAATAGTCAAAGTCGTACAACATCAATCCCAGATCCCGGGTCTCATGGTTTGTTTCAATGGTGCCGCCGGGCCACCGGCGGAAAGCAGCAGGAAATTCCCGACATCCTAAATAAGGCGTGTGGAAACATTGCCCTTTCTCCATCCGACGGATGGTGATATCCTGAAATTTCCCCGGGTTATCGGAAGGTGCCGCTTGTGATGTCATTTCGAAATGCGCTTCGATTACATAGTGCACATTTTTTAACAATAGAGAGGAACGCTGGACGATGCTCTGAGAAGTGGATAGATATAGATCTTGTGATTTGCCTTGAGCGGCTTGACGGACGGTTTGACAGGAGATCTTGTCTTTGATTTCATTCCGTTGAATACTGACAAAGCGGGTGGGGTTTAAAATGTAGATACGACTGATTTTCCATTTTAGTCCTGGATGGTAGAAAATGGATTCTACGATGCCTCTTGCTGCCGACGGCGTTGGAACGTCATAGGATACTCTTTCTGTCTTAAGTTCTGGGCGGCTGAAGAGGGCATGATTCCCCCAGACTTCTAATTGGATCATGGTGGACCAGCTCCTTTCGAGTTGTATATTCTATTGTGTGTAATTTAAAACTTCTGATATAAGTATATCTGCGTCGAATGGATTTGTCAAGATTTTCCGGAAAATAAAAGGTGGAAGCTATAAAATTGTCGAATTGAACGAGTTGGATAATGGGAAATTGTGAAAGATGCAATAGAGAGAATAAAATAAGTTTGCTTTTAGTTGATTGATACAGTATAATATATCTGTCGGCTTATGCCGTGGGTAGAAAATATTGTGTGTAGTTTTATAGCGAGAAGGGTGGCAAGAGGAGACTTTTGCTGCCTTTTTTGCTGCGCAAAAGGTGGATTATAAAAAAACTCCTTTTCCGGTCTCAATATCCAACTGAAGTCCGGTTTTAGAATTGTACAGACTAAGGTCATTTAGAACATAGCAGGATTGGTTTGCGAGCTGCACTGCCCCGGCATCTAGAAGCTTCTTTAGGTGATCTGGGTATATATTGATAGCATATTGACCTAATTTTCGGAAAAGTGACCGGCTGATAACGCCGTCTTGAAGATCTTCCACCAAAGATTTTCCTTCAGCAATAGGGAGATATAGAGTGATGGTAGGACTGTCTATAAGATGAAATTTTTCGGATACCTGTGCAAAGGGCAGAATACACCCATTGATTCCTTTTTTGAAAGCGCGCAGGATGTTCTGCTGATCAAGGGCGGCGTCCCCTTTGAGCCTGCGGAAAAAAGAAAAATAGGCTTCGATGGCCTTAGGAGAAGCAGGGTCGGTAAAATGCCGTAAAACATAGTCAGTCGATTCAAGATTGGGGTGGAGCATAGCGGGTGGTTGCTGATCTTCCAGCTGAAAGATGGTAACAAGACTTTCAGCAACAGGACGTTTCCCTTCCCGATTGCATCTCCCTGCAGTCTGTAAAATAGAGTCCAGTCCGGCTCTTTCCCGCCAGGCAGTGGGAAAATCCACATCCACACCGGCCTCAATCAAAGAGGTGGATACGACCCGACATGGTTTGCCTTCCGCTAAACGGGTACGGATCTCCTGAAGCAGACGTTTGCGGTCTGCTGGACAAAGCAGGGTGGTCAAACAGAAACTTCCCTCTGAGTTCAGCAGAGAATAAACTTTCTGAGCAGTCGAGCGGCGATTGACTACACATAGAGTCTGTGGCTGTCTGTCTAGGCAGATGGCAAGAGCTTCCTCAGTCAAAGCTTCGCAATGACATAAGGTGGTGCGGCGAAAAAATTGATAGAGCTCCGGTATCTCGGGGCAAATTTCATGAATGGATAATGTGGGAGCTTGTTCTGCAAACAAGGGCTGGAGGGCAGGTTGGGTGGCAGTACAGAGTACAGCGGTGACCCGATAATATTGTACTAGTTGTGCGATGGCATCGACACAGGGACGAAGATGCTGAATGGGAAGATTCTGGGCTTCATCAAAAATCACCACGCTGTTAGATATGTTGTGTAACTTGCGGCAGAGGGAGGAACGATTGGAATAGAGTGATTCAAAAAATTGCACAGCGGTTGTGACGATAATGGGGGCATCCCAGTTTTCAGCAGCCAAAGTCTGGCGATAGAGGGCCGGGGAAAGGGAGTCGCCTGTAGCAAAGTGGTCTGCTCCGGAATGGTGTTCCAGAACATTTTCCTCGCCTAAAACTTGACGAAACACCTGGGCAGTCTGGTCAATGATAGAGATATAGGGGATCACATAGATCACACGTGATTTGTTGTGCTTTTGAGCATGGGCTAGGGCGAATGCCAGTGATGAGATGGTTTTTCCGCCGCCAGTAGGTACAGTGAGAGAATAAAGACCATAGGCAGTTTTTTCTCCTGCACTCAAACAGCACTGTAAAATTGCACAGCGCTTTTGATTTAGCGAATTTTTGGGAGACATCCAAGGAGCGATGTATTGTGTTAGTTTCTGGAATAAGGTGGGGATATCGTCATATCCGCCTCGAGGAGCAGCAACTCCGGCCATAAAGGTCTCTGTATCAAGAAAATCTGCATCTACCAGGCAGGAATAGAGCATCCGAATGTAAAAGGCTTCGCTCAAGTTGTCATCAGGGATCTGAGATGGCCGATTTGCTAAAAGTTTGTCCGATATATCTTTCCTCCATGATTCATAGACGGGTACAGTTTTTTTGCATCGGCCTAATAAAGTGGATGAACTGGCGTCATCGCTGAAGTTTCCGCCATCAGGCAGGCCGCTGTGGTGTCCGGCAACTGCAAAGGCAACCTCTACTTGGTGGAGTTTTTTAGCTTCTTGGGCCCCGGCGGTGGAATGATCTACAGAAAATGGTGCACCCTGTAGCCGCTGCTGGAACTCTGTGCTGTATTTTCCAATGTCGTGGAGCATACCGGCTAGTCGGGCTTGGGCCGATCCGCCAAATGGCTCTGCAAATCTTTCGGCAAGTTCAGCTGTGCCTTGCAAGTGCTCTAAGATAGTCTGTTGACGAGTTCTATCCTCCGATATGTGGGCCAGTGGAATTAAAGAGTTGACAGAGTCTGACATTGCTTTTCCTTTCTGTTTTGTGTGAAAGCTCGTGCTTTTATAGTAGCATAAAATAAGGGCTATAAAAAGGACTGAAGAAAGAAAAAGTAAAAAATCTCCCTATTTCTGGCGTAGAGAGCTTGCACTACTTTCCAGAAATAGGGAGAAGTATACTTCGGGGAATATTTGATCTGAAAATATTATTGTGCTAGTAGCATTTGGATATTGTGGGCATCCGCAGGCTTCGCTTGACGGAGCAGGTTATACTCTTTTTCTGCTTCATCCCGCTCGCTGTTCGATGATCTCCAGCGTATCCCGTTCTATGCGGCAGAGCAGGAACAGCACCTGTACACCGGCTTTTTTTGCCGCCGTTAAAGCGGCGCCAAATTCCGGCTGGGTGTGGATATTGGGGCGCACCTCGGTAATACCCTCCATCTGGATCACAAAAGCCACAGCACATTGATACCCTTCCCGCTGTGCCTGCGCCAGTTCGTGCAGATGCTTTACGCCGCGCTCGGTAGGGGCATCCGGAAAATAGCCGATGCCGTCTATTTCCAGCGTACAGCCTTTGACTTCCATCAGGTATTTTTGAGCGCCTTTCTCCATGTAAAAGTCGATGCGGGATCTTCCGTAGGGATATTCCGGCTTAATAAAGGTATAACCTTGTAACGCAAGCCATTCTGCCACGACCTTGTTGGGCGCTTGACTGTCCATGTTTACCCAGCCAAGACCCTGCTTATACACCGCAACAAGGTCGTATTTTGTCTTGCGATTGGGGTTGTCTACTACTTCCATACGAACAGATGCACCGGGCAGGAGAAGTTCCTTGCATCGTCCAGTGTTTTTAACATGAACGGTCTCCACGATGCCGTTTATATTTACATGGGCAACAAAACGGTTTGGACGGTCTATGAAGATCCCGTCCGCAATTTCTCTGTATTTCAAATGTCTTACTCCATTTTTAATTAAAAAGCTGGCCCTTCCGATCAGAAGGGCCAGCCTTAAAAAGATCCTGGCACTGTGTGGCTCCTGCTGGCTTAAGTATAGTTCTACGACCATTTTGTTGTTTTCCGGCACGCAAAGCTCCTCTTCACAGTAGCTAAGCAGTTTTTCGTTGGCTTGTGCAATATACCGGCGCAGCGGAAGATCAAATATTTTTGTGCTGTGCGCCAGAAGCCGCAGCACCGATGGTCTGGATAGAGCAAATCATGCTGTCCACAAAAAGCAGGGGATCGTTTTAAGGGAGACGGAAACAGAGCGAAAGCAAGATGGGAACAAAAAAGGAGCAGATGATGCCGTTGAGCACCGAGACGACTACCGTTTCCTCGTTGGAATAGCGCAGGATCATGGGGAGCGTGGTGTCCTCACTGGTGGCTCCGGCAGAAGCAATGCAGGCATAGGGGTTGAAGTGTGCAGCCAAAAAGGGGATGATCATAAAGGTGAAGATCTCTCGCATCAGGTTGCTGAGAAAGGCGATGCTTCCCAGTTCTGGCCCGCAGGATTCGCCAATGACCGCGCCCGCCAAGCTATACCACCCCATGCCGCTGGTGATCGCCGTGCTATGTGACAGAGGCATCCGTGTGATCCATCCGCAGATCACGCCGCCCAAAAGGGAAGCGACGATCACCCCGGTGGGGACCAGAACGATCGCCAGCTGATTTTGACGCAGCCGCTGCAGGACACCTTTTTGCGTCCCGATGCTGATGCCCACACAGAACATAAGAATATACAGTACAAGGTCGGTGTGCGAAGTCAGAAATGTGACCAATGAAAAATCAAAGCCCAGAACCCCGTATGCGATGCCGCCGATCAAAGCAGCAATGGTAAGCAGAACCATGGCTCACCTCTCCTTTATGTAAAATGAATTATTTTTTCTTCAAAAAACGCTTGGTCAGATAATAGACCAGTAGGATGGAGAGAACAGTGGGGATCAGAAAAAACAAAAAACTGACAATGCCCATAGAGGTGAGCTCTTGCAAAAAGTTTTCCTTGCGGCCCAGCATGACACCCATGGAGAAGATCAGGCATAAGGTGCACAGAAGCTGTATTTTTTCGTTGACCTTTTTTAAGGCTTTTGGGAAGAAAAAGTGGCCTGCGACCATTCCCGCCAGCATAACCAGAATAATATCCATTTTCTTTCTCCTATCAAACGACGCATTGCCTTTCATTATAGCATATATTTTTCCAATATACCACCCTTTTTGCCGGTGTGGGTGGTTGTTGAAGCGGATGAAAAGGAGATGTTTTTGGTAGCTTGATTTCAGGAACTGGAAAATATCGGATTGCACTTGATGCCATTAGGTGGAAAATTAAATAAACTACTCTATTGATTCCAAATTCAGTTTGTCAAACTGCGCAAAAACAGCTTTTGTATTGCGTTATTTCTCTGAATATCCGCTTAAGGGATTGACAAGAGACAGATGGTCGGATTACGATGAAATCCGATCTGGAAAGCGGAAAATGCTTTCTGTTATAAGGTGAATTTTCATTGATGAGGAGGCTTTTGGGATGAAACGTATTCTTGGCTGGTTGATCGCACTTTCGATGCTATGTACGCTAACAGCTTGCAGCACCACCATACAGAAGCCGGTACCGCCGCCGCAATCTGCCTTCATGGAAGCGTTGAACCAAGAGCTGCGTCGTCTGGGGGAGGACCGTTATCCCAATGGCCTTGTGGAAAGTGAAGATCTCTGTGAAATAGCGCGTTTTGAAGAGGAGATTTACGCTGCAATGCAGTGTACAGCAGGCAAAACAGGGACAGAGCTGGAAGCCGCCCGCAACCAGAACCGCAAGTGCTACCGAGACATCCTTAAAAAGAAAAGAGAGCTAACCAAGGATGGGCTGAGTATCAAAGAGAAAGAGCTGGCGCAGGATATGGAGCAAATAAGTCCAGAGGATATGGCGCAGATGATCCTGGATGAGACCAGGACATTTACACAGATGGGCTGGCGAATCGTCCAGAAACCTTTTATTGACAGAAACGGTGATTGGGACGGGGTATCGGTGCAACGCAGTTGCGTTTTGGTACTTTCTGATAGACCCGCCGAGGCAAGCGTTCACTTTGCGATTGCAGGTACATAGAAAGATCGATCTTATAAAATGCCCCCTCGGATGTGCATATCCGAGGGGGCGTTTTGTGCGTAGATCACAGAAACAGATGCAGGTGGTTGTGGGAGACTTCGCATCCATGATATAATAAGACAGCTGATCTTTGCTGCAAGAGGGTGGGGTAATGCGCGTCTGCTGCTTTGGCGATTCCAATACATACGGGTATGATCCGCGTTCATTTCTGGGCGGCAGATATGCCGCTGAAAACCGCTGGGTGGACATTTTACAGAGCAAAACCGGGTGGGAGATCATCAATCAAGGGATGAACGGCCGGGAGATCCCCCGATCAGCCGTTTTCATCCCGCCGGAGACGGAACGGCTGATCCTGATGCTGGGCGCAAATGATCTGCTCCAGGGCTGCGAACCAGAAAAGGCGGCTGAAAGGATTGCCCATTTCGTGTCTGCGTTGGATCTGCCAACGGAGAAGATCCTGTGGATCACGCCGCCGCCTTTTGCCTTTGGAGAATGGGTGCAAAGCCAAAAGATGATCGATGATTCTGCGGCCTTTGCACAGTTCTGTTTGGCACAAGCGGCGGAGCAGAATATCCGCTGTTTGGATGCCGGACGGTGGGGCGTGACCATGGCCTATGATGGAGTACACTTTACCGAGCAAGGGCACCGGGCCTTTGCAGAAGGACTTTATAAGGAGATCTGTTTATGAAAAAATGGTATATTCTTTTGTTTTCGATCCTGCTTTTGCTGGGATTTGTGGCCTGCGGGAAAAATTCTGCCAGTGGGACGGCGGCAGACAGCCAGGCGGCGGACAAAGCATCCTATCAGACGATCACCCAGGAAAAAGCGAAAGAACTTATGGATACCCAGGAGGTCCTGATTCTGGATGTGCGGGAGCAGAGCGAGTATGACAGCGGCCATATCCCCAATGCAGTGCTGCTGCCGGTCGGTCGGATCGATGAAAAAACGGCAGAGCAGGTCATTCCTGCAAAGGATGCAGTGGTGCTGGTCTATTGCCGCAGTGGAAACCGCAGCAAAACGGCGGCCAGCTCGCTGGCGGAGCTGGGGTATACCCAGATCTATGAGTTTGGGGGCATCAACAGCTGGCCCTATGAGGTGGAGCGATAACACCAGCCGGAACGCCCTTCGGGGCGTTTTTCTTTGGAGAGAACAGCTCCATCCATAGAAATTACCGCAGCACCCTTGAAAGATGGATAGGGCACGAAGAGTAAACAGGAGGAGGATACAATGGAACAGAAAGGGCTGCTTCACCTTTATTATGGGGATGGCAAAGGCAAGACTACGGCTGCCATGGGCCTGGCGCTTCGTGCGCTGGGCAGCGGACGCCGGGTAGTGATCGTTCAATTTTTGAAGGGGGGGTTCAGCGGAGAGGTGCCGGGGCTGGAAAAGCTGGGCGCGGTATTCTACCGGGGAGTACCGGGAGAAAAATTTGTGTTCCAGATGAGCGAAGAGGAGCGCACCGCTGCCCGTGCACAGCAGAACGCCAATCTGACGGCAGCTTTAGCACAGCCTGCGGATCTGCTGGTGCTGGATGAGGCGGGCAGCGCATGGGAATTGGATATGGTGGACAAAGAGCTGCTCCGGCGGGCAGTGCTGCAGCGCCCGGCTGGCCAGGAGTGTGTACTTACAGCGCATACACCGCCGCAATGGATGCAGGACGCAGCAGACTATGTTACGGAGATGCACTGTGTCCGGCATCCCTATCAGAAGGGCATTGCCGCCCGCCAGGGGATCGAATATTAAAGCGGAGGATCACATGGTTCGCATCACAGTCAGGATGCTCTGCCAGCTTTTATTGCGCATAGGGGTGCGTTCATAGGGTGTGTAGGGGCGGCGGGGAGATGGACGCAGAAGTACGGGCGTCTTGGCAAAGGCGATCTCGGTCTCCCACTGGGCGGCGAGGCGGGCGGCCTGAGGGCAGGCTTGCAGCGCCCGGCGCTCTCGCCCGGCCAGTTGGTCGGCCAGCCAGTAGAGGATGGCCGCCGCCGGCAGACAGGCGCTGTCTGGTGTTCCGGTGTAAGCCCAGCGTGTGCCGCCCTGGATATAGCTTGTCACAGTCACACGGGAGCCGCCCTGTTGTGCAGGGGCAGAGATGTCCTGCCCGGCATAGCGGCGGAGCGTGTCCAGAATATGGGCAGCTTTGTCCGGGTCAAAGGATTCATCCCGATAAAAGGCCCGGAAGTCGGTCTGTGCGATCAATCCCTCGGCACTGGAAGGGAAACGGCCGGTCAGCTCTCCGGCGGCGTTATGGCACAGCTGCCACCCTTTGCGGAAGAGCTGAAAATTCAGATCGCTGCGTCCCATCGTAGAGTACAAAATGCGGAAACTGCCGTCTGCCGGGCTGCGGCGCAGCTCCAGATAGGCATCGCTGCCAGCGGTATCCTGGTAGCAGGCCGTCAGCACCAGCTGGGAAGCGGTCTTTTGCGCGGCCATTGCGCGGTGCATCTCCTCAAAATAACGGGTGGCGTCCATAGAGGTCTCCTTCCTTTTGCCTGGCATAGGAGCAGAGCAAAATAAACATCTGGTTGTGGAACAGCGCTTTTTCTGAGATAAAGTATAGCATACTTTTCGACAAAATACAACTATAAGTTTGAATTACGGAGAAAACAATCTCGAAAAGTGGTCTGAACGATGCAAAAATATAGTTTAGGTTGTTAAATCATGAAAAATACAACCAAAAACCACCGCTTTGTGCAAGGCAAGGCGGTGGTTTTTGCTCTGGGACGGCATTTTCGCAGTCCCTTCTTGACAGCCCACATGGGATAGGATACACTTATATATTAGATGTAGGAAAAACAAGTTGGCACTCTGTCTTTGCGGTGACAGGGTGGAAGGAGAGCGTATGTCACAAGCAAAACAAGATATGGGGACCGGCAATGTTCGCAAGCTGATGCTTCAGCTGATGATCCCCGCCGTTGTGGCACAGGTGGTCAACCTGCTGTACAACGTGGTAGACCGTATTTATATAGGCCACATCGAGGGCATTGGTGCTGCAGCGTTAACGGGTGTGGGCCTGTTCACCCCCATTTTGATGCTGCTGAATGCTTTTGCTATGCTGGTGGGTGCAGGCGGTGCACCCCGCACCGCCATTGCAATGGGACAGGACAACCGGGAAGATGCAGAAAAGATCATTGGCAACAGCCTGACCATGCTGCTGATCTTCTCGGTCATACTGACGGTGGTGTTCTATGCCGGTGCACCGGTGCTGCTGCGGTTGTTCGGTGCCAGTGATGCCACCCTGCCGTATGCGCTGGCATATGGCCGGATCTACATCCTGGGTTCGGTGTTCGTGCTGATCGTTATGGGCATGAATCCGTTCATCACGACCCAGGGATTTGCAAAGACCAGCATGCTGACCACCGTGATCGGTGCGGTGATCAACATCGTTCTGGACCCCATCCTGATCTTTGGCTTTGGTATGGGCGTGCGGGGCGCAGCCATTGCCACGGTGCTCAGCCAGACGGTGGGTGCAGTGTGGATACTGGCGTTCCTGTCCGGCAAAAAGACCAACCTGAAATTGCGTAAGAGCTGCCTGAAGCTGGAAAAGCGGATCATTCTGCCGGTGATGAGCTTGGGCATCTCCTCGTTTGTGATGCTCTCCACCGAGAGCCTGCTCTCCATCAGCTTCAGCTCTAGCCTGGCTCGTTACGGCGGCGATGTGGCGGTGGGCGCTATGACGGTCATCACCAGCGTATCCCAGCTGTGCACGCTGCCCATCCAGGGTGTGTGCCAGGGCGGTCAGCCGGTCATCAGCTTCAACTTTGGCGCAGGCAAAAAGGACCGGGTGCGCCAGGCGTTCCGCTTCCAGCTTTTGCTGTGCGGCGGTTATACTACGGTGTTCTGGGTGCTGATGATGCTGGTGCCGGGTGCAGTGGCCGGTATCTTTACCTCGGACGGGGCACTGATCCAGTACACCACCTGGGCTATGCGGATCTATATGGCCGGCATTTTTGCAATGGGCTTCCAGATCGCCTGCCAGCAGAGCTTTATGGCGTTGGGACAGGCAAAGGTCAGCCTGCTGCTGGCCTGCCTGCGTAAGATCATCCTGCTGATCCCCTTGATCTTTATCCTGCCTATGATTCTGGAGGATAAGGTGTTCGGCGTGTTCCTGGCAGAGCCGATCAGCGATATCCTGGCAACGACGGTGACCATGATCACCTTCTTTACTCGTTTTGATAAGATCCTGGACCACGGCGCAGCGAAGGTCTGAGAACAATACATTCCGTCCTTTTCCGGGACGATAACAAAAGGCACCCTGCCGACCGGCAGGGTGCCTTTTGCTATGCTATGGATCACTTTTTGTGGTATTTGCGGTCCTCTTCCTCATAAACCGGGTCACAGGTCAGGTACATCCCCAGCTTTTTCAGCGTGTCCATGTCCACGCTGGACAGGATAACGGTGGAATGTACGTCGCAGCCTTTCAGCTTCGGGATCTGGTGCAGGGCCGAGGCGGCGGTTTCGTTTTCTGCTGCGGAGCCGGACAGAGCGATCAAAATCTCGTCGGTGTGCAGACGGGGGTTTTTGCTTCCAAAGTAGTCGGTTTTCAGGGTCTGGATGGGAGCAATGGAGTTCGCACTGACCAGGTCGGTCTCCTGGTCGATGCCTGCCAGCCGCTTCAGCGCATTCAGCAGGGCAGAAGAGGCAGCGCCCAGCAAAGGCCCGGTCTTACCGGTGACCACCGTGCCGTCCGGCAGCTGGATAGCTGCCGCAGGCAGACCGCCGGACTGGGCGGACATAGCGTGTGCTTTTTTCTCCACGTCCCGGGCGCCTACCGCCAGACCAGCTTGGTTCAACAGCAGTTCCAGCTTGAACAGCTCATTCTGGGCAGCGGGGTCGCCAGCTTTTTGGTCGCACAGGCACTTGAAATACCGGCGCAGGATCTCGTTGCGGGAAGCCTCGCGGCAGATCTCATCGTCAACGATGCAGTTGCCCGCCATGTTCACGCCCATATCGGTGGGGGAGCGGTAGGGGCTCTTGCCTGCGATCAGCTCGAACATGGCGTTTACCACCGGGAACACCTCGATATCCCGGTTGTAGTTTACGGTCGTCTGGCCGTAAGCTTCCAGGTGGAACGGGTCGATCATGTTCACGTCGTTCAGGTCGGCGGTAGCGGCCTCATAGGCCAGGTTTACCGGGTGCTTCAAGGGCAGATTCCAGATGGGGAAGGTCTCAAACTTTGCATAACCGGCCTTGATGCCGCGCTTGTACTCGTGGAACAGCTGGGACAGACAGACGGCCATTTTGCCGCTGCCGGGGCCAGGGGCTGTGATGACCACCAGGGGACGCTGGGTCTCAATGTACTCGTTGCGGCCATAGCCCTCATCGCTGACGATGCGGGGCACGTCGTTGGGGTAGCCGGGGATGATATAATGGCGGAAGGTGCGGATGCCCAGACCGTTCAGCTTTTGCTCAAAGGCGGCAACCTCCGGCTGGGGAGTATATTTGGTGATGCAGACGCTGCCAACATACAGTCCTTCCTCCTGGAAGGCGTCAATCAGACGCAGCACATCCAGATCGTAGGTAATGCCGTAGTCGCCCCGGACTTTGCTGCTGATGATATCCTCGGCGCTGATCACGATGACCACTTCGGCCTGGTCCTTGAGCTGCAGCAGCATCTGCAGCTTGGAGTCCGGCTCAAAACCGGGCAGCACACGGGAGGCGTGATAGTCGTCAAACAGCTTGCCGCCAAATTCCAGATAGAGTTTGTTGTCAAACTGGGCGATGCGCTCGCGGATATGCTCCGACTGCATGACCAGGTACTTTTGGTTATCAAAGCCGATCTTCATAAGATACCATCCTCTCCCAATACAATCTCTATACGGTAGCAGGGCGGTGGACCCTGCATTTTTAATACAGAGGACAGTATACCACACCAGGACCGGCAGTGCAATCGCCAGAGGGGAAATTTGCAGACCGGACGGGAACCGCGCTGCTTTTTGGGCAAGGAATGTCAAGCGGCGGGTTGCATCCGGCTGGCAGCCGTGGTATCCTTGTGGAAAAGAAAGGGGAATGAAGAGATGGAGATGAACTGGATAACACAGCCGATCCAGATAGAGGATGATTTTGACCTGGATAAGATCCTGGACAGCGGCCAGTGTTTTCGTCCCTGCCGGGTGCAGAGCGGGGAGTACCGGTTCATTACCGGCAGCCAGCTTTTGTACCTGCGCCCTCTGGGTGAGGGAGAGTATCAGGCAAAGTGCGCTCCCGGCGAGTGGGAAAGGACCTGGCGGCCATATTTTGATCTGGAGCGCAGCTATGGCTCTTTGCGCCGGCGCTGGGCAGGACAGGCGGGGTTTGCGCAGCAGGCGCTGGACTATGGACAGGGCATCCGGGTGCTGCAGCAGGACCCCTGGGAGATGCTGATCACCTTTATTTTGTCGCAGCGCAAAAGCATACCGGCCATTCGTACCGGGGTGGAGCTGCTGGCAGAGCGTTTCGGGCAGGTGGTGGATACAGGTACAGAGCGTGTGTCGCTGTTTCCGTCCCCGGCACAGCTGGCAGCGGCGGCAGAATCCGATCTGAGGGACTGCGGCCTGGGGTATCGCACCCGGTATATCCAGCACGCAGCCCAGGCCGTGGCCAGCGGTGCGCTGGACCTGAAGTCGTTGGCTCTGCTGCCGGACGAAACGCTGCTGGCAAAACTGATGGAAATGGATGGCGTAGGAAAAAAGGTGGCCAACTGCGTGGCGCTGTTTGGTTATGGACGCACAGCGCTGGCGCCCATTGATGTTTGGATCGCCCGGCTGATCCAGGAGGATTTTGACGGGCAGGACCCTTTCCCCCAGTATGGAGCAGAGGCGGGGATCTTGCAGCAGTATTTCTTCTATTATAAAAGGAATGGCTGAGCCAGGCCCGAACGGCCGGAACATCCAACGGGCGTACATAGAAAATAAACGCGGGTCTTTGATCAGTGCCGGAAGGCGGCATTGCAGTCAAAGACCCGCGTTTTGTATATTTGCAGGGAAATAAAGGGGAAGGGCCGTGTGAAAGGATCAGCCGTACAGCAGGCGCACCACAGCATCCAGGTTGGGACCCATCAGCAGCACCACTGCGCTGCTGGCAACCGAAAGCAGTACAAAGCCGCCCAATACAGCCAGCCAGCTGGTGCCGCCCTGAGCGGCCAGCACAGCCCGGCGCTGGTCCGGGTCCGGGAACTCCTGCCGGATGCGGCGGATGCGGGCAGCGGCGCTCTTGCGGTAAAGCCACTTGCCAAAGATGCCCCGCACAGCCATCAGCACAAAGCCCAGCACAGAGGACAGCCGGGCCAGCATCAGCAGTGCGCCGGCGCTCAAGCCCGGGGCCAATGCGCTTTCCGAGATCTGCATCAGTTCCAGCACAGTGGGGGCAGCCAGCAGCATTTCCGCCGCCAAAAAGAAGAAGGCGGGCTTCCAGGCTTTGCGGTAGAAGAAGTAGAACGGTCCGAACAGCAGCGCCGAAAAACTCATGGAAATCTTGCTCTTCTGCAGCTGCATCCGGCAGTAGTCGGCCAGGTAGGCCGGGCCGGCAGGTCCGATATAATCCAGCCAGTCATTGCAGGGGATGCCGTCCATCTGATCTTCCGGGCCAAAGGCGGCCTTCCAGCTTTGGCGCAGGGGGTCGGCTGCAGGGCCTGCCTGCTCAAACTGCTGGTACAAACGGTCGTAGTCAAAGGCACCGTCCCTCTCACTTTCCGCAGCAGCGCGGTCGTTGGGCTCGGCAGTGGCTTCCGGCGGGAGCTGGGCGCCGCAGCAGCGGCAGTGGGTCTCTGCCCGCAGGGTGCGCTCTCCGCAGGCGGGGCAGGTGCGCAGCTCCGAGTCTTGATAAGGGAACTTCCACTCATACCCTGCAGTATGGGCGGCACTGTGGACACAGCGGCCCAGCTTTTCGTAACAGGTGCGGTGATAAGGGGCGCCGCAGTCCGGGCAGACCACGATATCATCTCTCAGCGTCAGCGGGGCGCCGCAGCCCTCACAAGGACAGCCATAATATTTCGGCATATAGGAAAACCTCCGGGTTTTTAAAACTTATAGCTATTATACTCTCTGCACAAGGAAAAGAAAAGGTGAAAATCTTCAAAATTCCAGCGTGGCAGCTATTTTTCCTCTTTACTTTACCACAGATTGTCGGTATACTAGTGAAGTATCTGTGTATAAAGTATAAATTGTTGTCTGGTGCTGCTGCAGTGCCGGGCAAAGAATAAAGACAGCGCTGAAAAGCTCCGATTTTATCTCAGGGGCAGTACAGCGCTTGGACTTGCGCGGCCACCGTGCCGCAGACTGATGGAGAGAAAGGAAGCCGCAGATGATTACGACCGACGAGTTGAAGGTTCAGCTGGCCGAATACAACCACGCCGTGAAGGACCTGGAAGAAGCCCTGGCCATTGAGGCCAGCCGCAAGCGTGTGCAGGAGCTGGAGCATACCATGTCCCGCCCTGGCTTTTATGATGATGCCGAGCTGAGCAAAAAAGTGTTTGATGAGGTGGGCGACCTCAAGGGCAAATTGGGCCGCTTTGAAAAGCTGCAGGGCCTGTACGATGATGCCGAGACCATGCTGGTGATGCTGGATGAGGAGTATGACCCGGAGATGGTCCCCGAAGCCGAGGAGGCTGTGGACGCTGTGGGCAAGGCAGTGGACGAGCTGCAGCTGATGACTATGCTGAACGGTGAGTACGACCACAGCAACGCCATCCTCACCTTCCATGCCGGTACCGGCGGCACCGAGGCACAGGACTGGGCAGAAATGCTGTACCGTATGTACAACAAGTGGGCACAGGCACACGGCATGACGGTGGAAGTGCTGGATTACCAGGATGGTGACGAAGCCGGCATGAAGAGCGCTTCCATGATGGTGAAGGGCGCCAACGCCTACGGCCTGCTCAAGAGCGAGAATGGCGTGCACCGCCTGGTGCGCGTGTCGCCTTTTGACGCCAATGCCCGCCGCCAGACCAGCTTTGCCTCTCTGGAGGTCATGCCGGAGCTGGACAACACCATTCAGGTGGACATCCGCCCGGAAGATATCGAGATGCAGGTGTTCCGCTCCTCTGGTGCCGGTGGCCAGCACATCAACAAGACCTCTTCTGCAGTGCGTTTGATCCACAAGCCCACCGGCATCGTGGTCAGCTGCCAGACGCAGCGCAGCCAGTTCCAGAACCGTGACTATGCGATGGAGATGCTGAAAGCGAAGCTGTACCAGATCGCAAAGCAGCAGCACATGGACAAGATCGATGACATCAAGGGCGTTCAGAACGAGATCGCCTGGGGCCACCAGATCCGCAGCTATGTGTTCATGCCCTACACCATGGTCAAGGACCACCGTACCAACTATGAGACCGGCAACGTGGATGCCGTGATGGACGGCGAGCTGGATGGTTTCATCTTTGCATACCTCAAGGCCGCCAGCCGTGGCGAGCTGCAGGATACCTGATCCCAGCGTTAAATGAAAAAGAAAAGCGCCTGTGCACTTTGAAAAAGAGTGCGCAGGCGCTTTTTGTATGATTCAGGCTAGGTCTTGCAGGATATCCGGCCAAAGGGAATGGTCCTGCTGCAATGCTTCAAAGCTGCAGTCCAGGTACAGCTTGTTGGCCGCCGCCAGAATGGTGCTGCGCAGCAGCAACCGCTCGTCCGGCGCATCCGGCGGCAGGGCGGGCATACCGCGGCGCAGTCCAAATACACAGGGCAGGCAGGCTTCCAGCTCATCGCAGAACAGGTCGTATACCACCTGGATCGGGTAGCTGGCCCGCTGCATCTCCAGCAGCATCCGGATATTTTCCATGGACAGTACTGTTTTTGCCAGGGCAATGCAGGTCAGGCAGGCTAGCTGCTCCCGGGTGTATTTTTTCTTGACCGGGTGATTTACCAGCCCCTGTTTGACATAATTGGATACCATGGAAGGGGTCAAAACGACACCGGGAAAACACCGGTACTGCCCATTTACATACTGGACCGCCTGGTCCAGATACAGCCCCACAGAGGGGATGTCGTTGTACCGGGGCAGGGCAAACCCGGCGGCACAAGCCGCGATGCGGAGTTTCGTCTGTTGTTTCATGGGGCAAGTATACCGCATTTTGGCAGGAAGGTCAACAGGAAATTAAAAGCTTGTAAAGGATTTTTGAAAATGGGTTGACAGGTTTTTGAAAAACTGATAGGATAAAAGGGCGATAAGCCCCGGCCTCGTGCCGGACACCATAGAATTGGAGTGCATAGGAATATGAAAAGCAAGATCGTTGTGGATTCTGCCGCAAATCTGTACCAGATGGAGGGCATTGACTTTGCCTGCGCCCCCATCAAGGTCGTGACCGAGGAGCAGGAGTACCCGGACGATGGACGGTTGGATGCAGTGCAGGTAGCAGAGACTCTGCGCAGCTACAAGGGCCGCTCCAGCACCTCCTGCCCCAATGTGGGGGACTGGCTGGCAGCCTATCAGGGGGCAGACCAGGTGTTTGCGATCACCATCACGGGTGCCTTGTCCGGCAGCTACAACGCTGCTCTGCTGGCCGCACAGGATTATCAGCAGGAGAATCCGGAGGCCAAGGTCTATGTGCTGGACAGCCTCTCGGCCGGGCCGGAGCTTCAGCTGCTGGCCGAGCGCCTGCGTGCGCTGTTTGATGCGGGCACTCCCTTTGAGGAGATCTGCGTGCAGATGGAGGAGTATAAGCAGCACACCCATCTGCTGTTCTCGCTGGAGTCTTTGAACAACTTGGCACGCAATGGCCGGGTCAGCCCGGCGGTGGCTGCGGTGGCCCGTATGCTGGGTATCCGTGTGGTGGGCACGGCCAGCCTTTCCGGTGAGCTGGAAGTTCTGGTCAAGACCCGCGGCGAGCATGGCGCACTGGAGCGCATCGTGCTGGAGATGAAGTCCCGCGGCTTTGTTGACGGGCCGGTGCGTATCCTGCACTGCTCCAATCCTGCGGCCGCCACCCGGCTGAAAAATATGATCACCACTGTGTTTGAGGGCGCAGAGGTGCAGATCATGCCCTGCGGCGTGCTTTGCAGCTACTACGCAGAACTAGGTGGATTGATGATCGGTTTTGAGGATGGCACTGCCCCTGCGCTGTAATCATCCCCCGTGTTTTAACTGCAGCCCGGATGCATTTTATCGCATCCGGGCTGTTTTGTTGCTTGTCAAAATCTTTTGGCGGCGGTATACTCAAAGCCAAAGCAGGGCAAAACGCAACAGGCGGATTTGCAAGGGAGAGGGGGGCTTTTCTGTGTTCAGACAGCCGGTCATAAAATTTTTCAGCCGTATCCTGAACCGGGCCACTATCACGGTGGTTCTGGTCCTGGCCCAGGTGGTGTGGCTTTTATGGGCGTTTTTCTCCCTTACGGAGGGGCGAGTGGGGGCGACCATTCTGCTGCATACCCTTAGTGTGGTCATGGTGCTGTACCTGGTGCGCAAGGACGAAAACAGCGGGTATAAGATCATGTGGATCGCCCTGATCGGGGCGCTGCCTTTGCTGGGCGGGGCGCTCTATCTGCTGTTTGGCAATAAACGCCCGGCCCGCTGGCTGCGGGAAAGCATGGATGAGGTGAACCGTCAACATCAGAAGGAGCTTGACCAGCTTCCGGGCCAGGTGACGGGGCTGGACCCCAGCAGCCGGGCACTGAGCCGCTATGTAAGCCAGTATGGCTGCTATCCTGCCTGGCAGAATACGGCTTCCCGCTATTATCCCAGCGGTGAGGCCATGTATCCGCAGCTGCTGCGAGACTTGGAAAAGGCCGAAAAATTCATCTTCCTGGAATTTTTTATCGTAAAACCGGGGAAAATGTGGGACGGGGTGGAGCGGATCCTGCGCCGCAAAGCAGCCCAGGGGCTGGATGTGCGGTTGGTATACGACGACTTTGGCAGCCTGCTGACCCTGCCGGGGGATTTTGTGGTGCAGATGGAGCGGGCACACATCCGCTGTATTCCTTTCAACCCGGTGATGCCGCTGGTCTCCCTGGTCATGAACCATAGGGACCACCGCAAACTGGTGGTGATCGATGGGACCGTAGCATATACCGGCGGCTTTAATCTGGCGGACGAATATATCAACGCCAAAGAGCGCTTTGGTTACTGGAAGGATGCAGCGCTGCGCATTGAGGGTGCGGCGGTATGGAATTTTACCGTGATGTTCCTGAATTTTTGGAACGCCTTCCGTCCCGGTGATACGGACTACACATCTTTTCGGCCGCAGCCATCGGATCAGCCCCGCACCGATGGAGTGGTGCAGCCTTATGCCGATAGTCCTTTGGACGAGGAGCCGGTGGCGAAGATGGTCTATCTGAACCTCATCTCCCAGGCACAGGATTACGTCTATTTTTATACGCCGTATCTGGCAGTGGGAGAGGAATTGCTGGAGGCCATGAAAGCCGCTGCCAAGCGGGGAGTGGATGTGCGTGTGATGGTGCCCGGCATCCCGGATAAAAAATTGGTGTACAGGCTCACCCGGTCCTATTATGTGCCGCTGCTGCGGGCAGGGGTGCGGATCTATGAGTATACCCCCGGCTTTCTCCACGCAAAATGCTGTGTGAGCGATGACCGGGCCGCCGTGGTGGGCAGCATCAACCTGGATTACCGCAGTCTGTTTTTGCACTTTGAATGTGGTGTGCTGCTTTTGGGCGGCAGCCAGGTGCGGGAACTGCGGGAGGATATGCTGCGCACCGTCTCCGCCAGCCATCGTGTGCAGCTGGCAGATTGCCGCACCAGCGTGCCGGGCACCCTGCTGGACAGTGTGCTGCGGCTGCTCAGCCCATTGATGTAAAAGATTCGCCGTTCCATGCAACAAATCCCCTGCTGCGGGGCATACTGACCATAGTATGCCAATGCAAAGGGAAGGGAGCATGATTTTGCATGATACGACACTACCATAGGCTATTTTTAGGCTGTGCAGCGGCAGCGATGCTGCTGTCGGCTTGCGGACAAAGCGGGTCCAGTTCCTCCTCTGGAGGGCTGAACAGCGCCACTGACTCCGCCAGCAGCCAGACAGCAGCCTACCGCACCGGTCTGGGCATTGTGACCACCGCAGATGCAGAGGACCGGGTGGGGAAGATCACCACCACCGCAGCGGCGGTTCTGTTGGATGGAGAGGGCAAGATCTGCGCTGTGGTGTTGGATGAGCTGGAAAGCTCCATCACCGCAGATGGCAGCGGGACGGTGAAAATGCCCTCGGACTGGCGAACCAAGCGGCAGATGGGAAAGGACTATCCCCTGGACAAGGTGTCTTCCCTGAATCGGGGATGGGCGGAGCAGGCGGATGCTTTTGGCAGCTACCTGGTGGGCATGACCCCGGAGCAGGCGTCCAAATTGGAGATCGATGAGGAGGGGCGTCCGAAGGACCCGGATCTTGTATCCGGCTGCACCATTGCGGTGGAACCGTATCGGCAAGCGGTGGAAAAAGCCTGTGCCAATGCCCGTGCTCTGGGGGCTGCCCAAGGAGACCGGCTGACGTTGGGCATCCATGCGGAGAATGGCTCCTCCGGCACGGCGGCGACCGATGATCAGGACCTGGATGCCCAGGTGGACTTTACCGTCCTGGCGCTGACCATGGATGCACAGGGACATGTTACCAGTGCGGTGGGAGATATGGCTGAGCCGGCGCTGACCATCAGTGCGGACGGCGGGATCGACACCCCGGACCGTGTGCAGTCCAAACAGGAGCTGGGTGACAGCTATGGGATGCGGGGTGCATCGGCTCTGGGCAAGGAATGGTACGAGCACGCCGAGGGCTATTGCAGCTATCTGCGGGGCAAGACCGCGGCGGAGATCCGCAAGATCCCTGCCGATGGTTCGGATGCGGATCTGGCATCCCTGTGCACCATTGAGGTCGATGCTTTCCAAAAAGCTGCCCTGGATGCACTCCAACAGCCCCTATCCTGACCGCAGCAGGGCATATCCTGCTGAAAAACCGGGAGAAGGCGCTCTGAAATAAGCATATAAAATGGGTCTCTGGCTGTGCTGCCAATGGGTTTGGCGCATGGCTGGAGACCTGTTTTTGTTTGCAAGCTCTTTGCGTGTGTTGTTTGGCGCAGGTGTTTGTGCAAGATGCCCTGAATTGTGGGCGTTATGCCTGCGCAGAAGTGCAAAATGTGAAAAAGTTGCTTTCCCTCTTGAAAAAACGGAGAAAACGCGCTATCCTATAACCACGGTTCATTGATTTAGCATGATAAAGCGTTAAACCAATAAACTGCCATGACAAAAAGGATAGAGGGGGATTTATTTATGAAAAGCATCAACCGTTTTGTGTCTGCTGTTCTTGCTGGTGCAATGGCACTGGTTCTGGCTGGCTGCGGCGGAGCAGCTTCTACCGCAGGCAGTTCCAGTGCAGCTGCTGCCAGCGACCTGGCCGATATCCAGGCAAAAGGGAAGATGGTCATTGGTTACACCGTCTACGAACCAATGAACTTTACCGATGAAAACGGCGTGTTTACTGGTTTTGATACCGAGCTTGCCACGGCGGTTTGTGAGAAACTAGGGGTCAAACCTGAATTTGTGGAGATCAACTGGGATACAAAGGTAGTGGAGCTGGATGCAAAGAGCATCGACTGCATCTGGAACGGCATGACCCTTACTGAGGACATTGTGCAGAATACAGCCTGCACGAAACCCTATGCAAAAAATGCACAGGTGGTCGTGGTCAAGAAGGGTACCGCCTATGCCTCTACCGCTGACCTGGTGGGCAAGACTGTGGTGGCAGAGGCTGGTTCTGCCGGTGAGAGCACCATTGCCGGGGACGAAAACCTGTCCCAGGCGGATTACATCTCCAAAGCGGTCCAGACCGACTGCCTGATGGAAGTTGCAGCGGGCACGGCGGATGCCGCTGTGCTGGACCTGACTTTGGCGGGTGCGATGACCGGCGCCGATACAGACTATGCAGACCTGACCATTGTGGATGAGCTGAATGCAGAGGAATATGGCGTGGCCTTCCGCAAGGGCAGTGATGCGGCAGAGGCGGTAAATAAAGCCTTTGATGAACTGAGAGCGGAGGGCACGATGCAGGCCCTGGCGGATAAATACGAGCTGACCCTGGCCGAGTAAAGCCGGGAAAGGAACGGGGGATATTGTGGCTGTGATCCTGGAGCGCCTCTCCGGCGCATTTCTGCTCAACTGTGAGCTGTTTGTCCTGACACTGGTGTTTGCACTGCCGCTGGGGTTGGTGGTGGCCTTTGGCGCAATGAGCCGCTGCACTGCACTGCGGAGCCTGGTAAAGACCTTTGTATGGGTCATCCGGGGCACACCACTAATGCTGCAGATCATTGTTTTGTATCTGGGGCCGGGCCTGCTGGGGCTGCCCAATCCGTGGCCCACCGGTGCCGGCGGCCGTATGACCGCAGCAGTGGCAGCCTTTGTTATCAATTACGCCTGCTATTTTTCAGAGATCTACCGCGGCGGGATCGAAGCGGTGCCCCGGGGACAGACCGAGGCAGGGCAGGTGCTGGGTATGACCAAGACCCAGATCTTCTTTAAGATCACCTTGCTGCAGGTGGTCAAGCGCATCCTGCCCCCTATGGGCAATGAGGTGATCACGCTGGTCAAGGATACGTCGCTGGCCAACGTCATCGCCAATAAGGAGATCATCATGATGGCCAAGGAGTACAGCGCCAAAGGGTTGATCTGGCCGCTGTTTTCCACCGCAGTGTTTTTCCTGGTATTTGTCGGGGTGCTGACACTGCTGTTAGATTGGGCTGAGAAAAAACTGGATTATTTCCGCTGTTGAGGAGGGCAAGGCATCCATGGCACTGTTAGAAGTGAGCGGCATCAGCAAAACATTTGGCGGCACGGAGGTGCTGCGGGACATCTCCTTTCAGCTGGAGCAGGGAGAAGCCTTGGCGATCATCGGGTCTTCTGGTTCCGGCAAGACCACCCTGCTGCGCTGCCTCAACTTTCTGGAGCGGCCGGATACCGGTGTGATCCAGGTGGGGGGCGAGGTGATGTGGGATGCGTCGGACCCCGCTGCCCAAAACGAGGAGGAGATCCGCAAAAAACGGCTGCGCTTTGGCCTGGTATTCCAAAATTTCAACCTCTTTCCACAGTACACAGCCCTGCAAAATGTGATGCTGGCGGGGGAACTGCTGGCAAAGCAGCGTCCGGATTACAAGGCGAACCGCCGCCAGATCCATGCGCAGCTGGAAGATCAGGCCCGGGCGCTGCTGGAGGAGATGGGGCTGTCGGCGCGGGCGGGGCACTATCCGCACCAGTTGTCCGGCGGACAGCAGCAGCGGGTGGCCATTGCCCGGGCGCTGGCACTGCACCCGGATATCCTCTGCTTTGACGAGCCCACCAGTGCGCTGGACCCCGAGTTGACCGGAGAGGTACTGCGGGTGCTGCGCAAACTGGCAGACCGTAAGACCACGATGATCATCGTTACCCACGAGATGCACTTTGCCCGGGATGTGGCCGACCGGATCATGTTCATGGATGGGGGCGTGGTGGTAGAACAGGGCCCGGCAAGGGAGCTGATCGAGCACCCGAAGGAGGAACGTACCCGCCGCTTTTTGGCCCATTATGAGGCGTAATATCCCGGCTTCCCCTGCCTGGCACTGCGGCTCCCGGCAGGGGAGTTTGCGTCTGCGCATTTTATCCAGTTTTCAGGGGGAGAGCTTGTCAAAGCTTGTGGAAAAAATCTGCTTGCAAAACGACGTATACTTGTTTATAATACCACTCAAGTATTCCATTATCACACGATAAAACGCTCCGCCTGGCGGGGCGTTTTTCCACGACAAACAGACAAAAAGGGGAGGTTCCATGACAAAGGATATGACGCAGGGCAGCCCGCTGAAGCTGATCCTTGCATTTGCGGTGCCATTGATGCTGGGCAGCTTGTTCCAGCAGTTTTACAACCTGGCGGATACCATCGTGGTGGGCCGTTTTGTGGGTGTGGAGGCTCTGGCTGCGGTGGGCAGCGTGGGCGGATTGAATTACCTGGTGCTGGGCTTCGTCAATGGCATTGCCTGCGGCTTCTCCATTCCGTTGGCGTGGAGCTTTGGCGCAAAGGACTACGCCGAGATGCGCCGCTATGCCGCCAACACTACCTGGCTGTCGCTGGGGTTTGCGGCGGTGATCACGGTGGTAACCGTGGCGCTGACCCGGAACATCCTGGTCTGGACCAATACTCCGGCCAATATCATTGACCTGGCGGATGTCTATATCCGTACCATCTTTGCGGGCATCCCTTTTACCATGCTGTACAATGTCACCAGTGCGGTGATGCGGGCTTTGGGGGACTCAAAGCGTCCGCTGTACTTTCTGCTGGCGGCCAGCGTACTGAATATTGCAATGGACCTGGCCTGTGTGGTTTTGTTTGATATGGGGGTGTTTGGCGCAGCCTTTGCCACCGTGTTCAGTCAGGCGGTGGCGGGTCTGGGCAGCCTGTGGTATCTGATGCGCCACTACGACATCCTGCGCTGGAACCGGGAGGAAGGACGTTTCAGCACCGCCCACTGTGCAAAGCTCTGTCAGATGGGCCTGCCGATGGGGCTGCAGTGCAGCATCACCGCTATTGGCAGCGTAGTGCTGCAAGCAGCGGTAAACGACCTGGGCAGTGCAGTAGTGGCGGCACAGACCGCAGGCAGCCGGGCAGCACAGGTGTTGTCGGTACCTTTGGAGAGCATCGGCACCGCCATGACCACCTACGCCAGCCAGAACCTGGGCGCAGGCAGCCTGGTGCGGGTCAAAAAGGGCCTGCATACTGCGCTGGCTATTGGCTGTGTGTACAGCGCAGCCTCCTTTGTGGTGCTGCGCTTTGCGGATAAACTGCTGATCAGCCTGTTCCTGGATTCCAGCGAGACGGCGATCATGGCCAATGCCCAGGAGTTTATCTTCTGGAACTCGGCGTTCTTCATCCCCTTGGCGGTGCTGATCGTCTACCGTTATACCATTCAGGGGCTGGGCTATTCCGGTCTGGCGATGTTTGCGGGTGTGGCAGAGATGATCGCCCGCACGATGGTAGGGTTCTGGTTTGTGCCTTTGTGGGGGTACTTTGGCGCTTGCTTGGCAAACCCGGCGGCATGGCTGTTTGCCTGTGCGTTTCTGATCCCCGCATTCTTGTCGGTAATGCGCCGGTTGCAAAAAGAGTATACATCTGCTGCAAACTGAATAAAAAAGAGCCGAGGCATTTTATAGCCCCGGCTCTTTTTGTATAATGATAAGAAAGGATTACGCTTTGTTTTGCTGTGTTTGTTCCATACGCTCCAGCTCCCGTAAAAAAGAGAGCAAAAAGGGGGCAGAAACACAGAAGGTCAGAACATCGGCGATGGGCTGACAGACCTCAATGCCCACAAGCCCCCAAACCTGCGGCAGAAGCAGGATCAACGGCAGGAAGAAGATGCCCTGCCGGCAGCAGGATAAAAAGGTGGCACGGCCTGCTTTTCCGATGCTCTGAAACAGCATATTGGAAGCAACCATCACAGGCTGTAAAAACATTGCAAGACATTGATAGCGGAAAGCGGGCAGCGCCACCGCTGTTACAGCGGGGTCGTCGCGGAACAAGCGGATCAGCGGACCGGCATTGAACCAGCACAGCAGGATCAGCACCGACATCAGGTAAAAGCTGGCTTGGATCGTAAACAGACAGGCATGACGCACACGGTGGTATTTGCGGGCGCCATAGTTGAAGCTGGCTACGGGCTGAAAACCCTGCCCCACGCCCAGAGCCACCGACAGCATAAAGCTGAAGATCCGGGAGACGATGCTCATGCCCGCTACGGCGGCATCGCCATAACTGCGGGCGGCAATGTTCAGCAACATTCCGCCAATGCTGTTCAGGCCCTGTCGGCCAAAGCTGGGCAGGCCGCCCAACAGGATCTGGCCAAATTCGCTTCCGCTGCGGGTGATGGCACCCAGCCGGAAGCGGCTGACCGTTTTGCCGCGCAAAAACATAAACAGCAGGATGCAAAAGCTGACCCCCTGGCTCAGCGCTGTGGCTACGCCAGCTCCGGCGGTGCCCATACCAAAACCAAAGATCAGCACCGGGTCCAGCAGGATATTCAGGATGCCGCCGGTCACCAGCCCGATCATGGCCAGGTTTGCTTTGCCCTCATAGCGCAGGATATTGTTCATTACAAGACTGGACATCATCAGCGGTGCAGCCAGCAGAATGGGGACTGCATAGGCACAGGCATGGGGCAGGATGGTCTCCGTGCTGCCCAGCAGCATCATAAAGGGGGACAGAAATGTCAGCCCGCCCAGCCCCAGCAGCCCACCCAGAGCAAGGGCGGTAAAAAAGCTGGTGGAGGCAAACCGTGTGGCAGCGGCATCGTTTTGGCTGCCCAGGCTTCGGGAAATGATGGTGCCTGCACCGTGTCCCAGCATGAACCCCAGTGCCTGGATGATGGCCATCAGGCTGGAGACCACCCCCACAGCGCCGGAAGCGCTGGTAGAGATCTGCCCTACAAAAAAAGTGTCGGCCAGGTTGTAGATGCTGGTGATCAGCATACTGAGGATGGTGGGCCCGGCTAACGTCAGCACCAGCGTTGGCACAGGGGTCTCGGTCATTTTCAAAAACTGGCTGCTTTTGGGGTCCTGCTGCGGCATGGAACAATAACCTCTCTTTCCAAAGCGGAATAAATGGGCGACGATTTGCAGTGCGGCAAAAAGCTGTGCAAAAATAAGGCTCCTTTTTGCCGTTTTTGCAAGCAGATGCGGCGGGTGCAAAGCGCTAAAGTATACAAGAATTCGGTCGTTTTTAGTATACAGCGGAACTGCAAAAATGTCGAGTGGGCTGCAAAATACAAAAAGTGGTATGAAAGGGGAGAAAATGCTCCTGTCGCTCAGAAATATTCTGTACAATGCGACAAAGCTATGCAAAAGGTCTTGTAAAAATTACGCTGTGTGGTATGATTTAACACGGACAATAGTATCTATTTGTCAAAAATGATGCAGCGCCAGTGTGTGGGGTATTTGGATGTCCCGCAGCAGGCCCGATAATGGGAGGAAAAACGAACAATGAAAACTGTTGCACAGACGGTGATCGAGGCGGAACGCTTTTATACGATCGCAGCCCAGACCGGGTATGTGATCCAGGCAGTGGAAGGTGTAGAGAATGGCGGGGATATCCGCCTTGGCAAGTATGAGCACAAGCCGGAGCAGGAGTGGTCCTTTATCCGTGTGGGTGAGGGTGTGTACCGTATCCGTAACCGTGCCAATGGCAAGCTGATCGACCTGATGATGACTGGTACTGCAAACGGCACCTGGCTGCACCTGTGGGAGGATGTGGGCGGTACCTCTCAGATGTGGTCTGTGGAGCCGAACCCAAACGGCACCGTGCGTGTACGTTCCTCCTGGGCAGGGGGCAAGTGCATCGATACCGTGGGTATGGGTGCAGAGATCGGCGCTATCCTGCAGATCTGGCAGGAGGCCAACGGAGCAGACCAGCTGTGGACGATCTCCGAGGTGAAGGACCGTGCAAAGCGTGCTCCTGCTGTCGAGGCAAAGGCTGAGGAGCCTGCTGCTCCCGCTGCTGAGGCAAAGGTCGAGGAGCCCGCCGCTCCCGCTGTCGAGGCAAAGGTTGAGGAGCCTGCTGCTCCTGCTGTCGAGGCAAAGACCGAGGAGCCTGCTGCTCCTGCTGTCGAGGTGAAGCCCGCTGCTGCTCCCGCCGCAAAGAAGCCTGCTGCAAAGAACCGCCGCAAGTGCGCAAACCGTAAAAAGAGATAATCGGATTACAGAACAGAAAAAAGCGAGGGCACATTGTGCCCTCGCTTTTATGTTGCAAAAGTTACTCTTTGGGGTCGGTCAGCAGTTCTTTGATGCTGGGAACAACGCCTCCCAGGTTCTGCAGGTCGGAAGGGATGATGAGCTTGGTGGCTTTTCCGTTGGCGACCTTAGCCAGTGCCTCCAGGCTGCGCAGAGCCAGGACCTTGTCGGTGGGCATGGCCTCGTTCAGCAGGCGGATGGCATCCGCATTGGCCTGCTGCACAGCCAGAATAGCCTGTGCCTCGCCTTCGGCCTCCAGGATGCGCTGCTGTTTGACAGCATCGGCCCGCAGGATCGCAGCGGCTTTTTCGCCCTCAGCGGCGGTGATAGCCGCCTGCTTTTCGCCGTCTGCTTTCAGGATCACAGCGCGCTTTTCACGCTCGGCCTTCATCTGCTTTTCCATGGCATCCTGGATCTCCCGGGGCGGGATGATGTTTTTCACTTCCACACGGTTGACCTTGATGCCCCACTTATCGGTGGCCTCGTCCAGGATAGCGGTGATCTTGCTGTTGATGGTGTCCCGGCTGGTCAGGGTGTGATCCAGCTCCATCTCACCAATGATGTTGCGCAGGGTGGTGGCGGACAGACTTTCGATGGCAGAGATAGGCTGGTTGACGCCGTAAGTGTACAGTTTTGCGTCCATGACCTGGAAAAAGACCACGGTATCGATCTGCATCGTTACGTTGTCACGGGTGATCACGGGCTGCGGGGGGAAATCGGCCACCTGCTCTTTCAGGCTGACCTTTTTTGCGATCCGCTCAATAAAGGGGATCTTGATATGCAGGCCGGAAGTCCAGGTGGCAGAGTAGCTGCCCAGCCGCTCAACAACGTATACCATGGACTGGGGAACGATCACAAAGTTGGGGACGATAATGGCGAGGATCAGCAGTGCCAGCAGCAGGATCACGATAAACATAACCATAAAATTCCTCCTTCCACCCATATAGGGCAGGTTGTGTGATGGGGCGCGGCATTACGGGGTCTCGGTCAAAACAGGCTCTACGATCAGCAGGGTGCTGTGGATCTCTACCACACGGCAGCGCTGGCCGGGTACCAACTGATCCCCGGGGGTGGCGCAGCGGGCGTTCCAGTCCACACCATCCAGCCGTACACGGCCGGACAGCTCCGCACTGACTGGGGAGAGCACATCTGCCTCCCGTCCCAGGTTGCGGTCGCCGTTTGTGGCCGTGTGGCGGGTGCGCAGGCGCGCCGCCAAGGGGCGGAACGCAGCCAGGCACAAAGCGCTGACTACCACAAATACAACAGCCTGTACCCGGAACGAGTCGGAAAAAAGGCCGGTAAGCAGGGCTGCCGCAGCACCCACTGCAAACCAGATCGAAGTCATGCCAAAGGTCATGGCTTCAATCATGACAAAACCAATGGCTGCGATCAGCCAGAAGATGGGGTCAATGGATGACATCTTCATTCCCTCCTTCAGATATAGGGTCCTGTGTTTTACTTATTATATTGCACGAAATTCGATACAGGTCAAGAGATTTTATGCAAAATGTTGCCTGCGCCGCTAAAATTACACAAATTTTTTGGGTGGAAAACGAAATCTTTACTTTTACGGCACAAAAACAGCCTGCATATTGGATGCAGGCTGCTTTGTATAAAAAATATTTGTTTTACTGGTAGTCGTAGTAACTGTGGTCCGGGTTATGGCCGATCTCTTCCACAACGATGGTAAAGCCCATGGGGTTCACCTCGGTGCATTTGCCGCTGGCAAGGGTCTCGACAATGATGTTCTCGGTGCGGTTCACGATGATCTCGGCGGTCTCGGTCTCACCAATGCGCTGATAGTGCAGGATGCCGCCCTCTGCACGCAGAAAACGCAGCTGTCCGCAGCGGAATGCATCGCAGGTGTGCCGCAGCTGTGCCAGCTGTGCCAGCACCGGACGCAGCCGCTCCTCCCGGGTATCCCAGCGGTAGAAGGCACGGTTGAAGGGGTCGCGGTAGCCCTGCATCCCGATCTCGTCGCCATAATACAGGCAGGGGACGCCGGGCAGGGTGTAGATGATGGCATAGGCCATCCGCAGCAGCAGCAGCCCTTCCTCATAGGCTTCACCGGTCACGCTGCGTCCGCTCTGCCAGGCCCGGCCGCGGCCATTGGCGGGTTCGTCCGCCAGCACAGTCAGTGCCCGTTCTGTATCGTGGGTGGACAAAAAGTTCAGTGCGGTGTCCATGGCGGGGGCGGGGTAGTGCTCGCACAGGGTCATGATCTCGGTGGCGGTCTGCTCGGCCGGCTTGCCCTTGACAAAGTCCAGGACTGCATTTTTGAAGGGGTAGTTCATAACACTGTCCAGCCCCTTGCCCAGCAGGTAGGTGCGGCGCTGCCCATAGCCGAATTTGGTGGTGGCATCCTCCCAGACTTCGCCCAGCAGGAACTTTTCCGGGCTTACCCGCTTGACGGCAGCACGGATCTTTTCAATAAAGGTGTCCGGCAGCTCGTCGGCCACGTCCAGCCGGAAGCCAGCCGCACCCCGGCGCAGCCAGGTATCGATAACGCCGCCCTCGCCGGTGATGAACTCCACAAAGGAGGGGGTCTCCTCGTTGACCTCCGGCAGGGTCTTGAACCCCCACCAGCTGCGGTATCCGCATGAATAAGCAGGAGAAAAATCGTACCACGGCCGGTAAGGGGAGTGGGGGTCCCGGTAAGCGCCCCCTTCGCCATAGCGTCCTTCCAGGTTGAAATACCGGCTGTCCGATCCGGTATGGCTGAATACACCGTCCAATACGATGCCAATGCCATAGCGGGCGGCTGCCTGGCACAGCTGCTCGAAATCTTCGTTGGTGCCCAGTAAAGGGTCTACGTTCAGATAGTCTGCGGTATTGTACCGGTGGTTGGAGTGCGCCTCAAAGATGGGGTTCAGATAGATATAGTCTACCCCCATCTGATGCAGATAGGGCAGTTTGAGCTGGATGCCCTTCAGATCGCCGCCAAAATAATCGTCGTTCAGATGGCCGCCGGTCTCATTGGGCTGCCAGAAGGGTTCTGCGTGTTTATCCGCCTGGTAGATCCGGTCCGGGAAGGGCATGGGCTTATTTTCCACCGCTTCGCAGAAACGATCCGGGAAGATCTGGTAAAATACCTTTCCCTTGATGCACTCCGGCGTTTCAAATCCGGTTTCGTATACGGTGAGCTGCCACTGTTCGCCGTCCTGCCAGCTCACAACGCCGCAGTTGTCCGGTCCACGGTAGATGCGGCGAAAATCGGTGTATAGATCAAAGTAATAGAAGTATAGTCCCGGGTCTCCCAGATAGACCTCCACAGAAAAATGGTTCTGCTGGGGGGTCTGCCCCTGGAAGTTCATTCGATAGTGGACGGGCACATCGTTTTTGCCCTCCTTGCGGATCACCAGGTGAGGGTCCACATATCCCAGGTTTTCCGGTACGCAGAGAGACAGCCGCACCGTCTGCCCGGCGGGCACCGCGCCAAAGGGCTGCTTGAATTGGGGGTCGAAGCTATTGAACAGACAAGACAAAACGGGTCGTTCCTTTCCAATAAAAAAGTCCCGGAAAACGCTGCTGGTATTTCCGGGACTATGCAAGTTATTCTATCTCCGCTGAGGGAAGGGGCTTACTTGCCCATGGGGACGGTGGGTGCATGCCAGATGTCCCGTGCGTAGTCCAGCACCGAGCGGTCTGCGCTGAAGATGCCGCTGTTGGCAATGTTCTTCAGGCTCATGCGGGCCCAGGTCTGACGGTCAGCATACAGCCGCTGCAGGTCGGCCTGTGCACGGCGGTAGTCCTTGAAGTCGGCCATGACCATATAGGGGTCGCTGGAACGCAGGTTTTCGGTCACTTCGCGGAAGTTCTCGCCGTTCCAGCCCTGCTCCAGGAAGTTCAGCACAGAGTTTGCCACATCGTCGCCCATGATAAAGGCGCTGGGGTGGTAGCCCATCTGCTTCAGGTTGTTGACCTCCGGGGTCAGCATGCCAAAGATCAGCTCGTTTTCCTTGCCGGCTGCATCTGCGATCTCCACGTTTGCGCCGTCCAGGGTGCCCAGGGTCACAGCGCCGTTCAGCATGAACTTCATGTTGCCGGTACCGGAAGCCTCGGTGCCTGCCAGGGAGATCTGCTCAGAGACCTCGGCTGCGGGCATCAGGTGCTCGCTCAGAGAGACGCAGTACTCCTCCAGGTAGACCACCCGCAGCTTCTCACGCACAACGGGATCGTTGTTGATCAGATCGCCCAGCTTGCAGATCATGCGGATCATCTGCTTGGCCATATAGTAGCCGGGGGCTGCCTTTGCGCCGAAGATATAGGTCTTGGGGATAAAGTCGGCGTTGGGGTTCTGCTTCAGGTACAGATACTGGGCCGCGATGTTCAGCGCATTCAGGTGCTGGCGCTTGTACTCATGCATCCGCTTGACCTGGCAGTCAAAGATGGAGTTGGGGTCGATCACCTGGCCGGTGCTCTTTGCCAGATAGTTGGCAAAGGCCGTCTTGTTCTCCAGCTTGATCTCGTTCAGCCGGGTCAGGACAGTGGCGTCCTTGGAGTAGCTGTTCAGTTTGGTCAGGGCAGAAGCATCCTGCTTGTAGTCCTCGCCAATGGTCTCATCCAGCAGTTTGCACAGGCCGGGGTTGGAGGCCAGCAGCCAGCGGCGGTAGGCGATGCCGTTGGTCACGTTCTTGAAAGCCTGCGGCTTGAACAGGTAATAATCGTGGAAGACGCTCTGCTTGATGATCTCGCTGTGCAGCTTGGAAACACCGTTGATGCTGTTGGCGGTGTAGGCGCAGATGTTGGCCATGCGCACCTGGTTGTCGCCGATCAGTGCCATATAGTTGATCTTGCCCTGGTCGCCGGGGAAAGCCTTTTCCAGCTCAGCACGGGCGCGGCGGTCCATCTCCACCACGATCTGGTAGATACGGGGCAGGGTCATGCGGAAGATGTCCACATTCCACTTTTCCAGTGCCTCGGCCATGACTGTGTGGTTGGTGTAGGAGAACACCTTCTGGCAGATCTGGAAAGCCTTGTCCCAGCCGAAGCCACAGTCATCCAGCAGAATGCGCATCATCTCCGGGATGGCCAGGGTGGGGTGGGTGTCGTTCAGCTGAATGGCCACCTTGTCGGGCAGGTTTTCCAGGGTGGCGTAGGTGGACAGGTGGTTCTGCACGATATCGCCGATGGAAGCAGCAGACAGGAAGTACTGCTGGCGCAGGCGCAGGATCTTGCCTTCCACATGGTTGTCGTTGGGGTACAGCACTTTGGAGATCAGCTCTGCATTGGCGTTTTTGCTCATAGCAGCGTTGTAATTGCCCAGGGAGAAGCTGGACATATCAAAATCCGGAGCCTTGGCCTGCCACAGACGCAGCTTGGCGACGCCCTGGCCGTGGTAGCCCTGGACATACAGGTCAGAGGGCACAGCCATTACGCTGTTGTAATTGGTGTGCTGGATATAATGGAAGCCGTTGTCCCAGTTCTCCCGGATCTCGCCGTCAAAGCGCACCTCAATGGCCTGGTCGGGGTGGCTCTTCAGCCAGACCTGGCCGCCGGGCAGCCAGTTGTCTGCCCGCTCCTGCTGCCAGCCGTCCACGATCTTCTGCTTGAAGATGCCGTATTCATACAGGATCGAGTAGCCGGTGCCGCAGATCTCGGTGGTGGCCATGCCGTCCAGGTAGCAGGCAGCCAGGCGGCCCAGACCGCCATTGCCCAGACCTGCATCCGGCTCTTCTTCGTAGATGCCGTCAATGTTGATATCGGCATCGGCCAGCACCTGGGCGGCTACTTCGTTCAGGCCCAGATTGAACAGGCTCATCTTCAGGCTGCGGCCCATCAAAAACTCCATGCACAGGTAGTACACCTGCTTGGAGCCAGTGCCGATGGCTTTGGACAAAAACTTCTGATGATTGGCGCTCATCATCTGGCGGCAGATCAGAGCCAGCGAGCGGTAGATCTGCTGATTGGAGGCGACGCTCAGGTCCACGCCATATTCCGTGGTCAGCTTATCCTGAAGAATCTTCGCAAATTCTTTCGTAGTCATAAACGATCTCCTATCCCTGTAAAAAATGCGCATAATAACTCAAGAAATTGAGCCGTGGGGGGACAGTCCTCCCTCTCCATTGTCTGCCCCGACACAACGATAATATTATAATATGAAATTTTTGTGATTGCAAGGAAACAGCGGGATTTTTTCCGTTATGCCCTTTTTTCAGAGAATTTTTTGAAAGAACTGCTGAAAATTCAAAAATTCTACTTTCTCTTGCGGCTTCTTTATACTATAATAGGAGGAGCAGGGCTGCGCTGCCGGGCCTGCGCAAGGCTTGTGCCGGGACAAACTCGGCGAGAAATGTGCCCGGCGGCGTTTCCCATATGAAAAACTGCGCCTGTTTCCTGCCGGTTTTGGGGCGGGCGGGCCGCGTAAAGTGAGGATCAGACATGGTAAATAAGGTGAGAGTGACCATCGCAGGTGCGCCCTATGCCATTGCGACCACAGACTCAGAAAAATATATCCTTTCTCTGGCCAAAAAGCTGGATGAGGACATTACCAAGCTGCTGGATGCCAACGCAAATCTTTCGGTGACCAAGGCGGCGGTGTTCTGCGCAATGGATTATCTGGACGAGTATCACAAGAGCGCCGGCAGTGCGGAAAATATGCGCAGCCAGATCCAGGAGTATATTGCGGATGCGGCCCGGGCAAAGCTGGCGGAGGATAAGACCAAGGCCGAGAACGAGGTGCTGCGCCGGGAGGCAGCGGCCCTTCGGGAACAGCTGGCCCGGCTGCGCAGCCGGGAGAGCCGCCGGGAGGCCCGGCTTGCACAGGAGCACCAGCAAAAGACGGAACAGGAAAACAGAGGTTGATTATGCCAAATATTGAAATTCTTGCCCCGGTGGGCAGTCAGGAAATGCTGCATGCAGCGGTATTCAGCGGAGCCGATGCGGTCTACCTGGGCTTTTCGGGCTTCAACGCCCGGTCCGGTGCGGGCAACTTTGATGCAGACAGCCTGCGGGAAGCCGTGGGCTTTTGCCATGCCAGAGGGGTCAAGGTCCATGTGGCCTTGAATACGACCGTATACGACGAAGAACTGGCAGACCTGGCGCAGGCGGTAAAGGCGGTGGCAGAGAGCGGCGCAGATGCGGTGATCTGCCAGGATCTGGCGGTGGCGCAGCTGATCGGGCGCATTGCGCCGCAGCTGCCCCGTCACGGTTCTACCCAGATGAGCGTCCATACCCTGGAGGGCGCCCGGATGCTCAAGGACCTTGGGTTTACCCGGGTGGTTCTGGCCCGGGAGCTGAGCCTGGCTGAGGTGGAGCATATTACCAAGAACTGCGGCATCGAGACCGAGTGTTTTGTTCATGGTGCGCTGTGCATGAGCGTCAGCGGACAGTGCTACATGTCTGTGTTCCTGGGCGGCCGCAGCGGCAACCGAGGGTCCTGTGCAGGCCCCTGCCGCCTGCCGTTTGATGCCACCCCCCTGCCGGAGGGACGTCCCGGCCGCCTGCATCATCTGTCTTTGAAGGATAACTCGGTGATCGACCGTCTGGACCAGCTCCAGGCTTTGGGCGTGGCTTCGGCCAAGATCGAAGGCCGTCTGCGCACGCCGGAATATGTGGCGGCGGCGGTCAGCGCCTGCTTGGCTGGGCGGGAGGGCCGTGCCTACGACCGGGATCTGCTGAAAAACGTGTTCAGCCGTTCTGGGTTCACCTCCGGCTATCTGGATGGAAAGATCGACGGCACGATGTTTGGTGTCCGCAGCGAGGCGGATGCCGAGCTGACCAAAAAGACCCTGCCTGCCCTGCGGGAGCTGTATCGGCGAGAGCGCCCCCGCGTGCCGGTAAAGATGAAGCTCCAGCTGGAGGAAGGCGGTCAGAAGCTGACCGTTGCCGATGCGGATGGAAACCGCGCCTTTGCTTATGGGGACACGGAGATGCAGCCCGCCCGCACCGACCCCACCGAAAGCCTGCGTCGGAGTCTGGCTAAGACCGGCGGCACCCCCTTTGCACCGGAGGAGATTCTGGTGGAGATGGAGGACGGGCCGTGGTATCTGCCCGGCAGTGCCGTCAACGAGATGCGCCGGGCGGCGCTGGAAAGCCTGCTGCAGAAGCGGGAGGCGCCCCGTCCCTGGCCTGTACAGCCTGTGCAGCTGCCTCAGCCGGTGCGCCGTACTTTGCCGCCGGACCGCACCCTGCGGGCCCGGTTTGAGCGGTGGGATCAGGTGCCCACAGAGGCACTGGCAGGGGTGGACCGGCTGATCCTGCCCATTGGACAGGCAGGTTTTGTTCCTCCGGAATGGCGGGATAAGACCATTTTGGAGCTGCCCCGGATGATGTTTGGTGCGTTGGAGCAGGATACAGCCCGCCGCATCCAGCAGACCCAGGACCAGGGCTTTGCAGGGTACGAGGCAAGCAACATTGCCCATCTGCGGCTGTGCCGGGGGCTGCCCCTGTCCGGCGGGTTTGGGCTGAATATCACGAATCCGCTGGCAGCGCAGTTCTATGCAGACCAGGGGCTGGACTCTGTGTTGATCCTGCCTGAGGTGCGGGATGCAGAGATCGCTGCCATTGCTCCGGAGCATAATGGCGCACCGGTCCCCACCGGTGTGCTGATCTACGGTCATATGCCGTTGATGATCACCCGTGCCTGCCCGCTGCAGAATGTGCAGGATTGCGCCCATTGCAGCCGCGCCGGTACCCTGACCGACCGTAAAGCCCGGAAGTTCCCGGTGCGGTGCGGGCTGGGCGTGCGCACCATCTATAACCCGGTGCCCATCTATATGGGGGATAAACCCGGTGCCTTGGCGGTGGATTACGGTGTGGCATACTTTACCCTGGAAAGCCGGGACGAAGCCGCCCATATCCTGGAGATGATCCGCACCCACACGCCCTTTGAGGGCGAGTTTACCCGGGGCCTGTATTTCAAGGGCACCAACTAAGGGCGTCTGCGTAGTTAAAAAGAGATGAGGTAATAAAATGGAACCTATTACAGTAAAGTATAAAGTGCTGGACAGCCGCGCTAAGGCGCCGGTATATGCGACCCCCGGCGCCGCTGCAGCGGATCTGTGCGCAGTGCTGGACGAGCCGCTGACCCTGGCACCGATGGAGCGGGCGCTGGTGCCTACCGGTCTGGCGGTGGAGCTGCCCGGCCCGCAGGCTGTGGCTTTGGTCTATGCCCGCAGCGGCCTGTCTATTAAACATGGTCTGTGCATGGCCAACGGCGTAGGCGTGGTGGATAGCGACTACCGCGGAGAGCTGAAAGTGCCCATGGTCAATCTGGGGCAGCAGCCCTACACCATCCAGCCCGGGGAGCGGGTGGCGCAGCTGTGCATCGCACCGGTGTACACGGCCGCTTTTGTCCCGGCGGATGCCCTGGGCCAGACCCAGCGGGGAGAGGGGGGCTTCGGCTCCACGGGGAAATGAAGATGAAAGAGTTGATCTTGGCATCTGCCAGCCCCCGCCGCCGGGAGCTTTTGTCCTTGTACACCACAGAGTTCACGGTCTGCGCCAGCGATTTTGACGAGGACTCGGTTGCGCCCTGCCCGCCGATGCAGCTGGTGGAGGCTCTGGCCCGGGGCAAATGCCTGTCGGTCTCTGCACAGCATCCCGGTGCGGTGGTCATCGGCTGTGATACAGTGGTGGAGCTGGATGGCCGTGTGTTTGGCAAGCCCCACAGCACAGATGAGGCCGTGCAGATGCTGCGGGCTCTGTCCGGCCGGGTACATCGGGTCCATACAGGCGTCTGTGTGTCGGACGGCAGCCGGACCGAGAGCTTTGTGGATAGCTGCCAGGTGGCGTTCTTCCCGATTTCAGAGGAAGAGATCGCCCGGTATGCCGCTACGGAGGAACCCTATGATAAGGCTGGCGCCTATGGTATCCAGGGCCATGCAGCCTTGTGGGTGAACCGCATCGAAGGGGATTATTATACGATCATGGGGCTGCCGGTCAGCCGCACGGTGCGTCTGGTGGAGCATTTTGCCCCGAAATTCCCCGAACAAAGATGAAAAATAGCCGAAAAAGTTGGGAAAACGCTTGTGCAAAATTACCCGCAAGGCTATAATATAAACGTGTTATTCTGCGCAGTACGGTATTTTGCAAGGGTACTGCGCTTTGGGAGACACTGGCTCAGGCCGGTGTCTGTATCAGGAGTGGGGCTGCACTGCCCAGGAGAGAAAAAGGAGAACGCTGCGCTATGAGTTTTTTGTCTAAGGATATCGGCATTGATCTGGGTACCGCCAATACCCTGGTATATATGAAGGGCAAGGGGATCATCATGCGGGAGCCCTCGGTGGTGGCGGTGGATACCAAGACCGACGAGGTGCGCTGTGTGGGCGGTGAGGCCAAGGCGGTCATCGGCCGTACCCCTGGCAGCATCGTGGCAGTGCGCCCGCTGAAGGACGGCGTGATCGCGGATTTTGACGTGACCGCCAATATGCTGGAGAATTTTCTGAAGCAGGCTTGCGGCAACAGCATGTTCTCTCGTCCCCGGGTGGTCATCTGCATCCCCTCCGGCGTTACCGAGGTGGAGCGCCGGGCTGTGCGTGAGGCTACCCTCAAAGCAGGTGCCCGTCAGGTGTCGGTGATCGAGGAGCCTATGGCGGCTGCCATCGGTGCAGGTCTGCCCATCAGCGAGCCTACCGGCAGCATGATCGTGGATATCGGCGGCGGCACGGCAGAGATCGCCGTGATCTCTCTGGGCGGCATCGTGGCCTCCCGCAGTGTGCGGATGGCCGGCGATATGTTCGACCAGGCCATCATTGCCTTTATCAAGCGTATGTACAACCTGCTGATCGGTGAGCGCACCGCGGAGCAGATCAAGATCGAGATCGGCTCTGCCTATGTGTTGGACCCGGAGATGACCATGGAGATCAAGGGCCGCAACCTGGTGGACGGTCTGCCCAAGAACATCGTTGTCCACTCGGAGGATGTGCGGCAGGCCCTGCTGGAGTGCTTAGCCAAGATCACCAGCGCCATCAAGGAGACCCTGGAGCGCACCCCCCCGGAGCTGAGCGCCGATATCATCGACCGCGGTATTACCCTGACCGGCGGCGGCGCCCTGCTGCGGGGTCTGGATCAGCTGATCCAGAGCGAGACCGGCATCGATGTCCATATCGCAGAGGATCCGCTGGATTGTGTGGCAAAGGGCGCAGGCGCAGTGCTGGACCATGTGGATATCCTGCACGACGTGCTGGATACCGACGGCAACCATATGTAACAAACCAAAGCGCGGATGGCCCCGGTTGTCCGCGCTTTTTTGCAATCACCTCTAGGAGGGGACCCTGTTGAAGGATTTTTTTGACACCTGGAAATTCAAGATATTGATTGCAGTAGCGGTGTTTCTGGTGGGCGTGCTGGCGTATGCGGGCGCAAATGGCCGCTTGACAGCTGCCCCCCAGGAGCTGCTCAGCGTGGCGGCGGCACCGTTCCAGCGGGTGGCATCGGCCATCAGCGGCGGTATTTCTGCTGTGTGGGACAAGTACACCAGCATTGACGCAGTGGCAGCGGAAAACGAGGCTCTGCGGGCCGAAAATGCAGAGCTGCGGGAGCAGATGGTGGAGTACGACCGTCTCAAAGCGGAAAACCAGGCGTACAAAGCGCTGGCCAATATCCAGCAGCGCACACCGGAGCTGGCTTATGTCTCTGCCTTTGTCATCGGACGGGACCCGCTGGACGCTTTTTGGGGCTTTACGCTGGATAAGGGCATGCTGGATGGTGTGTCGGTGGGGGATCCCATCGTCAGCGATGCAGGCTATCTGCTGGGCATGGTCACCGAAGCCGAGCTGACCAGCTGCAAGGTCATGACCATCCTGCATCCCAGCTTCAATGCAGCTGGGGTGGTATCCCGCACACGGGATAATGGCATCCTGACCGGCAGTGCAGAATATGCGGCAGAAGGACAGTGCATTTTTACCAATCTGCCCCGCGCCACAGAAGCACGCCGGGGGGATCAGATCATCACCACCGGTCTGGGCGGCGTATTTCCGCCGGATGTACTGGTGGGGACAGTGCAGGAGCTGGTGCCGGAGGCCAGCGGCAAGTCGGTGACGGCGGTGATCCGTCCCGGCGGCGATGCCCGCACGGTCAAGCACGCTTTTATCATCACCGGAGAATGAAAGGGATAACGCCATGGAGTCACGCCGTCGCCGCCGCCGCAGTCAGCTGCTCAAATGGGGCTGCTATGGGCTGGGGCTGCTGATCTGCACCGTGCTGCAGACCTGTCCAGGCTTATTCCAGCTGGGGCAGGCAAAACCATTGTATCTGCTGCCGTTGTGCCTGGCAGTCGCCAGTTTTGAGGGCGAGTTTGCGGGGGCACTGTTCGGAGCAGTGTGCGGCCTGATGTGGGACTGGACTGCCGGGCGCACGGTGGGTCTGCTGGCCTTGGCGCTGATGATGCTGGCCTTTGGAATGTCGGTGGCCGTGCAGCTGTTCCTCAAATGCAGCACACCCAACTTTGTGCTGGTGTCTGTGGGATGCGCTCTGCTGCTGCTGTTGAGCGATTTTATGTTTTTCTATGTGATGCCGGGCTATGTGGGGGCTGCGCAGCGGGTAGTGACCTTTATACTGCCCTGCGCAGTGCTTACCGGGCCGGTGTCTGCGCCGCTGTTCTGGCTGGTGCGCCGCATCAATGCAGAATTTGCGATCGATACCGGTGCGATCTGACTTGAAAACCGTTTGAGGGAGAGGGGACATTGAATCCGAACGAACATAAGACCGTAAATCGGCGGATGGCGCTGCTGATCGCTCTGTCGACCGTGGTCATTGCACTGTATGTACTGCGGCTTGTCTTTTTGCAGCTTATCAACGACGAATATTTCAGAGCGCAGGCTACCAGTACCACCGATTATAAGTTTACTGTAACAGCTGCCCGGGGTGATATCGTGGATGCGGCCGGCCGCCGCATTGCCTCCACGACCACCGGTTATAATGTGGTGCTCAGCAAGCTTCTGATGGGGGAAAAGGACCTGAACGAGACCCTGCAGCAGGTAGTGGAGATTTTGAAAGCCAACGGGGAAAGTTGGAACGACACACTGCTGATCAGTGAGCCGGATGCCGCAGGACAGTACCACTTTACCAATGACCCGGAGAGTGAGAGCGACCAGAACACCCTGGCGTCCACCAAGGAAGCTCTGGGCCTGCAGCAGTATGCTACAGCGCAGGATGTCATGGGAAAGCTGGTGGAGGACTATGAGCTGGGGGACTGGCCCCTGTACTGGCAGCGTGTGCTGGGCGGGCTGCACTATCAGATGCAGCAGGAGGACTATTCCAACCTGAATAACTTTACACTGGCAGAGGGCGTCAGTGATGCCACCGTGGCTACCATTAAAGAGCACAGCCTGGAGCTGCCCGGCGTGGAGATCGTCCAGACCAGCGCCCGCAGCTATGAGATGGGCACAGTTTTGCCCCATGTGCTGGGCCGGGTAGGAAAGATCACGGCTGAAAAATGGAAAGTGATCGATGAAAATGGCCAGGTCACCTACCCCCTGCGGGAAAAAGGCTATAACATGAACGATGTTATCGGCATTTCGGGTCTGGAGTCGGTCTATGAAGATCAGCTCCGGGGCAAGGATGGCGTCAAGACTATCACCCGCGATGCAGATGGCGTGATCGTGGATACCCGCCTCACCACTCTGCCCCAGCCGGGGTATACGGTGCAGCTGACCGTAGACAGCCTGTTTCAGCAGGCAGTGGACCAGGCTCTGGCAAACAATATCGACTGGATCAATGAGCGTTATAATAAGGATAGCGCAAAGGCTGCTGCGGGTGCAGTAGTGGTCCTCAATGTCAAGGATGGCAGCGTGGCAGCGGCCTCCAACTACCCGAGCTTTGACCAGAACCTCTATGCTGCCCAGTATGGAGAGTACAGCAAAGACCCTGGCCTGCCGCTGTTCAACCGGGCTTTGCAGGGCTTGTATACCCCTGGTTCCACATTCAAACCGGCGGTGGCGGTGGCAGCACTGGATACCGGGCTGGTCAACCAGCATTCCACCGTTTACTGCAATGGCGTATACAACTACTATAAGGACTATCATCCCCGTTGCACCCGCCATGGCCACAGCGGAAATATCGACCTGTTCACAGCCATCAAATGGAGCTGCAACATCTATTTCTATGATGTGGGCCGCCGCCTGGGCAGCGATGTCTATAACGCATATGCCTATAAGCTGGGAATGGGCGTTAAGACTGGCGTAGAGGTGGGCGAGGCCCTGGGCCGCATGACCACCAAAAACGACCCCAACTATATCGAGTCTCTGGACGTGCAGGCAGCCATTGGTCAGGGCAACACGGTGGTGACGCCGGTGCAGCTGGCCACCTATGCCGCTACACTGGCCAATAAGGGGGTGCGCTATCGAACCCACTTCGTCAAAGCGATTTTGGATACCAACACCGGCGAGGTGATCAGCCGCACCGCTCCGGAGGTGATGGATATCATTGAGGATCACGACGGACTGTTTGACCAGGTGGAGAAGGGAATGGTCGGCGTTTCGGATACGGTGGCGGGTCTGATGGATTACCCCTACACGATTGCCTGTAAGACCGGTACGCCGCAGCGCAGCGAGACGTTTCTGGTAGGCAATACCCGCAAACACTACACCAATACCATGATGGTGGCCTATGGCCCGGTCGAAGATCCGCAGATCGCTATTGGCATCGTGATCGAATACGGCGGCGGCGGTGCAAGAGCGGGCAACCTTGTGGCAGATATCTTTGATGCCTATTTTGCTTTGCAGAATGGCACACTGACCCTGCCGCAGACCGAAGCCGAAAGCGGAGACCCGGCGGCGCAGCCACAGGCTCCGGCGGCATCTGCACCGGCAGCAGCGCCTGCCCAGGAGATGGAGTCGGAGGTGGATGCTTCTCCGGAAGGGTCCGTACCGCAGCCGGAGGATACTGCGCAGGAGGATGCTTCATCACCGCAGACCGAAGGTTGAATACTACCTTGGATGCACGATGCGGCGCAAATTTCTGACAGAAAATCCCCTAAGAGAAGAAAAGTTGACGCTTTTGTCCAAAAAACGCTTGTAAAAGGGCCGAAATTGTGATAAAATGATAAAAGCAATAATTTCGCTGGGAAGCGGTACGCAAAGGAGAGAATAAACGGAATGACGATCGCACTGATTGCGCACGACTCCAAAAAAGAACTGATGGTGCAGTTCTGCACGGCATACTGCCGCATCCTAAGCCAGCACAAGTTGGTAGCCACAGGCACCACCGGAAAATTGATCAGTGAGGCCACGGGCCTGCAGGTGCAGCGCTTTTTGGCAGGGATTCAGGGCGGCGATCAGCAGATCGCATCCCGCATCGCCTGCAATGAGATCGACCTGCTGCTGTTCTTCCGGGACCCCATCAACGCAAAGCCCAGCGAACCCAATGAGATGACGCTGCTGCGCCTGTGTGATGTGCATAACATCCCCATGGCGACCAACATTGCTACCGCCGAGGTGCTGATCCACGGCCTGGAGCGGGGCGATCTGGACTGGCGGGATATCGTGAACCCGCACAACAACTAAAAACCAAAACATCCCCGGCACATCTGCAAAACGATGTGCCGGGGATGTTTATTTTGCGGTTATTCTGCCCGGAGGATCCAGCCGCTGGCAGCTACTGCACCCTGGCGGTAGAAGACTGCGGCCTGGCCGGGGGCTGCAGCCCGCACCGGCTGGTCAAAAAGGAGGGTGGCCTTGCCGTCATACACAGCGTCAGCCAGGGGCGCTGCGCTGCGCACCCGCACCTGATAGCGGCCAGCGGGCAGCGTGGAGCCGTCTGGCGTGACAAGGTCCTGCAGCTCCACCGTGCGGACGTATTCATCCCCAGACCGGGCCAACTGGATATCGCCGCTGGGCAGAATGGTCTTGACAAAGACCGGCTCACCCAAGGCGATGCCCAGGCCCTTGCGCTGGCCTACGGTGTAGTGCAGCACCCCCTGGTGCGGCCCAAGATCTGCCCCGTCCGGGGAGAGAAAGTGCCCTGCTTTGGGGGTGTAGCCCCGCTGGGCGATGTAGGCGGCATAATCCCCGTCCGGCACAAAGCAGATCTCCATGCTGTCCGGCGCATCGGCGCAGTCCAATCCAAAGTCCCGGGCCATCTCCCGGATGTCCTCTTTTTCAAACTCGCCCAGGGGCAGCAGCAGGCGGCTGAGCACCTGCTGATCCAATCGGCCCAGCATATAGCTTTGGTCCCGCGCAGCGCTCTCTGGCTGACAGATACGGCTGACGCCGTCCTCTCCCAGTTCTACCCGGGCATAGTGGCCGGTAGCAATGTACTGGATGCCCAGCCGGTCTGCGGCGGTAAGCAGCGCCTGGAATTTGACCGCGGGGTTGCACATCACACAGGGGTTGGGGGTGCGGCCCGCGCAGTACTGCTGGCAGAAGGGCTGCACGACCTGCTGGTCAAACGGCTCCTGGGCATCCAGCGTAATGCATTCAACACCCAGCTGCTGGGCTGCTTTGTGGGCGGCAGCTACGGCCTCCTCATGGGCCGGGGAAAAACGGATCACAGCGCCCATTACACCAAACCCCTGTTGCTGCAGGATGCGCACGGTTACGCTGGAGTCCACGCCGCCGCTCATCCCCACCAGGACCTTGTCCTGGCTCTCGTAGGTGTCAAACCCGTTCCCGGGCAAAAATGTATCGTTCATGTTCCTTGCCTCCCGCCATGTGCTTTGCTTTGCGCTACAGCCAGTTGGTCACAGCGCTCATTTTCTGGGTGGCCCGCATGACCTTTGACCCAGATATAGGTGATCTGGTGGCGCGCCTCCTGCTCCAGCGCCTGCTCCCAGAGATCCGGGTTCAGCGCAGGGGAACCATCGGCTTTTTTCCAGCCGCGGCGCTTCCATCCCTTGGCCCAGCCTTTCTGCAGCCCGTTGATCACATACTGGCTGTCGGTGCAAAGCTGCACTTGGCAGGGCTCTTTCAGCTGGCGCAGCGCCTCGATCAGGGCGGTCAGCTCCATCCGGTTGTTGGTGGTGGACGAATCTCCACCGCTGAGCTCCTTTTCGTAGACTTTGCCGCCAAAGCGGTAGCGCAGTACTGCGCCCCACCCGCCGGGGCCGGGGTTGCCGCTGCATGCGCCGTCGGTGTAAACTTCGACCTGTTTCATGCTGTCTCTCCTGTTCGGTTAGTACACTCTATATTAAGCAGTCTGGAACCAGTTCTGTCAAGAGCTGTGGAAAAAAAGCCTGCCCAGTCAGGGTGCAAAAAGCCGCCCGGCCAAGACGGGCCGGGCGGCAGGGGACAAAGGCTCAATAATGCAGCTGGTCGGGGTGCAGTGCTTCCAGTACCGGCAGCATTGCAGCGGCCTCTGCCCGGGCAGCAGGCAGATCCATATCCAGGTAGTTGCCGCACTCCACTTCACTGGCACCGGGGATCTCGCCCTCAAAACCAGCCATAAAACGGAAGGAATCGACGGTCAGCTCCAGCACCTGGGCATCGGTCAGCCCCCGGGTCAGCAGATAAAAGCCGGTGCGGCAGCCCATGGGCCCCACATACACCACGCCGCTGCTGTAAGCGCTGTTGCGGGCATAGGTGGCAAACAGATGCTCCAGAGTATGGGCGGCGCCGGTGGACAGATAATCCCCGTGGTTCGGGCGTTTCATGCGGATATCCCAGGTTTTTACGTCGCCATCCTGACGGCTCAGGTACATACCCCGGTCCAGCGTGGTGTGGTCCACGCAAAAGCTTGCGATGCGTTCCATCATGGCCTCCTGTTATCGTGCCTCTGGGCGTGTTTTAGCGGTATGCGCTGCTTAGCGGTCGTTCTCGTTCTGCAGACGCTGCACGCTGCCGTGAGCGCAGTCCACAGCGATCATCAGGCCGTCCCGGATATGGGCGGTAGCGCCGGTAGCACCCACGATGGTGGGCTTCAGCAGTGCTTTGCCTGCAATAGCAGCATGGCTGTTCAGGCCCGGCTCCTCCACCACCAGGGCGGCAGAATCCCGGACATAGCCCAGCATCTCGTTGTTGGTGGAGGGCACCACCAGCACCATGCCGGGCTTGAACTTGGCGCGCACCTCGTCCAGGGTGTGGCAGACGCAGGCACGGCCGGAAGCATTGGACAGATCTGCATCCTCACGGCCCACGCCTACGCCGGTGGCCAGGCAGTTGCCGATCATGTGGATCTTGATCATGTTGGTGGTGCCGCTGACACCCACCGGCACACCGGCAGTGACCACAGCCAGCTCACCGTCGTGCAGGTAGCCGTGCTCCTTGGCCAGAGAGGTGGACAGTACGATCAGCTCGTCGGTGCTGTGTGCCAGAGACATCATCAGCGGGGTGATGCCCCAGGACAGGGACAGCTGACGCTGCACCTGCTCGCACATCACACAAGCGATGATGGGCTGAGAGGGGCGGTACTTGCTGAGCAGCCGGGCGGTGTTGCCGGACTCAGACACAGTGACGATGGCGGAAGCGTTCACGTCCTGGGCGGTCAGGCAGGCAGCGTGAGCGGTAGCCTCGCTGACGCTGATCTTATCCCGCACCATGGTGCGGGTCAGGCGGCGGTCGATATAGTGGGGCTCGTGCTCCGTGCGCTCTGCAATGGCAGACATGGTCTTGAGAGCCTGCACCGGGTATGCGCCGGCAGCGGTCTCGCCAGAAAGCATGATGGCAGAGGTGCCGTCATAGATAGCGTTTGCAACGTCCGAGATCTCTGCACGGGTGGGGCGGGGGTTGACGATCATGCTGTCCAGCATCTGGGTAGCGATGATGATGGGCTTGCCAAAGGAGAAGGAGCGGTCGATGACGCTCTTCTGGATGCCGGGCAGCTCGGTAAAGTCGATCTCAACGCCCAGGTCGCCGCGGGCCACCATGACGGCATCGGCGGCAGCCAGGATGCTGTCGATGTTGTTGACGCCCTCCCGGTTCTCCACCTTGGCAATGATGCGGATGTGGGAGTCGTACTCGTTCAGCAGGTTGCGGATATCGTACACGTCCTGTGCGGTACGCACAAAGGATGCAGCGATAAAATCAAAACCCTGCTGGATGCCAAAGATGATGTCGTCCCGGTCACGCTGGCTCATATAGGGCATGGACAGATGAACGCCGGGCACATTGACGCCCTTTTTGTTCTTGATCTTGCCGCTGTTCAGCACCTCGCAGAGGATGTCGGTGTCGTTCACGGACAGGATGCGCAGCTTGATCAGACCGTCGTCCAGCATGATGACGCCGCCAGCAGCCACGTCCTGGGGCAGATCCTTGTAGGTAATGGAGCAGATCTCCTTGGTGCCTTCCACATCCCGGGTGGTCAGGGTAAAGTGCTGACCGGCTTCCAGGATCTCCACACCGTTCTTGAAGTCCTTCAGGCGGATCTCAGGACCCTTGGTGTCCAGCAGAGCGGCCACAGGCTGGTTCAGCTCCTCCCGCAGAGCCTTCAACTGCTGCAGGCGGCCCAGGTGCTCCTCGTGGGAGCCGTGGGAAAAGTTGAACCGGGCCACATTCATGCCATTGGCAATCAGCTCCCGCAGGACGCCCTCCTGATCAGTGGACGGGCCCAGGGTGCAGATGATTTTCGTTTTTCTCATAAATAACCTCCATCAATACTCACAATTCCTTCTCTATTGGCTCAGCCGTCCAAAGGACGGATGGCCCAGCCGGCCGGTCCGGTTTCGGACCGGCGGCAGATGCGGCGTGCTACCTCTATTATACTCGGTTGGATACAATAGAGCAAGAAAAAAATTAGCGAAGGTTTGGGGAAGGTTTTGTTCAAAACGGGCTGTTGTTAACTATGTGACAAAGACACTTGCGCTGAAAGCAGAGTTTGTTTATAATAAGGGTAATAAGTAATACCAAAGACGGGGCTGCTGCAGGCAGTCCCGCTGAAAAACCATCAACGATCTATCAGGAGGAAATGCGTATGGATAAGCGTGTTTTTCTAGTCGTTCTGGACAGCTTTGGCGTTGGCGCAGAGCCGGACGCTGCTGCTTTTGGGGACGAGGGGACCAATACCCTGGCGGCTATTGCCCGCCACCCCAACTTTGATTGCCCCAACCTGTGCCAGCTGGGTCTCTTTAACCTGGACGGCGTGACTGTAGGGGAGAAGCACCCGGCCCCCGCCGGCGCCTTTGCACGCCTGCAGGAGCAGAGTATGGGCAAGGATACCACCATTGGCCATTGGGAGATCGCAGGTGTGGTCAGCCCCCAGCCGCTGCCCACCTTCCCGGATGGATTCCCGGATTCTCTGATCCAGGAGTTCGAGCGCAAGACCGGCCATAAAGTGCTGTGCAATAAGCCGTATTCCGGCACCCAGGTGCTGCGGGACTACGGTGAGCAGGCGATGAAGGAGAATGCGCTCATCGTCTACACCAGCGCAGACAGCGTGTTCCAGGTGGCAGCCCATGAGGAGCTGGTGCCGGTGCAGCAGCTGTACCAGTACTGTGAGATGGCCCGTGAGATGCTGAAAGGTGAATTCGGCGTGGGCCGTGTGATCGCCCGGCCGTTCCTGGGAGACTCGGCAGATACCTTCTACCGCACCACCAACCGCCACGACCTGAGCCTTAAGCCCCCTCGTGCCACCATGCTGGACGTGCTGAAAAACGCTGGCAAAGATGTGATCGCTGTGGGCAAGATCTTTGATATCTTCGACGGCGAGGGCGTGACCGAAAAGATCAAGACCACCGGCAACACCAACGGCATTGCTTTTACCAAGGCACTGCAGACCCGGGATTTTGAGGGCCTGGCTTTTGTAAACCTGGTGGACTTTGATATGCTGTATGGTCACCGCCGGGATGTGGCGGGCTATGCAGCGGCGGCGACAGAGTTTGACCGCTTCCTGGCAGATTTCATTCCCGGTATGCGGGAAGGGGACCTGCTGATGATCACGGCGGATCACGGCTGCGATCCTTCCTACACCAAGACCACCGACCACACCCGGGAGTATGTGCCCCTGCTGGTCTGCGGCAAGGGGGTCAAGCAAGGGGTGGACCTGGGCACTCGGCTGTGCTTTGGCGCCATTGCGAAGACCATCTGCCAGTACCTGGATGTGGATGCCTCCTCTCTGGACGGCGAGAGCCTGCTGGGAGAGATCCTGAAATAAGACGCTGCGGCTTTGCAGCATACAAAAAAACCTCCCGGCGTCAGCCGGGAGGTTTTTTGCCTATAAGAACGGATCTTTATGCGGCCTCGTCAGAGGCGCTGTCCAGCATAGAGCTGGCGGTGTCGCTTGCCATGCCCAAAAGCCCCTCTACGATGGAGGTCAGGGGTCCGGGTGCTTCCTCCGCACCGGCAGCCGGGCTTTCGGCAGAAGGCTCCGAGGCAGCCTCAGAGGAAGGGGCAGAGGAGACAGGCGGCGCAGCTTCGGAGTCGGAGGAAGCCTCCGATTCCGGCAAAGGCTCCGCAGGCTGTTCCAGGATCACGCTGTCCGGTGTGGGTTCCGGCACCGGAACAGCGGCGTTGGGGTCCGCGGTGGGGGTGTGGACATCGGTTTTTTCAGGGGGCTGTGCAGCAGAGCTGCTGGAACTGTCGGCCGACAGCTGTCCGCCCAGTACCGAGGCTGCCAGGGCACGGGCTTCGTTCACCGAGTTTTCGTCCGGCTTCATGATGTACAGCTTCTGCCCCTGTGCGGAGTAGCAGTGGGTGCTGGAGCCGCTGGTGCCGGTGGCGGTGTAGCTCTGGATCTGCCACTCCGCAAAATCGGCCAGCTGCATCCGCACCAGCGCCGAGATCTGCGCCTGAGAGAAGCTGGTCACAAAGCAGTCAGATACAGCGTCCATCAGTTTGGAAAAGCTCATCAGCAGCGAAGGGGACTTGAGCTTGCTCAGCATAGCGTCAATGACCTTCATCTGGTTGATGCCGCGCTGGATATCACCGGTGGCAAAAGCGTGGCGCTCCCGGGCAAAAGCCAGAGCAGCCTTGCCGTCCAGGTGGTTCCAGCCTTCTGCAAAGGTGGTGGGGTCGTAATAGCCAGGGCTGCCCACCGAGGTGAATGCCTGGTCGGAGTAGACGTCCACTCCGCCAATGGCATCCACGATGCTGATAAAGCCTGCAAAGTTGATGCGGACAAAGTGGTCTACCTTTACGCCATACAGGTTGCCCAGCGTGTCCATAGAGGTCTGGACGCCGTACATGCCTGCGTGGGTCAGCTTGTCCTTGCTGGAGGTGCCCGCCAGGTCCACATAGTAATCCCGGGGCGTGTTGATCAGCGCCACCTGCTTGGTCTCCGGGTTTACCACAGCCAGAATGTTCACATCACTGCGGGCATTTTCGGTCAGAGCGCCGCGGGTGTCCACACCGCTCAGGTACACGACAAAGGGTTCCAGAGTGACCTTGTGGGCCTCGGCGCCGGTCACCTCGCCCGCAGTGATGTTGTCCAGAGCGGTCAGGCCCTGCTGTGCATAAACGCAGCCTGCGGCCAGTGCAATGGATAAAAGCAGCGAAACACCGTGCGCAATAAAACTGTGGCGGTAGCGCTGGCAGCGCCAGACTACGAACCATAACAACACCAGCAGCACGGCCAGCACGGCCAGGTACAGCATGGGCAGCATCTGGGTGCGTGCCAGCTGCACCAGCGCGGCCACACTCAGGATCGCCTGCAAAATCAGCATGAAAATACCTCGTTTTGGCATCCGGGGCGGCTCCGGCGGTTGGACGGGAGACGACGGGGGTGCAGGTTGAGTGACCGGCGGCGGAGCCGGTTCGGAAAAAAATGCGGAGCTGTCCACCTCTACAGGGCCATCATCCTGCTGGGATGGTGTGGGGCGGATCTGCCGCAGACGGCGATCATGTTCATCCATCATAGTTTATGCTCCTTTGGCTCAGGCAGCCGGGACGATGGTCAGCACCGCCCGGGCCGGCAGACAGCTGGCGGTCTGATCCTCCACCGTGATCCAGCCAAAACTTTCACACACGTGGTCCGGACAAGGGGAGTCCACAAACCGGGCTGCCCCCTCCGTCACCTCGATGTGTACCGTAAGATATCCGGTGTCCACGTCGTAACGGGCGGGGCCGTCCAGGGGGATCTGCATCACGGTGTTGTTGTCGCCGTAGATCAGCTCGGCGGCAAGGGGCGCATCGCTGGGGCCTTTGCGCAGCACCAGCAGCAGCCCGGCTAAAACAAGGATCACCGCAGCAAATGCCAGATTGACCCACAAAGTGTGTTTTTGCTTCATACTTGCTCCTTAATGCAGGGACAGCTGCTCCAGCTCCGCCAGCCACAAAGCAGCGGCGGCATCGCTGGGCATCCGCCAGTCGCCCCGGGGCGAAAGGCTCACGCTGCCCACCTTGGGGCCATCGGGCAGGCAGCTGCGCTTGAACTGCTGGGCAAAAAAGCGCCAGTAGAAGTTGCGCAGCCATTTATACAGGATCTGGTCGGTATACTCCGGCCGGCTGGCAAAGGCGGCCTTTGCCAGCCGGAAGATCTTGCCCGGCCCAAAGCCAAAACGCAGTACATAATAAAGGTAAAAGTCGTGCAGCTCATAAGGGCCTACAAGGTCCTCGGTCCGCTGGGCGATCTCTCCGTCTTGTGCCGGCAGCAGCTCCGGCGATACGGGCGTGTCCAGAATGTCATACAGGACCTGCTGCAGGGTGCCGGGTCCGGCCTGCTCTGCCTCATACTGTACCAGATGACGCACCAGGGTCTTGGGGACACCAGCGTTGACGCCGTACATACTCATATGATCGCCATTGTAGGTGGCCCATCCCAACGCCAGCTCGGACAGGTCGCCGGTGCCGACCACAAGCCCCCCTGTGCGGTTGGCCAGATCCATCAGCTCCAGGGTGCGCACCCGGGCCTGCCCATTCTCAAAGGTGACGTCCAGCACATCCTTATCCTGGCCGATGTCATTGAAGTGGCTGTGGACGGTGCGGGCAATGTCGATCTCCTGGAACTCCACCCCCAGCTCTGCACAGAGGATCTCTGCGTTGGAGCGGGTGCGGCGGGTAGTGCCAAAACAGGGCATCGTCACGGCCAGCACGTCCGAGACCGGGCGTCCCAGCTGTTTCATGGTGCGCACGGCCACCAGCAGTGCCAGACAGCTGTCCAGACCGCCGGAGATGCCCAGTACGGCCTTTTTGGCATGGGCGTGCTCCAGACGCTTGGCCAGGCCGTCTGCCTGCATGGTCAGGATCAGCTCGCACCGCTGGGCGCGGCAGGCTGCATCCCCGGGCACAAAGGGGGCAGTGTCCACCCGGCGGGTCAGCGCAGTTTCGGTCAGAGCCAGGTCAAACAGCACGGTCTGGTAGCCCTCGTCGGAGCTTTCAAAGCTGGTGCTGCGCACCCGATCGGCCTCCAGGCGCTGGCAGTCCAGCTCGGTCTCAGCCCATCCCCCGGCAAAAGGGGTGGTCTCCGCCAGCAGAGAGCCGTTTTCTGCAATCAGGTCGTGGCCGGCAAACACCATATCCTGGGTGCTCTCGCCGTGACCTGCCGAAGCGTACAGATAACCGCACAGCAGACGGGCGGACTGATTTTCCACCAGCGAGCGGCGGTACTCTGCCTTGCCCACCGTTTCATCGCTGGCAGACAGGTTTGCGATCACCGTGGCACCCGCCAGGGCGTGGAAGGTGGAGGGGGGCAGTACGCTCCACAGGTCCTCGCACAGCTCCACTCCCAGCACAAAGCTGGGCATCTGACGGCAGGCAAACAGCAAAGAGGTGCCAAACAGGGTCTGCTGTCCGCAGACGGTCACCGTCTCTACCTGGGTGCTGCCGGGCACAAAATGCCGCTTTTCGTAAAACTCAGCGTAGTTTGGCAGATAGGTTTTGGGCACAAGACCCAGCAGACGCCCGCCGGAGACCACGGCGGCACAGTTGTACAGCTTGCCATGCAGCAAAAGGGGCAGCCCCACCAGGGTCACCAGGTCCAGGCCGGTGCTGGCGCTCAGAACCTGGTCCAGCGCATCCAGTGCGCCCTGCTGCAGGGTGCGCTGCAAAAACAGGTCGCCGCAGGTGTAGCCCGTAAGGCATAGCTCCGGGAACACCGCCAGTTTGACGCCCCGCTGGGAGCACTGACGCATTGCATCCACAATCTGAGCGGCGTTATATCCGCAGTCTGCCACCCGCAGCGCAGGGGAGAGTGCGGCAGCTTTCAAAAAACCATCCTTCATAGGAGGATTCCACATCCTTTATCCAGTCTATCCGGGCGATGGCCCGGCGCGCCCATAGTATACCACAAACCGCCGCAAACGAAAAGCCGAACGGCGCAAAAATCTGCGGCACACAAGCAAAAAAGCCGCTGCGCACAGCGCAGCAGCTCTCAAATGTCAAAAATGGAAAACGAGATAGACCGTAAGCCGGGTTCTGTATTAAACGACGATCTGTCTAGGCCTGCCATTGCTGACAGGCTCGTGCCGCCTTCAGGACACGCGAGCAGCGCTGTACGTCCCATATAGGCGTTGCTTCCGGTAGGGTTTACAAAGCCGCATAGTCACCCATGCGCTGGTGAGCTCTTACCTCGCCCTTTCATCCTTACCGCATTGCTGCGGCGGTTTCCTTTCTGTTGCACTTTCCCTGAGGTCACCCTCGGCTGCCGTTAGCAGTTACCGTGCTCTATGAGGCCCGGACTTTCCTCAGAGCGGTCAAAGCCGCCCCGCCGCCGTATGTTCCACTCGTTTTCCATTGCACATAATATCATAAACCGGCGGCATTTGCAAGATGCGGCTTTTTTTGATATACTGTTTGTGCAAGAATCGATGTGCGGCGCCGGCCTTCAGCGGCGGCAGCCGTACCCAGGAGAGGGGAAGAGCACGGGGATGGAGCTGTGTTTCCGGGTGCCGGATCAAGAAGGGCCGCAGGGGGTGCTGCTGCGCAATTTTTTGCGCCGGTGCGCCGTGTCGTCCGACCTCTCCCGCGGAGTCAAGTTCCAGGGCGGCGGCTTTTTTGCGGATGACCGGCCGGTGCTGGCCAATCAGAGGGTCTTTCCGGGGCAGGTGGTCCGGTTTGCACTGCCGCCCCAGGGTGCTGGCGTTCGTCCGCAGCCGGAGATCGGTCTGCGCATCGTCTATGAGGACCCCTTTGCGCTTTTGGTGGATAAGCCCGCCGGGCTGGCAGTACATCCTACCTTAAATTATCCGGAGGGCACTTTGGCCAATGGCTATGCAGCCTGGGCGCTGGAGCACGGCGTGTGCCCAGTGTTCCGTCCGGTAAACCGCATCGACAAAGATACCAGCGGCCTGGTGCTGGCGGCAAAGCATGCCTATGCTGCGCCGCTGCTGGCCCAGCGGGTGCAAAAGCTCTACTATGCGGTGCCGCAGGGGGAGCTGCCCTTGGGACCAGGCGTTATAGATGCCCCCATCGGCCGCCGGGGGGACAGCATTATTGGCCGCTGTGTTACGCCGGAGGGCAAACCAAGCCGTACAGAATATGAGATCCTCCGGGCAGAAAACGGCCTGAGCTTGGCGGCCTGCCTGCCGGTGACCGGCCGTACCCACCAGATCCGGGTCCACTTTGCCCATCTGGGACACCCGCTGGCAGGGGATGATCTCTACGGCGGCAGCCGGGAGCGGATCGGGCGGCAGGCGCTGCATTGTGCCCGGCAGACCTTTTGGCTGCCCCAGGGCCGTCAGGAAGGGGAGCGCCTTTGGATCGATGCCCCGCAGCAGCTGCACAGCATTACGGTGGAGTGTCCGCTGCCGCCGGACATCCAGGCTCTGTTTTGGTGAAAAGTCGGTGCAAAATCTGTGTCAGCGCTTGTTTCATCCGGCGGAGCGTGTATAATAAAAGAGAAAGAACAAAAATTTGCTGGTGCGGTAGCCCCATGCTGTGTTCAGCCTTGGAGATGCACTGGTTCCCCGGCGCCGCTCCGCTGCGTCCCAGCCCTTTAAGGGCAGGTTGGCGGAGCTGTGCTGTTTCGTGCTGTGCCGCTGGACGGTGCACAAAATTTGACCTTTAGGAAGGAGCCCTCCCTTTTGATCGAACAAAAAAATACGCCCCCGCAGCCGCCGGCAGACAAACGGCAAAAGCTGCGTTCCTGGTGGGCGCAGGTGCAGTGCCGCACGTTGCTGCGCCGACACAGTATGCGTGGTGTGTGGCAAAGCAAGGCGGAGGCTGCGGTGCAGTATCTGGCCTCCAACCCGGTGCTGCTGACCCTGGGCGAGGTGTTTTATGCCCTGGGTTTTTGTACAGAATACGCGTTTGTACGGGCCGGCCGATGGGTGCGGGGTGTTTTCCTGGCATTGGTGGCCTGGGCTGGCCGTTTTGCCCATGAGCTGGGCGCGACCGCCTTCCCCGGGGCAGCCCGGGTGCTGGAGGAGCTGATCGGTCCCTTTTACATCCTGTTCCGGGGCATCTGTCGTCTGCTGGTGCGGGCGCATCAGATCCGCTGCCAGCAGGGGCTGCGTGCCGCATTGAAGATCAGCGGCAGCTATCTGGCTGCCGGTATACGCCATAACCTGGAGCGTCTGCCCCGTCTGGCAATGTACCTGCTGCCCATGGCTGCGGCGGGCGCCATGTGGGTGGTGGTCTCCACAGTGGTGCAGCGCCCCTATGCGCTGGCAGTGCAGGTCAACGGCGAGACGGTGGGCTATGTGGCCAACGAGGACGTGTTCAACTCTGCCCGGGATGCTGTGCAGCAGCGTATCAATTATGCAGGTACCGAAAAGACCGAGTGGACCATTGAACCCGCCTATACAGTGGGTGTGGCCCATGATGTGATGGACGAGAACAGTATGGCGGATGCCATCCTCCGCACCTCAGACGACCAGATCAGCGAGGGCACCGCCCTGTATCTGGACGGGCAGCTCACCGCTGTGTGTGAGGAAGGCGTGCAGCTGCAAAGCTTCCTGAGCAGTCTGCTGGCGCCCTATGAACAAGAGGATGATCCCAACGTTACGGTGGGCTTCAACCATTCCATCGAGCTGGAGAACGGCATTTATTTTAACGAGAGCTTCCAGGACTATAACCAGGTGAAAGAACTGCTCACCAAGGTGCAGCAGCAGCAAAAGCTCTATAAAGTCCTGACAGGCGATACCCTGTGGGAGATCGCCCAGAAGAACAACCTGACCATGAAGGAGCTTTGCGCCCTGAACCCCAACTTTAAGGGTGCACCCCTGAGCCAGGATTCCAGCATCATGCCAGGGGATGAGCTGGTCATCACCAAGGAGGAGTCTCTGCTGGAGGTGCAGATCACAAAGACCGTCACCTGGAAAGAGGAGATCCCCTACGCCATCGAAAAGACAAAATCCAATGAGTACACAGTGGGCACCACCAAGACCCTGCAGGAAGGCCAGAATGGTCTGCGGGCGGTAACGGCTCAGAACATTTACGATACGGACGGGATGCTGTTGGAGCAGACCATCCTTGGCAGCGAGACCCTGCAGGAACCGGTGACCAAAAAGGTGGTGGTGGGCACCAAAAAGATCACCAACAAGACCACATTTATCACGGGCAGCGGTCAGTTTATTTGGCCGGTGCCGGGGTATAGCTATTGCTCGCGCTGGTTTGGCGGCAGCCACCGAGGCGTGGATATCTGCGCCAGTGCCGGTACCCCCATTTATGCTTCGGCAGGGGGCACGGTGGCAAAGGCCGGTTATAACCGTGCAGGCGCAGGCAGCAACTATGGCTATTCTATTATCATCAATCACGCAGGCGGCTACAAGACTGTGTACGCCCACTGCCTGTCCCTGGTCGTTAGTGCGGGACAAACCGTCAAACAGGGGCAGCTCATTGGCTATGTGGGCAGCACCGGCAGATCCAGCGGCAACCATTGTCACTTTGAGATCCGGTCCGGCAATAAGTACATCCCGCCTCAGAATGTGTTCAACCGCAGTAGTTACCGCAACCGGTAAAGACCATTATACAATTTAAAGGAGCGTGTTCTATTTATGTCTACCCCTCATATCAGTGCCCAGCCGGGCGATTTTGCCAAGACGGTGCTCATGCCGGGCGACCCGCTGCGCGCCAAGTTCATTGCTGATACCTTCCTGCAGGATGTCCGTCAGGTGACGGGCGTGCGTGGGATGCTGGGCTTTACCGGCACCTACCAGGGCCGTCCCATCAGCGTGATGGGCAGCGGTATGGGCATGCCCTCCATCGGCATCTACTCCTACGAGCTGTTCAAGTTCTACGATGTGGACAACATCATCCGCATCGGCTCTGCGGGCAGCTACACCACCAAGGCAAAGCTGTTTGATGTGGTGCTGGCCAACAGCGCTGTCAGCGAGTCCAGCTATGCCAAGGTGCAGAGCGGCTACGATAAGGACTACACCCTGCCCAGCGCACAGCTGAACGCAAAGCTCCGTGCTTCTGCGGAGAAGCTGGGCATCCCCCTGATCGAGGGCGGTGTTCATTCTTCGGACGTGTTCTACCGTCAGCCTTCGGATGAGCAGCCCACCTATTGGGAGAAGCTGCGGGATGAGCGGGACTGCGTCTGTGTGGAGATGGAGAGCTTTGCTCTGTTTGCCAACGCTGCGACCCTGGGCAAGAATGCTGCCTGCCTGCTGACCATCTCGGATAGCTTTGTGGCACCGGAGATCACCACCCCGGAGCAGCGCCAGAAGAGCTTTACCGATATGATGAAGGTGGCTCTGGGCGCAGAGTATTGATCCGACCTTATTTTTGATACCCGGAAGGAGGCGTCTGCAATATGACCCATCTGACTCTGGAAGAAAAGCAGGAGCTGATCCGTCAGGCGCTGGCTGCGCGGGAAAAAGCCTATGCGCCTTACAGCAATTTTTTGGTAGGGGCAGCACTGCGCGCCGCGGATGGCCGGGTGTTTACCGGCTGCAATGTGGAAAATGCCGCCTTTACCCCCACCAGCTGTGCAGAGCGCAGCGCTCTGTTCCATGCAGTGAGCCAGGGTGTGACCCAGTTCACGGATATTGCGGTGGTGGGTGCCCGCCGGGGCGAGGTCAATGAGCTGATCACTTCACCCTGCGGCGTCTGCCGCCAGGCTCTGTTTGAATTTGGCGGCCCGGAGCTGAATGTGATCATGGCTCGTACCCCGGACGATTTTATCGAGCGCTCTATGGACGAGCTGCTGCCCTTTGGTTTTGGTCCGGCAAATGTTGCTGCAAAGGAACGCTAAAGCTTTTGTAAAGAATTTGTAATCGGAATTTACTTGAAACCCACGCGGTTAGCGGCTATACTTTAAGGTGAACGGTATCATTTGTAGCGCTGTTCAGTTGAGAAATTCGGGCTAAGGGGCGACACCCCTGGGGCCGATTAAAAAAAGGAGATTATTCTTATGCAGATGATTTCTCGTCGTAATTTTATGGCAGTGGCAGGCGCCGCCGCTGTTGCTTCTATCCTGACCGCTTGCGGCGGTTCTTCCTCCAGCACTGCTTCTTCCGCAGCTTCCTCCAGCGTTGCTGCCAGCTCTGAGGCTGCTTCTTCCGAGGCTGCCGGCAAGATCGTTAAGGTCGCTCTGTGCTGCGACACCGGCACCATCGATGATGAGAGCTTCAACCAGGCTTGCTGGACTGCTGTCACCGGCTACATGGGCGACAACTGCCAGCACTACATCCCCGAGGCTGACGCTTCTGATGAGGACCGTGAGACCATGATCCGTCAGGCTGTCAACGAGGGTGCTGAGGTGGTCGTCTGCGTTGGCTACCTGTACGGCGCATCTCTGGCTTGGGCTGCTGAGCAGTACCCCGATGTCAAGTTCATCGCTGTGGACGTGACTCAGTTCGACATCGGCACCGATGCTATCCCCGACAACTGCTACTGCATCACCTTTAAGGAGGAGCAGGCAGGTTACCTGGCAGGTTACGCTGCTGCCAAGGACGGCTACACCAAGCTGGGCTTCCTGGGCGGCATGGCTGTGCCCGCTGTTATCCGCTACGGCTACGGCTATGTGCAGGGCATCGACGCTGCTGCACAGGAGCTGGGCACCAAGGTGGAGGTCAACTACTTCTACGGCGGCCAGTTCTACGGCGATGCAAACATCACCTCCCGTATGGAGGGCTGGTATGCCAACGGCACCGAGGTCGTCTTTGCTTGCGGCGGCGGCATCTACACCTCTGCTATTGAGGCTGCTCTGAAGAACGACGGCAAGGTCATTGGTGTTGACGTTGACCAGAACTACCTGGGCGTCAAAGGCGTGGCTGATGGCACCTATGCTTACAACCCGTTCGTGACCTCCGCTATGAAGGGCCTGTCCGAGGCTGTGGAGAGCTCTCTGAGCACCATCGAGGAGGGCAACTGGTCCGAGATCGCTGCCACCAACGGCAACTTCGGCCTGGAGGAGGGCAACTACGTCGGCCTGCCCACCGCTGAGGACAGCTGGAACTTCAAGACCTTCACCGTCGAGGATTACGAGGCTCTGAAGGCTAAGATCGCTTCCGGTGAGCTGGTTGTGGACAACAGCTGCGAGGACAGCGTGAAGCCCACCGTCAGCGAGTTCACCACTGTCAACTACATCCAGTAATTCTCTGCTGCAGGCAGAAATTTGAATTTACTCTGACTTCCAAAGCAAAAGGGACGCCCCGTCGGGGCGTCCCTTTTGTGTTTTGTTTTCCCTAAGGCAGAAATAAAAATCCCCCGGCGGAGCCGGGGGTATTTCACATGACGGGCGTAGCCCTATGTTACTGGCCACGTGTCACGTCACGTAAATACGGTCTGA
>ERZ827037.59-NODE-59-length-118469-cov-7.056336_pt1 | contig 118469 bp, 146 predicted proteins | sample MGYA00519924_ERZ827037 | MGnify/ENA primary metagenome ERZ827037 (study PRJEB31778, sample SAMEA3449250) | human gut metagenome | biome: human gut; feature: human-associated habitat; material: faeces | place: United Kingdom | collected 2010/2012 ... | reverse complement strand
CAGGACGTAGCCCCCGTTCGGGATGTAATGGAAGCCGCCGCCGCGCACGCCCTCCTTCACCGTGATAACGTCGGTGTCCGCGAAGGGGCGCTGGCAGATGGGGCACACGGGGTTCTGCCCCGTCTGCTCCTTCGTGCGGTTCCACATGTCCTGCGGAATCTCGATGTTGCACGAGCATCCGACCGACGCGTGGTTGACCACCACGTTGTCCACCATCGGGGACAGGAAGCGCAGCACCGCGCTCGAACCTATGTCCAGCTTGAAATAGCCGTAGCCCGAAGAACCCTTGTTCTCCGCGTTCTGCGCAAGGCGCTCTACCAATGAACTCATATCGTTCCTCTTTCTCGTTGTTGTTTCTCGAACAATGCCATCAGGACGTGCGCCATGTACTTTTGGGCTTTTCGACCACTTTCGATCATGAAGATTCTTTCGGTCTCTATCGCATATTGACGTTCGACGCGCTTCCTGATGCCCACCTCTACCTGCATTCGTATCCTGCGCACCTGCGCAGCTTCAAGAACGTACTGTGCCCAAGCATCGACCTCCGTCTCGTCCTCGTCGGACATCACCATGTCCGGCTCCTTGTAATATGCCGTCCTCGCGCCGCGAGGCGGCGCGACAGGCCCTATCTCGACCCGCTCCGGCACCAGCGCCACTTCCACGCTGAACGCCGTCGCAGGCGGTCTCGCATCGTACTCCGCCCTAGCCGACGGGTCGGTGAGCGTCCGGTAGGCCCTGTACACCTCCACGAACTCGTCTTCCGAGCCTCCGTGGTCGGGGTGGGCCTCCATGAGGCGCTTCTTCGCCGCCTCCTTCAGCTCGGCATCGTCGGCATCGGGCGGCACGCCTATGAGGCGGTAGTAGCCCTCCGAATCGTGGCGCGCCCTCGGCACGTGCACCATCTCGGTGCCCGACCAGAAGAACGCGTCGCCGCCCGTCGCCGAGAGAACCAGCCCCCTAGGGACGGTCTTCGCCCTCTGGGGCTGCTTCGGGCGCGGCGCTTTCGTCAAGATCGACGACCTGTTCGGAACCCTCACCCTCACCATCGGCTCCCGCCTTCCGCTCCTCCTCGGCGACCTTCACCGCCGACGGCTTCTCCGCACTGTACTTCCTGAACGCCATTTCCGTCTCCTTTCGTCGGGGCGGCAATCATACCATGGCTGTAAGCCAAAAGTTAAAACAAAAAGTTAAGAATACGCCCATGACGGCACGACTTCCCTTCCGTACACCGCCTCCCAGCATTCGCGCTTCGTCATCGCCGCCGGGTCGTCCCGCGTCGGAAGGACGGAGAAGACCTTGCAGAACGGCTCCAACATGCGCATGGCACGCAGCGTACCGGCGTGGCCCGCCTCGTCCGGGTCGTAGAAGACCAGCACGCTGTCGAACTTCTGGCGTATCAGGCGGGCCTGACCGTCGGACAGCTGGCACCCGAACGATGCCACCGGGTTGGGGAAACCGTACTGATCGAGCATGATTGCCGAAAGCGGTGCCTCCACCAAGATGCAGCTGTCGCCCTGCGAAGCGTTGTCGTATCCGAACAGGATGATCTCGCGAGCCATGTCCTTGCTGTGGAGCCACTTCGGGAACACGTCGTTCGTGAGGGCGCGGGCCGTCCACCCGACCAGCTTGCCGCCGAAGAAGACGGGCACGACGGCCCTGTTCATCGAAGGGTCGTAGCCGAGCCTCCACTTCGCCACCGTCTGGTCGTTGAAGCCGCGCTCGCGCCAGTACGGGCAATCGTGCCTAGTCCACTCCTCAACGTCGCGCTCCAACGGCGTGAGCGTCACGGACTTGTATGAGCTTCCCGCCATGAGCTGCTGAATCTCCGAGAACGACAGGTCGCCGTACAGGAGCCGGAGCGCCTGCGAGCGCGAGCATGAACGCTGCCTCATCACCAAGCCCGCAGCGTCCCCGCTGAAGCCGCAGCTGAAGCAGTGGTGGCGCAGCGTGTTCAGGTTGATCGACCACGACGGCTTCTTGTCGCCGTGCCGATGGTTCTCCGGGCACGGGCACGATGCCCACAGCTCGTCCCCGCTGATATATGAGTTCTTCAGCTCCAAAAGGTCTATCAGCTTAGACGAATGAACCGGTCGCACATCGCACCTCCTCTTATGCCGCATCGTCGATTATTTTATCGGATGTTAAAGAAAAAGTAAAGCAAGAATTAAGACAATAATGAAGATTATCGGATGGTGCGCGGGTTGCCGTTGTCGTCCCTCATGAGGTCGATGAGGGCTTGGTACTTCAGCTCCCATCGCAGCTTGTAGCCCATCCTCCCGTAACGTCGGGTCTTCAGCGTGACGAGCTTCATCACGCTTATGTTCTCCTCCTCCTCGGTGCACCCCAGCGCCCAGATAACGTCCGCAAGCTGCTCGACAACCGACGAGTGCGCGATGTCCTGCGCGGTGCCTATGCCGTCCTTCGCGTTCTTAACGCCCTCTCGCGTCATCTGGTGGAGCAGCAGCACCGGCATCTTCTGGTTGTCCGAAGGCGACGCTATGAGGTTCTTCAGCGTGTAGATGCAGTCAGCCGTCTGCTCGTAAAGCGACTGAATCTTCGGGTTCTTCTTCACGAACTGAAGCTGGTCGATCACGACGAAGTTGCATCCGCACATCTTGGCGTTCTGGATGAGGGCGCTCGGCGTGCGCTCCGGCATGGGCGGCTGGTCGATGACGAGCTTTCCGGGCAGGCCGCCTATCTCGTCGCGCGCCCTGTCGAGGGCCTGAACGTAGCGCGGCATCTCGATGCCCTTCAGGAACTTATCGACGGGAACCACGATCTGATCGCGGTTGACGTGCAGAAGCTCCGTGCGCCGCCCGATGTCGTAGGGGTCTAGCTCCAAGCTGGCGAAGTAGACGTTCCATCCTTGCCGCGCCGCCTCCAAGGCGGTCTTGACGGCGAACCACGTGTTGTGCGTCACGATGTAATCGTCCGTCAGGTAAAGATGCTCCGGGTCGTCAACCATGATGCATTGCATCTCCGTGTCGAAGCCCAAGTCCTCGACATCGACTATCGAGACGTAGCGGTGAAGGAACTTGCGATTCGCAACGGCATCGTGCGCGCGCTCGCGACATTCGTGCTTGCCGGATGACGTGATGCTTTCGGCGGTCATCACCGACACAACCCATTCGTCCGACTTACCGGCACGGCGTTTCATTCGCGCCCGCGCGCACATTCCCAGCGAGCGGCACAACGACACGACATCATCAGCAAGCCTCTTTGAAGCCGTCGAGTAGGTCTTGCCTCCGTTGCCCATCATGCACCCGTCCGTGTCCATAAGGCCGCGAAGCAGGTCAAAACGCTGCTCTGCCGATGCTCCAAGGTAGTCGGCTGGAATGAACTTCTCATAAGATTTCACGTTCAGCCCAAGATCGACGACCGCGCTTGAAAGCGGGTTCATGTTCCACTTCGGCAGGTACGATATTCCATAAGAGCAGTTATCGGCGTTGACCTTCTTGACAGCGTAGTCTTCGCCCAGTCTCTCGCAAAGACTGTTCACCACATCGTCCTCGACGCTCGAAAACGCAAGCGAGCCTCCGGGAACCTGTGATAGGCATCCGTCGCCGATGAGCACGCCGAGCACGTAGGGGTCGATTGGAAGCTCCTTGCGCGACATCTCAACGGCATCATTGACCGGCACCCTCCAACGATACGCCTTGCCGCTCATCAGGCCACGCGCGATCATCTCGCCGAGCGTCATGGTGCGCTCCGAAACGCAAGGAATGCCGTTCGCCTTCGTCTTGTACGCCGTCGTCCACAAATGGTCGATGCAGCAATCGGCATGTCGCCCGTCGGCAAGATGCACCCGGTACGCACGCTTTTTGCCCTGCGGGTACACTCCTATAACCCGTGCAAGCGTGCCTCGGCGCGTTCGCACCTTGTCGCCTACGCGAATCTCGCCCATCGGCTTGAACCCATGCTCCGTGAGAACCTTCGAGTAAAGCGGCTGGGCCTTGCCCTTGCCCGTCGGGGCGACGAGAACCGCAAGCTCGCCGGGCTTGATGCCGCCCGTCTCCACGTTCAGCTCCTCGAAGGGGTACGGCGCGCCGACCTCGGCCAGCTTCGCGTTCGCCATCTTCTTGTACAGCTCCATGCTCTCGCCGTCGCCGTACACGATCTTCTGCTGCCTCGGCGTTACGTTGTCAACGATCACGGACAGGGTGTCGCGCAGCATCTTCACCTTCTGCTCCGCGTCAAGCCCCATGTTCTCAACGCCCATGCGCAGCGCGTCGGTAAGCTGGAACTCGCAGTACTGGTCTTTGAGCTTCTTCGACAGGTACGACGGCGCGGCACCTGCCGCCCCCTGCGTCAGCGCGTCGTAGTCGGGGAACCGCTCGCGCAGCACGTCGAGCGTGGGCGCTCCCCTCATGGCCGCGAAGTTCAGGAAGTAGTCGCTGGCGAAGCTGTACATCTCCGCCATCTTCGGGTCGGCGAACTGCGACGCGTCGATGCCCGATTGGTAGTAGACCATGAGGGCGTTCGGGTCGGTCAAGGTCGCGGCGATCTCCGTCTCTACGTCGAGGGCCATTACCATATCCTCCCGCCGCGTCGGCGCTCGCGCGCTTTCTCGCGCATGTCCTCGCCGTCCACGCGCACGAGGTCGAAGCTCTCCGTGAACAACGATAGGACGTACTTGTTGTAGGCGGTCTCCAACCCCGAAGGGCACGACAGGTTCGTCGTGACGATGGTGGGCCGCGACTGCTGCGTGCGCACGCGCAGAAGGTTCTCGATCTGCCCTATGGCGTAGTCGGTGCCCTTCGCGCCGAAGCCTCCCTCTATCTCCTTGCCGAGGTCGTCTAGGACGAGGACGCGGGCAGCGTCTATCTTGCGCTTGTACCACTTCGCGTACTTCGCGTTGTTCCACCCCCGCTTCGTGTTCTCGATGTAGTCCTTGGCCGTGGTCATGTAGCACTCGATGCCGCGCCGCACGGCCTCCTTCAGGGCGAAGGAGGCGAGCATCGTCTTCCCCGTGCCAGCCTTGCCGAACATGACGAACCCGCGCCCTTCGAGCATGTTCACGTCGAGCGCGTCGATGTATCCCTTCACGAACGCCTGCGCGTTCCGGTCTCCGAAATAGTCGTTCCAGTTCAAGCGCTGGTAGGTGAGGCCGATGCCCGCGTTCAGGTAGTGCTTGTAACGCTGTAGCTGGTCGGCGCAGTTGCACCGCATCAGCGCGCCGTCAACGACCACCGTGCCGTCCACCCCCTCGCCGCAGTTCTTCATGCAGGTGGGGCAGAAGTACAGGTGGCTCGCTCCGAGGTCGGGGTAAACCTCGTACAGCTCGTCAGCGTCGTCCTGCGACAGCGCCATGTCCACGAGGGCCGAATCTTCGAGCCTCCCCGTCACATCCATAGGTTCTCCTTGCCCTCGTCCGCCTTCAGCTCCGTCAGCGCAAGATCGGTGAGCCACCGGAATCGCTTCGAGAACATTTCCTTGCCAACGGGGTTCCCGCGGTTGCGCCCCTTCCACTTCGAGAAGACGAACCGAGTTATCCTCGCCGCGTCCTCCGCGCCGTAGTCGCGGACGAACTGCTGCACGCTGCGCATCACCGGCGCGGTGAACATGGTGCGCTGCTGCATGGGGTCTACGTTGAAGAACTCGATGTAGCCCTTGCGGAAGATGTCGAACACCTTCCTCGCGTCGTCGTCCGTCGCGTATATGTTATGCGGTGTACCCGCTATCGCCGCCAAGTCCACTGGCATCACACACCTTGCCTATAACGTCTGCGGCCTCCTCCGGCCCCAGCTCCAACACAACCCCTCCGAAAGGCCCCCACAGGCTCTCTCCGACCTTGAAAACGAAGTCCAGAGGGAAGGCACCGTAAACCGCCTCATGCTCCTCTAGCAGCGTCCTGTACGGCTCGCCGCCGTCCGTGAGGTCTGCAACGTCGAACGGCGTGTCCCGGTGCACGACCAGCTGCAACGGGCGGTACAGATGGGCGAGGCCGCGCACGGCCTCGTTGACCATCATCGCGTCGCATAGGAGCTGGTTCACCGAGAAGGCCGCTGCGGCCACGTCGCCCATGGCGAACGGGGTCTTCCTGCGGTACACCTCGAACACGCTGTTCGCATGCCTCACGCAGGGGACGAACCGGCGGGCGAACGCCGCGCGCTCCAACGCGTCCCCTCCCGTCACGGCCACGTTGAGAATCATCGCCGCGCCGCCGCCTGCTGCTGCGCGAGCATCGCCTTGTTGGCGATCTTCTGCGCGATGCTGTCTATCTCCTCCTCGCAGATGGCCTCGCAGTCATGGTTCATCTGGTGCATGACGGCGGCGAGGTATTCCGTTGGCGGGTAGCCGGGGCCGATCTTGGCCGTCAGGGCCGCGCCCTTCTTTATCCAGTCGCCGTTGGGGGACTGGATGGAGAAGTTCACGCTTATCTCCGCCTCGACATGGTACACGCCGAGCTGCGCCGTGGTCTGCGGCTGGCCCTGCTGCGGCGCGGTCTGCTGCCCCTCCATGCTACTTCACCACCAGAGACGATGCGATCTTGCCTTGCGCGGCGGCCTTCTCGTCGGCCTTGGAGAACTGGCGCAGCATGGTCTTGAAGGTGGCGGGGACGCTCACGGAGACCTCCGGGTCGTCGAACAGCTCCTTCGGCACCTTCAGGTTCTGGCCGAGCATCGCCTGCTCCAACTTCGCCTCGTCGATCTCGCGGGGCATCGAGACGGGGCGCGTGACCGACTTGAAAGCGTCCCAAGCCCTGCCGCTGCGGTCGTTGATGTCCTCTTCGTAGAGGCGGCACAGACCGGCGAGAAGCCCCTGCTCGGTGATGTCAACGGCCTCCTTGCGCGCGAACTCGCGGCACACCTTCTTCTGCTCCTCCATGCCGTACACGGACACGGGGGTTCCGTTGTCGGTGTACTCCTCCGTGAGGCGCGCCGCCTCTTCCTTCATGGCCTCGTATTCGAGTTCGGCGATCTCCGCCGCCTTCTTCTTCTCGGCGTACAGCTTCACGAAGGCGTTTGCCTTCGCCGGGTCTGACAGGTCTTTGGGCTGGTAGTCTTGGATTGCGAGGACTTCCTTGCCGACCTTGATGATCTCTGCCATCGTTCCATCTCCTTTTGTTGGTTGCAATGACAAGTCATATGTTAAACGGTCTCGCGACCGTTGTAAAGATAAAAGTTAAGAATAAAAGTTAAGACTTACTGCACGACATCCCATGTCTCGCCGCCGTCTGCGGACTGCGTGATGAAGGTGCTCGGCGGGAAGTTCGCGACGGCGTAGTCAACCATCGCCTTCAGCTTGGACGGGTCTCGGTCGAATATCTCGAAGCCGATCTGCGGGGCGCTCCCCGACTGCGCCATCACGGCCAGAAGCTCCAAGCCGGTGCAGGTGATGCAGTCCCACGAGAAGGCCAGCCAGCCGATGCCGTGGTTAAGCTCTACGGCGCGGGGGTCGTCCGTCCACACGTAGTTCGTCCTCATGTTCTCCGGCGTGCGCGCCAGCCACACGTTGATGCGCGCCGCTACGAATCTGCGTCCCATTCCCGCTCCTTAAAAGCCGAGTAAGTATTCCATGTCGTTCATCATATCATTCTCGCCAGCCGCTTCATACTCGCCTATGCCCATCTCCTGCGCCAGCGCCTTGCGGCCCGCCATGGTCTCCTCTATGCGCTCCTCGATTGTGTCGCGCGTCACGAAGCGGTATATGGTCACGCAGTCGTGCTTGGAGCTGATGCGGTGGATGCGGTCGCTGCGCTGCTGGTAGCGCGAATGCAGCGGCGGCGTGTCGTAGTGGAGCAGGTAGCGCCCCTCCGGAAGGTCTATGCCCTCGCGCCCAGCGTCGGACATGAGCATGAGGTTGCAGGTGCTCCCCTCTCGGAAAGACCGCTCGATCACGCCGCGCTGCGCGTCCGTCTGCCCTCCCATGTACATGAGCGGGCGGTAGCGCTCCAAGTGCTTCGACAGCGGTATGAGGCAGTTGTGCGTGTGCTGGGCGAACACCACCATCTTCTCGCCGCCTCCCATGATCTGGTCTACCAGCTCCTCGGTCGCCTTCAGCTTCTCGCTGTTCTTAGACCCCGCAAGCTCCGGCGCGTGGCGCTGCACTATCCGGCGAATCTCGCGCAGCTGCTCGTCCCAGAACGGGTTGTCGCCTTCGTAGCGCCACACGTCCTCCATCAGAAGAACCTCCGGCATCCTGCACACGCGCTGAAGCATGAGCATGAACAGCGAGCGCTGCTTCTCGTCCCGGTCTACGCTGCCGCCGTACGCGGCGATCTCGTCGTACAGGGCGCGCTCCGGCGGCGACAGCTCCAAGTCAAGCACGATCTCCTGACGCTTGGGGAACTCCGCCGCTATCTCCGGGTTGGTCTTCTCCGCCATGAACACGCGGGGAGCCGAAAGCAGCCCCATAACGTCGAGGTTCTGGAAGCCGAGGTAGCGGTTCCACATGTCGCGCTCGCCGTTGCCGTACGTGAAGTAGTGCTCGAAGTCCTTCACGGTGCCGTAGATCGAGGCATCGAGGATGCGCCATTCGTTGTAGTAGTCCTCCGGGCTTTTCTCCAACGGCGTGGCGGTCAGGCCGCACTTGAACCTGATGTCGAGCGTCTTTTCCAGCTTCTTGAACTTCTGGTGGCGGGGCCGCGCTCGGCTCTTCAACCGCTGAACCTCGTCGTACACGAAGAAAAGGTGCTTCCCGCGCAGGGCGCGCTCTATGAAGTTCCAGTCCTTCGTGTTGGTTCGGTCGTAGTTGACGACCCATATGTCGGAATCGTCGGTGTTGTACCACGCTTGGCGCTTCGCGGGCTTCGCGTTGCGGTTGACCGTGCCGACCGTCAGGCTCGTCGCCTTCTCCAACCACGGCACCCACTGCTTGACGAGCGGGGCCGGGCAGAACACCACGATCTTATCGACGGTGCCACGGTCGAACTCGCGCACGGCGAGCATCGTCCCCATGGCCGTCTTCCCCGTCCCGCACGAGCATATGAGCATGGTGTTGGGAACTCCGTCGAGCGCGTGGCCGCATCTGTTCTGAAACCTCTTCAGCTCGAACGGGAGCGTGAGGGACGGAGATTCGATGGGCGATTCGTCGCGCACCTGCCGCAAGCGCTCCGCCGCCCGCTCCGTGAACATGACCTCCATCGTCCTCGCCATGGTCTGGCACAGCTCGACGATGCGGTCGGAGTTCTTCAGCAGATGGTCGCGGGCGAGTATCCCGCTGTGGACGAACGGCATCAGCGCCGCCTCGTCGCCGTTGATCTTGAACTGCCCTCGGAACTCCTCGGACAGGTCAACGCAGACCGTCTCTTTCAACGCGCCTCCATCTCCCTTGGCTTTCCTCTAGTGTAAGACAAGAAGTTAAGAAAATCAAGTAAAAGAAGAACCCCCTCGGATTGCCGTAGGGGGTTCTCGGCGCTCATTCAAGCAAGGAGATGGAATCACGCCTCGCTCATTATACCTCATCAGAAGAAGGAATACATGTAGTTTATCGTGTGCGTCGTGCTTCCCCCGACCGCGCTCTTGTACGTCACGACTATCTCGCCGTGCGAAAGGTCGATGGATGCCGGGAACGTCAGCGCTATGTCCTTCCCGACCGTGGCCGTTATGCCCGTCTGGGCCGTCTCGGAGCCGGGGTAGAAGCCGTTCACCTTGACCGACGATATGAAGGCCGTCGGCAGGACGGAGGGGTCGTAGCTCGCCTCCCCTTCGTATATGACGTACGCGCTGACGTGTATGGTGCGCGCCTGCACGCCGATCATGTTGAGCTGGTCGGTGACGCGCAGCCCGTCGGGGCCGACGTAGTACACGTCCGCGTAGCTGGCGATGGCGTTGAACCTCGCGGTCTTCGCCGCCACTCCGGGGAAGGTGATTCCGAGCGTGTTGTTCGAGGTCGTCGCCGTCCCCTTCCAATGCACGAGGTAGTCGTTCCCCGCCACCGTCTCGAAGTCGGTGAGCGTCTTGGAGAACGTCGGCTTGTAGGCGCTCATGTACTTGTCGTGGACGCTCTTCACGTCCCCCGTTGACAGGCTCAAATGCGGGTTCAGCAGCACGTAGGAAGACGTGCTCCATATCGCCGCGCCGAAGCTGGCGCTCGGAAGGTAGAACTCGGCTCCGTCCATACTGCCCTGCGCGTCAGAATAGTAGAAGTAGCCGGGGTCGAACGCCGTGATGGCGGCCAGAGAGCTTGTTATGGCGAGCGTCGCCGTGCTCTGGTTCACCTTGACCGCGAGCGTCGCCGTGCCAGCGGCCACGTAATCGACGGAGCAGGTCTTGCCGACGGTCATGCGGAACGCCGTCGTGTTGCTTATCGTCCACGTCGCCGCCGACGAGCCGTTGCGCGTGTCGTACCGGATGTCGCCGATGACGTAGGTCGCGTAGAACTCGTTCGTATAGCTCACGTAGTCCGTCGCGCCGAGACGGTTGATCTTCAGCTCCTTTATGTGGGGGTCGAGCGCAACGCCGGAGCTGTCGATGGCGGAGACCGTGTACGTCTTGGAAGGGTCGTAGTTCTCCAACTGGTAGGAGGTGAGGCGCGTCTTGCCCACCAGCTCGTCGTCCGCGTAGATGTAGTAGACGAACACGCCGTTGCCGCCCTTCGCCTCCGTCCACGTCGCATAGCCGACAATCGACACGGCGAAGTCGCTCTCGCCGTCTGCGGTGTTCCACGTGAGCGCGTCAGGCGTTCCGAGCTGGTAGTCGGGCTGCGGTATGAGGGCGAACGCCTGAAGCCATTCCTCCGGGTTGTTGCTCATGACGCGCGCCTTCAGCGTGTTCGTCGGGCGCGGGAGCGTCATCCGGGAGTAGGCCTTGTTCGGAAGGTCGTACCACTGGTACCACTTGTTGCCGCCGTCCGGGCTGAACTCCCACAGGAGGTTCGAGTAGAGGAACATCGAGTTGTCGAACCACGCGGTTCCCGCGCCGGTCGTGTACAGATCGAACGAGAGGCCCACGCTCTCCGTGGTGTCGTCGTTCTTGCCCCAGCTGCGCCCCTTCTCCATCTCCTGCGGGTAGTAGCCGAACGTCTGGCGCGTATGGTACTCCGGGCCTTCGCCCTGCGGGCCGATCTCGTCGAGGACGGCGAACATGTTAGCGCCCGTCGTCGCGCGCGGGTCGGTGGGCGGCTCGAACGTGGGTGTCCACGCCGACTTGGTGCGGGCGAAGAAGCGGGCGGCCTCGTCCACCGTCTTGCGCTCGCCGATGCCGGTCTCCACCGACGGGTCGAACACGTTGTAGGAGTATTCGCCGAGCCGCCTCTGCCCGTAGCGCACCATGCGCACGAAGCCCTTGGCGGGCTTCCCGTCCTCGAAGCAGTTTCCTATCCTCATCGTAGGGTTCACAGCGTCCTCCATTTGCCGCGAGCGAAGACGTAGACCGCCTCCGATTCTCTCCACTTGCCGTTGACGTACACGCTCGCGAGGCCCTGATGCCATCTCGCCCCGTTCGGAACGTCGTAGCGCCATATCAGGCCGCCGTAGTAATCGACGACCGCCTGAACGTCCGCGCCGTTGCGCATATGAACCGCGCGCCCCTTCGCGTCGTAGGAGCGCAGCGTGAACGTCTGGGAGGTGCGCGGCCTCTGCCGCTTCAAAGCCACCTCGACCGACTTGATTCCGGCCTGCTCGCTTCGGGCATCGGATGCCTTCCACGAGCGCACGAGGCCGTCAACGCTCCCCACAAGCTCGTAGCGCGCCACGGGGTAGGAGCCGTCTTCCCAGCCGGAGTAGTAGAACCTCACGGTCTCCCCGGCGCACAGAACCTCGTTCCGCGTTCCCCTGCGACCGATGCACCAGAGCTGCGTCGGGCCGTAGCTGGGTATCTCGAAGTAGGACACCGCGTCAGACCAAGCGACCTGCTTGCTCCACGCCTGACCGTCGTAGGTTCGGATGCCGAAGAACAGCTTGTCGCCCGTCTTGATGTCGAAGAACGACGACGGCTGAACGCTGGCCGACGTGCTGCCGATGCCCTCGACCGCCCGCACGAACTTCGCGTGCTGCGCAACGGTGTCGGGGTTGCGAGCGCCCGACGGCACCGAATCGCCACGGTAGACGAACAGGTCGTACCCCTTCGCGCCGTTGCAGCGGTTCCACGACACCGCCACGGGCTGCGTGGCGGCTTGGATTATCTCGATCTTCGGAGGCTCGGCCTTGACCTGCGACGGGGTTGCGGGGCGCGGGTACGCGCCCTCGTGCCACGTGACGGTGTACATGCCGTCCTTGTTGTTCATGAACGCGCCGTCCTGCGGGCACGGCCTGCTGGCGTAGTAGCCTTGGCCGTAGCGCCCTTCCCAGTTCGTGATCTCGTTGTCCTCGAAGCTGCCCGTCCACGGGCGCACGATCATGGGGCATATCGTCAGGTTCTCGTCGTCGGTTCCTATGGGAACGTCCGCGTCGAAGACGGTGTAGGGGCCGTGCCACATGGTGCCGTCCCGGTCTCCGGCCCACGAGCCGTTAAGCCCCCAGTCGGCGTACTGCCCCCAGAACTTCCGCCCGCTCTTGATGGTCGCGCTCTGGTACACGCCGTTGACCCAGCACTGGTGCCCGATGGCGTAACTGAAGAACGAGTTGTAGTAGCGCATGCGAACCCAGCACTTTATGCGCACATGGGTGGAGCGCGCGGTGCGGCCCCACGTCTCCACGGTGTAGCTGTACATGGTGTTGGGCTGTCCGTTGCTCTGCGTCCAGCCCTCTAGCGGCATGCCTTTGACGAACCATCCCATCATCTCACCGCCATATCTTCATATCTCCAAACATATCCAGCAGCCGTATGATGTCCACGTTTCCCGCTGCATATTAGGTATATGTTTTGAACGGTCGTCGATACATTTCTCGCCGCATCCGCAATGGAAGAGAAACGACCGATTTCCTTGCCACTCAACGGGTCTATCTGAACAACCGCCCTGCCACGCTGCTCGGTTTTGCTCCTCCTCATGCGCTCTTTCGTCGGGGCGTAATTGATATTGTCGGATGCAGTGACCCATTCGAGATTCGACACTCGGTTATTCGACCTGTCGCAATCAATATGGTTTATAAAGGGCTTGCCGTCATCGTTCTGAATGAATGCAGCCGCTACAAGACGATGGACAAGCGCATTCTCAACGTTCTTGTTTCGGGTCAGCCGAACCACCATGTAGCCGTTGGACATGACCTTCTGCTTTAGCACAATTCCCGCATATTCACGAACCGTGCCGTTCCTGTACCTAACAATTCGGTCAAGACTTCGCACGCGTCCAAGATCACTCACCTGATAGCAGCCCTCGTAGCCCTTTATGTCGCGCCACTCTTCCATCGTATGCATCCTTTAGTCGATGTAACGAATGTACAGATCGCCGTCGCGCAGGTCTTTCGGCAGCGATGCCCTGTCCGGGTCTGCCGTGCCGTAGAAGATGCGGTAGAGGTCGGTGATCTGGCTCATGGTGTGGGTGTGAACCTTGGCGGCGGCGGGAAGCGTAACGTCTTCAGCGCCGTCGATGAACGTGTCGGCAGCGCCGTCTATCTTGATCGTGAAGCCGGGGTCGAGCTTCCCCGACGCGCTGGCGCTGTCGGCGTTGGGGACGTACTCCGGCGTTGGATGGTAGTGCTGGGTCGTGACCCATCGCGTCATGCCTCCGGGCTTGCCGTCGTCCGCGCGCTTCTGAAGGTAGGCATCGACCATGAAGGTGCCGTCGGCGGGAACGGTCGCCACCACGATGGGGTCGCCGTTCTCGTCCTTGCCGACGGTTATGTTCGCGCTGCCCCCGTTCGAGACGAGCTTGGCCTTCTCGATCTTGTCGAAGATCGCGCCGCCCACCTGCTTGCGGAACAGCGCCACGTCCTGCGCGGTGTCGGCCTCCCCCTGCTGCGGGGCCGGGAAGTCCCAATCTCGGTCGGCTGCGTCGATTTCGAGGGTGTAGGCCATCTTACCTCTCCTTAGTACACGCCGTTGTCGTAGACGGCTTCGTTGTACACGTTGTTTATGCACTCGCGCTGCACGCCGTCAATCCACACGTCCATGCTGCGCCTGTTCTTGTCGTTCGGGTCGATGCGCCCCGGCGCGGAATGCACCGGCTCGCTGCCCTGCTCGCCCCATTGTATCAGCACGTAGGACTTCACGCCCGCCTTGAACGGCGCGGGGCTTTTGTCCGCGAAGGTGTTCACGAAGCCGTCAGGCTCGACTATGCGCACCATGAGCTGCTGTTCGTAGGTGTAGACGCTGAAGCGCCTGCTCTCGTCCATGTAGTCGATGATGTAGCGCTCCTCGGCGGTGCCGCGCTGCCCCGACGGCACGCGGGCCAATGCCTCGTCCGGGATGTACTCGAACGTCAGGAAGCCCGCGCCAGCGTCGATGCGGAACGCCTCCTCGATCTGAAGCGACGCTTCCGCGTCGTCGATGTGAGCGCCCTTCTTCGCCTCGTAGGATATGGTTCCCCTCGGGTCGTTCACGGCCATCTCGTAGCACGGCTGCTCCAAGGGCTTGAACACCTTGTGGTAGTCCCTCATCGGAGCGCGCGTCTCGTTCGGGTTCCCGAAGTACACGTAGTACGCCCCCACGAACTGGTTGAGGTCGTAGTCGTAGTAGCCCTCCGCTTTCGTGCCTGCGGGAATCTCGTCCTGCACCCGGAACCACAGCTCCATGTTGTCCGTGATGTCGCAGTCGATCTCTTGGCACTCCACGCCGTTGTAGTAGATCACGCGGAAGTCCTTCAGGTCTTGGCGCACCATGGGCGCTGTCTGCGCCCGCAGGATGGAGAAGTCGATGTTCGGCACGAACACCGTGGTTCCGGTCGGCACGAAGCCCGACAGCGGTATGCGCAGGCGGTAGTCGTACGCGTTGCTCCACCACATGCCGCCGGTCTGGGGCGTGAACACCGTGCCGATGGTCGTCCACTTGCCGCCCTCGACTTCGTAGCGCATGTTGAACACTTCCTCGTCGGAGAGGTCTTTGCAGCGCAGGTTCCACGTCCGCGCCTCGACGCTGAACACGTCAACCTGAACCGACGCTATGGCCTGCGAGCGGACGAGCTTGCTCTGCGACTGTATGCCGATCTCGTCGCCGTCGTCGGGTGCCGGTGTGTACGGTGTCGCCTTGCTCCCCGATTCCAGCTTCAGGGTGCCCTTCCTCACCTCGACCCATTTGGTAGCGTCGTACGAAGCGAGCCCGTAGAACAGCAGGACTTGGTAGTTCGTCCTGACGTTCGCGTTCGCCATGCTGAACGTCCATTCGTACCTGTTCCACTCGGTCTCCGACATGGCGGACGGGTTCTTCGACGCTATCGACACGTTCGGTGCCGTCTTCTGCAAGAAGTAGAACGAGCCGAACGAATCTATGTTCCCACGGTACTCGAAGGACAGCGTTACCGTCTCGCCGTCCTGCACGCAGCCGGGGAACGCGAGCGGCACCGACATGCTCGCGCCTCTGCCGAACGTCATGCGCAGGGCCTCCCCCACGTCGGTCAGCTTGCCCGAACTTGCGATGTACATGCTTATGCCGTCCTGCCCGTTCGCCGTCGCCGTTATGGGCATCTCCTTGGTGAACTTCAGCAGGTTCACCCCCGGCCCGCTGGCGGGAGCGTCCATCTTCAGCACGGTTCCCGAAACGCCGAACTCGGTGCTCTCAACCTCGGCGTTCAGGCCGCTCCACTCCTCGATCATGTCGGAAGGGTGGTCGAACACCTCGCGCGGCGGGTTCTGGTTCACGGCGAAGTCGAAGCTCTTGAACGCCACCGCGCTGTTCACGTTGACGAACTCCAAGCTGTTCATCTCCTCGGTGGAGGGAACCATGCGCTCGTCGCGCGTCAGCTCGAAGCCCACGTTCTTGTCGATCACCGAAGCGTCGTTGGCGAACGCTAGGAACTCGCTGTCAGGCTCGACCGCCGCGCGGAGGCCCGACAGGCCGAACGACACCTCGCGTATGGCCGCGACGAACGCAAGCTCGTCGGAGCGCTCGCGGCGCACGGTCTTGTAGGCGTGCCGCCCGTCTTCGTAGAAGCGCATCTTCACCGTCTTGCCCTCGACCGGCTCGCGCGGCGACTGCGGAAGCTGCCGCTCGTAGCGCATGTTCTCCGCGAGGACGGAGCTGATCGCCCCGTTGTCCGTGAAGCGCCAGCTCGCCGGTGTCACCAGCGAGGGGAGGTACAGGGGGTTGTAGCTCTGCGATATGATGTCCTCGATGCCGCGCTGGCGCTCGGCCTCTTGGTAGATGTTCGACGTTCCGATGGCATCGTACACCCCGAGCCGGTCTTCGTAGATCGGGCTGTCCTGCGTGGTGAGGAGCTGGCGGTACAGCTCGGTCGCGTAGGTGCTGGCGGGCTGCTGCTCGAAGTAGTGCTTCACCTCGTAGGGGTATTCCAGCTCCTCGACCTCGATGCCGTCCGACACAACCGTGTAGGGGATGGCCGACAGGCCGGTGAACTCCAACTTGACGAACGTGCACTTGCGCAGCGGCAGCGAGTAGTCGGCGCTCTGCAAGGAGTACACGGCGGGGTACGGCTTCCACGATGCCGTCTCCCAGTCGCCGTCCTCCGTCGAGTAGACGTTCATCTGGCACCCGCCGTACACCGCGTCGATTCTCATGGAGTTCACGCGCGAGGCGTTGCCGCTCGCGTCCCTCAAATCGAACACGAGCCATTCTAAGGCGCTCTGCGTGACGTTCGGCTTGCTGCACCAGAACGTGGACGGCATGCCGTCGTGCAGCCTCTCCGGGCCGCTCACGGCCATCTCCGTCTCCACCTTGTTGCCGAACGGGTCGGAGAACACGGCGGGCGCGAAGTCCTCTGCGTCCATCACGTCGTAATGGAGCGACAGACCGGCCATGTCTATGGAGAACGGGAAGTCGTCGGCCTTCAGAGCGCCGTCCGGCAGCGTCTTGTAGTAGGGCGCTTCGAGGCGCGTGAAGACGAGGCGGAAGCCGTAGGCCGTCGCGAGGTTGAAGCGGAACGTAACCGTCGCCATGTCGCCCGTCACCGAAGCGCCGCCCCACGAGCGCGAGGTGTAGGACAGCGGCGTGCCAAGCTCGTTGGTGAGCTGAAGCCACGTTCCGGCCTCCTCGTCCACGAGGACGTACGGGACGATCTCCACGGGCTTCTTCGACACCTCGAACTCCAAGCGGTTCACCGGCACGCCCTTCTGAAGGCGAACCTCGAACCACTCGTGCGGCCTGTCCGCCGGATAGGCCTCGTCGCTCGACCAGATGCGCGAGCTGCGCGCGTCCTCGCTGAACTGGCGCTGCACGACGGGGATGTACTCGACGGGGTACGACCAGTCCACCATGCCGTCGGAGCCGTAGTACGAAGCGCTGTAAAGGCGGCTCGCAACGTCGGACACGGCGTTCGCCGCCTTCTGCAAGTCCGTCCGCTCCGACGTGCCGAGCGACCTGAACGCCGCCGCATGGCGCACGTCGTACGCCCCTATGTGCTCCGTCGATGCCGTCGCGTCCTCGATGGTGTAGGTGAAGTCGAACGTCTCCTCCTGATGGTTCACGAGGGCCTGCGTGGGGGCCTCGCGCCGCTCGTTGGGGGAGACCCACAGGTTCAGGTCGTCGTCAACGTCGTACTCCCAGTCGGGCCGCCCCGTGACGTAGCGCTTGATCTGCCACAGGGAGCTTGACGCGAAGACATCTGCCACGGGCACGTCGGAATCGGGCCTCGTCTCCAAGATGAGGCTGTTGAAGAACTCGTCGCGCTGCACGACGGTTATGACCGCATCCTGCGGCCTTATCCTCTTCGTTACCTTGTTGATGTTGTAGCGCTCCGCCTCGGTCACCTCGTCGGCATCGACGACCACAACGTACTCGTTGTAGTCGGCCTGCGGGTACACGCCGGGCCGAAGGCTCGCCTGATCGCCGTCGTCCACGTTGACGCTCTCGTAGAACTTCCACGCTTCGAGAACCTTGCACGGCTTTCCGCACGCCGCCTCCGATGCGAGGCGTATGCCGAAGGCGGTGCCGCCGTACTGGAAGGCCGTCACGTACTTGTGGATGCGCGCGCGGTACTTGGCATCCTTCGCGTCGGCCTCGTCCTCCTGCTCCTTCGTGACGAGGCGCGTGCGCGGGTCGAACGCGTACGATTCGCTTTCCAGCCGCCTGAAGCCGAGGACGCGACCGTAGAACTCGTCGAGGTCGTTGTAGTGGGTCTCGTCGAGGCTCGTCTGCAAGCGCTTCAGCATGAGGTGGTTGCGCGCGGCCTCGACACCAGCGCCGCCGCAGAGAGCGTCGAGCAGGCGCACCATGTGCGACGAGCGCTTCTTGCTGTAGACCTCCTCCGGGAGGCCGGAAAGGTACTCCGCCCTGTTCGTCGGGCGCAGCTTGTTCACGCCGCCCATGCTACATCCACCCCTGCTGCGTGCGGCTGTAGAAATGGACGTACTGGACGTAGAAGCATTCGTTGCCCTTCTGCCTGAAGTCGGTCGTGTACTGCGCCTTCTGCGTCTTCCCGTCGCGTTCGTACTCCACGATGCCGTACGCGCCGAAGGTGCCGGAGCCGTCGGCCACCTTACCGGCAGCGTCGGCCTGCGTCGAAACCCTCACGTTATCGACACCGGCGACGTTGGCCGCCACCGTCTCGATGTCGGAGAACTGGATTGTCTGGCCGAACGGAAGCGAGTTGGCCCAGTCTATCACGGCCTTCTCCACCGATGCCTTTATCGCGTCCCGCGTGTACACGCTGAACATGAGCGTGAGGTGAACGCCGTACCTGCGTCGGCGCACCTCGTGAACCAGCGTGTTGGCCGTGACCACGCTCTGCTTCCCCACGAGCTTCTGCACCTCGGAGGGCACCGTGTTGTAGACGAACGGGATGTTCAGCGGTGTCTCGTTGGTCAAGCTGATGTTCGTGCCAGCCGGAACGAAACTGTTCTTATCGCCGCTGTAGGTGCCCATAAGCTCCACAGCGTCCATGGCGCGCGAGCTGCCGTCTCGGTTCGCGTAGCCGGAATCGTACAGCATGCGGAACTGCTTGCCTTCTTGCAGGATGATGTCCGCGCCGACGTTTATCATGCCGTTGTAAGAGCGCATGACGGGCTGGTAGGACAGGGGTATGTACAGATTGTTCTCGGTCGGCATCGTCCCGTCGTCGTGCCGCCAGTTCCCACGGTTCTGCGCCGTGACGAGCTTGTTGAAGTCGATGAACTGAAGGTCGGCGACCGTCTGCCCGCTCTCGCCGTCCACGAACACCTCGACCGTCTTGATGCCGCCACGGTTCAGGTTGGACAGGTAGTCGTACTCGACGGTGATGAAGTCGCCGATGCTCGCCGCCTTGTAGACGTAGGACACCAGAACGGTCTGGCCCACGTAGTCGGCGGGGAACGAGGACGTTATCGTGATCTGGTTCCCGGACACCGTGAAGCCCGTCGTGATCGGCGTAACGCCGTCGTTCGACGTGATGCCGGACACGCGCAGGACGTTGGGCTGCGAAAGCGAGTAGGAGTTGCCCCGCATGACGGGGCCGATAAGCTCGGTCGTCGCCACGTCGTGGAAGGTTATCACGGCGTTCTCCGCGTCAACGTCGTACTCGCCGCGAGAGTACAGCTTGTCGGTGTCCGCGTTGCGCACCCAGAAGCGGTTCTGCACATCGAGCATTTCGGCAACCTCGTCGATTGAGTACGTCGCCGTGTAGTTGCTCTGGACTGCCACCGTCTCCGTCCACGTGCTCTCCTGCCCGATGACCGATGCGCGGCTGTCGGCGGCATGCGCGAGCGCGAGGCCCAAGTACTGGTCTACGGTGCCGAACTCGCCACGGAATATCGTGTTCACGATTCGGGTGCGGAACTCCGCGTCCGTCTCCAAGTCGCGCCCGCCGGTCATGGGGAGGTCGTTCGTCACGCCGAAGTAGCCGGTGTAGCTCACGGAGTACGTGACGGTGTTGGCCGCGACGTTCGCCGCGCTGCCAGCGACGGTGGCGACCACGGGTATCTCCGCCTTGGTGACCCCCTTCGCCATCTCCTGATAGCTCGTCGTCTGGAAGTACACGGCGGCCTGCGTCGCGGTCGCGGGCTTGTAGAACTGCGCGCCGTAGGCTATCGCCTGCACGCTGTCGGCGTTGTCGCGCGTGATGGAGATTGTGCCGCTCGCCGCCTGCGCCTGCTGGCGCGCGAAGCCGAACATCGCGCCGAAAGCGTCAAGCTCGGAGCCGCTGTAGGAATCGACCGACCACAGGGTGGTCGTTGTGTTCTCGTCAACCACGAGGCTCGCGAGCTGCGATGCCACGGCGGTGATGATCTTGCGCGTCGGAGTGCCGAGCGTCGTGCTCAACGTGGGGTCTACCGTCGCGAGCTGGTTTATGATGCTGGCCTCGAATTGCGCCTGCGTTTGTGCTGCCATGCCTTCTCCTTAGAGCGTCTGCGCGACGGAGACCTGCGTGGCCGCCGCCGTGCTCACGATGACGAGGACGTTCACGTTCGTGCCGGTCGCGCTGACCGTTATGCTGTTGAGGGTGGAAACTATGTCGTCGTCCGTCCAGACCTGTAGGAACTCGTTGTCCGAGAGGCGCTGCTTGTCCCTTGCGATCTGCTCGTTCTGGGCCGCTATGTAGTTCGTCACGACGCGGTTGACCTCCGAGCGGATGGCCGTCAGGTTGTCGTCGAACGCGGGTGCCCCTATGTAGTTCCAGAGGTCGGAGCCGAACTTGGGGTAGACGGCATCCGTGCCGATAGGTTCGAGCAGCCAAAGCGCCATCTCCTGCTGGATGCGCGCGGCCCCCTCGACCATCACGGGCTTGCCGTCCCCTCCTATGACTATATCGCCATCCGCGACCTTGATACACTTCATGCGGTCGTCTCCTTACCCTAGTCGTCTTACGGACATTCTAGCAGCAAGGGCGGTCGGCGGCGACGGCCTTACGCGTCGCGGGAAACGGAGAACACGAACAGCTCGCTCGCAAGCTCGGTGAGCATGCTTTCCGCGAGAACGTCTATCCCCATGTACACGTGCCTGTCGCGGACGAGGACGGGTGCGTTCACGACCACATTGACAATGTTTTCAGCGCTCTGCACCTGATCGTAGCCCGTCGCCCTCCCCTTTCCCATGACGGTGAGCAGCCCGGTTGCCCCAAGCCCTATGTAGAACGAGCGGTCGTAGTCCGAAACCAAGCCGCCGTCGAGCGTGACCGAGTAGATGTACTCGCGGATGTTCGCTGCGCTCTCGCCGAACAGGCCGACGAACGGGTACGGTCGCATCTCCACGGTGTCGTCCACGTAGTATCCGCACCGACCGACGAGGCAGACGTACTTCCCGCCGCTCTCGATTATTTTATCGACAACCGCAATCGCGTCGGCCTCCATGTTCGACACCATGAACAGGCATGTGGCGGCGTTCCGGCTGTACTTGTCCTCATGCTTCAGATCGTCATCGAAGAGAACCCTCATGCGGTTGCTCGTCTTGTCGATCATGAGCGATGCCATGGAGTACCACGCCTCCATGTACGACACGTTGGCCTCGGTCTGCCAGTTCGCCGCCTGAAGCGAGCGCATGGACAGCGCCATGCCGTTGTAATCGGAGGCGTTGCGCTCCGATATGCGGTACTTGTCCATCGCGGCCCACAGCTCGATCACCTTCTCGTCCGATAGAAGGCGGTAGTCGGAGTAGTCGCCCACGACGACCTGCGAGGCGTTGTACTTCGCGAGCACGGAGAACATTCCGTCGGGCTGCGTTATGTCGGGCACGTCGAGCACGAATACCGGCTTGCACGCCTCCCCGATGCGGCAGCACACGGCGGTCAACGCCTCGAAGCTGCGAAGCTCGCTCTGCTCGTCGGTGCTCTTCTGGTACTTCATGGGCATGCCCGCATAGGCCCAGCCGTACGTGCCGAAGTCGGACGCTATGCCGCTCCTCGCATACCCGGCACCGTCGGAATCGACTAGGCAGTAGGCGTAGTCGGGAACTATTGCCGTGAGGGCCGTCTGCCCTATCTTGGACTTGATCGAGACGCACAGCGCGCGCTGCTCCTCCGCGAGGAACGAGCGCCACAGCAGGTAGTCGTCGTCCACCCCGTTGATGACGTAGCGGTCGCTGGGCATGACGCGGTTCCGCTCGTAGAAGTTCCTGTCAGCCGTCGCGTTGCGGTCGTATCGCAGACCGGCAAGCCCGATGCCGTCGAGGCAGTACCCGTACACGTCGGTTCCGTGCATCGTGCGCAGCTCGTCGATGAGGGCGGTGAGCGCGTCCTTCGCCCCGGACGGCGAAAACATGCGCGAGTACTCGCCCGTGCTCGACCTCTGCTGGTACGGATGGAAGTCGGGGTTCGTCGTGTCGCTCCACAACTCTGACGACACGGCGCACGTCACGGCCACGTTGCGGTGCCTGAAACGGTCGAGCAGCTGCTTCAGAACCGGGTTCTTGCCCAGCCCGTAATCGGCGGCGACCTCGCTGTCCCAGTAAACCATGCCGTCCTTTGCGACGGTCAGAAGCACCTCGTCGAAGCCTGCGGACGCTATGTCCTCGACCACGACCCGCTCCTTGCCCACGCAGTCCGCCGCGTTCAGGCGGATGGCGTACCGCATCACGTTCGTCTCGCCGTTGGTGACGCGGTTCCACAGCTTCCACTTGTTCGAGGCGATGCGCTGGATGAGCCACACTTCGTTGACCTTCGGCGGCTGGTCGAAGCCCGACAGGTCGAACGATATGGTGAGCTTGCCGGTCTGCGTCATGCATGTTATTCCGTCGCTGCCAACGTTGGTTATCATCGCGGGCAGCATCTCGTTCTTGTTCATGTTCCTCTGCATGTCACTTCTCCCACGAGACCATGCCGGGGAACCGAGTGTCGCCCTTCTCGCACTGCGGGCACACGAGCGTCACGCTCGTGCTGTACTGGCCCGCGTTCGGGCCTCCGCTGTGCTGCACGTTGGTGACGTACCCGGAAAGCCCCAAGCTCTTCACCTTCACGCGCATGCCGGGCCAGATGTTCGGCATCCACGTTATCTGCAAGCTCATCTGGTACTGGTTGGCCCAGTTTCGCATGAACTCGTACAGCGCGTAAAGGAACGGGAGGATGTACTGCGGGTTCGCGTCCGTCCCTCCGCTCGTCCCGCTGTCGTTCGGCTTCTCGATGACGTGCTGAAGCTGCTTCTTGGCGGGCCTCGCCCCGTAGCGGCGGTACAGCTCGCGCGGCGTGAACCGCCACTCCTCGCCCTCCGGTATGTTGATGAGCTTCTTCAGCAGCTCGCTCGGCTCGTTCGATATGGCGTTCTCCCCGACATCGTTCAAAACGCCCGACGACAAGGCGGCTGTGTTGCTCTCGATGGACACCACGCCCTGCGTGAGCGCCCATTGCATGTCGGAGGTCTGGCCGCTGCTTGTGAGGTACTGCCCGCCGGTGTTCACGCCTGCGCAGAACTGATGGCTCACGAACGTGTCGTCGGACTGGGTTATCTTCAGGTCGATCAGCTCGATGTCGTCGAGCAGAAGGCACGGCGTGTTGCCAGAAACGCCCCAGTAGTCGGGATACCACGCCATGAAGGTACCGTCCGGCCCGGCCATCACCGTGCGCATGGACGAGTTGAATATGTCCTTGACCGTGTTCCACACCGGCTCGTCGTTCGCCAGCGCGCGCTCGCCGACGAGCAGCTGGGATGCCGCCGCGTTCATCGTGTCGCCGAAGCTCGATGCGAAGAACCACGCCGTCGAGGCGAGGGAGCCTGACGAGGAGTTCGCCCCTCCGCCCTGCGCCTCGGCCTCCTCGGTGCTGTCAGCATCGCCGCCGTACTCGCTCGCCGTTATTCCGTCCTTGCTCTGAACGTACCTCGGCGTAACAAACAAGAAGCCGCCGCTGTCGTACACGTTCACCGACAAGTTGTACTTCAGGGCATAGGACGATATTGCGTTGACGGCGTTCAACTTGGTTCGCTCGCCAACGTCGATAAGGGAGAACTCCCATGCAAGCCCGTAGCCGAAATAATGTATGTACTGCAAGAACTTGACGTTGCCGTCCTCGGCCCACCTCTCGGCGCTCTCCTTTGACACGTAGCCTGAATAGCCGAAGTCTATGGTAAGCCCGTTGTAGTTCTTTTCGAGGTCTGCCGCAAACAGGCGACACGCCGCCTCGAACGCGCCTTGGAGGCCGTTCGTGCCCTCTCCGCGCGTTTCGGCCTCGTTAACCCCCGCGTACTTGTCGTCGTCGGTTGGCACGAAGTACTTCCCTAGCATCCTATCCTCCGAACTGGTCGTACGCCGACCGGGCATATGCGATGCGCTTCTCCATCATGGGGACGGAACCGCGCGTGTACACCCGCTCGAACGCCTCCGTTGCCCATGGCAGATCGGTGATCGCCTTGAACTGGTCGAACGTCATCTTCTCCGCTATCCACGCCTGCGCGCCGTTCGGATACGTGTAAACTCCGTTGCCGGTGAAAGCGTCGAACTGGGCGGGTGCCTCGCTGACGAAGAACAAGAGCTGCGCCTGTATGTCCGTCCATTCGGTGCCGCGCTCCGACGCGAAGGCGCACAGGTCGCTGAACCGGCCAGAACCCGCCTCCCACTGAAGCAGCCCGCGTCCGGGGCCTCCGCCTCCTTGGCACGCCGCCGGGTCTACGCCGCTCTCCTGCTGCATGTTCCCGATCACGCCAGCCGCCGCCTGCTTGCTGAAGCCTTGGCTCATGCAGAAGTTCCACACCACCTCCGCGTTGCTGTTGCCGCTGAAGTCGGCAGCGCCGCCGGACGACGAGCCTCCGCTTGCGCCGCCTATGGTCGGCCCCGACGTTTGGAGCATCGCGTAAATCTGCGCCACCATGTCCGCGCCTTGGGTGTCCGATAGCTTCGCTTGGTACATGGATGTCGCCCACTCGATCACGTCGCTCGGTATCTGGCCCACGCTGATCTTCGACGCGGGCCAGTCCGCGACCGCTTGGAGCACCTTGACCCCGCTCTTCCAATAGCCGCCGTCCTGCTCCGCATCGTCCTGTCCACGGTAGACGAGCCAGAAGCTCTCCTCCAAGCCCGCGTCCCAGTAGAGCTTCTGCAAGCGGTACAGGACATCGCGCCCCCTTATCTCAACCTCGTCGGTGTTGAGGTTGTAGTAAGGGGCCTTCGTGATGTAGCCCGCGAGGACTTGGTAGCGGTCGGCCTTGGAGAGGTATATGGCTATCTTGTCCATGGGCATGAGAAGCCCGGTGTACTTTTCCCCCTCGTTCTTCAGATGCAGGATGAAGTCGCTCGAATCGTCCGTCTTCAGGTTGACGGTGAACCGCGTGATGTCGTCCGAGAGGTCGTACGCGGTCGTCCTCCCGTCGCGCGTCAGCGACACGTTGGCCTCGACCATGGGGGTGTATGTAAGGATAGCCGTCATGGCTGACATTCTACCATTCGCGGCGCTCCCCCTCCATGCAGCTCGGCACCTCGATTATTTTATCGAGCGGAGACTGTAGAAGTAGAGCCACTGCGTGGCGTTAAGCTCCTCATCGGAATAAGGGCGCTGCGAGTTGTCGCCGCTCTTGGGGTCGCGGACGCGAACGTCGCCGTCGAAGCTCTGCCACAGCAGCACGACGTGGCCGCCGTAGCAGTTGCCCTGCCCGCCGAGCTGCCCGGTCATACCTGCGAACACCACCGCGCCGTCCGCGCACTCCGCCAGCGCCTCGTCGAGCGTCCAGTAGATTTCGGAGCCGTCGAGGCCGTAAGCCTCCTCCGCGTACGCGCAGAACTTGCCGGGGTCGTTGACCCCATCGGTCAGGCACGTGTCGCCAACGACCGCCGCGAGGTCGCGCGGGTAGGTGATCTGGTTCGTAAGGTACTCTATCGCCATGGCGGCGCACACGAGGCCGCACCCGGCCTGCGAGATCGACGAGCCTGCGTACTCGATTCCTCCCCACTGCGGGTCGTCCTGAAGGTACAGCGGCATGTTGTAGCCCGTCGGTATGGCCCTCTGGGCCTCTGTGGCGGGCGCTGGGAGGTCGTTAGCGTCGAAGTCGAGATAGGGTTCATCTTCGAGCCAAACGGGGGTTCTGGGAGGCTCTGCGTCCGTCTGTGGCACATCGGAGAAAACCGAATAGCCGATGATCGCCGCGAACAGCGCGGCGACCGCCAGACATTTTATGTAGCCGTTTCGTCTCATGGCCGATGATTATACCCCAGCGGGAGCCAAGCGTCACCCGGTTCGCTCCCACAGCGGCACCGCCACCGACAACGGCATGTTGTTGTGAGGCCGGTTCTGCGCCATGGGCACGTCGTCCCTGTGGTTCTCCTCGTCGTTGATGAAGCCCCACCCGGAGGTACCGGTGCCTTGGAAGAACTCGACCCCCGACATGCTCGAACCAGAGGCTAGGTTGCACAGGAGCGCGTGCGCATGCCACGGAAGCTCCGCAGCGGTGAGCGCGTGCGCGTTCTCCCCGTACCTTCCGCCCGTCCGGTACGTGCCGCCAGCCGCCACGAGGTACACGCCCTCGTCGTGGCGCTCCCACGTGGTGCCGGGCCACTCCGCGTTCGGGTCGCCCTTGCAGAACACGAACTCGCCGACGGCGTGCGGGCAGTAAACGGAGCGCTTCGGCCCGAAGAGGATGCTAGTCACGATGCGCCTCCTTCAGAGCGAGAAGCCCCCCCCCGACGTGCACTTCCACACGTAGGCTGCGATGTACGGCGGAACGTTGTTGTGAGGCTTGTCGCCGCCCGTGTAGTAAATCAGGTTCTGCACCCAGTTCGACCACGCCCCATCCGTGTAGGCCACGGTGCCGTCGTCCACCCTGTAGTCCCCGGAAGCGCTCATGTTGAACTTCTTCCCGTTCGGATTGTCGGGGGAGTGCGTGTGCCGGGGCATCTCATCGACCGTGAGGACGTGCGCGGCCTCGCCGCCCGTGCTGCCGACTGCGTACGCTCCGGAGGCCGCGCCCGCGCACACGAACGTCCCGGCGGCCAAAAGCTCCCACTTCGTCCCCGGCCATCTTGCTGACGGGTCGGTGTCCGACAGCGTGAAGTACAGGTCTCCCGCGTCGTACGGGCACAAGACCGATTTACCGCCGCCGCTCTGAACCTTGACCGTCATAGCGGCATCGCCCCGCACAGATCACGCGGTGCGCCTCCACAGCGGGACGCATACGGAGTACGGCATGTTGTTGTGGGGCTGGCCTCCGCCCGTGTGGACGGAACTGCTGTCAATCCAGTTGTTGCCAGAAACAGCGGCGTACCTCCCCGTGTTGCCGCCCTTCGACAGCTCGACGTTCCAGTTGTTGCCGCCGTCGCCGGTGTGGCTGTGGCTCGGAATCTCCTCGATGGTGAGGATGTGCGAGTTCTCCCCACGGTTCGTGAGCGTCTTGAAGTTGTCGCCGGAAGAGACGAGGTAGGTTGCCTCCTCGTATCTGGCCCATGTGGTGCCGGGCCACTCGCCGTTGGGGTCGAACTCGCAGTGCAGCCACGTTCCAACAGGATGCGGGCAGTAGTAGCCCTTCCCCTTGACGTTAAGCCGCATGGCGCATCACGGAGGCGGCTATGCCCCCCCCCTGATCGTGCGCAGGTTTATCTTCACGGGCCAATTAGACCCGTTGCAGGTTCCGCCGACATCGGAGAACGTCACCTTCGTCCCGGATATGGCGGCCCTCGCGCGCCAAAGGCACGAGTTGCCCACAATCGCGGTTCCGAAATGGAGGTCTACCGTCTTGCCGTTCGGTGAGTACACGCGGAAGGTCGGGAGCCAAACGCCGTCTTCGTACATGAACTCGAAGTCGAGCCACTGGTAGCTCGCGGCGCTCGCGCTCAACGCGTACACGTTGCCGTTGCTCAAAAGATGGCTGCCGCTCCACAAGGTCGCTACGCCCTGCTTCGAGTACGGGATGGTCGGTATCTTCGCGAGCGTGAGCGTCGGTATCTGCGCGATGTTGAGCACGGGCGTTTGAACGCCGGACGAGTTACGGTACTTCAGGTACATCTCATGCCTCCTCTCGGAGGCTACGCGGTGCGCCTCCACATATCGACGGAAAGGTACGGGGGCCTGTTCTCATGCGGCTTGTTACTTCCGGGGAGCCGAACGTACGTATCTTCCCACCTGACCTTACCGTATTCGCTCGTAATGCCCCAAGCGTCTGCTCCGCCGCTATTGTCGCGCTGCTTCGATTGCAGATTGATTTTCGGCAAAGCGTCTGCCGACAACGTGACGGAGGCAGCGCCTCCGGTCTTGCCGACGGCGTAATCGCCGGTCGTCGCGCCTCCGCTCGACACGAGGAAGGTGCCCGCAGCGATGCGCGTCCAAGTCGTCCCCGGCCAGAGAGCGGACGGCGTGACGTTGGATGCGCTGATGTAAACCCCTCCCACCGGGAACGGGCAGAACTGCTGAACGGATGCTCCGTTGCGCCATTTGAGGACGGACAGGTTAGCCATGCAGACCACCGCCCGAAGATGCTACGCGGTGCGCTTCCACATGTACACGGCGAGCCAAGGCGGCATGTTGTTGTGCGCCGCGCCGCGCCGCCGGTATTTGCGATTCCGCCGTCCTGCCACCTGCTGCTGGGCGGCGACGGAGTATGCCACTCCCAGCCCCATGTGGCGACGTTGCCGCCGTCCTCGACCGCAAGAAGCTGATGATGATGGCTCGGCATCTCGTCGATTGTGAGCACGTGCGTGTTGGAGCCGTACGTATTGTTGACCTTGTAGGTGTCGCCCGCCGAGACGAGGTAATGGCCCTCTCCATGCCGATGCCACGTCGTGCCCGGCCAGACCGCGTTGGGGTCGTACAGGCAGAAAAGGCACGTGCCGACAGGGAACGGGCAGTACTCCTCGAACGACGCGCCTTGGCGGAACTTGATCTTAGCCACGGGAAGCCTCCCGCGCTACGCCGTCCTCTTCCAGACGTTGACGGAGATATGCAGGGGGTAGTAATCTGCCCCCCCCCCGTCGCTCTACAGGCATCCATGTCCCAGTTGTACTTTTTATCTTGGGCGATCCATGGCGGGTAAGAGCCTCTAAGCGTTGTCGTACCAGCCTCGCTGTTGTAGCCGTAATACTCGTGAGTATGCGACGGCATCTGCGCGATGCCTATCTTCTTCGAGCCTCCGGTTGAACCCGCTGCGGCATAACCGGCCGTTCCGGCGCAAGCCAGTACGCCGCCCGTCAGCTTCGCCCACGAACCGCCCAAGACGGTGGCGGGGTTCTCCGAGCCGACGGTGAGGTAGAGGCTGTTCACCGGGTACACGAGGTCGAGCATCGTCTTGCCGATGCCGCCCTCCAGATGGAACCCGCTCAATCTTGCCATTGCCGCCTCCTGTGGTGTCGAATGCTGAAATGATAGCACAGGGCCGCGCGCTCGGCTACGCCGCCTTCTCGTAGCGGAAGAAGTGCGTCCAGCTGCCGGAGATTTTCACCACGGATATCTCGTCGCCCGTCTGGTCTCCGCCCTGCCCGTATATGCCGCCGTCCTCCGCGCTGTGAGCGCCCGCCGTCTCTCCGTTGCCGATGTACCATTCCGTGTGCGCTGCGCGCCACATGATGTCGCCGCGCTTCAGCGAGCCGACGTTGCCGTCGTACGGGTACATCTTCCATCCGATGGGCGGAAGAACCTCCTGCATGCGCGTCGTGTTGAACGTCCAGCTTCCAAGCTCCTCGCGCGTCCATCCACCGGCGAGGAGCGAGTAGAAGACCAATGACGAGCAGTCGTAATCGGGGTTCCCGTCGCGGTTCCCCTGACTGTACCCGTGGCTGTCGTCGTTGCATATCTGTATGGCCCACTGCACGGCCTTCTCGACCGCCTCGTACGAAGCGGTTCCCCCTCCGGCTGACGACGAGCCGCCGGAGCCTATGGCGGGGCCTGACGTTTGCAGCATCTTGTAAATCTGGTTCACCATGTCCGCGCCTTGGGTGTCGGCCAGCTTGACGCGGTACATCGACGTTGCGAACTCGATCACGTCGTCGGGCAGCTGCCCTATGGCGATCTTCGACGCGTCCCAGTTGGCGACGTTGGTGAGCACGTTCGCCCCCACGCGCCAGTACTCCTCGTGCGTCTTCCACGTCGAGCTGTTCGTGAACAGGAGCTGCTGCGATTCGTACAGCCCCGCGTCCCAGTAGAGCGCTTGGAGGCGGTAGAGCGCGCACTTCCCGGACATCTCGAAGTCGGCGTTGTAGAGCCGCCAGAAGTCGCACTTGGTGATGTACCCGGCGAAGACCGGGTACTCGTCGCCCTTGGACAGGCGTATGACGATTCTGTCCATGGGCGTGAACGCCCCGTTGTACTTGCCGCCCTTGTTCTGAAGTGACAGGGAGAACGTGGAGCAGCTATCGACGTTCAGGTTTATCTTGAAGCCGGTGATGTCGTCGGTGAGGTCGTACGCGCGCACGGAGCCGTCCTGCTGGCGCACCGCCACCTCGGCCTTGACCATCGGCGTGTAGGTGAGTATGGCCGTCATGGCAGAAGCCCCGGCCTGCACGGATAGGCCTCGTCGAGTATAACGCCGCCGTTCCAGCCCCACCCGGTGCCCTGCGGCACGTAGGTGTTGCCGGAGTTCACCCATTCCGTCAGCGACCACTCGTGCACGTACCCTATGTTGTCGAGAACCACGCCGTTGCCGACGTAGATTCCCACATGGCCGTACACGCATCCGGGGTTGCCGGAGTTGTCCCAGCCGTAGCCGAACACGGCTGCTCCGACCTTGACCTTGCTCCAATCCGTCGATGCGCCCCACGCCCGCGCCGCCTCGCGCGCCGAAGACTTGCGGGGTATCTTGATTCCGGCAGCGTCGAACACGTCGTCAACCCACTTCTGGCAGAAGCCGCCCTGCGTGGTTATGCCGTACCTCTCGGAGTTCTTCGCGACCTCGACGATCTTCTTCTGCGCCTCGGTCACGTCGCCGTCGAACACGTCCCCGCCGAGGCCCCCGATGTCCCCCGTCGCCTCCGTGAAGGTAGGCCCCGACACCTGCAACATCGAGTAGATTTGATTCACCATGTCGGCTCCCTGCGTGTCGGCCAGCCTCGCATCGTACATCGACAGCGCCCACTCGATGACCTCGGTCGGTATCTGGCCCACGCTGATGCGCTCGGCGGGCCAACCGGCGACGCTCATCAGGACGTTGGCTGCGGCGCGCCAGTAGCCGCCGTCCTGATCGGAGCTTTCGGCGCTCTGGAAAGTGACAAGCTCGCGCGACGCGAGAAGGCCGCTGTCCCAGTAAAGGGCCTGCAAGCGCCATAGAACGTCCTTGCCCGTTATGGTGACGGGCTGCGAGTTCAGCATGAACATGGGAACCTTCGTGACGTAGCCCGCGAGGACTTGGTAGCGGTCGGCCTTGGAGAGGTATATGGCTATCTTGTCCATGGGCTTGAACGCCCCGTCGTACTTGCCGCCAACGTTCTGAAGCGTGAGCGAGAACGTGGAGCAGCCGTCGGTGTTCAGCGTCACGGAGAAGTTGGTGATGTCGTCGGTGAGGTCGTAGTACTTGTAGCCGTTCGCCGTCTGCGCCCTCACCTGCGCGCTCACCATCGGCGTGTAGGTGAGTATGGCCGTCATGCCCCGGTCGCCTCCCCACGGAACGCAGCGTCCCCCTGCGCCTTGATCTCGTCCTGCTCAACCTTGTCGGCTGGGATGTCGCCAACGCCTCCGGTGTTCTCGCTCTCGCTGCCCTCCTCGCCCGTCTCGTCCTTGACGATGACGCACTGGTAGGAGTTCTGGTAGACGGAATCGCCGAACTTCACGTCAACCGGGAAGCTGGTGAACGCGATGGAGTAGGACTTCTTTATGACGGGGATGGACAGCACCATGTGGCTCGGCTTGGTCATCGAGGTGAGGTACATGTGGTACTCGGCTATCCAGCGCGAGAACTCCAAGTACTCCTCCCGGCTCCTGAACGCGAGGCCGAGCGTTATGTCGCTCTTGCGCCAGTTGCGGGGGTACGCCGTCTGCCCCTGCCGCGCGTACGACGTTGCCGTGAGGCCGAGCGACATGCCGAAGGCGAAGTCCTCGACTATGACATCCTTGCTCCTGCCGTTGTACGTCAGCGTCCCGTTGAACGTTCCCATGTCAGCTCACCCTGTTGTAGGAGCCGTCTTCGTTCCAGATGTAGTTCACGATTGACGAGGTGCCTCCGATCGTCTCGATGCGCACCACGCCGTCGTCGGTCGTGACCTCTCCCTCGTCGTTCTGCCTGATCTTCTCGTACTGCTCGTAGAGGCTCGCGCCGTAAGCGTCGTAGCTCCCGCTGTTCTCCACGACCTGCTTCAGCGCCTTCAGCATGTCTTCCCAGTTGTTCGTGTCGGGCGTGTTGTACACGCTGCGCGTCCACCCAACGCCGTCGGGGATGGCGTTGAGCGCGTCGGTCGCCACGATCTCCTTGATGGTGTCGAAGCCGGTATCGACGAAGAACGTGAGCTGGTAGCTTATGGCCGCGACCTTCGGGCTGTAGCTGAACTTCGACACGTCCTTCAGGAACACCTTCCCGTTCCATCCGAGCACCGGGAAGTAGAACGTGACCGGGTTGCCGGTGTCCACGTGGTACTGCATGATGTCGGCCATCTTCTGCTGGAACTCCTCCATGCGCTGGTAGCGGTTCTCGTTCGTGAGGCCGCGCGCCGAGAGGTAGCCGGTGATGGTGAGGTCGCTGATGTTGCGCGCGATGATCTGGACGACGGTGCCGCCCTTCGTCTGAATCTTGTTCGTCTTCAGCTCGTAGCCCCATTTCGCCGTGCTGGGGTCGATGCCGAACGCGTAGTTGCCGAGCCTCGCCGTAGCCATCACATGCCCCCGTTGTCCGACTGCATCTGCTCGCGTCCGTTCTCGACCATGATGGCGAGCACCTTTTCAGCGTCGTCCTGCCATCTCACGGTCAGCGCCACGGGCGTTTCTCCCGTGTCGGAATCGGAGTAGCCGTACCACGCGCCCTTGTCCTGCCAGTCGAACTTGCCCGACAGGAACGACGCAGCGCCCGTCTGGTTGCCGAGCCAGTCCTTGCCGTACTCGCCGTAAGACCACGCGGTGTCGCTGAACATGCGGGCCATGCCCTCGTCGGTCATCCCCGCCATGTCCTCTGCGGTCACTTCGCCGGAAAGCTCCATGGCCTGCATGAATATTGCCTTCTCGTCATCCGACAGGCTCGCGTAGTCCTTCGACAGGATGTCCTTCAGAACCGCGTCGCCCTTCTTGTCGCCCATGCTAAGGCCGCTCACGTAGTTGGACATCCCGCTGACCTCGATGATGCCCGCCTCGGAGTACGTGTTGATGCTCGATGCCTCGGTGCTTCCGCCAAGCTCCTTCGCACGTTCGAGCATGGAGTTCACGCCGTCGCCGCCCACCGATTCCTGCTGGGCGCGGTTCGCGCCACCCACGAGAACGTCGGACAGCATGTCGAACACCCCATCGGGGTCTTCTATGAGGCTCATTGGAAGCTGCTTCATGCCGAACAGGGACGCGAGCTGCTGCTGCACGCTTATCTGCTTCGCCATGCCGTCGATGCCGAGGCCGCTTGCGCTCTTCAGCTCGCCCACCACGCTGTTGAACTTGTCCCGGTCGCCGCTCATGACCGCGCCGATGAGCGCTTCCACGTCGCCGCCCTTCGTCTGCGCGGCGTACCCGACCGTCTGCTGTATGGCGGCTGCGTACGCCTGACCGGTGTCCATGCCCTGCGCGATGTTCTGCGACACGTTGTTCTGGAACATGGGGTTGCTCCCGTACGCGCTTATGAAGCCGTTGGCGGCGCTGTAGGTGTTGCCGCTCGCGTCGCCGAAGAAGCGGGTGAGGTCAACGCCGACCTCCTGCGCCTCGACCGACGAGCCGGTAAGCCCCTCCATGGTCTTCGCGAAGCCCTCCTGCTGCTCCTGTATGGACGACAGGGACGCGCCCGTGCTCTCCGCCACCTGCGCGAGCGTGTCGAACTTCTCGTTCAGGTAATCGACGCTCTTGCCGCCCTTCACGACGGCCTTCACGTACTCGTCGGTCGCCTTCGAGGCGGACAGGCCGCGCTCCTGCGTCGCGTTCACGACCCAATCGTAGCCCTGTCCGTACGTCTCGCTGCCGTAGGTCGCGCCGCCCGACATGAGGCCCTGCTGAATCGTCTGCACGTCCTTGTCCGAGAGGTTGGTCGTGAACTCCGTGAGCTTCGACTGGATGCCCTGCTCCACGCCGACGTTGAGGTTGCCGGTGCCGCCGGTCGCCTCCAACGAGGCGTTCTTCAGACCTTGGAACTGGTCAATGCCGCTCTCCACGAGGTTGAGGCCCGCAACGGCGGTGCCGAGCACCGCGCCCACGGGGCCGAGGAACTTCAGCACGCCGCCCGCCTTTGAAAGGACGTTGGCGATGGTGCCCATGCCGCGCGTGCCGCCAGCCCCCAGAGCGCCTATGACGGACGTAGCGCCCTGCGCGACCTCCGCTGCGGTTCCCGCGCCCTGCATGACGCGATCTGCCGTGCTAGGCCCTTCATAGCTCTCCACAAGCCTATCGAAGGAGCTTTGCTGCGCAGACGCGCTGCCCTGACGCACGACGTTCGAGTACAGCTTGTCCATGAACTCGTCGTCGCGCGCCCGCATGTCCTCCGCCATCTGTCGGCGGTCGTCGTCGAGGGCGCGTATGAACTCATCGACCTTCTTGGTTCGCTCCGCCTGCTCCTTGTCGATCTTCTCCTGAAGACTGGCGAACGTCTCCCTCGTCTCGCGAGCGGCATCCGTCTGCTCCTCAACCGCCTTGGTGAGTTCGGGGGTTTCGAGAACCATGGCCGCGCCGGTGCCGTTGCCGTCGATGCCGACGCTGCCGCCTAGGTCGCGTATCTCCTCGATGTAGTCTTGGAACACCCCTATCTGCTTGGTCATCTTATCGACCTCGGAGACGAGGGAGGTTGCCGCCTCCTCGACAACGCTCTTCGACGCGTCGGCGCGCTGCACCAGCTCGCCCATGCGCTGCGCAACGTCCGTGGAGGACGTTACGGGCCTGCGTACCACGTTGTCTTCGGCCATGCTACACTCCCTGCTGCTCCATCATCCGCATAAGGCCCTCCATGGTGTCGGACGTGATGCACACGTCGTCCGCCTCCTGCGACTTGCGCCATTGGCGCATCTCAATCGACTTCTGGTAGCTGTCCGGGTGCTCGTAGGAAAGCCAGAAGTCCTTGTCCTCCCTATTATCGAGGAGTTCGCGCGCCCGTTCAAGACGCTTGGCGATGTCGAGCGCCGTGATCTGCACGACGTTCAGGTCTCCTTCGAGCACCCGCCGGTGATAGGCCTGCTGGCACTGCGAGAAGGCGAGCGCGACACCTCGCGGCAGCTCGTCCTCGCTGCCAGTCAGGCCGATTATTTTTTTAGCGCGCCCGCCACCTCGGCGCACGACCGGCTCATGGCCTTGTACTCGTCGTAAAGGAACTCGACGACCGTGGCGTACCAGTTCTTCATCTGCTCCGCCTTGGTCGCGATGGGGTCTACCTCCGGCTGTATGCCGCCGAGCATCGACTGGCCGTCAACGCTCTGCACCGCCGCCGCGACGGTGTAGAGCTTCAGCGCGCTTATCTCGTTGCGGCAACCCACGTACTCGCGCGTGAGCTGCCCCACGCGCAGCTCCTCGCCCTGCGTGAGCGTCTTCAGCGCGATCTTGTGCCCCGCGTACTCAACGGTCTTCGTCATGGCCCCGACGTAAAGCAGCCCTAGGAAGGGCTGCTTGTACTCTTCGGGGAAGACCTCGCCGATAGCTTTCTCGGCCATTGCTCGCCCTCCCTGTCGCGTTAGTATGTGATGCCGCCTGCGGTGTCGCGCTCGGCGACGGTGAGCGTCTGCACGAGGCGGCGGGTGTACTTGATCTCGATGTCCACGGTCATCTCCATGGTGCGGCTCTCGAACGTCTCCGGCTGGATGCAGTTCGTGATGACCGCCCCTTCGTAGGTGATGACCCTCCAAAGGTTGTCGCTCGCGCCGCTACCGGCCCGCTCGAACTTCTTCACGAGGATGCGGTTGCCCGCCTTGCGCTGCGCCTCGAACACCTCGTAGATGTTCACGAGGCGGTTGGCCTCCGTGGGGCCGCCGAGCACGTTGGTGTTCTCCAACGCCGTCGCGATGCCCTCCTTTCCCCAGAGCTGCCATACGCGGCAGCGGATGGTGCCGGAGCCTTGCACGACGGGCGGAACGATCTCGACGGGGCAGAACGAGCCTACCGGGATGATGTCAACGGCGCTCGTGACGGCGGTGCCGGGGGTGTCGGTCGCCTGCGCCATGAAGCGCATGGGCTTGGTGGAACCCCCTTCGTCGCCGATGGCGATGAACGTGTTGCCGCCGCCTGCGACGCGTACTTGGGAATCAGGCATTTCTCACTCCTTCCTAGACTGCGGTGGTGCCGTTGATGGAGAACTTGATGTAGATGCGGTTGATGCCGTAGGTCGGCGTGTACCCCAAGCTGATGTTCACCTGCGTGGGGTCGGTCGCATCCTGCTCCACCGACGGGTCGGTGTACTCGGTCAGGTACCCGTCGGTCTGCATGCGCGACAGGAGCGCGGCGGTGCTGGACTTGATGTCGAGGAGCACCTGCGCGGTGGCGACAGAGCCGATGAAGCCCGACGCGAACGCGCGGCGCAGCGACTTCACGATGTAGAGCTTGCACATCTGGATGTTCAGCTCGCGCTTGACGACGGACGCGGTGGACGTGGTGATTCCTTGGATGACCGTCATGGCCGCGTTGATGTAGTCGATGAACAGAAGGCCGTTGTTCACTTGGTTCGTCTTGACCGTGGTGGTGAACGTCTCGTTCGGGCCGTACAGCCCGAGCACCTTCTTGTGCGTGAGCGGGTTGTACTGCGCCATGGATGACGCGAGACCGGCGACCGCCGCCGCGCCGTAGAAACCGGCGATTGCCTCGACCACGTTGGTCTGGCGGTTGCGGAACTGGAACGTCGCGGGCGAGACCAGCACGCAGTCCTCGCTCGCGATGGACTTCGCGTAGGCGATCATCTGGTCGGAGGTCACGGCCTCCTCGGTTCCGTCAGCGCCCATGAACGCTATGCGCTCGTCCGCGTTCTCCTTCATGGTGCGGATGTGCGCCTGCGCGGCGTTCCACACCTCCGGTGAGCCGGACACGGGGACAACGATGTCGATTCCCGAGACCTTGGTAAGCTGCTCGAACGCGTCCTCGAACGACTGGACGGTGTAGGTCGCGGCGCTGCCGCCCTGCGTGGCCGGGTTGCACGCAGCCGCGTAGAAGCCCGACAGGCCGCACAGCGACGCGATGTAGATCGCGAGGGACAGCGGGGACTGCACGTTGCCCGCAGCGTCCCACGGCACGCCGTACACGTCGATGCACTCGTTGTAGGACGCGAAGTACTGCGGTGCGGTGTAAGCGTCCCCCTTGTAGTTGTACGAAACGACAACGCGGTCGCCGCTGCGGATGCCGCAATAGGCGTACGCGGCGTACATGTAGTTGCCCTTCGATTCGTCAAACGTCGGGATGCGGCTCGACGGCGTGCGCGATATGCGCCCCGTCTGGTAGTCCACAACGAAGTCGATGCCCTCGACGTATCCGCCCTCGACCTGACCGCTGCCGTTGCCGTCCGGAGTGTCGCCGTAGGCGTTGCCGTCGGTCGCGCTGGACACGATGACCACGGTGCTCTCGCCCGATTCGTCCTTCGACACGTAGGGATGGGAGAGCGTGTAGGCCGCCTCGCCGTTGAGCTGGACAGGCTCCGCCGTCGCCCAGTCGAACGATATGGACAGCTTGGTGTTGTTCGCCAGCGCCCCGCCGATCTTGGACGAGAACGTGCCCGTCTGGTAGTTGATGATGTAGTCGGTTCCCTCCACGTAGGTCTTAGACTGGTCGTCCTTGACCACGACCGTACCGGCGATGACGAAGCCCGCGATGGGGTTGTTCTCGCCGTCGAAGAGGATGGAGAAGCTGGGCTGCGCGGAGAAATAGGTATACTGCTTCTCCGTCACGGTATTCTTCGTGGTTGTGCTGCGCAGCAGCTTTCGCGCGATTGTCGCCTTCTGGTCTGCGCCCTGCACGACGGTGTAGTCCTGCTCGTTCACGAACTGAACGCCGCTGGACGCACTTGTGACGGTGTAGCTGTCGGCTATAACGCCCGCGTTGTTCAGCGGCACAGCGGTCACGCCTTCGAGCGTGATCTGCTGCGTGGCCGTGCGGAAGCCGATTGCGGGGCCGACGAAAGCGACCACGGCGTTCCCACCCACTGTGGTATTCAGACGGGGGCCTTCTACTTCCTCCGTGTAGATACCCGGCAGCGAGTTGTTCAAATCAGCCATGGGTACTCTCCTTCGATTGCTCGACATTGACAATGACCCCATTTTAGACGAGAAAGATGCCCTCCGCCATGCCCTTAGATCGCAGGCTCGACGAACATGCCCTCCTCCGCCTGCTTCTCGCCCGTGATTATCACGTCAAGCTCGTCGGCATCTATCATGAGGTGCAGCTTGATCTTCTCGATGAACGTGGGGTTCACGCGGTCGATGTAGTAGAACTCGCCGCGCACCTTGAACGAGAACTGCTTGAACACCGTCACCAAGTCGTCGTCCCACGGAGTGCCCTTGCTGTCGTTGTTCGTCGTGTTCGATAGCGTCGCCATGTTAGGCTCTATGTTCACGTACGGGTTGTCCCGCAGGCACTGGCGGTACTTCGGGTCGATTCCGATTCCGCTCACGATGCAGTCGGCGAGGATGGCACCCTCGACGGGGGAGTTCGCGTACACGTCGATGGTCACCCTGCCGCTGAAAACGTAGGCCGCGACATCGACCCTGCCGCCGGTGCTCTTGTCGGTCATCATGACCCACTCGTTCGGGGCGGCTGGCTGGAAGTCCTCGTTCACGTATCCCACGCGGACGTAGGGCCACGCCTCGACCACGATGGGGTAGTCCGATTCGACCTTCAGGTCTTTGTAGCCGTGGACGGCCACCATCTCGGGAGATTGCAGGAACTTCCTGATGCTGTCGGTCGCAGCCGTAAGGCAGCTGTAGAAGTACCCCACGTGCTTCGGCTCGTGCCATACCATGTGCCCGTCGTTACTCATCAATCCACTCCATCATCCCGCCGACGAAGGCGTAGTCTATGTCCTCGCTGTGCATCGCTATCGCGTCGTCTATCGCGTCGGCGATGAACTGCACGGGGCCGTGGCCCGGATGCACCCAGCTCCTCGATTGGCGCGTCTCCGGCATAAGCTCGCCGTCCTGACCGCGCACCCAGTACGTCTTCTCGCCCTTGCGCCACTGGTTGATGTTCGTCACCTTGCGGAACACGAGCTGGCCGCCGATCACCATGGGGACGGTGTTGTGCGTGACTATGTAATCGTTCGTGACGTACAACCCGTCCGCGCTATCGACGAGGATGCAACGGCACTCCTCGCGTCCGGAAAAGGAAACGCTCTTGAATCTCCTGCACCAACACTTTGCGCTCTGATGCGCAACGTTGTCAAGATAGCGCTTCAGCTTCTTTTCGTAAGGGGCGAGGAACGGCACAACGCCGTTGTCGAACCTCATCTCGACGATGTACGCCACACCGTTTCGATATTTGCCGCTGCGCCTGTCCTCGTGAATATACGCATGGCCTCCGAGCGAAAGCGCTAGGCTCCGCACCTGCACCGCGAGGTCGCGGCACACCGTGGTGTACTGGCATATCGCACCGCGAGCGGCGCACGAGCCGTCCGTGTCCATGAGGCCCTGCAATAGAAGGACGCGATCTTCGACGCACGAAAGCATGTACTCTTCTGGGATGGTCTTGCCGTATGCGTCATGCCCCCATAGTCCGAGCGACCTGAACGCATCTATGAGCGGCGATGTCGAATTGCCGCCGCGCCCCCAACGCGACGGCGCGGCATTGTAGCCGGGAGCGCCGCACGCCAACGCTATTCTAGCTCCATCTTCAGCGACCGCATGGGGGGTGACGCACTCCGGCACGAACCTCATGAACGTGTCGATGCCAGCCCCGTCATAACAGCAGAAGTACGGATACGGCCCCCGGAGGCATCCATCGCCTATCATCGCTCCGACAAAATATGGATGCAATGGAAGATCGCGCTTGTCGAACATGATCTTCGGGGCAAGACGGATGCGCCAGCTATCGCCGTGCGTCCTCCCTATCCTTCCCATGAAGTCTTCTAACGGCATCACCCGATCATCGACCCATGCCCCGTTGCGCCTGACAGACCATAAGTGCTCTTTCGTGCATCTTGTATGGCCGCCGTCCGTGAACTCGACATCGTAAACGTCGCACATGCCCTGATCGTAAACATCGATCACCTTCACAGGCGCTCCGTCCGAGCCGATGACCAAGCATCCCGGCTCTATCTCCCCCATCGGCTTGAAGCCGTCGGGCGTGAGCACCGGCTCCGAGAGCGGCTGCGCCTTCCCGTACAGGCTCTTCATCGGGAACGTCTGGAAGCCGTTCTCTTGGTAGATGAGGTAGTGGTGCTCCGGCACGATGCCGACACCCGCGTAGCCAGCCGCGTAGTCGGGCGACGGGTAGAACGCCATCCTGCCGCCCTTGAACGTGGCGAATATGCCGCTTCCGTACTCCGCCGCGAGGTCGCATGCGGTCTCCGAAACCATGTCGAGCACGCGGTTCGCCAGACTTGTCCCGGTTAGGGGCATGTCGGCGTAAACGTCCTCGATCACTCGCTCGTCCACGGGGAGCCTCCTACGGCCAAGACGGCTCGGACTGCCACTTGCCGCCGCTCTGGTTGTCGGAGTTCATGAGCTGCGGCGGGTCGCATACGTGGTCGCGCGACACCGTGAGCGAGTGCGGAGCGCCGCCCCACAGCTCGTCGGAATAGCGGAAGTCGGTAGGGAGCAGCAGCTTCGCCGTCCCGCTCTGCGACACGAGCATGCGCTGCAAGTTGGTCGTCATCTCGGTGTTGTTCGACGACACAACGCCCTGAATCGTCTGGTACTTCACGGGGCCGTCCAGCTGGAAGATGCGACCGCGAAGCGTCACGAGCGTGCCGGTCATCTCCAACACCTCGCACAGCAGGTCGCCGTCGTGGTAGATCGGCTCGACCGCCATCTTCACCGTAACGTCGAACTTCTCGCGCGTGCCGTGGTTGTCGTACTCGGTGTTGTCGCTGCCGTTCTCGTTCACCACCATGCGGCGCATCTCCAAAGGGCGGTAGCCTCCGTCGAACGTCGTGCCGTAGCAGTTCGGGCAGTCGTTCGGTCGCTTCGACTGGTGGTTCACCTCGTCCCAGCAGACCGGGCAGCGCTTCACGAGGCCGTCCGCTAGGTCTTGCAGCGTCCACATGCGGCGCACGAGCCACGTTGAGCCGCACAGCCTCATGCCGTCCTCGACGGCCTTCCTCGTGTAGAGGACTTCGCGGGAGACGTGCCCCGCGTCCCAGTAGGCGACCCGTCCCATCCTAGCGCCCCCACCAAGGCAGGGCCTTCTCGTAGGAGCGGAAGAAGGGCCATCCCAGAGAGGCGTAGGGGGTGGATGCCCAGTCGATGAGCGCGATGGTGTTGTGCGCCGCGCTCATGTCCTGAAGGACGGTGGACAGCTTCTTGCCCGCCTCCTTCAGCTGGTTCTGGTAGTCGGTCAGCACGGACTGCCAGCGGGTGAGGTAGTCGCGGCGCACCACGTCCGGCGCGCCGACGCGGGACGTGTCCGGTATCTCGACGTAGCCGATTATGTACTGGCGTATTATCTCGATCTTCAAGGCGACCTCGAACGCCGCCGACAGGAATGGAACCGCCCACGGGAACGACTGCATGTCCCAGTTCGCGCTGGGGTGCATGCAGTACGTCATGAGGGTGCCGAGCGCCGCCGGGACGAGGGCAGCGTCAGCGTCGATGCTGTACGGCGTTACCTCTTCCAGAAACGGCCCCCAGTCGTTGTTGTCGAACTGCATGGTGAAGTAGGCGGCGACGTTGCGCACCGCCGACTGCGCGCCCTCCGGCAGGTCTGCGAACTTTATGCTTCCCTCTATCTCCATGGTGCAGGCTCCTTCCCGCCGCGCCCAGAACTACTCGTTGTCGAACACGGGACGCGCGTCTGCGGGCGCGAGGGGCGACGTGGCGGCCTCTGCGGGCTTGGAAGCGTCCGAACCCTCTCCTTCTGCGTTCCCCGCCTCTGCGGGCTTCACAGGTGCCTCTGCGGGCTTCTTGGCGGCCTTCTCGTCGGCCTTCTTCGCCGCCGCGCCGGTCTTCGTCCACTTCCCGTCGATCAGCTCGTAGTCGTCGGGATTCTCGTCCTTGTGGCGACCGCAGAAGCGCGGAGCGTCCTCGTACCTCTCGCCCTCCGCGAGCTGCACGACGGCGTTGCACGGGTTGCCGTTCTTGAACACTCCGGGGCAGTGCACGGTGGTAAGAACCTCGGTGTCGCCCGCGTCGATGAGGTCGGCGACGGTCTCCTGCTCCTTCGCGGCCTTCGGCTTCTCGCCGTCCACGATCTCGACGTAGCCGAGCGACACGAGCGTTCTGATCGCAGTGTCGTCCTCCTTCGCGTCGATCAGCGCCACGGTCTCGCCGGGTGCGATCTGGCGCTGGCGCTTGCCGTCGTTGTAGGCGAAGTTCTGGAATGTCTTGGACACGTTCTTCAAAAACATGGCTTTCTCCTTACTTGCGGGTTGACTTTCCCTTGGTTGCAAAGTCTACCTCAAAACGGGAAGACGTGCGACATGCGCGGTGTCGATTAAATAATCGAGGCCCTTGACAGGCCGTGCCCCCCCCCATAACGGTTCCTTCGGGCGGCCAGATCAACATAGTCAGGCTCCCGACACCGGCGTAAAAAAAAAGAACCCCTCTCGCGAGGGGTTCTTCTCTTGCTGCGGTTAAGCTCCATTCAAGTCCATGCGGACGACACCGTAGGAGTTGGCGATGATCTCGTTGATGAGTTCGCTGTACACCCAGCCGATGGTGAAGTTCTCGGCCTTGGGGTTGTCCACGCCGTCGAGCTGCTTCAGAATCGGCATCCAGCCAAGATACTCCGGCTCCGGAACGAGGTAAATCTTGTTCATCGGGCAGATGATCGAGGTCATGATGGAGAAGCGGCCCATCTTGGTGATCGGCTTGCCGTCCATCACGTCGTCGAGGAACTTAACGCCCGTGGTGTCGAGCTTCCACTTGTACAGGTCGTTCGCCGTCGCCGGGTTCATGATGACGCGGTTGGACTGCAAGCGGTTCTGGATGGCGATCTTCTCGGCATCGTAGAACGCGCCGGGGTTGATCTCGCCGGTGACCGTGGTCACATGCGAGGTGAGGCCCGCCCAGTCCGGGTTTTCGGAGGTGATCTTGGACACGGCAGCGTCGAGCGAGGAGAACAGGTAGCCGTCCTCCTGCTCCATGATGCGCTGCTCGGCCTCGCCCTTGGCGTAGTCCACCATGTTGATGGCGAGCTTGTAGATGTCCTCCTCGGCGATCTGGGGGAACGCCGCGATGCGGATGACCTCGTAGCGTACGCGGTTGCCCTCGTACTGCGCGATCTTCACTTCGTTGTCGTGCGGTTGCAGCTTGTAGGCCGCGCCGAACTCGGTGGTGATGTCGTAGAACAGGCCAGCGCCCTGCGGCAGCGGGTCTTCCATCAGAACGGAGCGCACGATGCCCTCGTAGCGGAGACGCATGATGATCGGGCCTACCACGCCCTGCGCGACCTTGGTGGACGCGAGACGCATGTCGTGGCGGTTGTCCGTCAGAATCTTGTTGAGCGCCGCCTGACGCTTCGCGGGGGACGACGGTTTCGCACCCATCTCCGCGACGATCTCGGCGGAAGTCTTAGGCATTGCCATTTCTCTGCACCTTCCCTTCTTGTCTTAGCGGGCGAACGTGACGATGAGGGTGGAACCCTCCATGCCGAGCAGTTCGCAGATGGTGTTCTCGGTCTTGGTCTGCGGCGCGGTTTCGAGCGTGAGCAGGCCCTTGGCGTTGGACTTCAGGTAGACGTTCTTGCCAGCCTTCAGGTTGGCGATCTGCGCCGTCCAACCAGCGCCCGTGTCGTACGCCGGGGGATAGATGGCGAACTGGCTGTCTTCGCCGCCGACCCACACGCCCATCAGGTTGAGGCCGTTTTCGCGCACCTCGTCGATGTTCATGCCGGGAGCGCAGAAGCTGTCTGCGAGGCCGTAAGGGGCCTTCGTGCCGTCGCACAGGGTCACAACGCCGTTGCCGAGATAGGACATGACGCAGCCGGGAAGGATGTCTCCGGATGCGGCGGTGAACGTCGGGTCGAGCGTCATGGACTGGTTGGTGGCTTGGGTCTTCGCGTACAGCGGCTTGATGGTGCGGTGCTGCAAGGGGTTGTTGGCAGGAACCATGAGTGCCATAGTAACCACTCCTTTCTTTCGTCTTAGTAGAGCGCACCGAGTTCGGTGCGGGTTGCGGATACGGCCTTGCTCGCGGTCTTCGCCGCGACGTGCCGGGCCGGTGCGACACCGGCGACGCGCTGGGCGCTGCCCACGGCGCGCAGCTTCTCGGTCGCCAGCTTCATGGCCTCGACGGAGTAGCGGTTGGCGTACTCCTCGCACACGGCGGCATCGCGCGCCGTCGGGGCGAGGACACCTGCGGCCTTCTCGACCTTCACGAGGTCGAGCGCGGCGCAGAACGTCGCCTTGGCGGCCTCCACGGACGCGGGCGGCTTAACGCCCTCGCCGTTGTCCTTGGTGGTGCCGTCGGGGGCGATGGACTTCTCTTCGAGGTCGTCGGAAACGGCGACCTCGGTTGCCGTGTCCTTCTGCGGAAGATCGGGGGCCTCTGCGGTGTCCTTCACGAGGTCGTCGGAGATTTCGCCGTCGGCGGTCTCCGCCTTCTTGCCGCGAGAGGCCACGCGCGCCCTGCGCGCCAGCTTCTTCTTCGACGCGCTGCGCTTGACAGCCGCTTCCACGGCATCCTCCACAGCGTCCTCGATGATCTCGGCCAGCTCCTCCTCCGGCAGCGCTGCGGCTTCCGGTATCGCATCGACGATGGCCTGCACGGCCTCGTCGGAAACGGCATCGGCAACGTCGTCTGCCACGTCCTCTTCCTCGTCATCCACGATGCGCTCGATCTCCTCGGCGTGCTCGTCCTGCGCGATCTTGTAGGCGCGGCGCTTCAGCTTGCGGGCGAATCGCTTTGCCTCCTTGTCGTCGTCGGTCACGTCCTTGGTCTCGGTCTCCGTGACTTCCTTGGTCTCGTCGTAATCCTCTTGGGAAGTCTTGGCCGTGGGGCGAGCGGACTTGGGCATGGCGGATGCGTTCTTGCGCTTGGCAGCGATGGAGGCCAGCATAGACCTGCGCTGCTCTGCATTGAGCTTACCCATGTAACGCTCCTTTCGTGAAACTAGTGTCTCCTGAACGTGCACGCATGGTGCACGGCTCCATTTTGACACATACAGAAAATCGCGCAACATAGAAAGCGCCCCTCCGAAGAGGGGCGCTGCCGGTCTACCACTGGCCGTTCGGCTTATCAGGCTCGTTTCAACCCACGTCCTCACGGGCGACTAATCGTAGAAGTACAGTATGCTGCTGTCGTCGGTCACCATCGACGGGCTTACGCCGCCCCTATCGACGAACGGGTCGAGCACGGGCGTTGTGAACACCGCGTCGCCCTTCACGAAGTAATGCTCGCCGTCGGCGTAGAACGTGTCGTCCCACCTCGTCGATTCGAGCGCGCGGATGAACGCGTTGTCCGCCGGGGTGCTCCTGTCCCAAGCATCACGCAGAAAATTGTAAAGTTCAAGGCTCGTCATCGCAAGACCTCCCTATGCACCCAATGCCGCATTGGAGCCGGTGCGCCTGCCGACCTCCTCGGTTACGGCGCTCTTCGCGCCCTCCAACGTGTCCTCGTCGCCCTCGGCCATCTTCTCGCCGGACGCGCCGCCGCTCGTCATGTCGATCAGCTCCCAGTGGTACTTTCCGGGCGTGGAGTAGTCGTAATCGACCTCCATCTCGTACGGGTGCTCGAACTTGGCCCACACGCCGTCCTCCTCTTCCCAGCCGTCGTCGGCGGTCTTCGCGGAGGCCGTGCGGCCCAGAGCGTCGTCGATGGCGGCCTGCGCGCTCGGGAAGTAGCCTTGGCGCGGATAGCCCTTCACGCCCACGTCTTCGGTGACCCAGTACCAGTTGTAGGTTCCGTCCGCCTCGACTTCGGCGTTCACGATCTTGCCGTCGCCCGTGAAGCGCCACGGACTGCCGAGAGCGCCGCCGCCCATGGTCTCGAACTTCGTCCAGCCGTCGGGCGCGGGCGTTGAGCGCCCGGTGTCGTGCCCGTCGCTCGCCGCCGTCTTGGCGGGGAGGCGCTGGGCGTTCTGCGCCAGCCACTCGTCCGCGAGCTTCGCGCAGTACTCCATGGCAGGCTCGATCATGCAGAAGCCGTCCTCCGGGTTGTCGTACTTCGCCAGCAGCTGGTCGTACGGCATGCTCTCGACCTCGGCGTAGGGCAGGCCGTCGATTGAGACGGTCTTGACGCGGGCGATCTCCAAGCTCGGCTCGTACGCGCCGTCCAGCGTTCCGTCGTAATAGGCGTAGCAGCCCTTCGCGTCGTAGTAGAGGTTTCCGGGAAGGTTCGTCCAGCCAGCCCACGACACGTTGACGGTGGAGCCATCGCTTCCGACGTACTTGTACCAGTAGTCTTCGCCCGCATGCTCCCATCCTCCCATCTGCGCGGCCTTTTCAGCCGTGGTGACGCGCACGGTCTTGGGAGGCGCTGCGGAAACGACCTCGTTGTACGTCATCTTCTCGAACCGCTCCGCCTGACGCAGGGCGTAGTCCATGTTCGGCATCATGCCGAACTCGTGCACCTGCCCCTTGTCGGAGATGACGGTGAGCTGCGGCTTGGAGCCGATCTGCTGCTGCACGACACCGATGGTCGCCTTCTTGTCCTTCGTCTGCCCCTCGTAGTAGGCGTAGAAGGGGCGCTCGTCGTCGTGGTAGCTCACCTGCGGAGCGAGGTCGGCACTCGCTTCCTTGCCGCCGAACTCGACCATGAGATCGTCCATCATGTAGGACATGTCCTCTTTCGACCTGTCCTCGATCATCGCGATGGCGTTCTCCGGGCTTTCCTCCCAGTCCCCGCGCTCGAAGCCGATCTCATCGACCACGCGCCCGTCGAAGATGTCGAGCATTTCAGGCTCCGCATCCTCCGGCAGAAGCGTCTCGACCATTCCGGTGTCGTAGTTGTAGCGGTAGTACAGCGAGCCGTCGCCGCCGGGGTACTCGTCGCTGTAGTTCGCAGCGGTCTTCGCCGCCCTGCGCGACTTGTCGTGCAGCCTGCGGGCCGCGCGATGACGCTGCTTCATGCTCTCCTCCATGCCTCTTTCCTTTCTTCCGCTCTCCCTCTCGACCTCGCCTATCCCCTCGTTGAACTCGTCCTCCTCGGACGGGTCGAGGTCGATGAGCAGCTTGTGAAGCTCTCCGGCGTGCTCCTTCTCCTCGTCGCGTATGTCCTCCAAGCCCTTGCGCACGGGGTCGCCCTCGGGCAGGAGGTCGATGTAGGCGCTGTACATCAGGATAGCGTCGTTCTCCGCCTTCATGTTGTCGCGGATGGCGCGCTTCTTCAGCTCCTCCTCCGAAAGCTCCTCGGGGTCAACCGGCATCTGCTGCGCGGTCTTCCCCTCCTTCCATTCGCCCTCGATGCCGTCGGCTTCGAGCTTCGCCACGACGGCATCGTACAGCTCGCCGCCGAGCGCGTCTTGGACGATCTGCCAGTAGCGGTTGTCGTGCTCCTCCATGGCGGTGCCGTGGTCGTATCCGGCCAAGTCCCCCGCCACGAGCCAGTCAACGACGGCCTGAACCGTGCGGTCGTCCGGCATGGACGCGCTCTTGGGCATCCTGCCGCTCCCTGAGACCTCCTGAAGCTCCTCGCCGTACTCTGGGAGGGTTATGGTCGTATCGCCCGTCAGATCGGCTCCTGCGGCCTCGGAGGCGGCGTTGCGCCCCATGCACAGGGGCAGCTTGCCGCTGCCCTCGATCAGCTTGCAGAACTCGCGGGCCTCGTCCTCGTCAGCGCACACCTTGAAGCGCGCGGCCTCGTTCGGCCTGTCCTTCTCGAAGACACCCGCCCAAACCGTGTCGCCGGTCTTGTCGATGGAGTAGTTGAACGCCTCGCCGCACGATGTCAGCACGCGGGGCATCTCCTCCTTCCACCGCAGGGCGGTCTTCGCGCCCCGCTCGATTATTTTATCGGGCTTGCCCATCGCACTTTTCCTTCCAACGTCCGAGGGAGGGCGCTCGCCCTCCCTTTGATTTCCGATCTAGCGCACATGCTCCCATTCGGGGTCGTAGGCGAACGGGATGTCGTACCACACGTCGCCGTCGATCTCGTCTACGAACGTGGTGACTTGGTTCTTGTACTCATAGCCGTCGATCAGCGTCTCCGTCTCCGGGGTCTTGCGCAGGTACAGGTCGGAGTTCCAGTGGTCGATATCGCTGTCCGGGATGTTCACGGTCTGCTCGTACAGGCTCTGGGCCTTCTTCACGCTCGCGGTCATGGCTGCGGCCTTCCTCTTGGGGTTCTTCCTGCCGCCCATCTTACCACAAGTCTTAACTTTTGTCTTAACTTTTCCCTCAACTTTTTCTTTTACACTTTCGGCGGCCTTGATGTTCCTCTCGGCCAGCGCCACCAGCATGCGGTCGTGGATGTCGCACGCGAGCTTCGAGCGCGATGCCACGCGGAAGGCGAAGCCGTTTTCGATGGTGTACCCGTCGTTGATAACGATGTCGCGGCCGAAGCCCTCGTAGTCGAAGTACATCTCCTTCTCGTCGTCGCTGATGCCGTCGAAGCCAAGCTCATCGACGATGCGGTACCCCAAGTCGCGCTCGTCGTACACGTCGCTCCAATAGTCAACGTCGTCGATGTGCTCGGCGACGTATTCAAGGCTTTCGTAGTCGAGCAGCGCGTCGAGCAGATCGTCGTCGAGGCCTGCGTCCTCTATGGCCTCCACCCACTCGTTCACGCTGTATATGTCGTCGTACTCGCCGACGCTGCTGCCAAGCCCGTCGGTGTCGGCGATCATTACCTCTTCGTAGAACTCGCCGTCGGGGCCGGTCTGCGCGCGCTCTATCGCCTCGTCTATCTCGCTGTCGCTCGCGGGGAGGGACAGCCAGTCGCCGTTGGTCGGGTTGGACACAGCGCCTATGAAGATCGCAACGTCGCCGCCGAACGCGACCTTGCGCGCCGCCCAAGCCTTGTAGCGCGCCTCCTTGGTCTTCAGGCGCGGCTTGCGGTTGCCAACGTGCTTGGCGGACTTCACGGCCTCCGCCTTGTACTCCGCGTAGGCCTTCTTCTCCGTCAGCTTCGCGCAAGCGATCAGGCCGACGGTGCAGCCCATGCCAGCGAGGTGGTGGCGCACGTCGTCGTCGATCTTGCGGGCCATATGGCGCTCGGCCATGCGGGATGCCACCCATTCCGCCTTGGCGATCTCCCCTGCGGGCACGCCGTCGGGGTCTCCGTCCATGAGGTCGTCAGCCGCGTCGGTAAGCTCGTCGATGTCCTGCGCGACCCTGAACGCGGCGCTCTCCTTCTCGTGCGCCTTCAGGTGCTCTTCCAAAGCGTCGTCGGCATCGTTCTTGGCATCCTCGATGCTGTCGGAATGCCCGCTGTCCACGGTGCGGTCGTCGGTGTCCAGCACGTCCCAGCGGTAGCGCTTCTCGCCGCCGTCGTCCCACTTGACGGTCGCCTGATAGCCGCCGTCGTGCTTGCGCCACGTGGTGTCCTTCTCGTCCGGGTTCCCCTCGTTGTCCGCCTTCCATTCAGCGGCCATCTTGCGGCCTCCTTCCATGCGCTTCAGGCGCTTCAGCTCGTCTCGCTGGTGGTCTGTCTCGTCGTAGTCGTAAGGCAGCGCGAAGTCCGTCACGCAGTCGCCGTCGCCCTCGCGAGCCTTGCGGCTCATACCCTTAACAAGCTCCATCTTTCTCTCCTTACTCGCCGAAGACGCAGGCGGTAAAATCGAACGTGTATTCCGTGCCGTCCGTCTTGCTCTCGGCATCCTCGGCGCTCGCGTACAGCGTCGCCGTGAACTTCTTCACATCCTTCTGAATGGCGGCGACGAGAATGATGGCTCCCGGCCCGTCGCCCGTCTGGCCGAACACAAGCGTCTTCTCGCCGCTGCCGAGCGTCTGGCGGACGAACGCGGAGCCGTCAGCCGCCTTCATCTCGAACGCGGCGTAGTAGCCCGTTCTGTCCTCCTCTGCGGCGGAGAACTCCGTCCAGTCGGGAACGTGGTTGACGGTTCCACCGAAGACGACGTTCGTGCCTTCGACTCTCGCGGTGAGGCCGCTCGTCAGCTCGCCTAGGTTCTTACCGGCGAAGTTCGTTCCGGCGAAGTCCGTCTTCCCTATCGTCAGCGCCGCTGGCTGCGGCGGCTCCGCGACGAGGGCTTCCGGCGCTTCTGAAACGGTTATCTTCGCCTGACCGACCGACATCAGCATGCACACCGGGTTCCCGTCGCCGACCGTCAAGCGACCGTTGGCATCCGATTCGAGCAGCACGCGGCCTCCCGACTTCAACGTCGCCTCCGCCGCCTCCCAGTCAGCATCCTTGTCGATGACGGAGCGCGACACGTCCGCCATCGCCCCGCCTCCGAAGACGAGAACGCCAGCGCTGGGAACCTCCCAGACATTGTGCGTCCTGTACGTCGAGAACAGCCCCAAGGGGCGCTCCGCCCCGGTTGACGGCCTCACCCCGTCAGGCCCCATGCAGGCGACCATGCCCGGCATGATGTCGTGCCTCGAAGGGTCAACGGGCCAATCTTGGAACGTCGCCTGCGTCTTCGTGAACAATGGTTTCAGGGTTCGATGCTCCTGCGTTGCGAAATTTGACACTATAGCCATCTGCTTTCCTTTCCGATAACTCCGCCGCGCATCAATTCGTCAAGCGATGCGGAGTAAGAGGCGATCTTACCTCCGCTCGCAAGATCGTAGTCTATGCCCTCTGCGTACCCGGCATCGGCGAGCGCCGCGAGCACGGTGCCCTGATCGTCCGGAACGTCGAACAGGCGGGCCGCGACGCGGGCATCGTCGGTGTCCTCCGCGTACTCCTCCTCGGCATCTTCGGTCACCTCCGCGTCAGGCTCCTCCGCGTCGTCCAAGTCCTTGCGCAGCTCCTTGTTCTCCTGCGCCTCCTCCGTGTCGATGTCGCCGAAGCCCTCGGCGTACTCGACGTACTCGCACACGTCGCAGTAGATGCCGTCGAAGTCTGGGCTTCCGCATATCGGGCACACGCGGTCGGAGTTCTGCATGTCCACCTCTTCGGGGATGCGCAGCTTGTTCACCATGTTGTCGGCCAGCTTGTAGTGACCGGCGATCTCTTGGAGGGCATCGGCGTAGAACTCCTCGTCGGCATCGGCGGCCTCCTCGACGGCGCTCCACACCTCTGCGGCAAGCTCGTCGTAGCTGTCGAAGGACAGGCCGAGGCTGTCGTACTCCTCGATGAAGTCGTTGGCGAAGCCGCTTGCGTCGTCTGCGGAGCCTTCCTTGCCCTCGCCGAACGGCTCGATGCCGAACCTCCTGCACGCGGCGTTCACCTTGTCGATGACGGCCTGCCTGTCATCGGACGGTATCTCGACCTTGTTCCCGCGATAGCCCTTGCCGAGCGCGGCCTTCGCCGCAGCGGCATGGTCTTTGTCCGAGATGTCCAGCTTCCAATCGCTCGGATTGTCGGTCGGAGTGTACGCATAGTCCGACTTGCTCTTCTCCGCCGCCGTCACCCGAAGCAGCGTCCGCGCCTCGTCGTATACTTCATCGTTCATGTCGGTATGCCTCCATTGCATCGTCCCGAACATATGGTCGGCAAGCGTCCCGTCTGCTCCGCTGCCCACGTAGCCCTCCACCACGTCGTTCAATTTCTTATCGAAGATGCAGTCGTAGTTCTCCGTGCTCTCGAAGTCAGACCACCTCGCATAGCCGTACAGCTCGCCGCCGTACATCTGCCTGTTGATGCCGTCGAGGTACCAGTTGCACCCGCCAACGCCGTAGCCCCAATGGTCGGAGCCGCGAACAACGCCGTCAGGGAAGTACCAGTACTCGGAGCCTGATTCGCTCGTGTAGTCGGGAGCGCCCTGCGGCCTGTCCTCCACCTCCGCGAAGTTCGCCTCGGTCTCTATGTAGAAGTTGTCGGGGCCGAACTCCCTTTCCTTCGCGGCGACCTTGGCGGTCTTCGCCTCGGCCTCCAACGCCTGCACGGTGGCCGTCGGGTCTGCCGGGTCGTACACCCAGCTCTCCTCGAAGAACGCTATGCCGTTGCATATCTCGAACGCGAGAACGCCGTCGAACTCGCGCCCCTTCTGCTTGATGTGGTTGCAGAACTGGGCGGGCTGCTCTGCCACGTTCCCGCACACCGAGCACGTCGTGGTCTCGCAGTTATGAACGGCATACCCCTCGGCAATATAACTATGATCTTCCTCAACTTCAAAGTTATACACCATCCCCGTGTACGGAAGAACCCTTATGCGGTCTATGCGCCTCCAAGTGCCTTGTTCGTCAACATAGCACATCGCCATTTTCTTCTGTTCTTCGGAGCGATCTCCATAAGAGACGTAACGTGTGTGTTTGGCAATATCGGATATTCTCTCGGAAGACCTAGCGATTGGCTTGGACATCTTGATGCCAAGTTGAGTGCATATTGAAAATATCTGATATGCAAGGTCTTTTGAAACGGTGGAATATGCGACCCTGCGATCATCAATGTAATGTCCGTCTCCATTAAGATACGCTTCGACAAGATCGCCAAGACACTCATCATCCCAGCGCATTGCTTCGTCGCTTATTCTTTTCCCATGGGAATACTTCCCACCATGCTCTAACATCATATTTGCAAGTTCCGGTGAATTGCACCTTATCGTAGCAGCTCCACGCTTGATATACGGCCCAACCGCCTTATATCCAAGTTCAGAGCAAAGCGCCATGACTTCATCGTGATAATCAGTCTCGCTATCGCAAAACGTCCACTCGACAAACGCTGGCGCGCCAACACCAATGTTCCGCTTTTTGTCATATCCGAAGTTTCCCTCTGCGAGATAGTATCCAAGAAGTCTTGCGAACGCGCGATTCCCGCCACGCGATGTGCGAACGGGCTTCGGGTCGAGAACGTAATCTCCAACCTCCAAGTCACTCGCAATGACCCATCCTTCAAAGTCGGGCTGGTATCCATGGCCGTCAACGCCGTTCTTCGCGGCCTCGCGCACATGCGCCGCAAGGCTTCTATGGCTCTTGAACGAGCGCCCGCAAATGCAAGAATGCTCTGCATTGTCGCCATTGTGAGCTATCCTGCTTTCACGTATGGTTCGCATCGCGTCGTTCTTCATTCGACGCACCCAGACGGGATGCTCGTCGGTAAGAACCATCGGACGCTTGTTTCCATAAGATCGCACCTCATACACGATTCCGGAGTGCAAGCTCGCCATCGTGTCGGCAACCCTTCGCACGTTCCCAAGATGCGTTATAACCTCATCGCCGACCGCAACGTCTTCGATGTTTTTGACGGTGCCGTTTGACATAGTTATATGCGTTCCGGGAACAAAGCAGTTGAGGCCCATGGAAACGGTGTCGATGTCGCCGCTGCGGATGAGCGCGCACAGCCTCGGGAACGTAACCTCGTCCATCTCCATCAGAATCTCTATCCAACGGTCTTCCGGGTCTTCGTCGTGGTACACCGCGTCGATGATGTAGCCGCGCGCCCTGTCGAGGTTCGTGTTCGAGTGGTTCACGTACACCGGCTTGCCGACGAACGTGCGGTACGCGGTCTTCAGCTCCTCGTGCGGCAGCATGTCGAAGTTCAGGTTCGGAACGTCTGCGGTGCATGCGCGGACGGAGACGTACAGAAACCCGTCGCCGCGATCATCGTACTCGAACGAGCCGAGGGCCTTGCGCGCGGCGACGCGCCCGGTCGTCCCGAAGCTCGTTCCGATTATGGAGCAGTTGGAGAACTTAACGAACATGCTTGCCCTTCTTCCTCGCCTTATACGCCATGTAGCAGTTCACGATCAAGGCGGCCTCCATGAGCACCACCAGAGCCATTTTGACGACGAGAAGCGCGTTCAGGCCCGGCAGGCCTATGAACGCGCTGTCGGCCAGCGTCACGACCGCGAGAGCGCCCATTATGAGCGCTATGAGCATCTTGTCGTTCGCATAGTAGCGGATTGCCATGACGGCGAAGCCCGCGAAGACGACGAACGCCGACGGCATGACGACCGAGTGCGGCGCTCGCGTGAAGAAGCCGCCGATGACCGACGACATGAAGACGAACACGACGAGCATCAGCATGTCTATGGAACGCCAGCTCTTGTCGGTCGCCCCCGCGAACATGAAGACACCCGCCATGCCGTAGGCGGCGAGCGAGAAGAAGCGGGCGAACATGTCGTGCTCGCCCGCCGATGCGATGATCGATGCGGAGAGCGCCATCGAGGCGAGCGCTTCGGCCATATAGGGCATGCGCCTGTCCCCGCACGTCCTGATGCTCAACGCGGACGCGATGACGAATATCGGAAAAGTCGCTCCGAAGATCGAGAAGACAACGGCGTTCATCGCTTTTCGCCTCCCTTCGAGGAGCTTGCTTCGTCCTTCGAGCCTCCGAACTTCGATTCGAGCGAGTTTATGATCTGCTCCAATATCATGGGGGCTATGATGGCCGAAGAGAAGGCCGTCCAGATCGACTGATCGACTATCACGCCGACCGCGCCGCCCATTATCAGCGACGCTACGAAGCCGAGATGGACGTACACGCCTCCGTCGTCCTTGCGCTCGATGCGCAGCGGAAGCTCCAAGCAGCCGTCGTTCACGCAGATGTCGCGGACGAACGCACCGCAAGCACCGGCGAGGAACAGGAACAAAACCTGCTCGAAGCTGGTTATCTCGCTCATGTGCACGAGCGATGCGAAAAGTTCGTCCACGCTGCGCTCCCTTCTTTAGTAAAGGGAGGCATCTTCTCCCTTGTAGCGGTCTCTGTTGCGAGCCAACTGGCCGGTGCTCTCCTCTTGGAGTTCCTTCTGCTCCTGCTGGCTGAATATCCTTGTGGCGCTTTTATTGTATCCGCTGTTGCTTTTCGCCGCCACTGGCAACGCGACGCGCCGAGCGCCCGCAGACACGCACATGACACCGCCGTACTCGTGGACGCGCATCGCCTCGCGGATGCCGCGCTGCATCGTCTCGGGGGCCGATTCGTCGAGGAACGCGACGGCCTCGCGCCTCTCGCCCTCGTTGGTCGAGTACAGGCGCGCGACCATGGCGTTGAACACCTCGTCCTCGAAGCAGTCGGGGCACAGTTCGTGCAGCCCATCGCGCTCGCCGTATTTCCCGCAGTGCGAGCAGAAGCCCGTCTCGTTGTAAACCATGCTTGCCGTCCTATCTCCGAAGAACTCTTTCCTCGCCCTCGCGTTGCTCACCATGAGCGTCGCGAGCGCGTGGCTGCACATCCTGCCGCCCCAGCCGCTCCTGCTGCTGTGGCCCGGAGCGCCGTCGTAGTAGCTGCCCCACTTGCAATCGCACAGGTAGCCCTGAACCCATCCGCCGTAGTTAGGCGACTTGTTCCATCCCTTGCGCGCGAGTATCACGCCGTAGGGGCCTCCGCGATAGACGGGGAAGCGCCCCGCCACCTGCGCGCTCGTGACGACGGCATCGACCTCCTCGCTGTCGTCGCGGGTGATGACAACGCCGCCCGTGGCGGCTATGGCCTCGGCCTTCGCCTTCACGTCCGCCCATGCCGCGCGCTTCTCCAACATCGACGTTTTCCGCATGTCGTCTGCCACCGCGAGCGGGCAGTGCAGCAGGCGCTCGTCGGAGCGTTCGTAGGAGCATGCGCCAAGCTCGACGCTCGCCGTCCTCTCCGACACGTCAACCCTCTGCACGCACCGCCCGCAGTCCCAGAACATGCAGTCGCATCCGCTACTCATCGCCGCCGTCCTCCGCGACCAACGGCACGCCCTGCTCCACCAGAGATGCCGTTCGCTTGCTGCGGACGCTTGCGCGGTGGTTGGCGACCACGGAGCGCTTCGTGCTCCCAACGTCCTTCATGGCGCTTCTGGCGGCCTCGTGCGGGATGTCTCCGCCCTTCGCCGCGAACGTGCCCGGAGCGTCCATGTCCTCGCGCCTCTCGTCCGACACGTCGGGTCTTGCGCCGTCTCCGGGGGCGTACTCCTCCTCGTCCACCACGTCGGTCACCGCTTCGAGCTGCGATACCGCCTCCTCTTCGGGCGACTTCCCGAACGGGCCGTCCTTGCCGTCGTCCTCCTTCGGGGCTATCTTCTTCAGAAGCTCCTGCTCTTCCAACGGCGCTATGCCGTCCTTCATGAACTTCACCGTGTCGGGAGGAACGGGAACGCCCTTCTCGACGCACGCGCGGAAGATCGCGGCGTGCTCCTCCGCGCGCTGCACGGCATCGTGTATGGCATCCTGCGATGCCTGCTCCGCCGTCGCACGGTAGTCGATGTCGGTTCCCATGAAGAACGCCTGACGGGCGATTGGCACGCCCTGCTTCTGCAACTGCATGAGGAAGTCGCGCGTCTTCTCCGTCGTGTTGAAGTTGATCGTCTCCATGCGCAGCTCCGGATAGAGCAGCTTGGGAACCTCCTTGATGACGTAGCCGCCCTCTCCGTCGTTGACCGATTCGTCCCACACCTCGCGCCACTCGGTCTTGTCGATCTTGACCCCGCCTATGATGTCGTAGTCGTAGATGCCGTTCGCCTCGGCGACGAACGCCGCGCGGCGGTTGTACAGCTCGCACAGGCACTTCTGGTAGCTGCGGAGCATCTGGCTCGCCAGCTCGAACTCCATGGCCGACGTTGCGTACGGGCCGCTCGCAGGCTTCAAGATCGACGATGAGAGGCCCCACGCCATGAACAGGCGGTCGTCGTACATGTCGATGTCGTTCTTGAAGTTCGCCATCTTGTCGCCGCGTATGACCTCCTGCACGTTCACGAACTGGTTTGTGACCAAGGCTCGGAAGTCGGACGAAAGCGCCTCGTCGAGACGCGTTCGGAAGGTAGCTATGGCGTTCGGGGACGGGATGTAGGGGCTTCCGTCGGCAAGGTTGCCTCCGAGCGAGAACAAGAGGAGCGGCGCGTACATGCGGTCTGCCGTCGCGAGCATGGCCGACTGAAGGCGCTCCTCCAACCGCAGGGTGTTCCAAGCGCGCAGGGCGACCGGCGTTCCGTGAAGGTCTCGCACGCTGTCCTTGTTCGCGAGGTGGACGCATCGGTCTGGCGATATGAGGATGTCCTTTCCGGTCTTCACCAGCTCGGCGAACTCCGGGTTCTCCTCCTCGAAGATGCGCCCTGCAACGTCCATGCTGTTGACGATGCGCTTCATGTCCTCGTCGGGAACGAACTTCAAGATGTTCTCCGATGAGAACGGCACCCTTATTATCTCCATCTGGCGCGGGTCTAAAAGCTCCTCGCCCGTCCATATGCCCAAGCTGTCGTCCCACACGCCGTTGGCGAACACCTCTCCGTACTGCCAGTACTCGCGGCCAACGTCGATCAGGAAGTTCTCGTAGTCCAAGTCCTCGAAGAAAATCTGCTCGAAGAAGTCTTTCACGTCCTTGTTCTTGCATTCGAGGTGCGCGCCTGCGGTGGGGTACCTCGCGTACACCTCCAAGCAGTTGTGAGACGCGAAGCCGTCGGCTAGATAGCTATGGTCTTCATCGACCTCCAAGTTGTACACGGCCCCCTCGAACCTCTCGACGGACACCGACTTCACCGCGAAGTGCATGTAGTCGCCGCTTAGGAAGCCGAGGGAGACGCGCGAGTACGGGCGCTTCTCGCGCTCGTGCCGTATACCATTGTCGTCGCGAAAAGAGCATGCCGATGCCCCGCTGTACCTCACAGCGCCGAGCGACGTTTGCACGATGGACGCTTTCTCATTGTCCGCGACGAACCTCTCGAACATGCAGTTCCGAGGCCATTTCACGCACACCTCGTAACCGCACCTGATCGAAATAGCGGCAAGGCCGTTCACAAGATCGCGGGAGACGCTGTTCATCACGATCTCGTTCTTCCCGTTGCAGCCGTCTCCACGGAAGAACCCGACAAGCAGCTGACGCTGCTTCTCGATTGGAAGCTCCTGAACCCATAGCGGTATGCGCTTCGAGTGAGCGCCGCACAAAAACTCATCGCGCAGCCATTGGGCGAGCGGCGCGGAGTTCACATCGACGACCCACATGTTCCTGCGCCCGTCTCTGCGAGCCTTCGCCTCGATGCCGAGGCATTCGCGGCATATCCTCTTAACGTCATCAACGTACTCGACCTCATGCGCGCCGAAGCAGATGCTCGTCCTGTTGCCCGATGCCGCTCCGTCAGAGAGATGGTATCCCACGAACCTGAAGAAGTCTGCATTCGCCTTGATCTCCAACCGCATCGAACGCTTCGACTTCGTTGGGGGGACGACCTTGCCCGTCTTCGTCTTGTACGAACCCTGAACCCATTCGACATCGCGCTTCGCGACGATACGCTCGACATCCTCGACGCTTTTGCCGACCGGCATCACAAGATAGTCTCCGATGCGAACCTCGCTCGCCGAAACCCACTTGTACTCGCCCTCCGGCAGCGCTCCGTCAAGGTACGTCGTGCCGCCCGTGCGTCTGAACACGTACAGGTTGTGGTCTTCGGTGCAGCGCAGCTCCGAATCGCTCTGATGCACCTTGAACGAATACATGTCCCCGTCATACCCGAACGCCATTGTTTCGAGAACCTTGCGGTAGCGCCCAGCATGCGTCTTTACCTCGTCTCCGACCGCCACGTCCTCGATGGGCACGAGAGACCCTTCGACATCGACGAGCGTCCCGGCGGGGTGGCACGCGCGCATGACGGGGTTGGTCTTCATGATGACCTCAACGCCGTCGAGGAGGTTCTTCCTCGCCTCCTCGTTGTGGTCGATGTCCATGTAGTTGTTGTAGCCGTAGCCTCTAAGGCCGATGCGCTTCTGGCGCGCCGGGTCGAATATGCGCGGTATGGCGAACTCCGCCCCCGGCTCCCCGAACGCCGCCGTGTGCTCGAACTTCGAGCTTGCCGGTGCCGCCTGCTCAACGAGCACGCGAAGATGGGACGCGTCGTGCGCCTGCACCTGACGGGTGGGGAGGTTGACTATCGCCTTCTTGCCTTTAGATTCCATGGACTTCGCATCCTATCTCCTTGTAGCTGCTGCCGTCGCTTAGTATGTACGGCTTCACGCTGTACTCGACCTCGCTGTTCATCAGCGTGGCGCTCGACTGCTCCAACCGCAGCGCGTTCTTTCCGCTAATTATACAGTCTTCAACGGTGAACCCGTCGCAATCGTAGAGGTACACGCCGGTGTCCACCGCCCGGTAAGAGTAGTAGACGGTGTTGGAAAGCTCGGAGACGGTGCCCTGCTTGTCTATCGCCCCTATGCGGAACGCGTTGTCCTTCGAGGAAAGGGCGGTCTCCATGAACACGACGGTGCCGTAGCTCGCCTTGCCCTTGCGCCAATCCGTCGCCGCCAGACCGTTCACGTAGATTCGGTACTTGTAGTACGTTCCGTCGTCCGTCCACGGCGCGCCCTCGCTCGCCGGGTTGAAGGCGAGTATCGCCTTCGAGCTGTCGGTTGACGAGCGCGTGACCGTGAGCAGCACCGGCGGCTTCACGTGCGGCGGGTTGTACTGGTACTCCACGCGCCCCGGCACGCTGGCCCAGTCGTTGTACGCCGTGACCGTGAAGGTCGTCAGCTCGACCTCGAACCAATCGACGGCCAGCGTGTAGTCGGTCTGCCCACTCACGTATTGGACGGTGAACGAGCGCGAGTTCACGTTGTTGGTTATCACGAACCGCGTGGGGGCAACGTCGATGATCGCGGAGAACGACAGCACCAGCTTCGTTATCTCCTGATCTTCGTAGTTGTTGTCCTGACGCGCGCGCACCCAGTTGAAGCCCATGGGAGGGCTTTTCAGCGTGAGGGTGGCGCTGTAGGGCGAGTATCGACCGGACACGGAGCTGTAGACGCGCGCCCTCACGTAATAGGTGAGGTACTGCGTCGTGAGCGAGCCGTTGAACGATGTCCACGTGCTGTTGTTCGTCGAGTATTCGAGCTGCACGACCGAGCTGTAGGTGTTGCCAGCGTCGTTCTTCGACGATGCGGACAGCGACGTGCCGGAGCGCGAGCCTGTCGGTGTCGCCGGGGCGTAGAGGGTGCCGTACCCCGTGACGCTGCCGGAGTTCGCCGTGCCGCCCGTGCCGTACGCCTGCACGTACACGCTGCCGGTCTTGCCCTTGATCGAGGAGGGCCAGCTGATCGAATAAGATGCGCCGGAAACCGCGCCCGAAGCGCTCGCCACCGTCTTGACCAGCGAGCCGCCAGCGTAGATTCTGAACCCCGTTCGCGGCTTCGACGCGGTTGGCGCGTTCGCCGAGAACGTGACGGTCGCCGTCGTGTCGGTGACCGACGAGAGCGAAAGGCCGTAGGGAGCGTCGGGCGCTACCGCGCCGTTCGCCAGCGAAACCGTCGATATGCTTCCCGCGAAGCCGTCGAGGTACGTGTACGTCGCGTAGCTCGCCTTGTCGGAGCGCTTCCAAGCGGCGTAGCTCGACACCTGCACGAGGCTGAACTTCTTCGTCTCGTAGCCGCCCGTGGTGCTCCAAATGCTCGCGTTGCTGTAGGTCGCAACGCCGGGTTCCAGCTTCGCAAGCAGCTTCGCGCTGCCAGCGTTCAGCTTGCCGTTCGAGGAGACGGACACCGTTCCCTCGTAGATGTAGGTGTAGTAATCGGTGAGCGACTGGGTGTTCTTCCACGTGAACGTAGCCCCGAACGTGGTGTTCGCCTTGACCGAGAAGCCGGTGGGGGCGCTCGGCCTCGTCAGGAGCGCAACGGTCTGCGACAGCTTCCAAGAGCCTGTCTTGCCGTACGTCGCTATCCTTCGAGAGCTGACGTTGCCGTTCGCGCTCACGCTGTTCGTCCACGGGTTGGCGCTGATCTGCGAGCCAGACCAGCCCGGAGATGCCGCGTCGCTGCCGAACACGGCAACGTCAACGTTCGTTTGCGTGGCGGGTGCCTGCGCGGTCGAATGCGTGTTGTACCCAAGGCTCTCGCTCGTGCCGTTCGACGACGTGTACGATGTGATCGTCGGGGTCGCCTGCGTCGCCCAAGTAGCGTCGAAGTAAGTCCTGAAGTCGGGAATATCGACGGAGCCTACCACGTTCGACGAGCCGGAAACGCCGCCGTCGCAGAACGTCGTGTAGTAGTCGGCATCGTAGCCGGGGTACAGCGTCACGCTCCACGTCTGGTTGCCGCTGCCAGCCTCGGTGTTGCTCCACGAGAACCGATGGGAGTTCCCGCCGATGGTGACGTTCACGTACCTCTCGTCGGAGTAGAGCCACGCGTTGTAGGTCTCGTAGTAGGCCGTGACCCTGAACGTGACTGCGGTGCCGGAGCGGGACGTGACCGACGTATCGACGTAGAAGCGAACGCCCCATCCTCCCTTGTTGTACGCAGACCAGCCGGAGTTAGCCATGGTTTCCCCTCAACGTCATGCGGTAGATGCCGGAGCGGGAGCCGCTGACCGACAGTATGGCGGAATCTTCCCCCGCCTTCTGCTTCAGAACGGTGTGCTCCTTGCTCTGCCCTTCGAGCGACACGTTCCCGCTCACGACGATGCGCGTCACGACGTACACGCCGATGGAGAACTCGACTATCCCGCCGCCGAAGCCCTCAACGTAGTCGATGGCCGACTGTATCGCCAGCGTGTCGTCGGCTATGCCGTCGCCCTTCGCGCCGAAGTCGGCGACGGACGCGTGGCGAAGCCCCGATTCGTACGCCGAAACGCTTATGGGGAGGACGGACAGGTCGTTGCCCATCGCTATCGACAGGTAGTCGTCGTACGGCATCGACACCGAGGCGTTGGGGGCTATCGACTTGTCCCCGACCTGAATGCGGTAGTTCGCCAAGTTGCGTATTTCCATGAAACGAAGCACTGCCCGCCCTTTGCCCTTCTCTCGCTTTTACCCGATAATTGTACTCAAAACAAGGTCGCTCGGATAGCGGCCCGGAAGGAGCGCCATGAAGTACAGGGTTGACGATATATTCGCAACGCCGAGCGAGCAGGCGCGCGGCCTCATGTTCAGGGAGGACTATCCGGAGGACGCTTGCGCCGCGTTCCTCTACCACGACGAGCCGCGCGTGCTGTCGTTCCACGGGCGCAACTGCCTGTTCCCGATCATCGCGGCGTTCTTCAGGAAGGACTTGACGCTCGACTGCTGGCACGTCCTCGAACCCGACGGGGAACCGGCCTCGTCGGTCGGCGAATGCTCCCTCGTCGTCGAGGTCAAGGCGACCGAACGCAACATCGCGGTCGTCTCGCAGTGCGTGAGGGCCGCAATCGACAAGAACTGCATATCCCTCCTGTAAAACGAAAGAGGCCCCTCACGGGGCCTCTCGCTGCCTCTTACGGCTATTCTTTCTTCGCGTGCTTCGCCTCGCCAACGTCCTCGGCCTCGCCGCCGATGGGCAGCTCCGCCTTGTCGTCGCTTGTGAAGTGAAAGAACTTGTCGAGCCATTCGTCTGTAACGCCAATCGCCTTGAACAGGTTGTAAGCCGCCTGAACTCCGCCCACCACGGCGGCCACCCAGAGCACGAACGTCTCCGGTGTCGGCGCTCCGCTGATGAAGGCGGTGAAAACGCCAGCGGCCAGCGATATGACCACGGCTATCGTCCAGTTGACCTTCTTAGACCAACCGCCGCGCTTGACGAGCTGAACGACATAGGGCAGGAAAAGCGAGAAGAACACGGCAGCGATAGCCGGAACCCACGCCTCGAAACCCTCGAACATAGCGTCTCCTCTCTTCGGGGTCTTTCCGCCCCGCCTCGCGGGGCCTTCGGGACATTATACGCCGAAGCCGCTACAGGCCGCCACCCCACGGCCTCCCGGCCCATCCGTCGGTGAGGCCCATCTGCCTCTCGAACTCCATGGAGCGCTCGAAGTAGAACTGCTCCTTCGCAAGGTTCTCCCTCATGCCGACCTCCGGCATGTAGCCGCCCTGCGCCGCGCCGGTGATGCGCAGCAGGGTTCCCTCTCCAAGCGCCTCGACCTGATCTGACAGGAGGTTCACGCACACCGTCGAAACGCAGTCCGCCATGTCGTTGTGACAGTTTCCGGAAATGAGAATCTTGCCGTTCCTGCGCGTGACAAGCGTTCCATTTTGAACCTCGAAGCAATACACCATGCCGTCGTATCGGCTTATATCGACCTTACTTCTCTCAACCGCCGATTCTTTGCGACCGAGAAGGCATATTTCGTGAAATTCCCCGCCCGACGGCGTTTTGCAATCATAGTATGACGTTGCGGTTCCGTTTGTCATAAATACGGCCTGCATCGCATCGGCAACGCCCTTGTCCTTTATCCCCGCTCTGATGTAAGCGTTCTTGTCCTTGCTAAAGGTGCCGTCTCCATGCAGGAAGCCATCTATGAAGCAGTCCTGCTCCTTCTTGCCCCATTCCACGAAAATCTCCGAAGGTATTGCAAGGTCACCAGCTCCATCGAAAAACCTTTCCAGCGTCCAGTCTGCAAGCCATTTGCTATACACCTTGTATTCGTATAGCACTTTCCTCTGATATCCGCTTTTCTTGCACTCTCGTTTAGACCACTCGAAGCCAGACCCATCAAGAGCCGCCTCGATATACGCGATTCCATCTTCCTTCGACTGCGAGATTATAAAAACTCCATCACGCCGAAGCGCAATCTTTCCGCCATCCGCCAACCAGAAACCGACGATCCTTGCAAAGCAGCCGAAATCAACTCCGCTCGGAAGATCGACCAAAGCACCTGCATTCCCGTTTTCACCACACCTTGGGATGAAGAACTTAGACCGATTGGCCAAGATGCCATCAATAGGGGACTTCATAAGCTCAGTCATCTTCCCGTGGTTGCACAGCCTGTACAGCATCCTATGATTCGGTGTCACCTTGAAATCGACAAGACGGTTCGAGTATCCGTACATTTCGCCATGGTACTCGTATGCGATTTTCCTGATCGGCTGCTGCCACTCGATCTTGCCGTCCTTTGAATACGTTGCGACGCGTCTGCCCATGACGGCATCTTTGAACAGAACCCATCCATCCTCCGTCAAAACCTCCGTTGCGGCATCGTGACATACGTCGCCCGTCTCCGGGTGGTCTACCTTCTTGCCGTTCTTCAGGATGAGGAACTTCAGCTCCTTCTCCAACATGCACACCTCGCCGAGACCCAGTATGTCGTCTATCACGAACGGGGCGTGAACCCATCCTTGGTAGAGGGCCTGCTTGAACCGCTCCCAGCGCTTCATGTTCTTCTTCTCGGTGGCGGTGTCCTCCTCGATGACGACCGAGCCGTTGAGGAACGTCCCCATCGTCCTCTCCAAGTTCAGCGTGTCGATGAGCGACGCGCTCTGGTACTGGTCGAACGTGCAGCGGACGATGTTGAACAGCTTCAGGTACTCGATGATCTGCTTCTGCACGACCGTGTAGTTGATGCGCCGAACGCCGTGCTCGTCGGGAGGGAAGTCCTTCGCTTGGAAAATCTTCTGCACGTCGATGAAGGCGTGGAAGAAGCCGTCCTCGCACAGCTCCTTGTGGCCGATTGCTATGCAGAAGTTGTCGTTCACGCGCCCAGCGTCGCAGTGCATGACGTACTGGCGGTCGATGCGCCCGTGCCTAGCCGGGACGTTCGCGTTGCCCTGAAGGTCTGGGTACGCGTTGAACATCTTCTCAACCATGTCGGGGTTCAGGTACGCGTCCTGCGACTTGGCGAACTGCGCACGGTACTCAACCCTGAACTTCTCCGGGTCGCGCTCCTCCTCCATGGCGAACGATTCGTCCTGCTCCGGAGGAAGCAGCAGGGGCTTGCCTATCGCCGGTACGTACTGGCCGTCCGTGAACAGCTCCCACGACGGCGCTTGCATGCAGAACATGTCGGGGTGCTTCGAGCTGCCGTCCTCGTCGCGCTCGAAGGCGTTCTTGAACAGCTTGTAGAACATGCCCACCTCCGACACGGGGGTGGACGGGACGACTATCATGGCCTCCTTGCCGACCTGACGCAGCGACGGCGTTAGGGCCTTCCAGATCGCCTCCGACGATGCCTTCAGGCCGTCGTCGCGACCGTAGGCGAACTCGTCGTACGCCTGTATGATCGAGGCGTTGCCTCGCGCGGAATCGGGGTTGGCGGCCTTCGGCTCGACGAGAAGCGATGCCCTGCGCCTTATGTTCTTCCTGATGCCCGATTCGATCTGCCGCATCTCCTCGCGCTCGTTGAACACCTTGTCCGCAGCCGTTTCCAGCTTTATCGCGGTCTCGGACAGCGAGCTAGTCCACGGGTCGAACCACGAGCACTCTATGATGGTGTTCAGGATGTCGAGGTACAGCGCGGACTTCGCTTGGCTGAACGTCGTCGCCATGACATCGACGTGCATCTCCTTGCCGTCCGGCAGGTGGAGGACGCGCTGGGGGTTGCCGAGCGAGAGCATCTGGGCCAGCTTGTAGTCGATGAGGTGCGACACGGTGAAGCCCTTTGAGCCGCGTCGCCCGAGGCAGAAGATGTTCTCGCGGAAGTGCTTGTATCCGCGCTTCTTCAGCCACTCGATGCGGTCGAAGATGTCGAGCGGAATCTTCACCGGGCCGCCGTTGCGCGTGCTCTCGCGCCACCCTTCTATCACTTGGAAGTCGTACCGGTTCATCTGGTCGATCTCCAAGAAGATGATCTTCATGAGCGTCTTCTGGCGGGGGTACAGCGGTGTCCATTGCAGGGACGGCGTGTACATGTCGTAGAAGTCGCAGATCGGCGGGAGCCGTTCGAGCGCCAGCTTCGGGGCCGCCAGCGACGAGAAGACATCTATGCCGTGCTTGATCTCGCCCATGCTACTGAAGCAGGTTGGTGTCCCAACCCATGTCCTTCATCTGCTTCGAGCTGTAGCGCTGCGCGTCGTACGCCTTGCGCTCGATGTCCACGCCCTCGTCGAGGTACGCCTGCTGGCGCTTGTCGAGGCGGCCCGTGACCGTCACGACCGGGTAGAAGGTCTCGGTCTCCCTGCCGGGGACGATGAGGCCGGCGACGGCCACCGGCTCCTTCTTCGATTCTATCCCTATGTAGCCGTCGAGGCCGAGCCTGTCGTGGAGGTAGGCGAGCGACCACTTCAGCATGTCGGCAACCAAGTCGATCTTCTGCTTGCGGTCGTCGCAGGTGCGGCCTTCGTACCGCGCGGAGAAGTCCCGCTTGAACTGCTCTATGCGCCTCTGGTCGTCGGAGTTGATTCCCACGTTCGCCATTCTGTCCTCCAAAAGTGAAACGGCGCTCCCGCGCCAAGTCGATTCCCTATGACGGGCCGTTGCCCATGTACCGCTCCGTCCAGTCGCCTATCTCGTCGTCGCGGTTGGCGTAGCCCCCGCAGTTGCCGGAGTTCGGTTCGACGATCAGCTCCGGAACGTCGGCATCGCAGGCGCAGCCGAAGAAGCAGACGGCGAAGTTGTTCACGCCGTCTATCCTCCTCCCGTGGAAGCACGAGAAGCACGACTGTTTCCTGTTGCCCGCCTTTTTCAAACCGCTCCTTCAAGAAAGCCCCGGCACGGATGCCGGGGCATAGTATCGCACAGAACAGCGCGCCGCCGCTACACCTCGTCTATCAGGATGGCGTCGCAGTTGTTGCATCGGTGCTCCTTGTGAGACTTCACCACGACGTAACCGGCGAGGCGCTGTAGCTTGCGCACGCTGTTGGGCTTGATCTCGGCGATGAAGCAGCTCGACGTGATGAGGTCGATAAGCTCGCCGGTCGTCCCGTGCTCGCCCGCCGACGTGCCGAGGCGGTATTCGTCGAAGCACGTGAGCGACGTTGCGCGCACGCGGGCGGGCAGGCCGTGCTCGGAGTACATGTGCATGATGCGCTTGCGCATGCGCGGTATCTCCTCGCCGTAGACCTCCCTCATGGTGTACGCGAGGCCTTCCAAGCTGTCAACGGCGTTCTCGACCTTCTCGCCGATGACGCGGAGGATGTCGTCGTACGATAGGTCGCGGATGTTGATCGGGTCTAGGTAGTCGTCGCACTCGATGATGCCGCAGCTCGCCTCGTTGAGGAAGATCGGGGACACCTCCGGCGCTTGGAACTTGCGCTTGTGGACGAAGCGGATGCCAGCCATGTAGGTCTCCCCCACGTCGTAGCGCTTGTCGGGGATGAGGATGTCGATCTGGATGTGCCCCAGCGAGCTGTCGGTTCGGATGATCTGGGCGCTTCCGCCGACCTTCTCGTAGAGCACCTTCAGGCAGTCCACGAAGTCGATGTTCTGGCGCTTCGACTCGCCGAACTCGACGAGGTTGGGGGTCGTCTCGTCGCCGGAGCGGCGCGTTCCGAGCGCGAACTTCCTGTCGCCCTCCTTCTTCAGCCAGTAGTTGATGTTGTCGGCCCGCATGTCAGGCCCCAAGCGCACGAGGTACGGCACGGGAATCTTCAGCAGCGCGCCGATCTTGTCGTAGCACGCGATGTGCCCGACCAGATCAAGCTTCTCCTCGCCCATGGCGTTCTTGCCCACGAGGTACATGTCCTCGTTCTTCACGCGCATCTCGCTCCCGAGCGCTTCGGAGCGCTCGACCGCATCGTAGGCCTTCTTGGCGCGCTCGTAGGCCTGCCTGACCGTGATGATCTCCTTGCCCGCCTCGTTCACGTACTCCTCTATCGTCTTGCCGAGGTCTGTGTATGCGTCTGCCATCTCCCTAGCCTTCCTTCGATTGTCTCTCTATGGTCTCGACGGCCACAGCCGCCTTCCTCGCGGAGTTCATCATGTCGGCGTAAAGCCCTCCGCGCGAAACGCCCATGCTCTCCGGCGTGAGCTGCGCCACCACGTTGACCGTCCCGACGGGGACGAGCAGGCAGCTAACGCCAGCGCCCACCATCGCGTCGCTTATCGCGCCGACGGCCTCTTGGCCGATGTCCGCGCTCACCTCGACGACGTAGGTGGGCCTGCCTATGTCGTTCTGAAGCTCCATGACGCGCTCGACGTACTCCGCCGCCGCTCCGACGGCATCGAACCCGGCCTTGTCGGCGACGTACTCCGCAAGCGCCGCCCTGTCCCACACGACGCATCCGCCCTGCGGCTCCCGCCGTGGTGCCTCGTCGCGCTCCTCGCGCCTCCTACGGAACAAGCCCATGCGGCACCTCGCCTTCTATCTCCTTGAACATGTCGAGCGCCATGGAGAGCGCCTTGCGCGACGGGTTGCCGAACTCGTCGCCGTCGGGAACCGCCCAAGCTGGCGCGGACATGTCGATAGGCTCGCACCGCCTCTTGCACGGGTACCACTTCCGGTCGATGCGGACGCTGAAGGTGAACTCCCATTCGGCCCCCAAGTCATCGTAGCCGATCAGGATGCCGTCCGCGCCGTCCGTCTTGACGCAGTTGCGCCACCCGTTCACCAGAGAGCGCTCGACGAGCGCGGAAAACCTCTCGAAGTCGTTCATGCGAACACCTCCTCGTCCGCCATGCCGCCGCTGGCGACGTGAACGCCCATGATTCCCTTCACGTTGTCGGAGACTATGGCGTTGATCTCATCGACGGCCTGCGGGTCGTCGGCGTGCGAGGATGCCATCGACCGGAACTTCTCCCTAGCCGCCTCCTCGCGGTTGGCAGCGTCGGCGGACTTGACTTCGAGCGCCTGAATCGTCTCCGCGAGCGACGCTATCCTGCCCTCGCACTCCGAGCACTCGTCGAACGCCTCGCGCCATTCCTGCATGACCTTGGTGATCGCGCTCCGCGAAGCGCCGTCAAGACCGGGCATCGTCACACCGCCGGTGTCGTAGTCGAGAAGTCGTACACGGAGGCGAGCGATGGTTCTATCAGCGTCTCGGCACCGTCGTCTTCGAGGGTCGCCGCGACCGCTCCGGGCTTCGCCTGCTCCTGCTTCCGGTTCTGCTGCGCCGCGCGCTTCAGCGGCTTAGGCCCGGAAGATGCCCTCTGCGGGGCGCTGACGGCCTTCTGGGGGGCGCTGGGCTGCTTTTCGGGTTCGGGTGCCGCCTCGTCCGCTTCGGGGGCGCAGAACAGCTCTGAGGGCTTCACGGCTATCTTCGCCGCCGCCTCGCTCCTTCCCCTGCTCTCCGCAGCCACCTCCTCGATGCCGCCGGGAATCTTCACCTCGCGCTTGCGGGAGGGCTTCTGCCCCTCCGCCGGTGCGGCCTTCTTGGCCGGTGCGGCCTTCTCGGAGTTCGCTGCGCCGCCCTGCGAGAGGAAGCCCTTCACGACCGCCTCGAACTGCTCGCGGTGCCTCGCGCACACGTCGTCGAGGAGCATGTACCTCTCGCCGTCGATAAGAACCTCGATTGCGGCGGGCTTGTCCTCGCCGTACTCTTCCAGAATCGCCTCGGTCTCCTCCGGGGATATGACATCCCCGCAACCGGGCACGTCGCACACCAACGCTATGCCCATGAGCTTCCATCTCCTTTGAACGCTCGATTATTTAATCGACATTGTATCACAGCCACTTGCCCTCGGTTGAGAATCTTTGCCAGTCGCCGGAGGCGAGCACGTTGCCGAGCGTCGGGCACCAGTCGCCGCGCCTGTTGTCCATGAGCCACTTCCGGAAGTCGGGGTTGCGAAGCGCCCGCAGAACGTCCTCCCTCCAACGCCCAACGCCGTCGCCCGCAGCCTCTGCCGCCTCGGCCACGATCTCCCGCTCGCGCTCCAAGAAGCTCTCGTTCTGGTACCGCAGCGGAACGTCCGGGTACGCCTCCCTGAAGTCCCGATGCGCAGCGTCGATTAAATAATCGAGTTCTGCGGTGCCCTGCCCTTGGGTGTCTGCGGAGATTTTCCGCGCGCGCGCGCGTTCATTCGTTCCTCCATCATGTCCCTCTCCGTCAGGAGTGGTTTGGTTGTTACAGGTTGAAGGGGTAGTCTCTGTAACGTAGTCTATGTATATGTCCCCTCTTTTTTGAGGAGACCCTGTCATCATTTTTGATGGGAGGGGGGTGTCCGGGTATGTAAGCTCGAAGATGCGCTCGACGTTGGGTTTGATGAACAGCACGTTGTTCAAAACCGTGTCGTCGGTTTCGATTGTCCTGAACACTCTGGTGATCGCTCCGAGCTTTTCCAAGAGGACGACGGCGCGCATGGCGGACTGCTTGGAGATGCCGAACTGGTCGGAGAGCTGCTTGTACGAACGTTGGAGCAAGTCCCCTTTGAACTTCCTCTGGAAGCCCACGGTCGCGCCCGTGCGCTCATCGCGCATCTCGGTCGGACGATACCAGTAAACTACGTCCGAAAGAACCATGATGGCGTTGAGGTTCGGCTTCCCCGTATCGCCCACGACCGTTTTGAACCAAGAGCCGGGGATGACGTTCCCTGTGATGTTGAGCTGGCCGATTGCCTCGACCTCCGGCGTTGTCTCTCTCATGCCCCCTCCCCTAAATGCCCTTTGGGCCGACAGCTGCGTACCATTCGATTGACCTGCCGCCGTAACTCCCTGTTTTCACAAGACCGGCGCGAATGAGCTTGTCGAGCGCTTCGTCGATCTCCGTCTGCGAAGAGAATGTGAGAAGCGAGGCGAAGAGGCTAGGGTCACCCTGCGTCCAATAAAGGCCGTCGTGGAAGTGCTCGCCGTTCGCGGCGCTCCGCTCGCATCGGGCGGCGATCTTCTCGTAAACGACTGCTGCCGTTACGCCGACTTTCACCGCGACGTTTTGGTCGAACGACTGTAGTGCCATGAGATACCCCTAACAAAAAAAAGACCTGTCGGACATTTCGCGTAGGGGTGCGCGATGACCTAAACAAGTCTTTCCGACATTTTAGATCATCACGCACCCCTACGCAAGACCCCATTGTATACCCAAGCGCCCAGAGATTACAAGATCATAACGCGTCGGACGGCATCCATTCGATTCTGTCCATCACGGCGCGCTCGGTTCTCCCGTCAATCGCGTCGCCCTCGAACCGAAGCTCGATGCCCGTCTTCCCTCCAAGGCCGCGCTCGATGTACGCTTCGAGCACCTTCTGCGCCTCGCTGTCGATGACCGATGCCCTGTGCATCTGCTCGACGGTCAGGCCGCAGCCGGTGAGCATGTCTATCCACTCCTTGGTGGCGACGGTCGAGTATGCTATGGGGCGCTTCAGCCCCGGAGCGTGCCACTCCACGTCGTGGCAGTCCCAATCGCTCTTCCTCGTCATCGCGGCAGCCTCGCTCCCGGCGCGTAGCGGCAACGGCAGCGGTTGCGGTCGTACACGTCGCGCCCCGCCTGCTCCATGGACGCTCCGTAGCGCTCCAAGAGCCTCTTGCCCTGCTCCACGGCGTGGTCGATGTCCATGAACTCCTCGACGAGCCGCACGTGGTCTGCGTGGTCGCCGGTCTTGGCGAACTCCTCGAACGCCTCGCGCGCCTCGGCCAGCTCCTCGGCGACCTTGCGCAGCTGCGTGTCGATGTCGGCGTACTCGCAGCCCGTGAAAAGCCCCGGCATCTCCGGGTAGTTGTAGCGGTGGCGCATGCCAGATTCCTCCTTACTCGGAACGTGAAAAGGGCACCCTCTCGGGTGCCCTTCGATGTTACATCCCATAGGCGCTCGGCGCTAGATGGCGACGTAGCCCTTTTCGTCGATCATGGCGTAGAACTCCTGCACCGGGAGCCACTTGGCGGCACCCTCGTTGAACATGGAGGCAGCGCTGGCGGTGTCTGCGTACTGCACCATGCCCTCGCCCTTCGCCATGACCTCTATCACGTTGCCGTCGTCGCCTTGGTACTGGCTCCCCTCGACGGCAACGTCGGCGTACACGTCGTGGCGGGCGCTCCTGATGATGTCGCCGCGCTCGATCTGCCCGACGAGGGCGGCTGCGGTCGCGGTGAACAGCGCGCCGCTGTCGAGCTGCACGCCGCTCACGGAGTTGCCGGAGACGGACGCTATGCGCATCTTGGAGCCGGTGTGGGCCGACGCGTACACGTCGCCCTCGGCGATGCCTATGTAGCGGTCGTACCACGTCCGGCAGTGGTCTAGCGCCTCCGCGTACCCCTGCGCCGAACCGCTCGACACCTCGATGCCCTCCAACGTCACGCACCACGACACCCCGTCAGGCCCGAACGAGATGTGCGATTCTATGCCGGGGCTGAACTCCATCGTGTCGGTCACCGGCTCGACGGCCATCATGCCCATCGAATGGTCTACCGAGAAGGACGTTCCGCACTCGTTGCACATGAAGGTGTCTGCGGGAGCGTCCTCGTACACCATGGTGGTGTTTGCGGAGGAGCACATGGGGCAGCACGTCGGGTCTTGCGGCCCCATGAGGTATTCGATGCTGCCGATGTCCCCTGCGGTGACGTAGCGCCCCGCAACGTCCATCTGGGAGGCGTAGAGCCTAGATGCGAGCGTGGACGGGCGCTTCGCGAGCGCGCTGAAGCGGTACTTCCTGCCGTCCTTCAGGGCGTAGCGCTCGTCGGCCTCCTCGAACACGGCATCGAGGTCGGCGAAGTCCTCCTCCGTCGCCTGAACGATCTCCAAGTCGTCGTCGAAGACGACCTCCGGCTCCGTGAACGGTGCCACAAGCTCCTCGATCTCGTCGCGGCACAGAAGCCGTTCGTACTCCACGATGGCATCGGATATGGCCTCGCGGGCCTCGGCCTCGGCCTCGTCCATCGTGTACACGTCCTCCACGCCTTCGGCGACCTGCGCGAGAACGTCTTGCCTGTGTCCCATAATCACTGCTCCTTCATGCGCATGCGGGTTCTGCTTGAGATTTTAGCAGCAAAAGAAAAGCGGCGCACCCCAGTAGGCCCTCGATTAAATAATCGAGCCTGCGGGGCGCGCCGCCTCGTCCCTCGGAATCAGTCCAAGTAGCGCAGGTCTGAAAGCGCCTGCCGCACGTCCATGTCCGGGCACGCCTTCAGTATCGCGAGAACGCCGGGCACCTCGCGCTCCTCCATCCTCACCAATTCGAGCTGCCCGTGCGAATGCTGCTTCCACTCGTGGAACGCGATATCGACGATGGCCTGCGCGGTCATCTCGCGCGGCCTCGTCGGCTTGACGAGGATGACGGTTCTCCCCGTCCTGTCCAGCTCCTCCGCCTTGGCCTTGCGCTCCTCCTTCGACATGCCGTCGAACTGCGTTATGTCTATGAGCCTGCCCATGTCTCCATCTCCTTTCAGCTCAACGTCACATGTAGTCGTTGAGGTTTATGCCGGTGCCGTTCGAGAAGTCCCAAATCTCCTCCTCGAAGCGCGAAAGGCCGACTTCTACGGCCTCCTGCTCGTCGGAGAAGATGTTCGACACGTCGAACACGATCTGGCCCCTGTCGTTCTTCCAGAAGCCAACGACCACCTCGCCGTCGGACATCAGGCGGCGCGCCTCCTCGTCCATAAGCTCGACGACGGCGCGCAGGTCTTGCGGGTCTTCGATGTCGTCGGCGGACACGGCGAACTCCTCGGCGCGCCGGAAGCCCCCCTTCGTAGCCTCCGACGGCGTATCCGCGAGTTGCGCGCTGCCCGTCGAGGTAGTAGGAGCCTCCCGGCTCCCCGCGCTCGATGTCCTCGAATATGTTCTCCATGAGCGCGTCGGCGAACGCCGTCTTGCGCGACGACGCGCTCCTGCGCATCGCGGCGACCTCGCGCCTGCCGACCTCGCGCACGACGGACGCACCGGCCTCGACGCGGCGCTGCCTGTAGTTCGCGTACTCAATCCAACCCATCGCTTCGCTCCTTTCTACGGCTGCATGTCCTCGAACGCCCGCTGCACGACCGCGTGAGCGTCGGCGTAGCCTTCGAGGTATCCCATCATATACGCCCTGTCGTCCACGGAGAACGATTCTAAGGTGCGTTTTAGCTGTTCCTCGACATCCGCATCGACGGAACCCAGAACTAGGTCTAAGATCGTCTCCTTGTCATCTCGGCTGACGCTCACCGCTTGTTCCACCTTCTCTCCGCAACGGCCCAATGGTATCCTCCTGCCGACTGCCTGCGTCCTTTGAGGCAGTCGCCTATGTTGTGCGGTTTCTTGATTCCCTTCGCCTTCGCTGCATCCGATATGCAGGGAAAGCTCTCACCCGTTTCGACGCATACGACGGGCACGCCCTGCTTGCAATTCGCCTTGCGTGTCGATAGAACCCTTTCGCGATACTCCGGGTCTTCCCATCTTGCACGCGCCAACTTCGACGCATGTTGACGTTCCTCGTCTCTTTCAAAGCGTCGCTTCATCGCTTTCGACGCAGCCTTGCTCCTCTTCTCGTGCCATTCCGACGGCATTTGAGAAAGCATGATCTTTCGAGATTCAGACATTTTCCTTCTAGTATCGCTTGACGGGCTTCTTCCCGTATTCGCGGCAATAAGCGCAGCGCGCGTGTTCGGGTGCATCGGCATACTGTGCTTGCCACGGCTCTTCATGCCGATCTTCGCGTAGCGGTCGGGAGAACTCATGGCGTGCCCGCGCTTCGATGCGGCGCTCAACTTCGCCCTAGTCTCCTCCGACACGACGTATTCCCTCTCTTGGCTCGCCACTAGGTTGTAGCCATTCGGGGACAAGGTGCCGTACTCGATGATCTTCTCCGTTTCCAGCGCACAAAGCTCTTCGACAGGAACGCCCTCGGCAATCGTCTCGACGGCGAACGAATCTGCGCCGTACTTCGCTATGGCGCGGTCTACGGCGCTGTTGTTCGTGATTCCGCGCAGGGCATAGTAGCAATGCTCGTACCAGCGCTCCTTCACCGTCCTGATCGTCTGGCCTACGTACTGCTTGCCGTTAACGTTGTTCGTCGCCAAGTATATGCTTCCTATCTTTTCAGCCATCGTCTCTCCATGTAAGGCAGGAAAAGGATACGGCGGTTCTCCGACCCCCAAGAAGCGCTCTGGCGCGGCTGGTAGTACGTGTAGGTGTCCACGACGTAGCGCACGATCTCCTCGCCGGTCGAAGGCTCGTTGAAGTAGAGCCACAGCTTCAGCGTGAACTTCAGGCTCTGGTTGTACTGAACCTGCGTCCCACGGTATCCCGCGTCCCAGTCGGTCGCCGCCTCCTGCTTCTCGTGGTAAGCGTCCTGCCAGTACGGGTAGACCAGCGCGTTTGGGTACGTCCAGAACTCGACCGCAGCGCCCGCCTCGTCCGGCTTCGCCGGGTCGTAGTCCTTAACGTCGTTGCGCCATATCTGCGCCATGCCGAACTTGGGCGCTCCGCATCGGTCGAGGACTTCCTGCGCGTCACCGGCGACGGGGACAGGCTCGTCCCACACCAGCTTGCACATGGTCGTCTGCTCGATCTGCTGGACGGCCATGCCAGCGCTGAAGTCGCCGAGTGATCGCTTGTCGAACATCGTCACACCTGCCTTACGCATTCCATGGTCAAATCTCCGGGCCTGCTGTCGCGAAGGTACGCCGCCGCCCCGCACAGGGGATAGTCGTCGCAGGCTAGGCAGCATTGTCTCACGTCTTGCTCGCCGAAGATATTCACTTTGCCGTCGCCGCACTCGCGCATGACCGACCAGCACGATTCGCACCACGTCATGCTCCTGCGCTCGCCGAACTCCGACACGTGCCTGCGGTGTATGTCGGAGCCTTTCGGCAGGAGCCTCCCGCATCCGTCGCACGGGCGTTCCTTGCGCAGCCTCGTCAGCTTCGGGTTCCCGGTGTCGATCATCGCGCACATTCCGCCGCCCCGTTCTCCGGGCATTCCGCGCAGTCGCGCCAAGGCGACACGTGGCCGCCCTTCAGCGAGCAGGTGTAGCTGATCGTCTCGACCGCCCTGCCGGGACGATGCCCGTGCTCGGCGTAGTAGGGGCACTCGACAGGGGCCTTCTCCTCGCCGAAGCCCTCGGGCCAGATCGCGTCTACTTCTTCCACGGCGGCACCGCCTCCTCTTCCGCCTTGAAGTTGTACACCGGTCGCATGACCTGCACAACGTCCACCGTGTCGGCCACGCTCTCGATTATTTTATCGGCATCCTTGTACGCGCCGGGTGCCTCGTCGAGCGTCGAGGAGCCTATGCACGAAGACCAAACGCCGTCCATCTGCTCGCGGTAGTCCTTGACGCGGAGGCTCCGCTTCGCCTTCGCGCGGGACATCTTGCGCCCGGCCCCGTGCGGGGCAGACCAGTTGTAGTCCTCGTTGCCCTTCCCGATGCCGATGACGCAGCCCTTCGCCATGTTGAGCGGGATGATGACCTTCTGGCCCTCGTACGCCGCTATAGCGCCCTTGCGGATGATGCGGTTCGCCGTATCGACGTAGTTGTGCGTCGAGGAGACCATATCGTCCCAGCCGCCCCATCCCATGCCGGAAAATATCTCGCGCGCCATCGTCTCGCGGTTGGCCGACGCGTACATCTGGCAGAAGTCGCAGTCGTGAAGGTACTCTTCGAGCAGCCTGCCTTCGGCCCATGCCAGCTCCTTGCCGACCGAATGCTCGCGCTGTATGCCGTTCATCGTTTGCAGCACGTAGCCGATAAGCTCCTGCTTGCCGTCGGCCTTCAGGCGCTCTATGAAGCCCTCCTTCAGGTACCCGGTCGATTGGATGCCGACGCGGGAAAGCTCCTCGTGCGCCGCCTTCTGGTACACGCCGCACACCTGCGAGCCGAGGTTGCGCGAGCCGGAATGGATGACCAGCCACAGGTTGCCGTCCATGTCCTCGTCGATCTCGATGAAGTGGTTGCCGCCTCCGAGCGTCCCCACCGACCTCTTGATTCGGTCGAGGTCGTGCAGGCGGTCGATGCAGGCGAGGTCGTCCCATCCGAACCAGAAGTCCTGCTGCTCGTTTTCGCGCCAGCTCATGCCGGACGGTATGCGCTCGCGCACCACGTCGTCGAGCGTCTGGAAGTCCACGCGCCTCTTGCCCACGAGGTAGGCGTTCACGCCGCACGATATGTCAACGCCGACGACGTTGGGTATGACGGCATCGCCGAACGTTGACGTGAGGCCCACCACGCATCCGATGCCAGCGTGGGCATCGGGCATGACGCGTATGCGCTGCCCCTTGAACGGTCGGAGCGCCGCAAGCTCCTCGACCTGCCTGCGCGCCTCGTCCTCGATCTCCTCCGCGTAGATTTTAACGTCTTCCATCTTCATCCTTCCTCTTCGCAGTAATAGCGCCAGCGCTCCTCGATGCACTCGACGCTGACGACCTTCGGCGACAGGCGGTAGTCCTCCATGTCATCCATGTAGGCGACCGCGAGCGGCCTCCTTCCGAAAAGCTCCTTCGACATGACCGCCGTCAGCATGAGGCCGTACGGCACGCCGCCCTCCTTGCCGACGGCGTGCGAGCAGAACGCGTCGAGCAGCCGTTCAACGTCCCTCTTGAAGAACGTCGCCTCCTCCATGGGCAGCGACATGCCGAACATCGGGGAGTACCCGGCTCCGGGCCTCGCCTCGACGCAGTACATGAACGCGAGGTCTCCCGTCTCCGTCGCCTGAAGCTCTACGCACGCGCGCAGCCTCCGCTCCATAAAGCCTCCTTCCAGAACCTTTGACGACAGTCTACCATGTAAGAGAAGAAATTAAAAGAAGAATTAAGAATAAAACGGGAACCCCCGCCGAAGCGGGGGTTCGCAGGCCCTACGGCTCGATTATGAGAACCGCGTTCGCCGGTGCCGACGACGCGGCACCCACGTATATCTCCTTGGCCGTCGATGCCAAGGCGGTCGCCGTCACGGCGGTGACGTTGATCGAGATGTTGCCCGACAGGTCTCCGGCTCCGGAGCCTGCCGCGTTGCCGGTGAGCGAGAACGTCCGGGAATCCGACAGCTTGCCAGCGCTCGTGGCGCTCGTGGCGGTGGTCGCGTTGCCCGACAGCGCGCCGTAGAACGTCGTGGCGTACATCGCCAAGAACTTGTTCGCGCTCGTGCCGACGGTCTTGGTGTTCGTGGCGGACGACAGGATGTTCCCAACGCCCGACATGTCGCCGGAGACGGCGGCGCTGCCGTCGAAGCTCTGCCCCCATAGGCCGCACGCCGTGGCGAGCTTCGTTGCCGTCCCGGCGTTGCCGCTCACGGCGGTCTGCACGGGGTGCACGTGGTCTTCCCTCGCCCACTTCGTCGCCGTGCCGACCGCCGCCGTGGCCGCGACCTTCGGAGCTGCGGTGCCAGCGTAGGGAACGCCGACCGTCGTCCACGCCTCCGCGACCGTCGTGCCGCCGAAGCCGCCCTTCGATACCGCGACCGGGCTGATGAAGTCGGCTCCGCCGTTGGGCTGAACGTCTCCGACCACCACGAACTGCGTGCCGTCGTACATGACGAGGTACGGCACGGAGAGCCTGAAGTAGCCAGCCGTCGGGACGGCCACCGGCGTGCCGGTCTGGGTGAAGCGGCGTATGTTCTTCGCACCGAGCGAGTTGATGTTGAGCGTCACGTCAACGCTCGCCGACGTGACCGACGGGACGATCACCAGCAAGCGCCCCTTCAGGCCCGCGAGCGTCGTTGCCCACGGAGGCCCGGAGAGCGTGCCCGTGTACGCCGACGACGTTCCGGCGAGCGTGACGACGGGCGCGGACATGCGACCGTCAACCGTGTTGAGCGATATGAGGCCGTTCACGCTCGCGGACGCGACCGGTATCGCGGCAACCGTGTCCGAGACGATCTGGCGCTGGTCTGCGTCAGTCCAGTAGTCAACGCCGCGCACGGGCGTGTCGCCCTTCGGGATGCCGAACTCCAACTGCGCCGCGTTCGACGTTCCGGCGTTCACGACGGTCGCTTGGCTCCCCGGCGAGAGGGTCGTGGTTGACTTGACGACGACGGTTGCGGCAGCGCCGTCAGCGCCCTTAGCGCCGGTCGCGCCCCTGTCGCCCTGCTCGCCCTTGTCGCCCTTCGCGCCGGTCTGGCCGATGGGTATGCCGAAGTCGAAGATCGCGTTCGACGACGTTCCGGCGTTCGTGACCGTGGGCGTGCTCCCCGGCGCAAGCTGCCGCACCGTTCCGACGGCGACGGTCGCCGCCAAGCCCGTGTCGCCCTTCGCCCCGGGGTCGCCCTTCGGGCCCTTAGCGCCGGTCGCGCCCTGCGGTATGCCGAAGTTGAACTGCGCCGCCGATGCCGTTCCGACGTTCGCGACCGTGGCGCTGCTTCCCGGAGGCAGGGTCGTGACCGTGCCGACGGCGACGGTCGCGGCGGTTCCCGGTATGCCTTGGTCGCCCTTTGCTCCCGTGTCGCCCTTCGGCCCCTTCTCGCCGGTGTCGCCCTTGTCTCCCTTCGCGCCAGTGTCCCCCTTCGGGATGCCGAAGTCGAAGCGCGCTGCGGTCGCCGTGCCGACGTTGGACACCGTGGGCTGCGAGCCTGCGGGGAGGCTCGTCACGGTGCCGACCGTTATGGTCGCGGCGGTGCCGGGAACGCCCTGCGCGCCCTGCGGTATGGCGAAGTCGAGGATTGCCGCGTTCTCGGTGCCCTTGTTCACGACGGATGCGGGAGACCCGGCAGCGCCGGTGGTGACCGTGCCGACATCTATTGTCGCCGCTTGGCCCTGCGCACCCTGCGGGCCGCGCTCGCCCTGCGGGCCGGTGTCGCCCTTCTCGCCTTGGATGCCCTGCTCTCCTTGCGGGCCGCGCTCGCCCTGCTTGCCCTCGACCAAGCCGAAGTCGAGCACCGCCGCGCTCGCCGTGCCCTTGTTCTCGACAGTCGGCGAGCTTCCCGGAGGCAGCGATGTGACCTTGCCCACCGACACCGTTGCAGCGTCTCCCTTGTCGCCCTTCGCCCCCGTGTCGCCCTTGGCACCGGTGTCGCCCTTGTCGCCCTTGGGGATGGTGAAGTCGAGCACGGCGGAAGAGGACGTTCCGGAGTTGACGATCTGCGCTTCGCTTCCGGCAGCGCCGGTCGTGACCTTGCCCACCGACACCGTTGCGGCCTGTCCCGGTATGCCTTGGTCGCCCTGCGGGCCTTGGTCGCCCTGCGGGCCTTGGATTGGGCCGACGTTCTGCCAGTCGTTCACGTCCTCGGCCACCCACGCCCACAAGTCGCCCTTGATCGTGTAAGCGTCGCCGACCTCGCCCGTGGGATGGGCCGCCTTCAGCTCCTCATAGGAGTTGTACGTTCCCTTGATGACGACGCTCGTGCCGTCGGCACCCTTGTCGCCGGGGTCTCCCTTGTCCCCCTTGGGGCCTTGGGGTATGCCGAAGTTGAACAGCGCCGCGTTCGGCGTGCCCGCGTTGTCAACGGTCGCTTTGCTTCCGGCAGGGAGCGTCGTCGTGGTTCCAACGGTGATCGTGGCCGCTTGACCCTGCTGCCCTTGCGGCCCCGTGTCGCCCTTCGCGCCCGTGTCGCCCTTCTCGCCCTGAACCAAGCCGAAGTCGAGCACGGCGGAAAGCGACGAGCCGGAGTTCACGACAGTCGGCGAGCTTCCCGGAGGCAGCGACGTGACCGTGCCGACCGTTACGGTCGCGGCCTGTCCGGGCGCGCCGGTGTCGCCCTTGTCGCCCTTCGCGCCGTCTTGGCCCGCAAGACCCTGCGGCCCTCTCTCGCCCTGCATGCCCTGTATGCCCTGCTGGCCTTGGGGTATCGTGAAGTTGAACACCGCGTTCGTGGTGTCGCCGGAGTTCGTGACCTGCGCTGCCGTGCCGGGGTCTCCGGTCGTGACCGTGCCCACCGCGATGGTGGCGGCTATGCCGGGGTCTCCCTTGTCGCCCTGCTCGCCCTGCAAGCCGCGCGGCCCAGTCGCTCCCGTGTCGCCCTTCGGGCCTTGCTCGCCCCTCTCCCCTTGCTCGCCCTTCGGGCCTTGCTCTCCCTGCGGCCCCCTCTCGCCCTGTATGCCCTGCGGCCCCTGCTCGCCCTGCTCGCCCTTGTCGCCCTTCGCGCCCTTGGGCAGGAAGAAGTTCAGAACGGGGTTCTGCACCGTGCCGGTGATCGTCACCTGCGGGGTGTCCGACGTTGCGACGGTTCCGATGGTGAAGTGCGGTATCAGCTCGCCGCTGTCGAGGCGGTCGTTTATCTCCTTGATCTGCGCGTATATCTGGGCGAGAATCTTGTTGAACTCGTCCTGCGTCTGGTTCACCTCGTAAAGGTGGGCGCGCATGATGCGGCGGGCGAACGCGATGTAGGCCACGCGGTAGAACTTCGTGTTGTAGTCGTAGGCGAGGAAGTCGCCCATGATGTCGGTTATGGTCTCGTCGGCTGGGTTGACCACGTAGTGGTCGCTGATCTCGTTCGCCTTGATGTCAACCTGCTGCTTCTGGTCTGGGTCGAAAATCTCGTCGATCTTCGCGCACAGCGCCGCGAGGTCGGTCACTTCCAAGACCTCGTACAAAGCGCCCGTGAGGGTGTTCGTAATCCAGTCGCCGAGATTGACGGCTGTTCCGTTCTTGTCTACCAGCATCTCGCGCTCCTTCAATCCGATGTTGCCTCCATTGTATGAAAAAGGCGGGGTTCGCGCTATGGAGCTGGCGCGCCCTTGACATACGTTGCCCCCCCCCAGTTACGATAGTCCCGAAACGGAGGCTGATGCGGAGGAGCGGCAATGGCGGTGTTGAAGTATCGAGGTTCGGGCGGAACTATCCAGACCCTCTTGGACGTGACCGGCACGCTGGCGCGCATCGGCGCGTTGGAGACGAAGACGAACAACCTCCAAACGACCGTCAACACCCTCAACGCCTCCTCCGGCTGGAAAAGGCTGTCGAATAACTGCTGGTACAAGAAGGTCGGCCTGTGGTGCACAGTCCAATGCGACTACATAAGCCTGTCGGCGAGCACGTGGAAGACCCTCGGAACCCTCCCTGCCGGTTACAGGCCGGTGATCACGGGGCTGACCGACAAGTTCAAAGTCGTGTCGGGCGCGGCGTTCCATCGCGGCGAGAACAACATAGGCCTAATCGAGATTGACGGCTCCGGCGTGGTGAGCATGTACGCGACCGTCGCGAGCGATTATTGGTCTGCGAACATCGTGTTCCCCTGCGCTTGACATTCTTTGCCCCCCCCCAGTTACCATTGTCTGGTAAACGGACGGAGGGCTGCAATGGCGAAGTTGAAGTACCGCAAAGGCTCTGAAATATTCGAGATTTTCGACACGGACGACATCAAGGCGCTCCAAACGAAGGTGGACGAGGTGCCAAGGCTCCCGACGTTCGGCTCGACCTCCGGCAACTGGCCCTTCGGAGTGGTCTACTGGAACGTCAGCGCCGACAAGAAGCGCCTGTCGCTCCATGGGAACATCTACTTCGACAGCTGCGGCGACGCGTGGAGCGCCATGAAGGCGATACCGGGCGGAGCGTCGAACGAGTGGGGCTTGCAGGTCGCAACTCCGCTCGGAGCGCAATCCAAAGCCCTCTGGATACCTGCCGTCGGCTTCTCCACCACGAACTCCACCATATCGGCCCAGAACTTCGGTCGCCTTACCATGAAGATAGGCACCGACGGCTACTGCTACGTATTCCCGACGACGACAAAGCCGGAGGGCGACGGCCCGTTCTCGTGCTTCATAGATTGCTGGTACATGAGCATAGCGGACTACGCTTGACATTTTCTGCCCCCCCCCTGTTACGATCTTCGCCGATGAAAGGAAGTGTCGAATGGCAATCATCAAGTACAGGGGCAGCGGCGGCGTTGTCGAACTGCTCGACGTGGGTGCGCTGCTGGGGCGGGTGAGCGGCTTGGAGGCCAAGACGGCATCGTTCGAGCGGGCGACATCGGGGATATGGAAATACGAGAAGCGCTCCGACGGCACCTGCGTCTGCGAGGGCCAGCAGACGCGCACGGTCAACATAGAGAACATATATTCGGGGAACATCTACTACGGCGACTTCGCCGCCGTCTCGTTCCCCAGCGGGCTGTTCACCGCAGTGCCGGACGTTCGCGCGACGATTCAATCGGCACCAGTGACCGTGTGGGTCGCGACGGCCTCGAACTCGAAGCCGTCAACGTCGTCAACGCAGACGGTGCGCCTGCTGTCGGGCGGCCCGGAGACGAGCATATCCGTCACGGTCTCCTACCGCGCGGTCGGTCGCTGGAAGTAGCCTTGACTTTCCGTGCCCCCCCCCTGTTACGCTTTCCCGAAACACTCGGAAGGGAGAGGGAATGGCGAAGCTGAAGTACAGGGGCACGGGCGGCGTGGTCGAGCTTCTTGACATCTCGAACGTTCTCAACCGCCTGTCGTCGCTCGAAGCCAAGATGACGGCGGTCGAGACAAAGCTGACGGTCAAGTCCGACGGTTTATGGCGTTATCTCGTCCTCGGCTCCTTCGTCATCGGATGGCGCACCGACCGTTTCGTCGTGCCGCAATGGAACTCGTGGGGCAATCTCTGGGAAAGCTCCGCAAAGCTCTCTTCGGTCATCTATCCGGGCGGCTATCAGGGGAAGTTCTCGCAAGTCGCCCTGTTCTGCAACGCCAAGAACGTCGGAGAGGTCACATCGTGCGGCGTGGAGTTCGAGGACAGCTCGACCCCGGACGTTCTCAACAAGTTTCCCAACGTGTACCTGCTGCGCCCGAACAACGCGGGCACGAACGTGACGTACGACGTGTACCGCATGTTCATAGGTCAGCTCAAATGACGGCTTGACAACCTCCGCCCCAGCTGAACAGAACGTCGTACGCGACCGAAGTGCCCGTCAACTTGATTGGCGGCGTAAAAAAAGAACCCCTCTCGCGAGGGGTTCTTCATTCGCTGCGGCTTTACAGGTAGATGACCTGACCGGGGTAGATCACGTTCGGGTCGGAGATGCCGTTCTTCGCGGCGAGGCCCATGTAGTTGGAACCCCAGCCGTTGCTCGCGGCGATTGCGGAAAGGTTGTCGCCCTCCCGAACCGTGTAGGTTCCGCCTCCGCCGACCTCCGCCGCCGCGCCGCCGTTGGTCAGGGCGATGTTGCCGATGTCGATTGCTGCGGTCACCTGACCGTCTCGACCGATCACCGCGCGGCGACCGTCAAGCTCCATCACGACGTAGGTGCCGTGGACGGCGAGCGGGGTGCCGTTCTCGTCAACGGGCGTGACGACCTTGACAAGCGAGCCGACCGAGATTGTCGGGGAGCCGCCGGAGCCGCCGCCGACCTTCGAGAGGTTGGAAGCGTCGATGGCCGCAGTGACCTGACCGCCGCGACCGATCACTATGCGGTTGCCGGACACCTCCATCACCTCGTATGTGCCGGAGGTCGCGAGCGACGTGCCGTTCACATCGACGGGGTTGGTCACGGTCACGATGTCGCCGACGCTGAAGGAGGCCGACGGAGCAGGCTCCGGAGAAGGCTCCGGCGGCACGTAGCTGCCGCCGTGAATCTCCTGCGGGAAGTCCCTGTAGCACTCGTTCGCGTCCAGAGGGCCGATGCCGCCGATGTAAGCGGCCGAGGTGTACTGCCAGATGTCCGCCGTGCCGTTGTAGGACAGGTCGGCACCGTACTCGGCGACCCAAGCGGTGTAGGGCAGGATGCGCATGTCCTGCGCGTTCGCGTTGTAGCGCCCGGTGTACCAGCCGAACCAGTACCCGGCTGCCTCGATCTGCGGGCCGACGACCTCGCACGCGCGACGGTAGAACCATTCCAGACCCGCCTCCTCAACGTCGAGGTAGGCGGGGAAGCCCATCTCGGACGGGTCGGGGAGCAGGCGCAGCATGTGGGCCGCCTCGCTGTTCGCCATGGAATCGTTCGACGCGTAAGAGTACAGGTACACGCCGAAGGGGATGCCGAGGCGCTTGCACTCGGACATGTTGCGATGGTACTGCCGGTCGTCTTGGTTCGCGTAGTCGCTGCCGTAGCCGCAGGACAGGATTGCCCCGTCGATTCGGCCCACGAGGGCATCCCAGTTGATGGTGCCCTGATGGTGCGATACGTCGATGAGCGTCATTGTCATGGTGTTTCTCTCCTTTCGCTCGATGGGGACATTCTACCACCGAGGAGGGAGGAGGGACACGCGGTCACGAAACGGGCAGGTAGTCCTTCAGGACTTCCTTCGTGTTCGCGTCGCGCCTGACGATGACGGGCTGCGGGATGCCGTTGACGATCTTCACGCCGAAGACGACCTCCTGCACGGGGTGCGCGATGTCGGCGGTCTTGTATCCGCTCGAAGCAACAACGTCGATGGGGTCTGCGGTCGCCATCGCCCTACCAAACGTCGGCGTGGACTTCGACGGCCATGCCGTCAACCGTCTTGATTCTAAGGCCGTCCACGGCCTCCCAGCCGCCCGAAGGAACCGTTATGGGGGCGCAGGCCGCCTTGCGGTAAACCATGGCCTTGGAGACGTTCAGGGAGGCTCTGGCGTATATGCGCGTGCCCGCGTACTCGCCAAGGTATCTCTCCTCGTCGTCGAGAGCGTCAACCGCCTCGGACATCGCCCTCTCGACATCGGTCTCCCCGAGCGGGTTGTCGCCAACCCCCTCCAAGCCGAGCATCTGGTACATCTGCTCGCGCTCGATCACTTGGATGCGGTCGTCGTACTCGTCGCGACCGTGGTAGAGGACGCGGAAGTCGTCGTCTCCCTCTTCGAGGACTTCGAGCGACCGGTACTTGCCTCCGGGAAGGTAGTAGGGGTTTGCGAAGTCGGAAGGCTCGAACACGGCCCCCGGCTTGATCTCGTCGTACGAAACGGGCGTAGCCATCAGCGCTTCTCCCCTATCAGGAACACGATCACGACGAGGCAGGTGAGCAGGAGCGTAAGGTAGGCCTCCATGATTCCCTGCGAGGCCACGGCCACCGCGATCACGGCGAGCGCTATGTAGGACGGCAACCGCAGGTCTTTCGTCCGCTTGCCCCCGTTCCCGCGCATAAGCTCGTAACGCTCCTTGGTGGTCATCTCAAACACCCGCCTTTCTTGTCCCTTTCGCTAAGGATAGCAGGAAGTCGGCTCGCCGCGCAACGGGTTAGCCGCACAGGCGGTCGATGACGAGGGCCTTGTCAATCGCCACCATCTCCGAATCGACGACGTACGCCTTGAACTTGTCGAGCATCACGCGGGTGTTGCGGAAGTACAGGCTGAACGGCATGTCCTCCAAGCGCAGCGTGGCGCGCACGAAGCCGTTCTTCATGAACTCGACCGTCGCCGGGAACTCCATCCCGCTCTCGATCAGGGCCGCCTCGCCCTGCCCGATGGAGAAGAACGTGTCAACGCCCCGCCACATCAGCGTAAGCCCGTACTCGCCGTCGCCCACCGCGTACCTGCCGTTCGCCCCGGTGACATGCACCATTGTCGGCCTCCTTTAGTCTCGAATCTCCAAGTTGGAGCTGATGCGCGCCGTCAGGTTGCGCTCGCTGAAGCAATGCTCCTGAACGGTGACGACGTGGCGCTTGCCGAACTTGTCCCTGTAGCGGACGCGCCTGCCCTTCCGCGACACGACCGTTATCAGGTCGCCGTCGAGCGTCTTGTAGCTCTGCCCGCCTCGAACTTGGTGCACATTCCGCCGCCCTTCCTCTCTGGCTCCTACTTCCTGCCATTCTCCTTGTCGGCGGCCTTCTCCGCAAGCCGCTTCTCCGCCTCGGCGCGGCGCGCTTCGTATGCCGCAGCCATCTCGTCGCGGAAGAGGGACAGCACATCCACGACGCTCAAATTCTCGGGCAGCATGCAGCCGTCAATCGCATCGCGGCACCACCTGTCGAACGGCTCGACCGCATCGACGCGCCCGCCGTGATCGAACTCCGTCATGGTCGCCGGTCTGCCGAAGTTCACGGCCCGGCGCGCCGTCTCGATGCCCAAGGCGCGCAGCTTGTCGGACAGGATGTCGGGCCGCTCCGCGCGGCCTCCCTCCATGGCCGCCGTCAAGCGGTCGGACAGACGGGCGTTCTCCGCCGTCAGCGCGTCGATGGTGCGGTACGCCCGCATGATCTCCGACACCACCGCCTCCCCGCTCATCGGCGCTGCCGCCTCGTGCGCCCGCGTCTTCTTGATGCTGCCGCCCAGCGTCGGCACGCTCTTGTGCTCCACAGCCATGTCTTTGCTCCTTCTCGATTATTTTATCGAGCGCGCCAAAGGCGCTCGCTCCTTACTGGTATCCGTCGTACGTCTTGCCCTTCGGCTCGTTGAGCGAAAGGCGGAGCGCGAGGCCGCTGCCGACGCATCCGTCGCGGTCGAACTCCGTTTCCGGCGAGTTGAAGAAGCCGTCCGCGTCGAAGCCGAAGCGGTAGTCGGTGCCGGTCACCTTGAACCCTCTCGACATCAGGTCGGCGGCGCGCTCGTTGAACCTTTGCAGCGCCTCCCCGAACTGGTGAAGCTCCTCCATCGTCTCCTCCTCGATGAACGAAGTCTCGACGAAGCAGCCGCCCTCGGCAGGCTCCCACGCGCTGCCGTAGTGCTCGACGTACAGATAGATCGTGTTCAGCATGGCCCTCTCCTCCCTACAGCTCCGGTGCCAGATAGCACTTGCCGCCCAGCGCCTTGTACGCGCCGTATCGCTCGTCGGACATGCCGACGTAGGAGAAGCTGCAACCTTCCAGCTCCGAACGGAGGTACTGGCGCATCTCCTCCTCGGTGCCGTACACGGCCATGACGCTCTCGAAGCCGTTGGCCATGAGCCTCACGAGCCAGTTCCCACGATAGCCGTCCAGCATGGTGCTCCTCCTAAAACGAAACGGGCGGTGCCTTTTGACATCGCCCATTCTACAGGATGTAAAACAAGAAGTAAAGAGAAAAGTTAAGAAAAGAAATTAAGGCTTAACTTGCCAGATTGACGGTTGCATAGAAATGCTCGCCATAATATTCGAGGGCAAAATGAAACCCATTCGGCTTGTCGTCGAAAATGAACTCGCAGGTGCCGACGATGTTCGGCTTTGGCTCTGCGAACGCACTAAGAAGCGCCTCGTCCGGGGTCTCCCCGGTCACGCTGAAGCGATCTAGCGTTTCTCTATTCTCCGTCTTGGTCTTTACTTCGACATTGTAAACGTTCATCGTTCCATCTCCCTTTGTCGTTGCTTGCCTAAAATCGGCCTTTCAAAAGGTCAATAGAAATTTACGAATAGTCCTCGATAACGTCCTGTCCGAGCGCGTCGAACAGAGCGTCCCAAGCGTCGGCCCATTCGCCGACCCACGCCGAAGGCTCGCCGCCGATCTTGGCGCAGCGCTCGCACGTCTGGCGCTCGCACTTGATGTCGCGGGCGATGACGTACCTCGCCCGGTCGTCGAGCGATTCCACGTGCCTCTCGATGAGGCGCGCGCAATCGACCGACACGTGGTTGCCGCGCCCGATGGCGTAGCGCTCGGCGTTGATGCACATGTCGGAGAACTCGTTCGCTTTCAGCTCGACGGTCTTTGGTCGTCCGCGCGCGGCCTGCGCCTCCTTCGTGTCAATCCAGACCAAGCACGGCTCGCCGCCGTCGTCGCTCTTCGGAGGATGGAACGTGCCCGTCATGTCGCAGTGCCCGAAGAAGCCCCAATCGGACACTACGTGCTCCGCATGGGAGCGGTACGCGTCCTTGACGCGCATGGGCTTCCCGTCGATCTTCACCCTGCGCTTGTCGTCGTCCGTGAGCGCCAGCAGCGCGCCCACCGTGATCTCGCACTCTCCGTCCCATAGGTGCTGGTCTTTGATCTTCATGCCCATGCCCTGAACGTCGCCCTTTCCTCGCGCCGATACGCCAGCAGCTCCCTGTGCTGCCAGCATTCCTGATACTCGACCCGCCTCCCGTAGGAGCGCAGAAGCCGCTCGTGCTCCTTCAGGTCGTCCGGGCAGATGTGTCGCCGCTGCGGCCCTCCGGAATCATGACCTTGCAATGGCCCTCGTACGCCATTTCCCCCTCCTTACGCCGACAGCAGCACGGCCATGACGAACCCGCCGAGCAGGAACGCGACGGCGCACGGAACGACGAACGGCTCGACCTCCCGCTGCCACGCCTCGCGCCACTCCTGCTCGGTCATGCGCCCCCTGCCGTCCCCGAACTTCCTTGGAACGCGCCTCTGGCGGCTTCTGACGGCCCTGTGGGCCGAGTTGTCGGTATACATGGTGTCTTCCTTCCTACGCCCGTCTATAGGGCGTTACGCGAAGCCCTGCGGCTTCATTCTACACGATGTAAGATAAGAAGTAAAGAGAATAAATTAAGAAAAGAAATTAAGATGGGCGCGGGCATGCTGCGTGTCCGAGGAGGGAAAGGCCAATGGATGCCCGTAGGCTGGGTTCGCCCGCGCCCGCACCGATTGTCTCACGTCCGGGCTGCGGGCGAAAGCCCCGTTTCACCGCTCGGACAAATCGAGGCGGGGAAGAATGTCGGCTGTCAGCTGGAACCCCTTCATGCATCCGAACCTGTCGGCTCCGAGCCGGTACGAGCCGAACGCGCACCCGGCGCACCCCTCGTCGCCCATGCCCCATTTGCGGACGCATTCGCCGACGCTCGCGCATCCGCGCGCCATCCTGCACGCCGACACCACCTGCTCCGGGCTTATCGGCCTGTAGTCCCAGAGCATGCACCCGACGTTGACGATCTGCATGGCCGGTTTCTGGAAGATAGCCAAGTTGCGTATCATGTCGTGCTCCGGTGTCGCATGGACGTGGCCGTGCAGCATGAAGATCGTCTCGTTCTCGCGGTTCTTCGTGTGATGCCTGCCGTTGTAGTAGGGCATGGGGTAGTGGCTCATGAGGAACTTCATATGGTCGTGCCGCACCTCGCGGTAGTCCCGCGCGTCCTCGAACTTCACAGCGGCCTTGGCCGTGAGCCTTCCGTTGCGCATGGCGCGCCGAAGCCCGGAATCGTGGTTGCCGAACACGAGCCTGATCTTCCCGTTCAGGCGCTCGGCGATGGACGAAAGGTACTCCGGCTTGCCGCTCATGGCGAAGTCGCCGAGATGGTACACGATGTCGCCCTTGCGCACGGTTTCGTTCCACCGCCGCACAAGCTCCTCGTCCATCTCCTCGGCGGAGCCGAACGGCCTGCCGTCCATGGCGATCACGTTCTCGTGGCCGAAATGTGTGTCCGCTGTGAAGTGTATCGCCATTGCCGCGTCCTCCGTCCGTCGTTCAAAAAAAACGGGCGGCGGCAACCATCCATCAATCCGCCGCCCTTGGGAGCCGCATTGAGCGCGCGCTGGCTCCCTTCCACTTCCGGCAAAGGCTTCTAAGGTCAAGCAGCCCTACTCCCGTTCGGGAACCCAGCCGGTCGCGGCATCCGCGCTCATGATCGCCTCCGCCGCGTGCTTTGCGCCCAGCCGCACCTCGATTCAGTGGCGTAGGACTGTGCCTGTCCACCATGCACGAATAGTGCCGCCCGCCCCTATGCCGGGTCTTTCGCATAGGGTTCGATGGGCGCTCCGCCCCTCCGAACAGAGCGCGCATCGAACCTCATGCCGAAGGGAAGAGCGCGGGACGGCGGAGGAATCGAACCGCCTGATCGCCGACCACCTCAATCGGCGAACCCGCCCCGACGGCGCTTTCCACCCTCAACGTATCGCCCTGCCGTCGCAGGGGGTATCCAGTGGGCATCCAACGCCGCATGCGAGCCGTCCCGCTCCCCGCAGGACGCGTTTTCGGGCTTAGGTGACTCACCCTACTTGCATCCCGCTGACAGTGCCGTTCCGGCTATTCACAGCCTTGCAGTGAGGGGTCGGCCTGTATGCCGCATCTCAACCGACTTGACCGCAAGGCGACTGCTCGTCTGGTGCCCCCGGCTGGAATCGAACCAGCGCGTGCGACTTAGGAGGTCGCCGCCCTATCCACTGGGCCACGGGGGCATCCGCTTCGTTTCGTCCGGGAGGGTGTACGGCCCTCCCGGCTCCGGGCATCCCCGTCGCGCTTGCCCGCTCTCCTCCCTCCACGGGAGGCGCGTACATGGGCGCTCCGAACGCCGTTGGGCGGGCATTGCCCCGCCGCCGCAACGGTACGCGTACCTCGCTCCGGCGCGTTCGTCCTTCGTGCGCGCCGCCGAGCGTCTTATCTCGCCGGTGCGTCGCCCATGTTACCACACTTCTTAACTCTTGTCTTAACTTTTTCTTTCTTTTTTTTATCTTACAAAAGAAAGGCCCGCGATTGCGGGCCGTGGCTTCAGTCCGGGAGGGCGGGAATCGAACCCGCACATGCTGTACCTGTTATGGCGCGCCCAGTGCTCTGCCGTTGAGCTACCTCCCGATGCATGGGAAGCGCCGGAGGAAGGTGCAATGCGCACCGTTCGGGCGCTTCCCAAGTTCGCTGCGGGTGCCCTCGCCGTCCGCAGTCAGGATGCCCACCGATGATGACTTTCGGCATCCTCCCTCGCCCCTCTGCGCGGCCCGTTCGCAGCGGCCCGTGCTCGGAACCCGCGTTCGGGAAACTACCGGATAACGGCGTTCTCCCACCGCGTACCCCGCTCGCCTCCTCTGCGAAAGTCGGCCACGGGGGTGCCTTCGTGGATGCGCGCGAGCGTCACGTCCGATTCGTCCATAGCCCTAGCCATCGAAGGCCTAGCGCCACATCCCAAGGCATCAGCTTCGTCGCTGACGGAAAGTCGAGGGCGGGGAGCTGCGGGCCGACGATGCGACGGCGCGCCCCTCATCCTTTCGGGCAGAACGGCGCAACCTCGATTAAATAATCGACATGTCGCATCAACCGCCCTCGGCCTTCCGTCAGCGGGCACCTTTCGATGCCGCGCTGTTTGTCCGTATGGTACGGGGTGCAGGTGTCGAACCTGCGGCCAAGGAATTATGAGTTCCCTGCTCTACCGTTGAGCTAACCCCGCATGGATGTCAAAGAGCGTTCAAACGACGCTTCGATGCGTTCTTCGTTGCCTTACCGCACCTATTGTGTCCAAGCATACGCCATACCGTTTGGAAAGCGCCGTATACGGTTCGGCGCTTTCCCTTATATGCCGCACATCGTCGTTCGTCAGCTTGCGTCTTCCGCTCAACTTCCTGCCAAGCACATCGCGAGCGTGCAAGATGTTCTCTCGACCGGTGCACCATTCAAGGTTCTCGACAGCGTTGTTGGCCTTGTCGCCGTCGATGTGGTTCACTTGCGGCTTGCCATCGTCGTTCGGTATGAACGCCTCTGCGACAAGCCTGTGGATGCACTTTGTTTCCGTTGCGCCCATGTTGCTCAACAGAACAAGATGGTATCCGTATGTGTTCACCCGGTCGGCAAGAATCTTTTCCGATTGCATGCGATGGAGGCTTCCATCCGCCCTGTAAATAGGGCGTTCGAGGCTTTTGACGCGACCGCAACTGGATATTTGATAGCACCCTTCGCAGCCTGCTATGCCGCGCCATTCCTCCATCGCATGCACCTTCTCCACCTTGCGCTGCCTCGCAACGGGCATCCTATCACGTGTTAAGAAAAGAAGTCAAGTGAAAAGTGGGAAATATGAAGGGTATATGTAAAACAAGAATGTAAGAGAATAATTTAAGAAAAGAAGTTGAGATTAAAACCGATAGCGTGTAACATGGACGGCATCGGAGCGAACGAAGCGAAGGAGCGACCATGAAGACGAACGAGACCGAGGCGCGCGAGATGGCCGACGAGGGGATGCCGGTCGAGACGCGAAGATCGTGTCGAGCGACCTGCTGCCCGGCTGCTGGGACGTGGTGCTGAACGGCGAGAGGAAGGGCACCATCGGCATCGACCGCCAAGGCGAGTTCAACGTGTCCATGAAGGACGGCATCGAAACCTACGGCGAGGGATACCGCCTCGATTCTCTGCGCAAGGCGAGCGAATGGGCGATAACCCATCTCGCGCACGAGGAGATAGGGAAGGGGTGGTAGCCATGGAGTGGTACGGAAGCGTCGAGAACCGCATGGACGAGGGCAAGCAGGTCGGCGCGCTGCGCGTGGGCATGGGCGCGACGGAGATGATGTACTCCGACCGCGAGCCGTACACGGTGCAGAAGGTCGTCAGCCCCTCCCGCGTGATCGTGACCAAGGACAAGTGGACGCGCGTCGATTCCAACGGGCGAAGCGAGTGCCAAGAGTACGCTTGCGAGAGCGTTCCGCTGACCGTCGGCGAGAAGAAGCGGCGCTGCACGCACATGCTCTTCATGCAGATCGGAACCGACAGATGCGACGACAGGGGCGAGACGGACGGCTGCGGCGGCTGCAAGTGGCTCAGGGAGACCGCGCCAACCAACGGCGTGACGCTCGTCAAGACCAAGCGGGGGTGGAAGGCGCTCGGGCAAGACCGACGGTTCGCGCTGGGCATCCGCGAGAAGTGCGAAGACCCGACGTTCTAGGAAGGAGCAGGGAGATGATCTACCAGTTGGAGGCCATGCACGACGCGAGGAAGTCGTTCTACGGGAAGGCGCTCGTGGAATCGGGGGGGGGCACCCTGACGCTGTACAGCTACGGCGCTAAGGTGGCCGAGACGCAGGGGCAGGGCCGCATCGCGCTCTACCCGGACGCGGACTACAGCCCGACCACGCGCAGGCACGTGAAGGAGTTCGCCAAGCAGCAGGCCGGGAAGTCCATATCGACCGAGGAGCTGCGCGCCGTCGTCGATGGGCGCATGCGCTTCGAGGACGCGGGCCAGCCGCTCGCGTAGCGGGGGGGGGCTTCGGCCCTCCCCTTACGCGTCGAGGATGCCGTTCAGCTCCTCCTCGTCCGTCATAACGCCAGCCGCCACAAGCTCCTCGCGCGTCCGGGCGCGACCGAGCCTGTCGTAGTCGTCGGCGATAACGTCGTAGTCTATCTCCGTCACGGACTGCGCGGCCTGAACGGGGATGGCCGTGAAGTCCATCTTCATGCCGATGGCCTGCGAGCGGGCGATGATCGAGGCGAGCTGTTCGGGCGTTACCACGCTCTTGACCGCCTCGCCGATTGCCGCCAAGGCCATGTAGAAGCCCTGACGGTCGCCGTCGGCCATGAAGTCCCTCTCCTCCTGCGCCTTCTGCAAGCGTTCCATCGCCTCCATGATCTGCAACATCTCGCCGACGTTGCGCGGCCTTATCTTGCCCTCCGCAACGTCGCGCGCTCCCTGTATGAACATCGTCTGAAGCATGGACTGCGCCGTGATTCGCGGGGTCTCGCCGTCCTCGTTCACGATGCCCTTCATGATGATGCCCGCCTCCAAGGCGGTCTCTTCGAGATGGTGGTTCGCCATGTGGTTCTGAAGCGTGCGCGCTCGGAAGTCGGTGCCGTACGCCTTGTTGACGACGGACGCAAGCTCCGTCCACGACAGCGCCGCGCCGGTGACGCACGTCATCTCGATTGCCGCGCGGTCTGGGTGCGAGCACACCTTGCACTTCGCGGGCCTTCCCTTGCGTATGTTCTTCTGTGCGGTCATGTCGGCAATTCTACGACAAACCACCCATGAAAGCAAAAGACCCCGCCTTACGCGGGGTCTCCGTGGCTCCTATGGGCGTTCGCTAGGGTTGCAGCCTGCTCGCCATGACCGTCTCCACGAGGGAGCGCGCCGCGATCTCGCAGTTGCCCTTGACGACCGACAGCGGGTCTTCCCCGTCGAGCGCGCCAGCGTCGAACGTGACGGAGGTCGTCAGCTCGAAGAGCTGGCCCCCGAACGAGAGGCCGACGAGGATGCCCGACGCGAGGCGGTCGCCGTCGATTCCCTCGTTGGCCGGTACGGTGTACACGAGGTTTCCGTGCAGGTTGCGCGCGACCAGAGCGCCGCTGACGGCCAGCGCCAGCTCGCGGCGCACTGCGCCCGTCCAGCGCTTGCAGCCGCTTCCAACGCCCTCGCCCGACGCGGCGGGCAGCTTGGCGACGGCGTTGCCGTTGTAGGCGCACACGATCTCGCGCCCGTCCACGCGCGCGGCGTACGGGCTTCCATCGCCGCCAAGAACGGCCTCCGTGACCTTCTCGGCCTTACCCTTGCTCGCCATCTCGCACCGCCCTCTCGCATACCTTGCGGTAGCCTTCCAGCTTACACAGCTCGTCCTCTATGCGCTTCTTGCAAATCTCAACGCCAAGATCGTGGTCGTAGTTGTCCGGGTCGATGCACGCGCTCTGCTCGGTGATCGTCCAGCCGTTGGGCAGCTTGGCCGTGACCACCGTGGTGTTGCCGTACCTCTTCTCGTCGAAGAACTCGGCGGATGCCATGAGCGCGGCGATCTCCTCCGGCAGCACGCGGTTGGCAGGATGCTCGTCGGGCGCGGGCGCTCTGTCGCTTCCGACATAGCCCTTGTCGCCCTTCGGGCCGCACGGCACGCGCATCTCCTCGATGATGTCGCGGTTCTCCTCGTTCTCGCGCATCGCGTCGAGGAGGATGTTCGCGTCGCCCTCGAACCCGTAGTAGACCTTCGACAGGTAGAACTCGGCGCAGTCCTTGGCGATGCGGCGCGCCATCCACCGCACCTGCTTCCTTCCGGGCCAGCCTTCGAGCTGCATGCCCGTTTCCAGCTCGAACGTGCGGGAGTTCTGATGCGGCTCCCCGTCGGCCTCCTCCAAACGGCGCGCCAGCTCGACCGTCTTGGGGCCGAACACGTCGATGACGAACGAGTACACGACCTCGCCGCCGTCGAGGCCCTTGATGCGGAGGTCGCAGTCGGTGACCATCGCGCCGTCGCGCTCGATGTCGAGCTGCGGCATCTTCAGAATCTTCCGTCGGATGCGCTCCGAAAGCTCTCTCGGCAGCAGCTCGAACGGCAGCTTCGCTTTCTCCATGGCTCTTCCTTTCTCCTTTTATCGGCAACGGCTATTCTACCGTATGCTCCTTCAACATGCGCACGATTCTCGCCAACGACGGCACCGCGACGGCGCGCGCGTTCCATTTCGCAAGGGCGCGGTCGAGCATGTGCGCTCGCGCAACGCCCTCGCCTGCCTCGAACAGCTCGAACGGCATCCGCTCGCACACCTCGAAGCCGCATCCGCACCGCACCGACAAGAGCGCGAGCCTTCCTCCGACGGCAAGACCGGTCGTGCTCCGTTCGACGGTCGGCACCGAACCGCACAGCGGGCACCTCGCCGGAAGCCCGCGCAGCCTCAACTCGTCGGCGGCTGCGGAGTTGCCCATCATGGCGAGTTCAGACAGCTCGGCATCTCCGACGCACGATGCAGGACGGCGGAACGGGCACTCCTCGTCGGCCATCGCGCCCGCTACGACAAGCGGAGCGAGCCTTATGCCAGCGCGACCGCGCAGGAACGGGCAGAGCACGAGCGCCGACGGCGCACGTCCATACTGGCGCACGGCGCTCCACATGTTGACGCACTCGGCGCACCGTGCGAGCTGATAGCAGTCGCGCTCGAACAATGGCGCATCGACATCGACCGTCGATGCGAAGAAGTCGGAGCCTCCGCATCTGGCGCACCTGCGCTCCCCATCAGCCGTCGGCACCGCCACGATGACCGCGCCGCATCGTGCGCATACATCGCATCCGACCGTCTCGCTCCTATTCCCGCCCATGCCCGTCTCCTCTCACAGAAGCGGCGGCTGTTCCCAAGAGAACGTCTCGCCGTTTCTAAGCCTCACAGATTCAATCCTAGTTGCAGGGGGGGGGTCGTCCGCCTTCCCCGCCTCCTGCGGCATCTGGGGCACCTTTGCGGGCGCTTTCCAGTCGTCTTTGGTGTGGTACTCCGACGGGTGCCGCTCGAACTTCTGCAAGTAGTCGAGAATCTTCCCGCACGAATCGTGCCCGTAGCGGTAGAGCTTGCGCACCACCACGCACGTCAGAACCGGGTCTACCTCGTTCTCCAAGAAGCAGTCGAGGAGCGGCTTCGGGTCGTCCGGGCCGCACCTCTCCAACGCTTCGAGGAGTTCGCGGTAGCCCTTCCTCTCACCGGGCACCTTCGGCCTCCCGTTCGAGCGCGCGGGCCAGCGCCTCCTCCGCGCGCCTCCCTATGTCCTCGCGCCTGCCCTTCGGCACGTTGCCCGCGCGCTCCTCGCACGCGTCGGGGCGGCGATCAGACATCCTCTACCTCCTCGAAGCCGTGGTCGGAAAGCCCGCGAAGCCACACGTCGCGCCGTTCGCCGTTCTCGTCCGACAGAACCGCGCACGGGCCTCCCTCCGGGTTCACGACGGCCTCGACCCGGTACCGCTTCCCATCCTTCGCCAGCACTGCTCCGGGCACGAAGCCTAGGTGCCCGGCCATGTCCTGCGCCGCAGCCGCCTCCTCCGCGCGCGCCCTCTCGTCAACCGCGCCGAGCGGGCGGGCGGCCTCCTTGCCCTCCATCGCCTGCGCTTCGTAGGCGGCGCTTTCGCGTTCGAGCCGTTCGATCTCGGCCCGCCATGCGCCGTCGGCCCTCTCCTCGCGGTGCGCCCGAAGGAACTCCCAATGCCCGGCTCCTTCCAGCGCCTCGTGCCGCTCGATGCTCACCAGCCTTTCCGGGTTTGCCAGCATAAGGGTGTCGGCGGGATGCAGCCCGACCTTGTTGAACTGCTCGATCACGGCCACCGGCGCGGCTTGCGCCACGGCCCAGCCGACGACGGAGAACGGCACGTCCTGATCTTCCTCGAACGCGACCTTGCTGCCGTAGAATATGGGCTTGCCGTCGGCACCTTGCGCCGAGAACAGGCCGAGCGCCCTTGCGTTCAGCGCCGCTTGGCTCCTTCCGAGCGCCCATGACGATTCGCTTCCCACCATCTGTAATTCTCCCTTCTCGGGTATCCTTCCCGTGAGTTAATCCAATCGCATGCGGTCTGGCAGTCCCGCTTGTCGCAGAACAGGGTGTCGGAGTACAACGGGTAACAGTCGTCCTCGCCCTCGTGCTGCGTTTTGAACAGCGACGGCATGCCGCCTTCTTCCGGAAGCTCCGCGACGACGTTTTCGAGGTCGAACCGGCTTGCGCCGTCGATGTCGTCGTCCCCGCTGGGCGCGTAGTAAAGATCGCACGGCTCCGTCCCGTCTGCGCCGCTCTCGTATCTGAACCGCTTCCGCACGCTCGCCAGCACGTACTCTACCGGCTGGTACTCGACGATGCGAACGCCGCATGTCTGGCACGTCTCGGTGTACACGTTCCCCTGCGGCGAGGTGAACGCGATCTTGCGGTCTTCGTTGCAGTCGGGGCACTTCTCCGGCCAGTCGGTGCGAACCAAGCTGGGACGGTACGCGACGACGCGCTCCGCGAGCGCCGCAATCGCCTCTCCGAGCCATGCGTCGCGCAGCGGCTTGTCGATGCGCATGCGCGCGGAACTCAACTCGCTTTCGAGCGCCTTGCACCTTTCGCGCGTCTCATCGAGCATCCTGCGCTCCTCGTCGAGCTGGCGCTGCGTCTCTTGCAGCAGGGCCATCTCCTTCGGGTACAGCGCGCCGGTCACGAGGCGGCACACCTCCTCCGGCGTTATGTCGCGGGGAATCCCTTGCGCCTCGTCAGTCATCCTGCCCCTCCTTGCTCCAATCCTCGTAGCTGTCGGCAAGCGACCACAGCTTGGGGCACCCCAGCTGCTCCATGCGGTCTGCGAGCGCGCGCACGGCGTATGCGTTCTCGACCTTCATGAGGTTTTCGAGGCGCGTGTGCGCGCACGTGTCGCCCGTGCTGTACGCGACGAACGCCGTCATCCTCCCCTCGTCCACGCTCTTCACAACGCCGATCTCGCATTTGAACACGTTGCCGTCCTCGTTCATCGGCGCGTACACCACGAGGTCGCCCTTCTTGAAGAACCCGCTCACGTACCTTTTCTCCGGCATGTCCGTCTCCTTTCTCGATTATTTAATTCAGGCGAGCCGACGTATCTTGCCGGTTTCCCGGAAAATATGCCACGAGCTTACCGGCACCTTCGCCCCGCACCCTCCGCACACCAGAACGTGGTCGAACTCGAAGCGCTCGTCCCCGTCGCAGCGCAGATCGTGCTCGACAGTCCATTCCGTCGGCTTCTCGCAGCGCGGGCAGTAAAGCCAATCGTCCACAACGGCCTCCTTTCGTCCTCGTGCGATCTTACCACATTCCTTCACTGTTGTCTTAACTTTTTCTCTTAATTCTTTTTTTTACTTTCGTCTTTCCGCATCCTGTTGAAGAGCGGTGGAAAAGCAAAGGGGCGGCCCGATGGCCGCCCCTCTCAATCGCCCTGAAGCCCCCCCCCGGCGCTGCTCTTCCAGCGCCTCGTCCACGCGCCTCTCGATGCGGCCTTCCACGAGCCAGCACACGACCTCCGGCACCGTGAACGGATTGGAGGCGTGCCCTCCCGTAACCTCGTCGTAGACCTTGGGCACGATGTCGAGCAGCACGCTGTAGTCGTGCAGCTCCGCAAGCACCTTCTCCTTCGAGAGCGCGCCGTCCTCGTCGGTCACGAGCCGCAGCCAGAACTCCTCGTCGAACTCGCGCCTTTCGCCCCGCTTCTTCTCCGCGACCGCGCGCCCGGTCGTGTGCTCCGTTCCGGGGAACGGCTCGAACGTCACCGTCCCGTCGCCCGACCCGTGCAGCACCGTCGCGCCCTCGTAGCAGCCGTTGCACACGTCCATGTGCGCGCCGAGCGCGTACGGCTCCGTCTTCTGGCCCCATCCGTTGCGGTCGAGCCATACGGGCACCACAACGCCGACGCGGATGTCTCCGTGGCCGAACTCGCCTCCGCACACCTCGCACCTCACGGCCTTCCTCCCTTCTTCTCGGCGAGCAGCATCTTGGCGCGCATCTCCGCGTAGCCGATCTTGTTGCCGCCGCCGTCGGTCACGCTCACGCACTTGCCGAGGTGCTGGGCGCACTCGACGGCGATTGACAGGTCGCCCTCCGCCCATTCGAGCAGCCTCTTCGCGCGCATGACACCGCAGCGGCACGCCCCGTGCACGCGCAGCACCTTCTCCGTTGTAACGTCGCTCGTCTTGGGCGCAGCGTTTGGGCACACGTCGGACGGCTCGGCGCGGCTGCTCATGACGCGCTTGCGCGTCTCTATAGGAGCGCCGGGGTACTTCGCGCAGCGGCAACGGGCAAGCGACACGTCGCCCGCGTTCCACTCGCATCCGTCGCATAGGTACCAGCACGTCGTTCCCTCGTTATCCATCTTCTTCAAGCCTTTCTCCGCACCACGGGCAGAACGCCATGCCCTGCCCTTTGAGAACGTTCACCGAATCTAAGCACTCGCAATCATAGTCGAAGTCGATGTCCCGGAGGCCGAGTACCCATTGCCCGTCGGGAAAGGACGAACGCCCCTCATCGGGCCGGTATCTCCGGAGCGAGAAGCCCTTCGGCATCTTCCGGCACCGGTGCGTCTCGAAACCTGCATGTCGCGGGTCTCCGTCAGTCATAGCTCCACTCCCCCAACTCCACTTCCTCTCCGCAATGCGGGCACTCCACGCTCCCCCAGTCGTCCTGCCAGCATTCCGGCTCGTCAACGTCCTCGAACGGCACGCCGGTCTGCCATCTGCAATGCGGGCACGTGAACGTGATGTCCACCGGCGCGCTGTTGATCGTGAAGTCGGCCTTCTCCTCGCGGCTCGTCATATCCTTCCACCGTTCCTCTCCCTCGCGGCCTTTGCGCGAATCTCGGCGTACATGCGCTCCTCGTCCTCGCGCAGTATGCGGTAGGCGAGCCGCAGCTGTTCGAGGTCGAAGTAGCCGAAATGGCACTCCTCGACGGGTATGCCCATCCTGCCCGCCAGCCATTCGTACTGGCGCGTACGCTCCTTGCGCTTGTTCGGAGCGCCCAGCCACCGCCTGTCGAACAGCCGGTGGCAGAACTGCTTGCCGAGCCTCATGCGGTCGTCGGCCAGAAGCCCGAACGCCTCCTTCGGCCTCGGCACGTGCGTCCCGACGTACGCGCCGCACTCCGTGCAGCGGTAGCACCACCCGCTGCCCCGCTTGATGCCGTACACCTTCCTGTTGGGCACGTACTCGACGCGCCCGCCGCACAGGTTGCACACGGTCGGCCTCTTCGGCGGAATCATGCGCCAAGCTCCTTCCTGAACGCGCGGGATACCGCCTCGAACAGTATGCCGTCGAGGAGCGCGTCCACGCTCTCGTCCGTTCTAAGGCCCCGTTCCTCGCAGAACGCGTCCGCCTTCGAGGAGATGCGCCTGCACGCCTCCTGCGCCGTCTCCGTGGCCTCTGCGGCGGTCATGCCGTCCCCGTCCCTCTTCACGCGAAGCAGCTCCGGGTGTCCCGACATGTCCAAGCACTCGCCGTAGGGCGCTCCCGCGACGTATCGGTCGATCATGATGTCGAGGCGCAGGATGTGGGAGAGCTGCTTCGGGTCGTAGCCGTAGCGCTCTATCCAAGGCATGCGGCTCGGGTACTCGTGCGTGAGCGCGTTCAGCTTCTCGTGCGCCATGCCCTTCATGCACTTGACCGCCCGACCGGGGCAGTAGCGCGCGATCTCCTCGCGGCGGCGCAGCAGCTCCATCCACAGGTCGGCGTAGTCGTGGTTGAACAGGTGCCACTCCGTGAACAGAATCTCAACGAAGTTCACGTTCTGCTTGCGGAACGTCTTGAAGTACTCGCGGATGTCCTTCACGTCGCAGTGCTCGCCGTTGCCCATCACGTGGGTGCGGCTCACCGCCTGACGGTTCAGCACGACATCCTCGAAGCATGGCAGCACCAGCAGCTTGCTGTCGATGTCGCTGCCCTCGTCGGAAAGCCCGTAGTTCTGCGAGCCTTGCAGGCAGATGGCGAACCAGTCGCCGCGCGCGTTTTTTTTAGATTCCTCCAAGTGCTCCGCGAGCCTCGCCGTCGGCAGGTCTTCCATACTCTCTCCTCCTATCGTTCCAGAAGCGGACGGCGCGCTCGGGGTCGTTCAGGAAGCCCGTCTGGTTGCCGCACGCCTTGCAGCGCACGAACCACCTTGGCGGCTCCGTCCGGCCCGTCGCGTAGAGCGCCGCGCCGCCGCCGCATCCGCATCGCTCTATTCTACTGGTAGATGTCATAGTTCTCGCAGATTTCGCTCCAATTTTGGATAAGCCCCTGATAGCCGTCGCGCAGGTCGCGCAGCGTGCCCTTCTCCTCGTTCTCGCGCATCAGCACGTCGCGGTACAGCTCCTCGTCCCGGTACATCCGGACGTTCTCGTCTATGAGGCGGCTGATGACGCTGGGGTCGAGCGCGTCAAGCTCCCAGCATTCGTAGCCGAACTGCTCGATGTAGCCCTGCGCGCGGCTGTCCGACAGCTTCGTCGGGTTCGGCGGAGGCCCGAACTCCTCGATCTGGTCGAGGTTCAGCGCGAGGCGGCGGAACTCAACGTCGTCGGCACCGAACAGCTCCAAGCGCGCCACGATGTCGCGGCTCATGTCCTTGCCGCTGGGGTCGTGGTCGCCGAGGTGCAGCAGCACCGCGTGCTGCCCAGCGTCGCAGCGCCGCTTCAGGCGCATGGCCGCTCCCCACAGCTCGCTCTGGCTGGTGTAGCCACGGCACGAGAAGCACGCAACGTCCAGCTTGTCGCTGATCTGCTCCACGATGCCTATGAGCGCGTCCTTCTCCACCCACACCTCGACGTAGTTCTCCTGCCCCTCCCAGTAGTCGATGTGGTACTGGTGGGCTATCGCGTCGATGATCTCCTGCGGCTCCTCCCAGTGCGGGCGGCGGCGCAGGTTGCGCGTGCGGTCTTCGATGGCGTGCCAATCGACGAGGCCCGCCAAGCGCGCGTCGTTGATGAGGTTGCCGAGGTTCTTGTAGCTGCTCTGCAACGATTCCTCGCCGAACGTCTCGGACAGGCGGAACTCCGGTGTCCAAGTCTCCGCGTCGGTGACGACCTTCACCGGCTTGCGCTCGCGCGTCAGCACCAGAAGCGCCAGCTTGTATCCCTCGCCGTACTTCCCGATGTAGCGCTCGTCGTCCTTGCCCGATTCGCCGAGCAGGAGCGTCGATGTCTTCAGTCGCGCGCCGTCGGTGAGGATGGACAGCGTTTCGCGGTCGTACGACACGGACACCTCCGCCCCGTCCGCCTTCTGGTCGATGGCGTTCTGCAAAATCTCGCGGACTGCCTCCTCCACGCCCCAGCCGCTCACGTACTTGGGCGACAGGCTCAACTCGATGGTCTTCATGGCCCTCCTTGCTCTCGATTAAATAATCGGCCTTGACCCATCTTACCACAAGCCTTAACTCTTGTCTTAACTTTTTCTTTCTTTTTTTTATCTTACAAAAGAAAAGGGGAGGGCTTGTGGCCCTCCCCGTCACCACGCCGTCTGCCTGCGGAACGGGCATCTCGTCCGAGAGCACGACTTCCTCGCCACCTCGACGGCGCAGCACGTGTTCGCCTGATCTCCGCACATAGGGGACGCCACGTGCCAGCCGGGGCCTAGAACCGTTTCGGCCAGCCGGTCGAGGGCGGCCTGCGCGTCGGTCGGCTGCGGCATGATGCCGTAGTCCCCGCCGTTGCCGGTCGCCCCGCTTTCGTCAACGAACGAGAGCGTGATCTGATACCCTCTGTTTATGTTGTCCATCTGCTGGTCGAAGTCCTTCTTCTCCATCTTGGTCGGGAACTTCGCCTCCATGCTCCCGCATGCCGCCGTCACCCTTCGCATGCCCCTCCTATCTCCTCCAACGTCCTGCGCTTCATGTTGCCAAGCACCTCCTCCATGGCGACGAGCCGCCGCCAGCAGTCTGGCAGGTTCTCCTTGATCGCGCGCAGTTCCTTCTGGTTCTTGTTCTTGCAGCACCAGCACGACACCCTGTCCAAGATGTCGTACAGGCGCACGCCGTCCTGCTCCCACTCATGGCCGTGGGCGTAGCACGCGGCGAGGCAGTCGGCCTCGCGCATGCCCCAGTCAGCGAGCGGGAAGCGCTTGTAGGGCTTGCGCTCCTTTTCGAGGCGCGCCGTCTCGTCTGCGGCTATGCCGACGTACACGGTCGCCCCCCCCCAGCTCCCTCTCCGCATGGCGGTCTATCGCCCGCAGCTTCTCGGTCGTGCCCCAGCGGCACGGGCCGCCGCACCAGCCGTAGCCGTGCTTGTGGACTTCGCCGGTCTTCCGGCTTTTGACCGGGCGGCAGAACATGCTCCACCAGAACGGGTCTTTGGGGCGCAGCTCGACGTAGCGGATGCCGTTCTCGCGCAGCAGCGGCAGCATGCGGTCGCGCTCGGCGTAGATCGCGTCGAACTCCATGCCCGTGTCGTAGAAGACAACCTCGTCGAGCGGCATGCCGCGCTCGATCAGGCCGTGCAGCATGGCGAGGCTGTCCTTGCCCCAGCTGACGCTTGCGATGCAGCGCTTCATGGCTACCCTTCCCTCTCGTCGGCGCGCCTGCGCCTCGCGGCCCTCTTGTCCTGCTCGGCCTTGCACTCCGGGCCGCAGTATTTCTGGTTGCGGGAGTTCTTCGCGAACGTCCTCCCGCACACCGGGCACGTCCCCGTGCCGCGCGCCTTCCAACCGGTCATCCCTCGCTCCTCTCCCTCGGCATCCCTCCACGGTAAAGCCCCGCCTCCTTCAGTCGGCGCAGGGCGAGCCGCTGCCTCGCGTTGCACCGCCCTAGGGCGCAGTCGTTCCACACGGCCACGCACCGGGTCATCTCGCACAGAGCGTCCATGCACCCGCAGGCGGGCAGCACGTCCCACGCCTGACCCTGCTCGACGAAGCCGCGCAGGCGCATCAGCTTGCGGACGAGCCATTCCTGATGCGACGGGACGGCGTAGTGCGGCGTTCCTCCCTCGTCGATGCACACCTCCAAGTAGTTCACGAAGGTCGCCTTGTGCGTCTCGATGTCGAAGGGGGAGCGCAGCACGCGCTGCTGCTCCGACGCTCCGGGGAGGCTACTCATCGTCCGTCTCCGTGGTCATCCAGTCCTCGACGCTGCCAAGCTCGTCTGCGGCGCACAGGATGCGCGCGAAGGGGTACTCCGGCACCTCCATGTCGCCAGCCGCCTCCAAGCCGATCACGTCGTTCAGGAGGTCGTTCGCCTCCGTGACGGCGGCGCGCCAGTCCTTCTGCGCATCGACGCTCCCGTAGGTCGCCTCGAAGATGTCGGGCTTCACGGGGTACAGCTCCCCCTTGATGCCCTTCACGATGTAGTCGCCCTTGCGCGCCGTCATGCTCCCTTCGAGCGTGCGCACCTTCGCCTCGCCGTCCGGGGTCAGGCGCAGAACGCCGCTCTCGAACGCGACGTGCCCCCACTCCGGGGTCGCCTCCTCGCCGTAGCGCCACGCCTCGATCTCCAACGGCTTCTTCCTGTACCTCATCGCCCCTCCTCGTTTTCGCACTCGTCGCATCTGTCGCTCGTCGGCTCGTAGTCTCTTATCCCCAAGTCGAGCCAGTCGCGCAAGATGCGCAGCTTGCGCGTGTCGGGTTCCTCGGGGATGACGGCCTCGTAGCGGCCTCTCTCGTCTTCCAGCTCAATTCTCGGCATGTCGGCGCTCCTCTCAATCAGTCTCGTACCGCTTGATGTCCTCGCGCCAGCGCAGCTCGTCTCCGAACCCAACGCCTTCAAGCTCGCCCGTGGAGACCACGCGCCCCTCGTCGTCCAGAGGGTACAGCGCCGTGTTGCCGTCGAACAGCGACACGACGGCTATGCGGTGCTTCAGCGTGAGGGCGGTCAGGTCTTCGAGGAACGCCGCAGCGTCCCTCGCGTCAGTCGTCCCCATCGCAGCCGCCCTTCGGCTCGTCGAGCGCGGCCTGCGCGTCGCGCAGAGCGTCGGCGACCATGCGCCCCATGCGCCTAGCCCAGCAGAACAGCAGGAAGGCGCACAGCACGAGGAACGAGGCGTAGCACAGGAAGCCCCATGCCGCCCCGAACATCACGCCAGCTCCTATGGAGCCTACCAGCCCCGCAGCTCCGAACAGCAGGCCTCCCAGCAGCCACGAGCAGCCGATCAGCGCGTCCTCGTCCTTCTCGCTCTTGTCCACGTCGAACTCCATCCTCATCGCTCGCCCTCCGGCTCCGTCGGCAGCTCAATCCACCTCTTGCAGTTCTCCACGTTCTGGTCGAACGACAGCAGCACGTCGTCCCAGCCCTCCCCGTCGGGCGGAGGGCCGAAGCTGCAAGACACCCCGGTCTCGTGCCTCTCCCCCGTGATCGTCATGACGTAGGACAGGCGCGGCTCCTCCGCCCCGTCGCGCTTCAGCACGTCGAAGGCGTACTCGATGCCTATGGGCGTTCCAAGCCTCGCCTCCTCGCGCACCTTGGCGCGCATGCGCTCGACGACGGCCACGAACTCGTCCGGCACCCCCGCCTCGCGCATCTCCTTCTTCCACGCCCTCGGCCCCGGCTCAACGCCGGGGACGTACCGCTGCATGCTGACCGGCCCTTCCATCACAGCCCCTTCCTGTGCTCGTCGTCGAGGCGCGCGTACTCCCTGCGCTCCTTCTGCGTCGATGCGCGCAGGCACGCCTCGGCCTCCTCGTCCGACACGTCGAGGCCGATGCCGTCGGGCGTGCGGAGCACGATGCGGCGCAGCCCGTTCTTCAACGTGTACTTCATGTAGACCTTGACCGGCGTTCCCTCCGGCGTGACCACGGGCGCGCCGTCCTCCCCGTAGGTGGTCAGGTCGCAGTCGAGGGCGTAGACGCTCCCCATGCGCTTAGTCATCGGCCCCTCCGATCTCCGCGTAGCAGCCGGGCCGCCAGCGCTCGCCCTCCACGTCCTCGGGCAGCGGCGCAACGGGGCGGATGTGCCCGTGCGAGACGTGCAACATGTCGCAGCGGTTGCCCAGCGGCTTCAGCTCCTCCATGGCGCGAAGGGCGCGCCGCACGGTCTCCGGCAGCTTGCGCGCGTCGTCGCGCACGCCGACCGAGATGCGCAGGGAGCGACCATCGAACGGCATGCCCTCGTACGGGCCGACGGCACCGCCGCATGACAGCTGCGCGCAGAACTCGACCGTCGTGCGCATCTCCTCGCCCTCGATCTCCCCGGACGTGCTGCCGTAAAGAAGGTAGCCGCCGATCTTGCCGTTGCCCTTCGCCTCGCGCAGCATGTTCGAGCAGCGGCGCACGGCATCGACGCTCTCGTCGTCGTCGATGCCGAACGCCTCCAAGAAGCGCTTGGCCTCCTTCAGCTCCTTGCCGTTGCCTCTCACTCGCCGTCTCCTTTCTCGATTAAATAATCGGGCCGTCGTGCTCGCCTTCGTCGGCCACAAGGCACTTGTCGTCCCCCGTCGGCGACGTAGACGAGGAACATGGCGCTCGCGCGCAATACCTCCTTCTCGTCCCCGTCGCCCATGCCCGTGATGCTGATCTCCAAAACGGTCTCCTTCCGCTCGGTTTCGCGATACGGTCATCTTACCACAAGTCTTACACTTTTGTCTTAACTTTTTCTTTTACAAACAGCGGAGGGCGCTCCCGTCCGACGGCTGAAGGGCTTCCGACCCTCTACGCGAGTTCGCCATCTGCGCTCCGATGTCGAGTGAGCCGTCACCGGCAAGGTTGCCATCGCTTTCCAGCGCCGCGTCTTGACCGCATGGGGATACGGGCGCGTGCGCGTCGCAGCCGTCGGAGAGGAGCGCCCTCGATTATTTAATCGGCGTTCGGGCGCTTCGCCACGGCAAGCGACAGAGCGTCCTCCAACAGCCCCAGCGGCGACCTCCCCGGCCAGCGCTCCGCAACCTTGTCGAGGTTGACAAGGGCCTCCATCACGATGCCGTCGGTCGTGACTATCGCCTGCTGCTGCACGACGGGCTGGCCGTCCTCGCCGACCTCGCCCGTCGGGTTCGCCCGCTGGATGCTCTGCACCGTCATGCGGTCGCCTCTGCCCGACAGCGCGCGCCACGCCCCGTCGAACGCCTCGGCGGGCGCGGTGAGCGACAGCCCGCAACCGACGCACGCGATGCGCGCGAGCGCGTCTCCCCGCACGGAGCGCCCCCAGTCCGTCGCGTCCGTCATGTCCAGCTTCCCGCCGCACAGCGGGCACCTGCTCTCCTCCATCGTCGGTCTCCTCTCCTAGTAGTCGTCCCTGACCGCCGCGCAGGCCTTGCCGACCTTCAGCGCGACCTCCACGGCGCTTCCGCCCGCCTCCTTCTCCGCAGCCTCCGCGCGCATCGAGCGCGCCCACGCCAGCATGTCGGCGCAGAACTCCGCGCACCGCGCGTCGTCGAACGGCAGCGGCAGCTCGCGGCTGAAGCTGTGGCGGCGCGGCACCGGGTTGGGCAGCCTCACCGACGCTTCCTTCTCCGACACCTCGACGAAGCCCTTGCGCAGGCCCGTCTCCCTCGCCGCCTCGCACGCCTTCATCGCCACGTGCGCCAGAGACGGGCTTCCCGCCTCCATGGCCGCCTCGTACGCGTCGAACGGCTTGTCCTTCCGCTCGAACTCCATCCTTATGGCCCGCGTCACCTTCATGGCAGCGCCTCCTTCCCACCGGCTGCTGCCGGTAAGCCTGTTTCCGAAACCCCGTTTTCAGGTCTCGACTGCTAATGTGTTTGCCTTAGCGTCCGATCATGCTCCCGTTTCTGCCGATCTATCGACAGGACAGGGCACGTCGCGGTCGTCCGCGCGGCAGGGTGTCCAGTGCCCTGCGGCGCGCCTCCACTCGCAGTCGGCAAGCTCCTTCGGAACGTCGTCCCACTGCCGCCAGTCGTCCGGGTCGTGGCGCGCCCAGAAATCCGACAGGTCGTAGTCCGCGCCCTCCGGGAGGTAGGGGAGCATGGGCGCTGGCCCTAAGTACTCCCCTACCAGCCTCACGGCGCGCTGGCACATGTCCGCCGCTCCCTTGGCGTAGGCCGCCCGCACCTCGTCGCGCGTCCCGTGGTACTGCTCCCGCTGGCGCATGAGGTGGTACTGAACCGTCATCGCGTCGCGCACCGTCGCCGCCGTCTGCCTCCGCTTCTTTCCCATCGTCGTTTCCCTTCACCATCGTATTCCGTGCGCCGCGCGGCGCTTCAGCTCGCCCTCGAACACCGCTTTCAACGCTTCATGCCATGTGCCGAACGACGCGTACCATCCTCCGATGTGCTCCGACGGCGGCTCCTTCGGCAGCTCCATGATCTCGCCCAGCAGCCAATCGGAGGACGGGAGCCTTTTGAGCAGGTCGAGTATCGTCGAGCGGCCCATCATGGTCACGGGCTGGTAGCCGCCCTTCCATACCTCCCATTCCGACACCCCTCCGTCGCGCCTGAAGAACCGGTCGAAGCGCTCCTTCGTTCCGGGGCTTCCGCGCCGTCGGCGGGCATGCGGCAGTCCGTGCGCCGGTCGATTGCCGGAGTTGGTGCGAACGCCGAGCGACGCTATGCGGTCGAGCACGCGTTCGTCGCGGTCGATCATGTCGTCGATGAAGTCGTCTGCCATGCTCATGTCTGCCCCCCCCTACTCGAACGCAGCGTCGCGGGCAGCGTCCACCATGTCGTCGTAGTACATGGCCTCGCGCTCCTCGAACCGCTCCCAGTACGCGCTCGCCTCGGCCTCGTACTCCTCGTAGGTGTCGAAGTCCTCCGGGTCTGGCTGGTTCTCCTCGGCCCTCATGCGGGCGTAGGCTGCTGTGAGGTTCGCCATGGTCTTTGCTCCTTCTCGATTATTTTATCGACTGGGAACAGACTATCACAAATATGCGATTGTTAAAAGAAGAATTAAGAAAAAAACTAAGGTTTATAGATTCTGCACGGCTTCGTGCATGGCCTGCTCCATGTCGGAAGGCCCCCATACGACGAGCTGCCCCGCGCTGTCTAGGAACAAGATCGCCTCTTGGCAGCGGTCGGGAAGATGCTCCATGAGGCGCTGCACTGCCTGCCATCCTCCGCGTGCGAGCGCGTCGCGCACGGCCATGTCTATGTCGCGCTGCTCTAGCACGCCGTCTATCAGGTGGTCTATGCCTTCGCGTTTCAACGCCTCCCACATGCCGAGCGCGTCGCCCTCCTCCTCGGCGATTCTCTCGACAAGGAGCGCCGCCGCACGGCGCTCCTCTGCGGCGCGCATGTTGTTCCTCTGCACGTGCGTCAGCCCCGCAGCCATGCCGCGCCTCCTCGTTCGGAAGCGCCCATGGCGCGGGGCTGCTTGTAAGACAAGAGTGAAGAAATTGAGTGCGTCATTGTAAGAGCCTTACTTGTCGGGGTATCCCATGCCGTCGGGGTAGAACACCTTGCACATGTTGCCGGTGCCGGTCACCTCGACCGGGTGGTTCCTCTCCTCGACGATCTCGCGGGCGCGCTCGAAGGCCGCCTCCCAGCCGTCGAACTCCCCTCCTTCGCCGAAGGGCGGGAAGCCGATCTCCTGCGCGATCTGGATGAAGCCCTTGGGGTAGTGGAACGATGCGAACACCATTGTCCGTTCGCGGCTAGGCCATGGCCTTCGCCGCTTCCCCCTTCCCGGCCTTCGGAAGCGTCACCAGAGCCAGCGCCTCGTCCTGCCGGATGCTCACCTTCACGTCGATGCCCAGAGCCTCGGCTGCGGCGTTCAGGCGGTACCGGAAGGTGTGCCAGTTCTCGCGCTCCTTGTCGTCGGCCATGGGAATCTTCACGGCCTCCGCGCCCTGCTTCATCGCGATCTGGTACGCCTCTATGATCTTCAGAACGCGCTCGCTGCGCTTCTTGCCGCGACCGTCCCCCTTGTTGACGCACTCCTCCTTGTCGAAGACAAGCTCAAAGTCAGCAGTCATCTTTTCCTCCATCGTTTTTCATAGTCCGTCGTTCTCGCAAGGTGGATTGCCTTTGACAGCATACCACTTCCCCGTGCTTTTGTAAAATAAGAAATTAAGAGAACAGTTAAGACTTCCGTTCCGCCATCCGTTCCAGCTCGGCCATGCGCATGCGCCGGTCGTAGATGCGCTCGACGCGCCGCACCATAGCGTCCATCCTGTCCACCAAGTCCTTTGCCTTCTTCCAGTAGTGCGAGCAGAACTGCGCGCGCCAGCGCTCCCTCTGCGCCATGAGCGTCGCCGTGGCGGCCCTCGCGTCCACCGTGCCGGAAAGCGGCTCGTTGTACGCCTTGCTGTACACCTCGTTGTAGAACATGGTGGCGTAGGCGGCCTCGGCCTGCGCGTTGATCGACTGCTGGCTGTCGAACACGATGTACTGCGTCGCCGCAAGCACGAACTCCTCCATGTCCTTCAGCGTGAGCTGCGTCCAGTCCTCGACGTAGCTGCCGTTCGCGTTGCGCGCGTACCCTCCGCCCGCCGCGACGGGGAGGCGCTGGCGCACCTTGGAGATGAACTGCGCCTCGATCTCGAACAGCTGGGCGTACTCGCTCGCCAGCCTCTCGTCCGCCGCCTTCAGCAGCATGTCCATCATGCGCCTGTCCTCCGGCTCGAACTTCAAGACGGAATCGAGCGGCATTGATGCCATCCCCGTCTCGTCGAGCCTCGGCTTCTCGTCCACGATCTCATCGATGGGCGGCGCTTCCCTCTCCGTCATAGCATTGCCTCCTTCAGCCCGTCGATGTCGTACATCTGCCCTTTGATTCGCGGGCACTTTATCACGCTCGGCTCGTCGTCGAACGCCGCGTAGGGTATCGACTTGCGACCGAGCGCCGCCATGGTCTCCTCGAAGCGAACCCACGTCCCTATGGGGACGAGGAACGCCGTGTTGAAGCTGCGCTTGTCGTCCTTGTCGTAGAAGTTGACGGCGACGAAGCCGTGAGCGTCCTCGTGGAAGCCGTCGAAGTCCACCAGAGCGGCCCTCTGATGCTCCTGTAGGCGGTCTAAGGGCAAAGACCGTGCTGACACCGCCTTTGCCTCAACCAAGGCCGCAGAAAGGCTCTCCGCCGCTCCGAACACCCAGAAGTCCGCCTCGCTCTCCGAACTCATCGGTCGGTTGCCCGACCAGAACATCTTGTCGCTTATGCGGTGCGCCCTGAAGCCGCTGCGCTTGAAGCTCGCCAGCAGCTCGCGCTCGAACACCTTACCGTTGTCCCTCGGCATCGTCGGTCACCTCCACGTTCAGCCGGATGTCCGGGTTCAGCCCTAGATGCCCCATCATCGCCGCCGCGCCGGAGAACTCCGCAAGCGCCAGCCGCATGTTGATGGACGCTTGCAGCAGCGCGTCGGCATCGGCGCGCTCGAACGCCTGCTGCGCCTCGCGCTGGAACATCTCGGCGTTCGCGGATGCCTCGCCCACGGCGTTGGCGTACGCCTCGTAGACCTCGACGACGGGTATGCTCGCGCCCTCGTCCTCCTCCACGATGAACTCGCCGTCACCGTCTATGATTATCACATCGTCGTCGGCGGTTGCCATATCGGTATCCCTCCTCCTCGTATCACGCCCTCGCGGCGGCAGAAGCCACGGCACGGGCAGCTCTTGAACTTCGACGTGTCGCACTCGCATTCGTAGGGAAGGAGGCTCGGGCTTCCCGCGTCAAGCGCGTCCTTGACCTGCTGCCAACGGCGCAGCGTAGGCCCCATGTCCATCTGCTCCACCACGAACTCCTTGAAGCTGTGGGGCCTGTCCTTGCTTATGTAGAGCAGGATGCCGTACGGCAGGCCGGTCAGCATGAGGTACATGCCGAGTTGGAGGCGGTGGGCAGCGTCGGGGGCGGACAGCGACTTGAACAGGTCGGCGGTCTTGGTCTTGATCTCGATGGGCACCGGCTCCTCCACGTCGGGGAATTTCAGGATGCTGTCGATTGAACCGGCGACGCGCAGGGCCTCGTCCGTCACCTTGGCCTCGTTCTCCACGAGGTCGGGAAGCCCCTCTATGTCGGTCATGTTCTCGAACCAGTGCTGAATCATGCCGTGCAGCGCGTGCCCGATCTTGAACGTCACCTGAAGCTCCGTGTCGATCTTCTCCACCATCTGGTCGGCGTACTTCGGGTTCTTCTCGAAGTACAGGCGGCGCATGCACATAAGGCACTCGCTCGACGGGTGGAGGTTATCGTAGTCCTTCGGCTTGTACAGGTCGTCAACCGTGTAGCTGCCGGAGTTCGGCACGAGCGCCAAGTACCGCTCGACGTACGGCACGAGGCGGGCGAACCCGTCGGATGCCTTCGGCGGCGCTGACAGCGCGAACAGCTTTGAGCCTTCCCTAATCCTCATGCACGCCCACCAGCTTCAGCATTCGCCCCAGCTCCATCGCCAAGACCTCCTCGCTCCAAGCGCCGTCGGCCATCGAGGCGACGAGCGGCAGCGCGGTCTTCTCCGATATTCCCAGCGACATCCGCACGCCCTTCTCGCACACGGCGTAGCTGTCCCAGTTCGCCTCGTTCGCCTCCCACATCTCGCGGAAGTCGCGATGCCGCATGATTCCCACCTCGCGCCCGCTCGACAGCTTGACCGCGACCATGGGCACGCGCATCTCGTTCATGGCCCACTCCGAGACGCTGCGCCACATCTTCGACGAGAGCGTGTACCGCTGCGTCTCGGTGTACTTGCAGTCCACGAGGAGGCGGGAGGTCTTCACGTCGCCTTTGTACCCCGTGAGGCGGCCAGACGCTTTAACGAGGTCGCCGCCTATGCGCCCGGCCATCTCCTCTTCCCAGAGCTGCCAGCCCGGTTTGCCGTAAGACATTTGCCCCCCCCCTATTCCTTGAACTCGCCAGCGCCAGCGTCGGCGGTCTTCAGGTAGCTTTCCGATTCTCCGATGACGACGGCCATGGTGTCGTCGTGCACGGCCTTGGCGAACTCCGGGTTGTCGCGCAGAAGGCCAACCATCTTCGCCTTGCCCTGCGCCTTCACGAAGCCCTTCTCGCCCTCGGTGCCGTAGGACATCCACGAGCCGGACGTTTTCAGAACGCCGTAGGATACCGCCAAGTCCACGAGGCTGTCGGCGCTGTCAACGCCGAACGGATGGTCTGGCGTTTCGGTGTAGTAGAACATGTACCCGGCCTCGCGGTACGGCGTTGCCAGCTTGTTCTTCCGGTTGCGCGTGATGATGCGCGTGCCGATCTTGACGCGCTCGCCGTGGATGTCGGCCCACTTGATGTCGTCGGCCTTGCCGGATGCCCTGATCTCCGTGATGGTCTTACACATGTGCTTCAGGCCCTCTCCGCCGGAGATGATGAGGCCTCCGTGGGGCGACTTCAGGTTGATGCGGGCTTGGCCTATGTAGATGATGACGGGCAGCACAACGTCCGCACCGGCGCGCTTGGCGTTGCTTATGCGGGTAAGCTCCGCGTTCACGCGGTTCACCATGCGCGTGATGACCCCGGCGCTACCGGCGACCTGCATGGCGTTAGCGTCGCCGCCGTCGCCCTTCTTGCCATCGACCTCAACGCCGCGCGCGACCGCGCCCAAGCTGTCAACCACGATCACGTCGAAGATGCCCTCGCGGATGATCGCGCAGAGGCTGTTGGCGGCGTTCTCAACGGTGTCGGGGGTCGAGACCCACACGCGGTTCTTGCGCGGGTTGTCGTAGTCGAACTCTATCCCGTCGAACTTCTCCAACCATTGCGGGGTTACGCTTCCCTCGATGTCCACGATGCACGCAAGCGCCTTCGGGTCGAACGACAGGAGACGGCCTATGGCGCAGTTGATGAGCGACGACTTGCCAGCCGAGTACTCGCCCATCACCATGTGCTGGTGCCCTCGCATCCACCCTCCGCCCAGCGCCGCATCGAGCGTGTCCGCGCCGGTCGATATTACGCCGACCGAGTAGTCTATCTGCTGGGTCGGCACGAAGAACGAGCCGGGAGCCTCGTTCTTCAGAAGGTTGTCCAAACCTTTCTCCCTGTTCAGTCCCATCACATTGCCTCTCTTTCTCTTTGCGGGACAACCGGCATGAAGTGCTCTAGCACGTAGTTGTCCTCGTCGTTTCTAAGCTGCTTCTTCACCTGCATCAGGAAGTAGCAGTCCTGATCGCCGCGTATGTGGCGCTCGATCATCCCCCATATGTCCGTGAAGCACGTCACGTCGATCTGCGTGCCGTCCATGTCGCATTTGAGGAACGCCATCGGCCTGCCCTTCTTGGTGACGATTCGCTTCACGTCCTCCAACAGCACGAGCACGTTTGCGCACGCCTCGTACGCAACGTCGTCAAGCTCGTCGGCGGAGCAGATCGAGGCCGCGTAAGGCTCGACGGCCCGCAGAACGTCCTCGTACGGGTCGAAGGTCAAGGGCATGCCTATGGCGCTCTTCTCCATCTCTATGATCTCGTCCTTGGTGAAGTCCGGCTGCTCCTGCGTGAACCGCACGGTCGAAGCGTCGCCGAACAGGTTGGCGCTCATGTCGTTGTTCTCGAACCTGTGCAGCAGGTCTTTCGCGTTGGGATGCCACTCGCGGAAGAACCTGTTCTTGACGAGGATGCGGACGACACCGTTGTTCGCGCCGCTGCGCGACTTGAAGTCCTCGAAGTCGGCGTAGGGCGCTCCCGCGAAGATGCTGCGCACGGCCTTCTCCCCTATGCCCTTCAGCGAGCCGATGCCGATGGCGATGGTGCGGTCGTCGAGGATGGCCCAGTCGTCCGATATGTTCGTCACCGACGGCATCGTGATCTGGAAGCCCTTCTTGCGGGCCTCGCGCATGTACTTCGGAAGCGCCTTCGGGTCAACCGTCTGGAAGCAGGCGCAGTAGAACTCGACGGGGTACATGAACTTCATCCACGCCGTCCAGAAGGTGATCTTCGCGTAGCTGTAGCTGTGGGCCTTGTTGAAGGAGTAGAGGCCCGATGCCTTGATCTGGTTGAAGATCACGGTCGCGTCCTCCGCCGATATGCCGCTGTGCCGCACGCACCCCTCAACGAACTTCGGCTCCTCCGCCTCCATCTCGCGCAGCTTCTTCTTGCCGATGATCGAGCGCATGTGGTCTGCCTCCAAAGGCGTGTAGCCCGCCACCTGCTGGCATATCGCCATGGACTGCTCTTGGTAGACGATGACCCCGTACGTGTCCTTCAGGATAGGCTCTAGCTGCGGCACGACGTACGACACCTGCTCCCGCCCCAGCTTGCGGTTGATGAACACCTGCAACATCCCCGCGAGGATAACGCCGGGGCGGTAAAGCGCCACGATTGTTGACAAGTCCATGACGGAGCGCGGGGCGAGCTGCTGCGCGCAGGCCGTGATGTCCTTGCCGCCCATCTGGAAGATGCCCAGCGTGTCGCCCTCGTCGAACAGCCTCCACACCCCTTCGGGGGCCTGCGCGTCTTCGAGGGCGCGGAAGTCGATGCGCACGCCGTGGCGCTGCTCGACCATCGCCCGCGCGTTCGCGAGCGTGGACAGGTTGCGAAGCCCCAGAAGGTCGGCCTTCAGGAAGCCCAGCGCCTCGATTGCCACCTTGTCGAACTGCGCCACGATGTCGCCCGTCTTCAGCGACAGGCGCGTGGGCATCGCGCTCGAAAGCGGTATGGGGGAGACGACGTAGCCAGCCGCGTGCTGCCCCCACTGGCGCGGCACGCCGATGAGGCGCGAGACGTATTTGAAGACGTTGGGGAAGCGCTGCATCATCGTGTCCAGCTCGCGGCGCTCCTTGTCGGACAGTATGTCGAGATGGTCGAGCCATTCCTTCGGGTTCTTCAGGGCCTTGTCGAACCGTTCCAAGGTCGCCTTGCAGCGCAGGGCCTCTTGGTGCGGGAGGCGGTAGTAGCGCGCCAAGTCCTCGAAGGCGTTCTTTATGCCGAACGTCCCGACGGTGCCCACCGCGCACACGTGGTCTTTGCCGTACTTCTCGTTCAGGTAATCGACGACGCTGTGGCGACCGGCCACGTCGAAGTCGAGGTCGATGTCGGGAAGGCTGTCCAGCCGCCCTTCGTTGAGGAAGCGCGAGAAGATCAGGCCGCGCCCCATCGGGTCAACTTCGGTAATGCCGGTTGCCCAGCAGAGTATGGAGGCGGCGCACGACCCGCGCCCCGGCCCGACCTCCACGCCGTGCTCCTTCGCCCAGCGCGTGTAGTCCGAGACGATCAGGAAGTAGTCCGCCAGACCGTTGTCAACGATGATCGGGAACTCGTTCTCCGCCACGTCCTTCAGGTACGGCACGAGCCGCGCCTTGTCGCCGCCCCTGTACTTGATCTTGTGGGGGTCGTCGTCGGGCAGCACCTCGCACCCACCGGCCTTCTCGAACAGCCCCTTCGCCGTGAGGTACTTCAGGTACTCCCCGCTGTCGTCCCATCCCTCCGGCAGGGGGAACTTCGGAACCTTGTGGGAGCGGTCGAGGTCGTATTCCTCGACCATCGAGAGGAGGTGGTCTACGCCGTCGAAGCAGCGCTCCAAGTCCTCGTCGCCGATGTAGGCGAGGCGCTGGCGCACCTCGGCCTCGTCCATCATGTAGTAGTCCTGCTTCATGTGCATGTGCGTCTCGTCGTAGTGCTTGCCCATGTTGCAGCCGAGCATGACGTTCTGCAAGTCGCAGTCCTGCGGGGTGACGTAATGGCTGTCGATTGCGTAGATCGTGCGGATGCCGTGCCGCTTCGCGAAGTCGAGCAGCCACATGTTGACGCTGCGCTGCTCCGGCTCGCTGTTCGTGTGAATCTCGATGAAGAACTCGTCGAAGATGGCCCGGAACCGCTCGGTGAACTCCAACGCCATCTTCTCGTCGTCGGCCTTCGCGGCCCTCGACAGGGCACCGGCGAGGCATGCGGAGCCGCATATAACGCCCTCGCGGCGCTCTCCCAAGTCCTCCCACAGCGCGTTGGTGTACGCGTCCTTCCCTTCCTCGTGCAGCCAAGCCTTCGACGAGATGTCCCAGAGGTTGTGAAGCCCCTCCAAGTTGCGCGCCCAAAGGGTCAGGTGGAAGCCCTTCTTGTTCGTGTTGTGGTACACGCCGTCCTTCAGGTACAGCTCGCTTCCGAGTATGGGCACGATGCCGTTGCGCTTCGCCGCCTCGAACATGGCGTAATGGCCCACGCAATGGCCGTGGTCGGTTATCGCCTGATAACGGCTCCCGACCTCGACCGCGCGCCTGCACATGTCCTCCGGGTCGGCGAGGCCGTCTAGGAAGCTGTAGTAGCTGTGCGCGTGAAGGTTCGCGAACTGATGAGGCATTCCGTGCCCCCCCCCTATCCATGTCTCTCGATTATTTTATCGAACGTCCTTGTACGTCTTTCCATCGCGCACCTTCTGCACCGTACCGATGGACACTCCGAACTTTTCGGCAAGGGAGGCGAGCGTTCCGCCTCCCCTTATCTCTAAAACCTGCTCTCGCGTCAGCTTGCGCTTGTCATGATGCATGTAGTTGCCGTACGGCTCTAGCCCTTCGGCGGCGCGCCGTGCCGCATCGGCTCTGCGATGGCACGCGGTGCACATCCACTCGACCTCCAACGGCTTCGCGTAGTCGTCATGGTGCGCCTCTATGCGCTTCTTCGGCGCTGTCGCCCCGCATTTTGAGCAGACCTGCGGGTTGACCAACACCCCGGCCTTTATCGCATATTCAACGATGCGCTGTGCATTCCTCTTGGACGGATTGCTCTCCTGCCGCTTCAAACGAGATTCCAAAATTCTATCGGGATGATCGCGCTCGTACTCTTTCGCTCTTGCCCGCGCCTCGTCTCTCACCTTCCGGTATCTCTGACGGTTGTACTCCGAGACGCACAACTTGCACACGCCCACTCTTCCATCCTTCGCCCTGCTGCACCGATTGAACATTTCAAGATTCAGCTCTCGTCCGCACTTGCTGCAAGTCTTCATAGTCATGAGGCCACCTTTCTTTAGACGACCCCATGACTATACACGATTGCCTACAAGATGTATACCACTTTCCTACTTGTTAGAACGGTATATCCTCGTCGTAGACGGAAGCGCCGACGCTACCGGCAGCGTCAGTCCACGGCACCGTAGCAGCCGGTTGCTGCGGCGCGGCCTGCGCGGGCTGCGGCGCGGGCTGGACTGGCTGCGGCTGCATGGGCTGCGAGCCGACCGGCTGCGGCATGTACGCGCTTTGCACGGGTGCCGCTGCGGGCTGCTGTGGAGCCGTCTGCGGGGCGTACTGCTGCTGGGAGGGCATCGGTGCGGGCTGGGACGCAACCTGAGCCGCAGGGGCGCTCTGAACGCCTTGCGGGGCCATCGGGGGCTGCATGGGCACGGAAGCCGGAGCCTGCGCGAACTGCTGCGGCGCGGCCTGCGCGGGCTGCGAGAACTGCTGCGTCGGAGCGGCGTACCCCGGCTGCGCGGGCGCTCCGTAGGCGGCTGCGGGCTGGGCGGCTGCTGCGAGCGTGCTCTGGGCGGCACCGGCGAGCGTCGAGGGCGCATAGCCCGGAACCGCACCGTCTTCCGGCGTGAAGCCGGGGACGTAGATTCCCTTGCTCGTGTAGTACTGCGGCGTGCCCTTGAAGGAAACGTGCTCCGCGAGGGTGCGCGTCATGTACGGACGGTAGCGCTCGATGTCCACCACTTCGGCGGGGCGCTGAATCTTGGTCACGACGTAGGTGCGCATGTCGCTGCGGTACACCTCGTAGTCGTAGTACGTGATCGGGTCGCAGAAGTCGTCGTCCTTGCTGGTGAGCTGCGCCCAGAAGTTGGAGTACGCCTGATCGACGATCACGACGTTCGGCACCATCGGCATATTCAAAATAAAGAGTAGGCATTGCTATCATTTGTGCACCACC
>ERZ827037.58-NODE-58-length-119374-cov-5.178178_pt1 | contig 119374 bp, 125 predicted proteins | sample MGYA00519924_ERZ827037 | MGnify/ENA primary metagenome ERZ827037 (study PRJEB31778, sample SAMEA3449250) | human gut metagenome | biome: human gut; feature: human-associated habitat; material: faeces | place: United Kingdom | collected 2010/2012 ... | reverse complement strand
AGTTGGGAGCGACAAAGATAACCGAACATCTTAAGCGCGCGTTCTCTCCCAGGTTCCATATTCGCAATTTTCTCGATAGCGGCTTTTGCAGTGTCGAAGTCTGGTATTTCCGGTTGCCAGCTTGTTCCGCCAATATACACATCAAAATATCGCAGTTGTCCAGAATCGGGAACAAGATTGTTGCTAACGAGTTGATGTACCTGCCGTACATATGACAAATCGATAGGCGCATCAATAAAATCAAATATGAATTGCCATCCATGTTTTAGATTGTTAATTACAGTTGTTTGGTCTTGCGTTAGGTTAGCAATTTTAGCACCTTCGAAAACCGCTTTTGTAGCAGGGAACGTGATATCGATTCCCTCGATATTTGCTTCTTTCCAAATACTGTCAACGATATTTCGCTTTGCATAGAAAATGTTATCCTCGATGGACATATGCTGACCGGGATACATGGAAGGTCCTTTCAATCAAAAATTTGTTCGGTCTTGATCTTTAATGACTCGGATTATCGTGCACGGAACTAGCTTGATGTCCTTCGTTGATCTTGTCAGCAACGGCCGTCTTGGCATCCCTGACGGCAGCGAGAGAGCGGTCATGTTTACTGTTCTCAGCGAACATGTCGCGAGCCTGTTTCCCGAGCGAGTGCCATTTGGAGATGTCGCATTTCGTGCGCTTGCCGGCCAGGTTTGCATCGATTGAGTCTTTCATATCCGAAGCCACGATTGACGCGAATTCCGGGCTGATCGGCACCGCGACGTGGCTTTCATCGACAAACGCCGCGTCCATCGGGTCTCGGGGATCCGATTTTTGAGACAGGTGATCACCTGGGTCGAGGAAGAGGACATCCATGACGATCTGCTGTGGCTTCTGGGATGCTGCAATCGCTTCCAGCCTTCCGAGCTGCTTTGCCGAGATCGCCGTATCCACGGAGATGGCGGTGTTTCCCCTCGCCGATGGATGCCATGCCTGATATTCCTCACTCGACATTCCGGGCCTATATTCTTGCGGGACGATCAGGCGACCGTTCTTTTCCTCTAGCATACCGGAGGTAAACAGGGTCGCTTCGCGCAGGAGGTTCTTTTCCGCGAGATTGCGGAAAGTGGTTACCCGTGCGAAATTATCCATCGCTTTCTGAACGGGTTTCTCCAGGGATCCAAGGCACTCTAGAATATGTTTCGCGGAGGGATCCGGGTCTTTTAGGTCAAATTCCATATCCGAGAAATACTTGCCGGTCTCTACGCCCTCATGGAAGTCCCTGATCGAGTCGATTCCGTCTTCCCCGATGAGGTTCGTGAGTTTTGAATAGTTCGTTTCGACTGCTTCAGCGTAACCGGGATGCTGTGGATCGGTTGTAGGTCGCAGCCCATCATGCGCGTCGATGATGCTCAATACGACAGATGTCTTATCTGTTTCAACGGGCAGGTGGGCGTATTTGAAATGTTCCGCGTTGCCCGCATAGGAGAGCTTTACATCGAATGCAGGCTCTTTTTCGGAATCTTCGATAGTGATATCCAGATCGAGGTTCTTATAGACCTGGAGCGGATGGGGCATCTTCACATAAGCCAGCAGTTCCGGCACCAGGCTGCTCTTTGGATAGTTCCCTTCCGACAGCCATGCGATAAGCGACGGCATCTCGCCTTTGAGTTTACCGATCAGCCTTTGCGTCGTTTCAGGCGAGAACGGATCGTCCGTTTCGTTCCATTCAGCCAGTGCATTGTGGATAGCGGCGTTCTGGATATGGCTGTCGGCCATCTGTGCCACATCGATCAATACGTTTCCATCGTTGTTCAATACATTTACCAGACCGAGTGTGTTCATTTTAAATCCTCCTATTCAGTGGGCTTACTGCGAGTCGTGGCTGTCATCGTCGTACCTGGGAGTGATGTTGCGCGGTTTATCCCTATCTTGCGCGAGCCTGTTTCGCCTACTGTCCGCGACCTTGATATGCATGGTGCGGTTAAGGGAATTATGTTCCCTTTCGCGATCGGACAGCTTCGGATTTATTTCCGCTTTCATCTTGCAAATATAGGATGAGGGTATTATAATATCCATTGAAAGAGCTGCAAGCGCCGGAGGGAATCGTGTCCCACCATAGCGGGGTAGCTCTTTTTCCATTTGTTCATATTTCTCAGAATCGATATACAAGATCTTTTCCTCGTTTGCAGCACGGGCTAGATATGAAGTGAAGTTGTCACGTCCGTAAAGGCTGGCTATCACATTGCTGCAGCCGTTATCGTTCGTCTTGGTTCCATATCCGTTTGGGAAAAAGTATGCGATGACCGGGACGCCGTCAGGGTCGTACATATCGAGTACGGCGGCGACGCCTTTGCCCTCAAACGATCTACCGTTTACCGTATAGTTCGGCTGGTCGAAAACGACTACCGGCTCTTCGAGCTTTTCCGGAAGCGATTTGATCTGCTCGATGGTAAGCCCATGTTGATGGCTGTCGGCCTCTTTTGGGGCGATTGCATTCCTGAGATGTCTTTGCGTATAGATGAAGGGCAGGTTGTCGAATCCGGCTCTCCTGAATACATACGGTGTGTTGGGCCGGGGTTCCAGAACGGCGTGCGGGGACAGCATGCCGCTCAGGCTCGCATCGACATCGTAACCGAAATCCAGATATTCCGAACACTGTATCCCATATTGCCTGATTGCCTTGACGTCCATTTCAGGCAATTCGTCTCCTCTGAGCAAAGCGGAGAGGATCGAGTCGTTGATCGTTCTTTCTGCTTTCGGGCGCTGGATCGAGGATTCGTATTCGCGAATCGTTCGCGCAGCGTTAAGCGTATAGCCATTCATATCGTTCCTCCCCTGTAGCTCGACGTCAAGTTCTATTTTTCCTGCACGTCTAGTGCAACCGCATCGTTTTCGCGATCGTCATTCACGTGGACGGCCTGCTTCGCTTTTGCATCCTTTACATCGGAAAGTCCACGGTGGGAATCGGACTTGATACTTTTATATTCCGCACCGATTTGGTCCCAGACGATTTCATCGAGATCGGACTGTCCACCGGACTCCCAGATGTTTTCACATGCGTTATCGCGGATCTGGATAGCTTCGTCGATCGTGATATCGGGATATTGCCTCAGTACGGCGTCCGGGCTTACGGAGATAAATACATCATCTGTCGGCGTCGCGAGCACGTCGACGCGTTTCCCGAGCGCAGCGAGCATCTTTTCCATATCATCCGATGACAGGTAGCGGAAATACTCAGCCGCGCAATCGAGGAAGAATTCCTTCATCTGGTCGAAATCATCGAGATCCGGTACGCAGAGGTCCGGATCATCGAACGGGATTTTCTTATAGTCGTCCATGTTGGTTCTCCTTTGCTTATTTTATAAGGTCCTGTGGAACTTCCGCATGCTCATACTGGCTGTTCAAGGCACTTGCCGCGCGTCCGATATCTACAGACCGGCCGAGCGGGCTTCGCTGGGACCGTTCCGCTTTGTCGAACCACTGGTTGACGGTCATGCGCGTGAACTGGGTGGTGGTACCGGCTCGAGCGCAGAGTTTCGCAGAGCTCTGGAGCCGATGGAGAATCGGCTCCGTGACGGCAAACGGGCGGCCTCCGGGGTTGAGGTCCCAGCAGTCTTTTGGAAGCCCCTCTGAACCGTTCTCAATCGGTTTGGCGTTCATGATAGCGTCTTCGGTAAGCTCAAGGTTCTCCACGCACCAGTTATGGTCGTCGACGCATTTCTGTGCGGCAAGGCAGGCGAGGGTGTCGGGAAGCGAGCCATGCGGGGCGCTCGTCCAGTTGTAGCCGAGACGTTCAGCTGCCATGGAGAGCGGCTGGTATCTATGTCCCGTATTTGAGTTTCCGAAGGCATCCATGAATTCTTGCATGGTGTCGATGATTACGGCATCGGGGTTGATGGTGGCACCGGCGGCCTTCAGGAAACCGATATCGAAGGCTACGTTGTAGCCAACAATCTCGTCGGCGATACGGTCGAGGATGCGGCAGATTTGTTCCATATAGGCATCGATAGTGGTCAGGTGTTCCACGTCATCCGGGGAAATGTGGTTCACCGCCTGGGCTTCCGGCCACTCCTTTTTGTGTTTCGGCTTGAACCTCTCATCGAAGAGAAGCCGTCCGTTGGCATCTACGATAGTGAGCGACAGGATTTCGTCGCCCTCCTCGGGATGCAGGCCGGTGGTCTCCGTATCGAGGTAGACGCGATTGGGGTTGTTGCTGCTCATGGCTACTTTACCTCCTTGTCTTTTGCAATATCGTTCCTGTCGACGTTTCGGTCCGCATCGAGGCGCCCCGACGACTCTCTTGCATTGCAGGTTTTTTCGGAAACGCTCTTGTTTTTAGACGGTTCCTTTTTGCAGGTGCCGACATAGTGCCCGGCGCCCACACCGGTGATGACGAAGTCTTCCCAGTTGTCTTCCCTGCCGATCATGTCCACGAGTTCATTCTGGGTATAGCCGGAGAACGTAACGCTATCGTCGATGGCAAGACCGCAGGTGTCCTCGAAACTGAAATTCGTCTCGATAATCTCAGATGGGTCATCCTTCCAGTACATCTGGACAGGCATGATGAATACGCTGATTTTATTTGGTACCTTGTAGTCCTTAATCGCGTACTCCGGAAATGCATCGAGGACGGCATCGAGTTTCTGCGAATCCTCGAAGGTCCTGCCGGCGAGAAGGCCATACTGTTTACCGGAAATATCGACGATGGTCTCGGTGGCGTTCGTCTCGATACCGGAGAGCTCGATCTTCGGAACGAGCGCGAAGTTATAGCCTACCTTCACGGCGACCAGCTTATAGTCGTCGGGGGTATTCGCATCCATGAATTCTTGCGTGTTGCGCATCTGGGAGATCACATTGGCGTCAAACGTGAATGCCGGATAGGAGCAGAAACCGGAATGGGAGACGATGTCTTCCACGGTTCCGAGCCCATAGATAGCCTCGATGATTGCCGGGTTATACAGGTTGTTCATGTCGAGGAAAACAGTCCTGTCGTTCTGGCATGGATTGTTTAGGTTGACGGAGATATCTGCCCAGCGCTCTCCGAAATTATCGCTTTCCGGCGTGACGTCGTAAGCGCCGACATAGAGGCTGCCGTTATCGAGATAACTGTCGCAGACGAGCTCGAGCTTATATTTCTCCCCAAAGTTTTCCACATCGAACGTGACTCCGCGCTTCATGAAATCTGGATCGTTCCAGACGATCTCTCCGTTAGAGTCGATAAGCTCAGGATACTGTTCGCGCACGTTCATGATTTCCTGTTCATCCAGGTAATCCGGACCTGCCTGTGTCATGTAGCACTCGGCGTAATCATCGGCGACAGACGACATCGCCATGCGGTCGATCCAGCCGAACTCATCCTTATGTTCGATGATCTCCTTGGTCGATACACCGTTCTGCAAGGCCATGAAGGTCGAGCGTTCCCGGTCAGAAGGAAGGGTATCGCACCAACGTTCTTCTGAAACGTAGCCTGGGGAATCCAGGTGGTATACGTTGCCGAATGGTACGGCATAATCGCGGACATGGCCCTCGAGAATATCTTCCTTCTCGGCATACCAGCTTTCCAGCTCGTCTGCTGTCTTGATGTCTTTGTATTCCATAATCGGCTATTCCCTTTCCATATTCTTGCCATCGGGGATTTCCGTGTTTGGGCTGTCGAGATGAGCGGCGCTTATGGCACATGCATCGCGCTTGGCTTCTAGACCGCTCTTTGCAGGTTCCTGTTTCTCATCGCGAGTCGGCGTGACGCTGACGGAACCGCAGAAAGGGTCGCTGAAGGCACTGACATCTTGGGGGCTGTGGTACATTCCGCGCAGACCCTCCTTGGTCTCAGGACCGCTGTAGTCATCCATGGCGATCCAGATACGGTTCATCGGGATTTCAAATGGTTTATCGAGGTCGACCATCATATAACCCGCGCCGTAGACGGGATCGTGGATACCGATATACGGTTCGTATGTTCCCGGGGAGACGATAAAAGCATGACCGGTATCGACTGTGTGTCCGCTCATATAGCGTGAGTCCATGCATGCCACGGCATCGAGGAAGACGGAAGAGGGGACTTTAGCCATAAGGGAAATAGTCGTCTCGTTTACCGCCAATGCCTCGAAAAGCTCGTCCCGCATGGTGCGTTCGAATTTAGTGGTCGGATAGTTCACCAGTTTCTCGACGGCGGTGCCCTGCGATGCGCACAGCTCATCGATGATTGTCGTACCGATATCCGCCGGACGTTCGTAAGCCACGTAGCTGGGCACTTTGCCATAATCTAAATTGTTCTCTGCGTCCTCGATAACCTCGAGGTTTTCTTCGCGCCAGTCGCATACGCTCTGGATCAGCCTGTATCCGTCCATGCTGTCGACCTTCTCAGTCAGAATGAGCGTCATATCGAACTGCATGGCATCGATCATCTGGTCGCATTGGAATCCATACTGGATATTGAATCTCTCGGAGACATCCGCGTTCAGCGCATTGGAATCCAACTCATACTCTCCGGGCACGAGGACCCCGCTGGCAAGGCCGGCAGATTCGATATATTCGGCAAATTTATTGAAGATTTCCGCGCACTGGGAGGAAAGGGCATCCAGATAGGCCCAGGATGTAGACAGCTCGTTGTCGAGTGCCATAGAGAGTGCCGACTTGAGGTCGGCCGGCATTACCTGTCCGTTCTTGATTTTCTCCTCGTCGATATATCCGCTCGCCCAGTCGAGGTCGCGGTCACCGAGGAATCCGGCGACGATATGCTTGCAGTAATCCTCGCCCTCGTATGTCATATACGGATCGAGGAGGAGTGGCTTGCGCTCCATGATATTCTTCTTATCGTTTTTCGGATCGATTGTCGACCAGTCAAGCGCCTCGCTCAGCATATCGGCAGCTTTCTCTTCGCCGAACAGATCGATGACGTCGTTGTAGGTTCTGATTTTCGTCTTGATTTCACTCATATCGGTTCTCCTTTACCGGGCGATTTCATCCTGTCCGCAAACGGGCGCATTGCCGCCGATGTGCGCAAGCGACTCGATACAGGACGCCTTTTTGGCAGCGAGGCCGGCTTGGTCGGGAAGGACGCTCTTGCGGCGCTCGGCGATATCGATGTCGGCGTTTGCACGGATGGTTTCAGATGCCTTGTCGTAAGTGGAATCTTTCGGCAGGGCATCGATTGCAATGGCGAGGGCGATCAGGTAATTCGTGTCATGTTCATTGACCACCTCTCGGAATACCTGGTAAGGCAGTGATGCTGCCGTTCCGGGCATACTCTCGGCAAGTACATATCCGTCGGAGGTATCTTCAAATTCGGGATGCATGGTGGAAGAGGAGATGCCCCATCCGCCGAGAACATCGCGTTCCCAGACCTCCGCGATGATATTCCATCCGCGGTCGTTGGCTGGATCGTCGATAGCGCGGCAGTAGAGGAATTTCGGCTGCATGTTCGGTTCTTTGACGATCCATGCGTAGGCATGATGCACGATATCGTTGGCTGCGGCAGGGCAGAAGTAGTTCTGGAAGCGATCAGGGGTCTTCTTCGTTCCGGTTTGCATGTTACCCTCCGTTCCGGCGGCGTGTTTTGTAAGATTCTACCACTTTGGCTGCGTTTCGCCTATATATCGATGACGGATACGGTATGTCATCTGCAAAAGGTATCGTGTGGAAGGGCACGGGGGCTCACCGAAGCGGCGAGTCCCCGTGTTTGTGCCGTCTATCTGTCCTGTAATGGCGAATCAGGTGCGTTCTGATCATGGTTCAGATTCCTTGCCGCATCCGTGGCCGCTGCATGGCGTTCCGTGAGTCCCCGCGGATTGTGGGTTTGCACGAGTTCGTCCTTATGCAGGCGGACATCGCATTCCTTGACATATTTGAGAAACGTCGGATGCGTGATGCCGAGCTTCGTCGCGGCGGATCTTGCCGAGATGTCTCCGTTCTTATACTCGCTGTAGAGACGGTCGAATCCCTTGGGAAGGGGTTTCAATCCCCTTCCTCGGGTATCCTGTGCATTCGTGATCTTGTTCACATGATAGGAGAATGCCTGTTGGCTCAAGCCGGCGATCTTGGCGGCCTGGGCTTGGCTTAGGTCCCAGTTCTGATATCTGCCGAAGGCCTCTCGGAACCGTAAATCATATCCGTCCAAAGGATCGCTAAGTGACTCTTTCAGCTCCGTCTCGATATCGGCAGGCATATCGATAAGCTCACCGGTCTCATCACGTGAGAGGGCGACGATATTGCCGAAAATGAGAGAGAAGGGCTTACCGTCGTTTGTTCCGACGATGAGGCTCTTTTCAGACAGGAAGCCCAAGTCATCCATGAAGGCATCGGGGTTGATGGCGCGGTTTGGCAGCAAACTGTCTGCACCGGCGGCATTCACATAGATATCCACATCGGCGAACGTGGCACCGAGTTCGTCATATTCGCCTTGGACTGCCTCACGGATGTCTCGATATGGTCTGTCCCTGTCGGCGAGAAAGACCTGTGCCTCCCCACCGACAGGGAAGATCAGGCCTTTGACTTTGTTGGATTCCATCGTTTCACCGCCTTGTTTCTTTAAAACGATTCATACAGTTCTGGTTAGTGACCGATTGGATACTCACGGTCGATTGGACGCGAATTGCCGATATCGCTACCGCTGTCGTCGTGGTTGCCCTCGTCCTGGCTGAGTACTAATGAACTCTCCCTGGCTTCTGTAGCGACTTCGGCGAGAGACTTCGTAGATTTCTCATGCTTGTCGCCGGCGGCGTGCTCATTCTGAAGCTGATATCGATCCGGTTCGATGCCGTACTTAATGTGAATATACTCTTTGTAACCGGTGGACGGGTTCGCAAAGGTCTCTTTCAGCTTGTCGATCGTCTCCTGAGGAAGGCTTGCGATTTCGCCTTCCTCGTCGACACCGAATGCGACGAAATCACCGCAGATTAGCGAATAGAGCTCCCCTTCCTTGACCGGATGACCAAACGTCAGCTGGTCGAGATATCCGACTTCCTCCATATGCTTCGTCGCATAGATGGCGCGATTGGGTTGGCTGCCGTTGAATAGGCCTTCATCATTGACCCACAGGTCAACTCCATTACCGAGAACTCTCAATACTTCAACGTTGCCGTTGACGAGGTCCTGCAGTTCGGCCAGCGAGTTATTCTTATCAATCCAAACCTCGAACGGCTTCGATCCGACGGGGATTAAAAGGCCGTGGGCTTGCATTTCGTTCATACGGGGTACCTCCTTGCGTCTTGATGCTTGGTAAGATTCTACCATTCGATACCGGAAAAGGGCACCTCGGTCGGGTGCCCTGTTTTTTCTTTCAAATTTGCAAGCGCTTGCGAATTTCATCTAGTTCACGGTCACCGTTTCATCCCAGGCTTCCTTGACCACTTTCGCATCGTAGTGGTACCACGGATGGCCGGTTGACTTCTTGTGGCCTTCGATATCATCGGTGATATCCGCCCCGCATGTGTCGCAGATCGCGATCCTAATCGTCTCGGCGGGATGATGGATAGTCTTCGTGGTTGTCGGCGTTGAAGTAGAAGAGGGCTGTCCGTTGCCAGACGATGGAGCGGAAGCACCACGATTCATATCGGCAGAAGAATTTTCTGCCTGATTGTTCTGATTTTGACCGTCAGAAGAAGCGTTCTGGTTTTGCGAAGCCCCGTCTGCCGGAGTCGCTTCGGCATTATCTTCAGACTCACCGCTCTTGGCAGTCTTATCGACATGTTTGGCTAAAAAAGCGAAAGCTGACACCTTTTCCCCATTACCTTTGACGGTGAAACTGGTGCTTTTTGCTGGCTTATCATAACCGTCCGGTGCCGACTCAACGGTCAGCAAATACTTGCCTTTCGGCAGAGTACAGATCTTGACTTCGTCGTTGACTGCAACGGAAATATCTTTGACAACAATCTTTCCGTTCTTACCCTTTTCGGAAACCGAAACGGAAGCCTTAGAATCCTCAGCAGCTCCGTCAGCTGTCACCATGACGGAGATAGCACTCTTTTCAGAGGATTTTTTCTTCTTTGCATTCTCAGTCGAGGTCTCTTTTTTCTGAGTTTGCGTTTGTTCTTTCTTTGTATCTGAGTCGTGACCTTTATTACTTGAAAGAACGGTAAAAGCAGTCACGCCACCGAGGAGCAGCACTAGAACAATACCGATAACGGCTGCAATAATGATGAACTTCTTACGTCGATCATCCTCATCTACATAACTGTAATCAGATTGCACTTGAGAGGGTTTCAGAGTTTCGAGATTTCCCCACCAAGCTCCCTCATGCTTATCATTTCCATCGTTCATGATGCTACACCTCCCTGGTTAATAAGTTATCCGCCAAAAACGTCACGCGCGATTGTGCCGGATTTAATTACGATTAGCATCAGAGCAACAGATGCACATACAGAGCTCCACATATCGCCCTTGAAGCCGGATATTTCTCCTCCGCTAAAGCCTGAAAGCAGGTTTGGGAAAAGTCCCATTGCAAAAAGAATAATTACGCCTGCAAGACATGTCGCTAAGAAGTTCTTGCAGAAAGATACTCCATAGTTTTTTGTTTCGTCGAATCCAAGTAGCGCAAACGGAAGCGGTGAGAACGCAGCCATAACATATAGTTGCATTGCTCGCATATAACACATGACCGAAACCGAGCCCTTGATGATAATCGTGATCAAATCGAATATCATGCTCTGAACCCATATACCAATTACCGCTCCAAAACTCTCTTTACAAGAATCGGCTATTGTGACAGTTTTTAATTCATCAACGGTCGACTGATTGATCTTACCAATCATTTCGTTAAATAGATCATATGCTCCAGCGCAGATCTTCAATGAGTTTTTGAGAAGCCAAATGAAGATCGTCGCATAGATAATTAAAAAGACAATGTCTTTAATTGCTGGTAAGGTAGCTGTTCCATCAATACGCTGTGATATTTTTATCAATTGTATCAACATCACAAGGCTTAGGATGGAAGCTGCTGTTGGCATGACGACTGACTTATTAACAAAGCTAACCGTGCTGTAAAAGGTGCCTGTTTTCTTGCCCAGAAGATTATTGAATGATTTTCCAAGAATCGATTTTGTAGAAGTAGTCTTGATATTTTGAAGACCATCATTGAAAAAGAACTCAGCTCCTTCAGCAAAACGATCGGTAATCCATCCACCTGGATCCGAAGCAAAGTCAACAACGCCGCCAATGATTGGGATATTTTTGACCCAATCGGAGTCGTCATCTGCAAGGGCTACTTTCGGAGCAACCAAAACAGCAACCAGAGGTAGAACAAGGAGAAAAAGTACTATTTTTTTATTTTTAAACATAAAATTCCTCCTTTACATCAGTTCACATTGTTTTGTGCTCAGATGGTAAACCACAGTAATCCCCGTAAGCTGCTGGTCTTCCGTGTCTTTCAGGGAAAAATCAACCCTATATTCGTTAGCGTTGAAGTCGGCCGTAAGGATACCGTTGCACTCGGCTTCGACCGCGGTCGGATAATAGAGAGCACATTGCTCGCGTAGAAAATCTTCAATGATGCTTCTCGAATCGCCAAGCAAAGCAGACATATCTTCACTAATGCCGTCGATATCAAAAGTACCAGCGGCTTGAGTTCTTACATATTCCTCGTTCGTGCCGCTGTTTTTCACATCAATAGACATCTTGAAATATGTACCGTCATCGTTTTTATCGACGGTCAATACTCTGGTTTTATCATCGTCTGATTCATAGGCGCAATTGTACCTAGTGAGATTTTTCATCTCACCGACATCGACCTTTTCAGTTGAAAGGCCTTTGATGACAAAGGGCTTTTCAACTTTAGATGGATCAGCTTCCGGATCAGCGATAATGATTGACGAGTCTGTGAAATATAGCGTTCTTCCGGTGCCGCTGTAAGTTGCCCAGACATTAGAGGACAGCAAGGCAGAAAATTGCGCTGTTGCATCATCATATTCATCGATGGTTTTCTGTTGGTCTTTTTTCAGTTTTACTGAGCTGTTTTTGATCTGTTTTTCTTTTTCCTTTTTTTTCGCCTGTTGTTCTTGCTGTTCCTGAACTTTCATCGTAGACGTATAAGAACTGACACCGATGGAAACGACGCAGAAAATAGCGATTAGGATTGCAAGGATTTTCACGATTCCCTTATGGTCTGTTATTAAAAACCAGATGTCTCGCATGCTTTTATTCCTTTCCTTTTATTTAGATAGATCGACGCCGCCGAGCCATCCCCATTTACATCCAGTACCCTTTCCATAAAAACCGACAAATTCTTGAAGGCTCTTGATGGTAATAGCCCCCTCGTTGCTGATGACCTTATTATCGCCGATATAGATTCCGACATGCCCATAAAGACGACCCGCCTCGCCTGTTCCAGGATGTGACACGTCAGCGATGATCATTCCAACTTTTAAATCCCGAACGTTAGTGCTGGTGCAGTAAGCGCGGCACATATCGCAAGCGTTTCCCCCAAAGTAACCGATACCGGCGCTCTGGAAGACGTTCGTGACCCAGGCAGCACACCATCCCTGTCCTGGGGACTTAGTTGTATTGGCGGCATTAACTACGTCTTTTTGCCTTCTGGTGGCTTTCTTTAAATCCTGACCGTTTCCGTCAATTCCGTTAGTTCCATTACTGGTTCCCAGTGCATCGTAGATACGCTGAGCCTGCGCCAAACGATTCGCGTCGGCCGCTTCGCTTTCTCCGCAGCGCTCAAACTGGCTTCTGAAAAGATAGACACATTGTTTGAGATCGGACTGGGCACAAAAAACCTTATACTTTGCTTTATTCCATCCCGAACACGATTCGGCGAATTCTTCCCAGAACCAGTCAAGTTGAACGGAAAGGTCGGACATATCTTTGCCTTTTTCCTTGGCAAGGTTTTCCAGACCAGTCTTTCGTCCACCAAGCCACTGGCAGATTCCATAGGCCCCGGATGAACTGTTCAAAGCAGTAGGGTGACAGCCCGACTCTTGGAACATATTTCCCATGATTGCAGCTATATGGGTTCGATCGACACCCTTGTCGATAAGGTATTGCGCTATCGTGGCCTCGTCACCAGTCAAAGAGCCCACGGATGCATTTTCGCCTTTACTTCCACCAGAAATAGTGCAAATGACGGCGATTATGATGATCACTGGAATAATAAGCACACCTATGGCGCCGAACAAGGCACCCAAAATTGCGCCGATGCCATTTGCTGCCATGCGTACGCTCCAGTATGCATAAGAAAGAACGTTCTTTGCTGTATTGATGATTCCACCGCCGGTGGAAACAGATTGGTACGCGGCTGAACGCATATACCGATACATCTGCTGGTTGAACTTGTTGCCGGCGCCGGCGGTGAATCGTTTTCTCGAAAGGGCTTTAATTCGCGCGGTTGAGCGTTTTAGCATCTTCCAAGATTTACGGGTATTGCTGACGGCGCCTTTTGTAGAACTGACAGCCGCTTTGCTTAATCCTTTTGCTTCTTGATAGAGGTTGTCCACATCCTCAAGTTCGGAATCCTTGATGGCGGCACGCTTTGCGGCTCGAAATCCTTCCTTGGCAGCTTTTTTCGTACCCTTCGCCAGATTACTTCCGGAACGTGATTTTGTTCCGGAAAGATCGATATCCTCGCCGTTAAGCCCTGCTTTAAAAGCCTTAGCCGTTGTTTTTGCCGTGTCAACGGTGTCTTTCACAAGGTCAGAACCGACACGCGCGGCACCTACAGATCCTTTTATAGCCGATTTGCCAGTTTGATACATCTTGTCGACATCACCGAGTTCAGTGCCGCCGATGACCATGTTTTTGGCAATTGCAGTGGCGGAGCCGACAAGACCAGTGTTGACTGCATTCGTTGTTTCGGTACCAACAAGAGAGCTTTGTCCAGCTCCTCTTGCAGAATCACCTGTGACGAAATCGTCTGCTCTCATCTTGTCAGCTCCTTTCCTTTTCAGCTAATTTTATCCAAGGCGGGATTTTTCGCGTGCTGCAAATTCCTGCATGCGCTTCTTGTCGGCAGCCTCATTCGGGTTCGTCGAGAAGAGGTCATAGAGTACGTTACCGGACGGGAATTTACCGCGAATCGGAACACGCGCACCGCCGGCGATAAGCAAACCGTCGCCCGGCTCGACAGATTCGTCGATGAACTCCTCCTCCTGTTCGGAAAGACCGAGCAGGCGTACCCATTCGGCACGATCGAGCGGAGACTGTTTAAGCAGGAGCAGGAAGTCGGAATTCAGGACAAGATTTTGAGCAGCTTTGTTCTTCAACATTGCCACGGCGTTCTGACTTATACCTGTCAGCAAAAGTCCGAATTTACGACCCTCGTTCGAGAAGCGCGAGAAGTAGTTCAGTACCGTAGGGTAGGCGAAGAGCGACTGCATCTCCTCGACATACAGCCATGTACGTACTCCGCGTTTCGCATTGAAGTACATACGATTACGAACTGCCTCGCAGACGTTGATTAGACCGAAGACGAGCATCGAGTCCGGCAAGTCCTTCAAATTGAAATCCACGATACGAGACTTGAAGTCGACGTTGCTCTGATGGTTAAAGAAGGACTGGGCACCTGTGACAAAACGCTCGTAACGCAGCGCGATGGTCTTTGCCTCAGGCTCAGGCTGTTCAAGCAGCTTGTTGTAGAAGTCTTCAAGGAGGGGCGGCTGTTCGCCGCGTTGACGCGCGTCGAAGAAAGCCTCCTGTACGCAACGCGTGATGATCGACTGGTCTTCCTCACCGAGATCACGGCCTGCTTCGGCGGCCGAAGCGCCGGCTTGGGCAAGCATGGCATCGATCTTGAAGGCAAGCTGGGCATCCGGGCTGAGGCTTTCGACGGAAACGGTATCGAACGGATTCAGATAGGTATCCGAATCGACTGCAAAGTTGTAAGTCACGCCGCCGTAGCGACTTGAGATACCCGTATATTCGCCGGCACGGTCGATGATATAGATTTCATCTGTCGGGTTGCTGAGAATCGTACCGGTCATCTCGGTCTTTACGGCCATGCCCTTGCCGCTACCGGTCTTGCCGCAAACAAAACCCATCGGTGATGCGAGGAGCTTGCGGTTACAGAAAATCAGGTTAGAAGAGTGCTTGTTCTGACCGTAATAGTTGCCGCCCTTATCATCCAGTTCCATTGTTGCGAACGGCATGAGGATGGAGACTTCGGCAGTTGTGGACATACGGGAGATCTCGCAGTGGTTGTGACCTAACGGCAAGATAGAGTTGAAACCTTGCCGCTGTCGGTATTCATAGGTGCTGACCTCGATGGAGTTTTGGCGGGCGGCGGAGATGATGGAAAGCACCTGGTTATCCAGTTGCTTCTTAGTCGGTGCGTATGTATAGAAAAGTCCCGTGAAAACATAAAGACGTTGGTTTTTGTTCTGAAGGTTATCGATGACGTCTTCAGTTTCCTCTTTAGAGTACTTGAGCTCCTGCGGAAGGATTGAAAAGTCATAGCCTTTCTGAACTGCCGAGCGCTGTTCCTCAATGATTTCCTTATCGATCCAAGCCAAACGCTGTCGCGTGAAAGCGACGGCAGCCGCTTTATCCATAGGTTGTGCGAACCAAGTGACATTAAGCGGAATCGGGAGTTCGGTGATATCGGAAAGCGCTTGATCGGTTAGTTCCGAACCAAGCTTCTTGATAACAAGAACCTGTCCCCACATATCACCCGTCTTGAAGCAGTCGGCAAGACCTTCCGGCTTGAAATCAAGTGTCATCGGTGCGATACAATCCTTTGTCGTCTGCACCATCCTAGCGGAGATATCCCGTCGATAATCGAAGTTAAATGGCTTGAGTGGGTTGAGCTGACTATTCAGAAGTGCCAGTCGTTCCGCACCATCGAGAACATGGCTCTTTGAACCGATAGATGTGAGAATCTGCGAGATCTGATTTTCAATACGGGCGAGTTTCGGAACGGCATCGTCCACCGTGGGGGCGGAAACCGAGAAGGTGATATACATCTTACGCCGGATGTTCGAAACACCCTGCCGCATCTTCTCATTTAAGATCTCATTGAAGACGGCGGCATCGTTTGCGGCGTTTACATTCAGTTGGCTGCTCGGATTGAAGAACTTGCGATGCCCAATCTGTTCCTTGAGCAGCGGTGTGTTGATGATATTGAATTGAACAAGCGTGTCCGCGCCAAACTGGTCGTAGAGACGGCAGATCGACGTAAATACAGCTTTCTGAGCATCCTCGCGAACAGAATGGTAAGAAGTGTCCTCGAAACAGATGCAGGAGGAGAACATTCCCTCCTCGACCTCGCATATGCCGTCTTCATACATGCGATTGTACCCGATGAATGAAGTGACGTCTTTTGCGGTTTTGCGCCTGTAGCGAGCAAATTCATTCTTTTTCGAGAGTTCCTTATCGCGGTCTTTTAGCTGCTTCTGAATGGACTTATTGCTCTTTGCATTCGCCTTGAGTTTGGCATTCGACTCCTTTTGGAGTTTTTTCATTTCCTTAGCCCGGGCTTTTCTTTCTTTACGGGAAAGCTTTTTCCGAGGCTGCTTATCGAACACATCGCTGGCAATACCGCTCAGTGCATCCATATCGACATCGGAGGAATCTTCGACATCGTAGGTGTGTGGATAGTTTGTCGAAGTAGCGAACTGTCCATAATCAATAGGAGTCTGTTCTGGTTCCATCTCAGGTACAGCGTATGCAGTCTGAGGATCGGCTTGATAGGGATTCGCAGTTTGTTGGAGTTGCACGGCCTGTTGGGCAGATGTGGTCACCGGAACGTTGCTTTCATAATCCTTGCGGGCGGCAGCAATCAGTTCGGTTGCCGTGGCGGCGTCGATTTCGCCAGCGGCAACCTTAGCCATGATAAAATTGATTGTATCGTTAATAGATGACTCGACCTGCCCTTGGGCTGTAGGCTTCAAGTCCGTTTGTCCCATCAAGGAACTTTCTGGTTGATTTGTCATAAAGCTTTCCTTTCCTGCTTTGCGTGATCTCATCCGGCGTTTTCACGAACCCGCTCTTAAACATTGACGGTTTGTAAAAAAGCCGATTATCGGAGAGCTGGTGCTGTAGCCAAAGGAGAGCAAATTGCTCGAATGGCAGCCCGTGAGGCTTCCAAAAGCCACAGCACCAACAGGGCAGTGAAACCGCATAGATGAACTCCAGGTGATCGGTCGGATCGATCTTCAAAACGAGATTCATATAGACGGCGACAGCGACGGAAAGCCCTAATGCGACAGTGATTGAGATAAGGGTACGACCGGTAAGTTTACCGATGACTTTCGGTTGATATTCGGCGATATCCTTATGAATTGCAACGCTAAGCATCGGGCATTTCCTCCTTTAGCCAGCGAAACTGGTGTCCAGGTTGCCGAGGAAAACGGAGGCTGCGATGACGATACCGCCGCCGACGATCATGGCGATGGCGCCGGCGAGCTGACCGCCACCGCCTTGCATACCGTCTTTGATTGTCATACCGAGATTGACGAGACCGAAAACGATGAGGACGCCGCCGAGAAAGGTGACGCCTCCGGAAATCTTAGTCATGATTTGAGAGAGCATACGCTAAATTCCTTTCTTTAAATATTCTGAGATTCCATGAGCTTAATGCCCGGTGTAGCCATAGAGCGCCATTGCTGCTGCAACGGTAAAACCAGCTACGATCATTGCAATGGCTTTAACGATTTCAGGCTGGCGCCTTCCACCGCTTGCCAATGAGATGCCGAGATAGATTAGGCCGGCAATGCCAAAAGCAGTACCGGCGAAACCTATCGGCTGGGCAAAAATTCTTATAAGTTTATCCACCCATTCAATTCCTTTCCTTTTTTCCGTGTCGGTTGCACTGATTCAGTGTATACCAAACGCGTGATTTATGACGCGTAGGTATCGTCTTTTGTCCTAATTTCGTCCATGTACTCCAGGATATTGAACGGTTCATCGTACAGACAGCGGTTTTTGACCTGACCTGGCTTGTTTCGACCTGGGTCGAGATAGATGTAGTTAGGGTGTTGCTCGACCGGGTATTTCAAATCTTTAAGTGGATTCGTACCGGCGATGAGCAGGATTGCCTCGCGGCGATTCATCTTGCCGATCTCGGCGGCATCAATCAAGTCACGACCTTGGATCTGAATGTTTTTCGAGCTTGAACCGGACTGTCCGCGCGTCTCGCCGAATGTCTTCTGATTGATCGTCTGCTTGCCGATCATCTCAGAGATTTCCTTGTTGGTGGAATTCGACTTGCCGCCAAGGAAGAGGGTGGTATCGCAACAATCGATAATCGTTTTTGCCTTTTTATCGTAGCGGCTTTCCAGCTGTGCGACAGACTGGAGGATGATTGAAATGCCGATGTTACGAGAACGAGTGACGGCAATCGTCTGCTCGATATCTGGGATAGTTCCTATGTTTGCGAACTCATCGAAGATGAAGTTGACCATCGTGGGCAATTTGCCGTTGTATTTCTCGAGCGCTCGGCGACACAAGATATCAATTGATTGCCACATCATGATTGCGTGCAGGAACGAGAAGGTTTTGTCAGTATCCGACATGATGGCGAAGACAGCGGTACGTTGTCCGGGATCTCCCATCTCGTCAAGATTCATCTCATCGTATTTCAACAGTTCGCGCACCTGCTCGATTCGCATCGGGGCCATGCGCACGTTGCAACTGATGATGATGGACTTCAGCGTCTTGCCGGCGGCTACTTTGAACATCTTATAGTTTGCCAATGCGAAATCCTGATCGGACGTCAATCCGCCTTCACGTGCAGGAGACAGGCCGTCATTGTTGCGTTCCATGAGGCTTGACTGCCAAGTGAACTCGTCGGTCGTGTTCTCGCTGATTGCCATTCGGTCTGATTCTGCGTCCGCATAGGAGCTTGAGGTCGACGGACCTTGGTAGAACGGATTTCTTTCGTAAACTTTGCCCGTCTCGATCTCATCGAAGATCATGTCGAGCGGAGATTTAAAATTCTCATCGTTTTCCTTGGCTTCTGCCATGGAAAGAAGCGTCAATAATCCGTCCAACGAGTAATCTTCCGGTGGGAACCAGTCTCTCAGCAAGGCGATGAGCGCGGTATAGAGCAGACGTTCCGAATTTTCCCAGAACGGATCTCCGCCGGACTGTTTATCTCCGTTGGTATTCGAAATCAGGCAGTTGACGAAAGATAGAATGTCTGCGTCCGTCTTAACGTATTTAAGTGGGTTGTAATGCATCGATTTATTGAATTCGATGGTGTTGAACACTTTAATGCGGTAACCGTTGTCCCTGAAAAGATATCCGCACTCTGGAAGGGATGTTCCTTTCGGATCGGTCAGAAAGTAGCTTGCATTAAGCTGCATGAGATTAGGTTTTACATAGTTACGGGTCTTGCCAGAGCCGGAACCGCCGATAACCATGACATTGAGGTTTCGGTCATGTTCGAGGTCGAACTTCGGTTTTTTCAGGGCAAGACCATAATTTTTCGTGAAGAGAAGATTGTTGGACGGATCCGTTTGATCCTTGAAGGCGACTCCTTCTTTAAGGGTGCCCCATTTCGCAGATCCGGCTTCCTCTCCATAGCGATAGTTACCGGCATACATGAATGTGTAGAGCCAGACGATGAGAACCGTAATGGCGAGTCCGATTGCATACAGCATGGGAACGGATGCCGTTGAGATAGCGGCAGGCGCCGCGACGATCGAATTGACCGTCGCGAGCGCCCCGTCGGTAATCTCCATGGTGTTGAAATCAAAGACTTGTCCGAACCGATTGCCGAAGTAGAAGGCAAGAACGGACAACATTAGAACTACCACGACCTGAATTGGGTCCGGAGTTTTCGATTTATTGGACGCCAAGGAGCACCACCTTACCTAGCTTTGTTCTCGGAGCCATGCGCGTCACCATGATCCTGACTGTCGTGGGCACGTGAATGTTCATGATTGCGCTGGTCTGTGCTCTTAATGATTTCTTCCTGTTTTTGCTTCAACGGTTTCGACATTTTCTGACCTTTGAAAGCCTCGCTGTTACGGGAGAATTTCGGATCGAGGTTGTCGGCGCGGACCTGCTTGTGATGCTGGTTGGCATCCGTGAATAGAAGCTCTCCATCATTGGCGAACTGTACGGCGATGCCGCGCAAATTGCACTGAAGAGCGAAATTATTGAGATTCGGTTGACCTTTTGCATCACGAGATGCCTCGAATGCATTTCCGACTTTCGCGGAAAGATCCTCCTTCCAGGATTCGACCTGTTTGGTGTGAGAATCTGGATCCATTCCATCGTGACTGCGAATTGCTTCCGCTCGATTTGAGATTTCATCGGAATCGAGCATTTTTACGGCATCCGCATGGTTTTCGAGCACTTCGCTCGCCTTGTCCTGAGAAGGATACTTACCAAGCTGCATAAGCTCATTTTCACCGATGATGCCCTTATCTTTGAGCATGTCCAGCTGTGCTCGTTGTTCTGGTGTCGCGTAATTCTTCAGGTCGGGCTGGATTGCCATAGTGTCGTGGCCTTTTGCTTCAAGAGCAATCTGCAATTCGCCGATTGACGGGTATTCCGAAAAGTCTTTCTTGATTTCATCAATCGAAACACCCTCATCGGCTGCCAGAACGGTAGCTGTGAGATCAATCTGTTCGGGCGTTGCGGGATAGTCAGACCAACCTCGGGCATTGGCTTGCCTTTCCTGGTCTTGTCCGTGCTCCTGAGATTGCTCTTTTTCAGGGGTATCGTTTTCGTGCTCGATTTTTTTACCGAGCTCTTGTTCAACCATCTTGGAAAAGGCCAGGATTTTTGCAACATCGGAAGTGCTGAACAGAAGATTGTTGTCTTCATGCATCGCATCCATGCCCATTTGCTTCATTGTGTCCGCAAAGAGCTTTGCAACAGCCGGATCATTAAGGTCAAGTTGACCATAATCTTTTCCATTACGCGACAGGCGTCCGAATGTGCCATCATAGACTTTCTTGAAGATTCCTCCGACGAAGTCTTTCATTCGACCAAGGATACCTCGCCTTTGCGTTTTGGTGCCATAGCGGAGGTCTTGCTGCTTATTACGCATGAGCTCTTCAAGCAACCGCAAGAAAGTCGTGACGACTTTCATTTGTGAGGAGAATGCTTCCTCTCCCAAATCTGCCATTATCAATCATCCCTTCTGGATGCCTTTTGCATCCTACGGTACTAACACGCAATGATTATGCGATCTGCAAACCATACGTCAGGAAATTCATATTACAGCCGTGAATCAATATCTTGATCCGAAATGGAATTTCGGTCATCAGCAGCACGGTCATCCTCGATGGAGCGCTGATTGAATTCATATCCCGATTCGATTTCAGGTGTCGATGGATCGAGGTCCATTCCATCGTGCGACTTAAAGCGAGCATCTAGCTCCCTGAAACGATTTGTAGCCACGACAGCATCAGCAAGAGTTCTCTGATTGCGTGTGGCGGAATCTTGAACCATTTCACGGCTTGTCATTTTTGTCTCCTTTCTATTTAATGTTCGTCGAGATCACCGTCGTCAAGTACTTGACATGGACGGTCGAAAACGCGACCACGCTCATCTGCCTTATATTGTGCATCAAGACTGTCTTTAAGTGACGTGACCATATCCGTAAGTCGATCAGACCTGTATTGTTCCAGATCATCAAGACTTTCCACCGGCATTGCGGTGTCAACATTCTTGAAGTTCCCGTTCTCCTTGAGAATGGCAACGCGTGCATCGAGATCGTCGTTTCCGCTCGCAATCATGTTGTCTCGAAAATCTCTGTCGAGAGGGCGTTCCCAAAGCCTTGAATCGCCCATGATGACGGACTGCACGTTGAATTCTGTCGGTGCGATATCCTGTGCTTTGAGCTTTTCCCGGATATCCTCCTTGACCCATCTGACGCTGGCGTCCTCGATAATCTCAGGGCCGGCAGCTTCATGGGCGCATCCGAGATCGCTGAAGTATTTTCCGTATGACCACGAGGCCGTCGCGCGGTCATAGTCTGTAGCCACGCAAAACGGCTGCGCGTTGCCCGGCTGGAAGAGGAGTGCCGTGCCGTCTTGGAACTGCTCGAGGACGATGTTGCCCTTTGTATCGATAGCGCCTAGGGCATTCATCATTTTTTTCTGCTGGTAATTGCTGCTCATATGATTTCTCCTTTCTTTGGTAGGGTCTTGAGAAATCTTTTGTAAGATTCTACCACTTCACATCTTGCACGGTCGGGGGAACGTGGCAATTTTCCGTTCCCCCGTGTTTTCAGATCGTCTAAGCTGTCGCGACCGCTGATGTGCAATGGGTTTCGTAATACTCGTTGGCCCGTTCCGTTGCCTTGCTCCATTCCTCCTTGAGGCGGCTTGCGTTCTCCACGTCAGACGTCATGCAGGCATGTCCCCAGAGTGACCGTGCCTTCGAAACGGCTGCCTCAAGGTCCCTGAAGGTCGGATCGGTCGCGGCAAGTGTCAGCCGATCGTTCTTTGCCTCCGTTGCGGCCCTGAGATCCGAATCTTGACCACTTGTAGCCTTGGTGGCTGTCGTTACAGGTTTCTTGGCGAAATACGCGAAACCATCGCTTTTGACGAACCAATCTGACAGTTGCTTCGCAAACCTCGGTGAAGGGTTGTTCTGCCGATAGGCTTCCGCATAGTCGATATAGGCCTTCTCGATGGTGGCGGGAGAGTATCCTTCCCCGAGTCTCTTGGCATACTGTTTTGCTGCCTCGTTCCGAACGGCTCCTCTTACCGTCTTGATGGACAAGGAACAGAGATGGTTGAAAGCCTCGAATTCAGAATTTGAAAGGGTATATCCATCAGCGACCGTAGGGAGCGGATCATAGGTGCCGTCAGGCACCGCATCTAACGCGTCCCGTCTATTCGCATCGCGTTCCGACTCGCCGTCATCTCGTTGAGTCGGATCAGTCATTCCCTCGGTGACTTTCCAGTCGCTTGGACCTTCATCATCGGAAGGATGGGCGGCGGATCTATCTATTGATACTTTTGGATTGATATTAGTATCTATATATAGCTTGTCGCCAGATTGAAGACAACCCTCGTCTTCAGATTGGAGACATGGCTTCAGATTGGAGCCCCTGTTTTGAGCCTTGGCTTCAGATTGACGACAAGGCTCGTTACCTGCTGATTGCTGAAGACGCTCAGACTCAGAATCCCCCTTATGACTCACCATGTCCTCGTTATGGAGATTCGCCACCAAGCTGCTCTTGATTTCATTGCGTCGGTTTGCAATCTCGTCGATTTCCGTCTTGATGGCGATCGGGTTCTGCGGCAGCGTGTAGACAGTCCTTAACCCCGCAGAGGTCGCCGTGGTCTCGATCGAGATGAAGCCCCATGAGACCAGTTCCTTGCGGATCTTGTAGAAACGGTTCTTGCTGATATCAAGCTCTTCGAGAATGCGGGAAGTTGACGGGAAAGCCGTGTCCCCCGCGCCGGCAAATGAGCTCAGGTATCCGTAGAGTGCCTTCGCCTCGATGGAAAGGCCTTTTGATCTCATCACGAGCTGCGGGGAGAGTCCATATCCGTGGGAGAGTAGCGCATCAAGCCGCAAAAGGTTGCGCTCGTCGATTTCAGTTGTGTTCCCCTGCATTTTCATCATTCCTTTCCTTTTTGAAATTCATCGCTTTGTTGTTATTGTTGATCAGGCGGTTGATCAAAATCTCCTCGGCTTCTGCGGTCGGTACCGGTTTGTCGGGGAAAGAGTACTTTGCGACCCCGCCGCCGGACGTGATCGTGTTCTCGACCTCGATGAGTCCGAACGCTTCGAGCTCGTTTCGATATCGATAGAATCGCGTCTTGCCGATACCGAGCTGCCTGATAATCTGACAGGTCGAGGGTGGTGCGCCATCATCGAATGAGCAGAGGTATGCATATAGCATACGTGCCTCGATCGACAACCTGTTATCGTGAAGCACGTCCGCTATCTGCGAATTCATCATTTTGTGTGGCATATGTAGAACCTCCTCTTAGGTCATTTGAACTTTCGGAAAAGGAGGCCTGTCTTACCGAGTGTGGTATACTCGAATCAACAGAGCCGCCTTTGAACCTCGTTGAGAGTTCTCAAAGAAGCTCACTTTCCGAAAGAGTCCGTCCGTTCGCCAAAACTTTGGGACTTTTTCAGCTTACCGGGGCCGCAAGGCCCCTTTCTTTTTTTATGGTAGCACAGGGACTTCTTTTTCTGTTTCCCGGAGAGAGGATAACTTGATAGAAAAAGTAGGCGTAAGAAAAACAGGCACTAAAAAAGGAAACCCTTTTTGGGTTTCCTAGAGAAATCTTGTGTGTATTTGAGGCTGTGTGACGGCATTCCATCTATTGTTTTAGGTATATGTATCAGCCTCGTCTTCATAAGTGAACTGTAGCAATAGCATCAAAGATGAACGTACGTTCGCCTGTTCGGCTTCTTTTCGAGCGTTGTTCGAAAATGCCGGAAACCCTTGATTTTATTGGGTTTTCTTAGGATTTGTCTAAGCTATCTTCAGGCAAATCAAGCGCTCGTCGACGCATCTCAATCGTAGCCTCAGACGCAAGATATTCATCGTAAGTTGTGATCTTGTCGATCATCTTTCCGCCCGGAAGGATTTCCATAATACGGTTTGCTGTCGTTTCAACGATCTGGTGGTCTCTTGAAGAGAACAGAAGTACGCCAGGGAACTTCTTCATTCCATTGTTGAGCGCAGTGATGGATTCCATATCTAGGTGGTCAGTAGGCTCGTCGAGGATCAGTACGTTGGCACCGGAGATCATCATCTTGGATAACAGACAGCGTACCTTTTCCCCGCCGGAAAGAACTTTAACCTTCTTTACACCGTCGTCGCCGGCGAAAAGCATTCTTCCAAGGAAACCACGTACATAGGTAACATCCTTTTCTTCCGAATACTGAGTCAGCCATTCTACGATGGTATCGTCATTGTCAAATTCTTTTCCGCTGTCTTTCGGGAAATATGCCTGTGTAGTGGTGATTCCCCATTTATAAGTACCTTCATCCGGCTCCATTTCTCCGATCAGGATCTGGAAGAGAACAGTTTTGGCAAATTCATTTCCACCGACAAATGCAACTTTGTCGTCCCGGTTCAGTGTGAAGGAAAGATTGTCCAGGATTTTTTCCCCGTTGATGGTTTTGGATAAGCCTTCGACCATCAGAACTTCATTACCGATCTCGCGGTTCGGTTTGAAATCGATGTAAGGGTATTTACGGCTGGATGGGCGGATCTCATCAAGCTGGATCTTTTCCAGAGCGCGCTTACGGGAAGTTGCCTGACGGGACTTGGACGCATTGGCGCTGAACCGGGAAATAAAGTCTTGTAACTCCTTGATCTTTTCTTCCTTTTTCTTGTTGGCTTCTTTCATCTGACGGATCAGCAGCTGGCTGGATTCGTACCAGAAGTCGTAATTACCGGCGTAGAGCTGGATCTTACCGTAATCGATATCGGCAATCTGTGTGCAGACCTTATTCAGGAAATAACGGTCATGGGAAACAACAATAACGGTGTTGTCAAAGTTGATCAGGAATTCTTCCAGCCATGCGATCGCATCCAGATCCAGGTGGTTGGTAGGTTCATCCAGAAGAAGAATATCCGGATTACCAAAAAGTGCCTGTGCAAGAAGGACTTTGACCTTCTGTGCACCGGTCAGCTCGCTCATCATATTGTAGTGAAGCTCTGTCTCAATTCCAAGTCCGTTCAGGAGAGATGCGGCATCAGATTCTGCTTCCCATCCGTTCAGGGTTGCAAATTCTGCTTCCAGTTCACTTGCCTTGATCCCGTCCTCGTCTGTGAAATCTTCTTTGGCATAGATCACTTCTTTTTCCTTCATGATCTCGTAAAGACGGGCATTTCCCATGATTACGGTATCGAGAACCGGATACTGGTCGTATTTGAAGTGGTCCTGCTGCAAGAAAGAAAGACGCTCACCTGGTGTGAGGATGACTTCTCCGCTGGTCGGTTCAAGCTGCCCGGAAAGGATCTTAAGAAATGTAGATTTTCCGGCTCCGTTCGCTCCGATCAGACCGTAGCAGTTGCCTTCTGTAAATTTGATATTTACATCTTCAAACAAGGCTTTCTTCCCTACGCGGAGGGTGATATTACTTGTACTAATCATAAAAATTCTCCTTATTCAAATAGAATTATCGTTTCAATTTTTGCATTACGTTCATTATGGTAACATGACTGCTGAATTTTCGCAAGAGAATAAGCATTAACATAAGGAAGAATTTGTGGTATACTTATAAATCATACACGAAATATACAGCATGGTAGGACGAAAGGAGCGAGTGTTTTGACAGAAGCAGGACTGGTGTTGGAAGGCGGTGCAACAAGAGGTGTATTTACTTCCGGCGCACTGGATTATTTGATGGAAAAGGATCTGTATTTTTCTTATGTGGTCGGCGTATCGGCAGGTTCCTGTAACGCAGTCGATTATGTCTCAAAGCAGATCGGCAGGACAAGGGACTGTATGATCCACAGAGGAAAGGAATACAGCTATTATTACGGACTTAAAGATTTCGTAAAAGAAAGAAGTCTTCTGGATATGGATATGATATTCAATAAATATCCGAATGAACTCTTTCCGTTTGATTTTGATACTTATTTTTCAAATGGAATGACCTGTGAGATCGTGACAACCAATTGTCTTACGGGGAATGCCGAATATATGACCGAAGAGAATGACAGTGACCGGCTGATGAAGATCTGCCGCGCCAGCAGCAGTATGCCACTTGTATGTCCGATCGTAAATATAGACGGGATTCCGTATCTGGATGGTGGACTTGCCGATTCCATTCCGGTAAAGCATGTGCAGGAAAAGGGACTGAAAAAAATAGTTCTCATTTTGACGAGACCGGAAGGCTACCGCAAAAAACCAACTTCCAAAGCGGTCGGCAAGTTATACCGGAAGATGTACAGCAAATATCCGGCACTTGTCCGCACCTGTATCCGAAGACCGGTGATGTATAACCGGACAGAAGAATACATAGAAAAGCTGGAAAAAGAAGGAAATATCTTCGTCCTTCGCCCGGAAATGAAGCCGGTATCCAGACTGGAAAAAGATTATGATAAGCTGATGACTTTCTACGATCATGGCTATGAAATGATGAAAAGAGAGCTTCCGAGACTTAAAGCTTATCTGGAAAAATAAGGAGGTGTGCATATGCATCTGTACGAACATCAGATTGCGACAAACGCATCGCAGCAAATGACAAAGGTAACAGAAATGGTAAGGGAAGACATCGAAAGAAGCGGTGTAAGAGAAGGGATTGCTGTGATCTTCTCACCACATACGACAGCCGGATTTACGATCAATGAGAATGCAGATCCGGATGTGGTGCATGATATGTTGTGTGGCTTTGAAAAAGTATTTCCGGCAGAACAGTTCTTCTACCAGCATGCAGAAGGAAATTCGCATGCACATATGAAGACGACGGTGGTCGGACCGTCACAGACGCTGATCATCCATGATGGAGAGATCGTCTTTGGCATCTGGCAAGATCTGTATTTCTGCGAGTTTGACGGACCAAGAAACCGTACCTTTTATGTGAAGATCATCGAAGGATAGATTAACGGAGTTGTACATCCGTCAGGGTGAATGCATGCGAAGGACAGGCAGGAGCTGCTGATTCTACACCAGCGAGAGTCAGCGTAGTTCCGTCTGTCTTTTTTTCTTTCCCAGCTGTGAGAATGGTACCGGCAAGAAGCTGCGGCATATGCCGGAGAAAACTATTTGCAGTCAGCTGAATCTGTATCAGTTGGTCTTCGCGGTTAATTTTGATTGTTTCTACAGTGCGCACTGTACTTTTTCTGGTACGTCCGTTTGAAAATGCGGCAAAGTCATGCGTACCGGTAAGAAGCTGCGCTGCCTGCTGCATGGATTCCAGGTCAAGAGACTCGGTTACAACACAGGTGTACGGACGGGAAAATAATGCTGCAGCAGGATCTGTGACGATCCGGCAGATATAGGTACAGCTTTTTACCGCGAGAGAAGCCACAAAACGTTCATCTGCGATTTCCAGTGAGGTGACTGCAATATCCGCCGGAAGAGCTGCGTTTAATTTCATTTTTAACAGTTCTGTATTGCCTGAAAAAGATTCTTTTTCTAATTGAAAACTTACAATCTGATGTGCTGCGTGAACACCCGGTTCCGTCTTTACGGCAGCAAAAAGCTGTGTGGACTGTCCGGTTACATCCCTGATCGCCAGTGCAAGCTTTGATTCGATACTGGCGCTTTTTTTCTTTGTGGAAAAGCCCGGATAGCGGGTTCCGTCGTATTCTATGGTAAGTTTGATCGTTGTCATAAGCTCCTCCTGAAGTGCATTTCTGCCGTTTATTATAGCATTGATTGTCGGGCAAGGCAATTTTTATTGCCTTCCGGACCTTGGTGGCTGTTTTCCTGCCTGTATTGTCCGGATCATCTGCACCATCTGGTCGATCTGTGCCTGCTCCTGTGTGCTTTTCCCTTCTTTGATCGCTGAAAGAATCAGCGAAATCTCATCAGGGGTAAACCGGATTCCCCGTTTATTCGCACCGGCGATCAGTGACATCATCACCGGGACCAGTGCTTTCCCGTTTTTGCCGCCGGCTTTCAACGCTGCTGTCCGGATCAGCTCCTGTTTCAGCGGATCCAGATTCGCAAGATCCGGATGCTCCATCCATTCGTTCATTTTCATCCATCCTTTCTGTCTGAAATCCACTCATCATATCCGTCATATCCTGTGCTGCCTGAAATTCATTCATCATATCTGCCATATTTGCAGGATCTCCAAAGTCCATCTCTTTCATCATTTCCATCATTTGCCATATTCCGGAAAAGGAATCGAACATTTCTCTTTTTTCAGGAGAAAGATAGGGTACAACTGCTTCAAACATGCTGCCCGGATCTTTCTCCTGCTTTCGTAGCCGCCCTCTGCGATTATGATAATAAGGAGGTTGGAAACAGTAAAAGGCATTCATAAGTTCCGTAAGTTTCACATAAATGCCAGCTATACGCTGAACGTGATCGGGCAGATAGGGAAGAATGATTTTGACAAGTTGCAGAAAATCATTCGTGAGAGACTCGTCAAATGGCGTCATGACAAGGGGCGGTTTCTTTTCCATATGTCCTCCACGGTTCAGCGTTATAAATATATATGTAAAGAAGACGGAAAATATGAGATCCACATATAATAAAGCAAAGGAAGAACTAATGGAAGGATTTTGTTAAATGAGCAGCCGGATTATTATTGATGGGAATGCGATCTATGAAGTGGATGAAGAATGTTTGCGAAAGAAAAAGAAAAAGGAAAAGGAGCAGGAAGAGGAACACGAAAAGCAACAGGAGAAGCACAAAAACAAAACATAAAGAAGGCGGGGATATAATTTGCCCCGCCTCTGGTCTGTCTGAACGAATAAGATCTGAGTTTCGTAACTAGCAGCCGCATCCGCCGTTGCCACATCCGCATCCATTACCGCATCCGTTACCGAATCCGTTGCCGAATCCACCACAGCAGCAGAGAAGAAGGATGATCCACAGGCAGCTGTCATTTCCACATCCACATCCGTCGCCATTGCGTCCCCATCCGCCACAGCAGCAGAGGAGAAGAATGATCCATACGCAGGAAGACATTCCGCAGCCACATCCACAGTTATCCATAGAATTTCCACATCCGCAGTTTGTTGCACTTAATTCACTCATATTTGATAGCCTCCAGTAAGGTTTCTTTACACTTCATCATATGTAAGGAGGCATGTCAGTGTTTCAAAAAAGTTCCGAAGAAATTGGCATCTGATTTCAGAAAGAATATTCTAATAGAAAAAGGATATTTTAAATATGAAAGATTTGAAACGGAAAATCCACTACTGGTGTTCGGATACAATGCAAAACAAAATCACTGGAAAGGGCGTCGTTTGTGCCGTTCTGGATACAGGTATCACACAGCACCCGGATCTTGTCGGCCGCATCGTGGGATGGAAGGACTGCGTACAGGGGAAGAAAACCATATATGATGACAACGGACACGGAACCCATGTGGCAGGAATTCTTGCCGGAAATGGAAAAAGCGGAAGAGGTCTGTACAGCGGAATGGCACCGGAGGCGCAGATCTTTGCTGTCAAGGTGCTGAATCAGAGAGGTGGTGGAAAAATCCGGGATGTGATAAACGGGATCCGGTACGTGTTGTTAAAACAAAAGGAAATGAAGATCCGGATCGTCAATATTTCGATTGGAACTCTTCCTCATAAGAAGGATCCGGAAGATGAATTGTTCCTGTTCTGGGTAGAACGGCTCTGGGATGCCGGTTTGGTAGTTGTAACGGCGGCAGGAAACAAAGGACCAAAGGAAGGGAGCGTCACGATACCGGGAAACAGCCGGAAGGTGATCACAGTTGGGGCGGATGAAGAACTGGGAAAGAAGTATTCCGGCTGTGGGCCGACCGGAGATTGTATTAAAAAACCGGATCTTGTCGTGCCGGGGAACCGGATCTATTCCTGCAATTACCTGTATCCGGTGCGAAGCCCTTATGCCTATATTCCGAAAACCGGGACTTCTATGGCAACTCCGGTAGTGTCCGGGGCAGCGGCTCTGGTTTTGCAGAAATACCCGGATATGTGTAATCTGGAACTTAAATACAGACTGTGGAATTCCTGTGAAAAGGGCAGGTATTATGACCAGAGACAGGGACATGGGAACCTGCATGTAGAAAAACTTCTTGAATGTCAAGAAAAAATACTTGACACCAATGAAAATCTGTTATATGATAGCACAGGTGATAAGTGATGGACGAGATTTTAAAGCAGACATTATTATATGATTTTTATGGTGAGCTTTTAACAAAACATCAGAAAGAGATTTATGAACAGGCAGTTCTTGAAGATTATTCGCTCAGCGAGATTGCAAGAGATGCGGGGATCAGCAGACAGGGTGTTCATGATATGATCCGGCGCTGTAACAAGAGTCTGGAGGATTATGAAGCGAAGCTGCATTTGGTGGAGAAGTTCATGTCTGTGAAAAAAAAAGTCCATGAGATCAATCTGCTTCTTGAGAATTATGAAGAGCAGGACGAAAAAGAATTGATAAAGAAAGTGAAAAAGCTTTCGGGAGAGATCATAGAGGAGTTATAACATGGCATTTGACAGTTTGACAGAAAAACTTCAGAACGTATTCAAGAATTTAAGAAGCAAGGGACGACTTACGGAAGATGATGTAAAAGCGGCTCTGCGTGAAGTTAAGATGGCTCTTCTGGAGGCAGATGTTAACTTCAAAGTTGTCAAAAATTTTGTAAAAAGTGTGCAGGAGCGTGCAGTCGGACAGGATGTGATGAGCGGACTGAATCCGGGACAGATGGTGATCAAGATCGTGAATGACGAGCTGGTGAATCTGATGGGCTCTGAGACAACGGAGATTAAATTCCAGCCGGGAAGCCAGAAGACGGTCATTATGATGATGGGTCTTCAGGGAGCAGGTAAAACAACGACCACAGCAAAGCTTGCAGGAAAGTTCAAGCTGAAAGGTAAGAAGCCTCTTCTGGTAGCATGTGATGTCTACAGACCTGCAGCTATTAAACAGTTGCAGATCAACGGAGAGAAGCAAGGTGTGGAAGTGTTCTCCATGGGAGATAACCAGAAACCGGCGAATATCGCTAAAGCAGCACTGGAGCATGCTGAAAAGAATGGCAACAATGTGATTATTCTGGATACTGCAGGACGTCTTCATATTGATGAAGAGATGATGGAAGAACTGCAGGAGATTAAGAACACGGTCGAGGTTCATCAGAGTATTCTCGTTGTCGATGCAATGACCGGTCAGGACGCCGTGAATGTTGCAGAGAACTTTAATGAGAAAATTGGTATAGATGGAGTAATCGTCACAAAGCTTGACGGCGATACCAGAGGTGGTGCGGCACTTTCAATCAAGGCAGTCACCGGATGCCCGATCCTTTATGTGGGTATGGGTGAGAAATTATCAGATCTGGAGCAGTTTTATCCGGATCGTATGGCTTCCAGAATCCTTGGTATGGGGGATGTACTCAGCCTGATCGAGAAAGCCGGCGAAGAGATCGACGAAGAACAGGCACGTAAGATGACAGAAAAACTCAAAAAGTCGCAGTTTGATTTTGAGGACTATCTGGAAAGTATGAAACAGATGCGCAAGATGGGCGGTCTTGGAAGTATCATGAATATGCTTCCCGGACTTGGCGGCATGGGTGGTCTTGGTAAAGGCAAGATGCCCGATATTGATGCGGATGATGCGGAACAGAAGATGGCAAGAGTCGAAGCAATCATTTATTCCATGACGATCAAGGAACGTCAGAATCCGGACATCATCACTCCGCAGAGAAAGCGAAGAATCGCAGCAGGAGCCGGAGTTGACATTTCGGAAGTCAACAAGATGATGAAGCAGTTCGAGCAGATGCGCAAGATGATGAAGTCTTTCCCGGGAATGATGGGCGGGAAAGGTAAAAAAGGCAAGTTCAAGATGCCTTTCTAAAGGAGATATATTCCGCAGACCATGCGTGATATATAGATAAACTATTATAAATACAAATTGTTTTATGGAGGAAAGTAAAATGGCAGTAAAAATCAGATTAAGAAGAATGGGACAGAAGAAAGCTCCTTTCTATAGAATCGTTGTTTCTGATTCTAGATCACCAAGAGACGGAAAATTCATCGAAGAAATCGGAACATACGATCCAACTCAGGATCCTAGCGTATTCAAAGTAGATGAAGAAGCAGCTAAGAAATGGTTAAACAACGGTGCTCAGCCTACAGAAGTAGTTGGAAAAATCTTTAAGGCAGCAGGTATTGAAAAATAGGTTGCTTCGCGGAGGTGCGAGTGATGAAAAATTTAGTAGAAGTAATTACGAAAGCACTTGTGGACAATCCTGAAGGCGTCGTGGTTACGGAAAAACAGGAAGGCAAGACTACCGTGATCGAAGTACATGTCGCAGATAATGATATGGGAAAGGTGATCGGTAAGCAAGGCCGAATTGCGAAAGCAATCCGTTCCGTTGTAAAGGCAGCCGCGGCCAAAGAAGACAAAAAAGTCGTGGTTGAAATTATGCAATAGCATAAAAATAAAACGCAGGTAAATTTATTTTTATCTGCGTTTTTTATCATACCTTAGTATGCAAGTGAAGCTGCCAATGACAGATTCACTGTATCTGGGGATGGAGAAAAAGTCGCTTCAAAAGACTAAAACAGACTTTTTCGGTGTAAAGTTTATCTTATGCTAAGAAAGGACAAAGTATGCAACAAAATGATTACCTGCAAGTTGGCGTGATCACATCTACCCATGGAATCAAAGGTGAAGTCAAAGTATTTCCGACAACGGATGATCCAAACCGCTTCCGTGCTCTGAAAGATGTGGTTCTTGATACAGGAAAAGAACAGATTCCCCTTGAAATTGAAGGTGTAAAATTTTTTAAACAGTATGTGATTCTGAAGTTCAAAGGGATCGATAACATAAATGATATTGAAAAATACAGAAAGATGCCGCTTCTTGTATCTCGTGAGAATGCCGTGGAACTGGAAGAGGATGAGTATTACATGGCAGATATCATCGGCATGGATGTCTACACTGAGGACGGTGAAAAATTCGGTGTCCTGGAAGATATTATGGAAACCGGTGCAAATGATGTCTATGTGGTATCGACAGAGGCGCACACAGAGGTGCTTCTTCCGGCAATCCATGACTGTATTCTGGATGTAGATACTGAGAATAGGAAAATGACTGTTCATTTGATGGACGGACTGATTTAAGCGACAGAATAGTAGGAGAACAATATGAGATTTGATATCATGACGCTTTTTCCGGAGATGGTGATGAACGGTCTGGAAACCAGTATTATCGGAAGAGCCGTGAAGAATAAAATTCTTGAGATTGAAGCCTGGAATATCCGGGACTACGCATTTAACAAGCACAGCAGTGTGGATGATTATCCGTATGGCGGCGGCGCAGGAATGCTGATGCAGGCAGAGCCGGTTTACCAGACCTATCTTGCCATTCAGGAAAAAGCAGCCCTCCCGGAAGGAAAGAGACCACGTGTGATTTATCTTTCCCCGCAGGGGAAGCCGTTTAACCAGAAGATGGCAGAAGATTTTGCGAAAGAAGACGAACTGGTGCTTTTGTGCGGACATTACGAAGGAATCGATGAACGTGTGCTGGAGGAGATCGTAACGGATTATGTGTCAGCCGGCGATTATGTACTGACAGGCGGTGAACTTCCGGCAATGATGATCGTGGATGCGGTATCCCGCCTGATCCCGGGTGTTCTGCATAATGATGTATCTGCCGAATTTGAGAGTTTTCAGGACAATCTCCTGGAATATCCGCAGTATTCCAGACCGGAGATCTGGCACGACAGGCAGGTTCCACCAATCCTTTTATCCGGTCATCATGCCAATGTCGAGAAATGGCGCAGAGAGCAGTCAGTGATCCGTACTGCAAAATGGCGTCCGGACCTTCTGGAAGACGCAGAGCTTACCATGAAAGAAAGAGAACTTGCAGAAGAGATTATAGAAAATCGAGAAAAAGACTTGAAAAATGAAGAATAATGTGTTAATATATAACACGTTGTGATGAAAACAGAGATGGTCCTCTGATACGATAGAAAAGCGTATTAAGAACGTCAAAATATGAAGGAGGTTCACACATGAACGAAATTATTAAGAACATTGAAGCAGCTCAGTTAAAAGAAAATGCTCCGGAATTCCACGTAGGAGATACTGTAAAAGTTTATGGTAAGATCAAAGAAGGAAACCGTGAGAGAATTCAGGTATTCGAAGGTACTGTATTAAAGAGACAGGGCGGCGGAGCAAGAGAAACATTTACAGTAAGAAAGAGCTCTAACGGAATCGGCGTTGAGAAGACATGGCCGCTTCACTCACCAAACGTTGAAAAAGTAGAAGTTGTTCGTAAAGGTAAAGTAAGACGTGCAAAACTGAACTACTTAAGAGATCGTGTAGGTAAGAGAGCAAAAGTTAAAGAATTAGTAAAATAGTAAATGCTTAAAGAGGGACAAATACGACAGGTACTTGTCCCTTTTGCTAATATAGGATATGATAACAGATGAGACATAGAAAAAGAAAAGAACTCAGATTTGACAGAAAGCATAGAAAACATATCAATTTGAAATGGATTCCCGAAGTATTTGGATGGGTATTCCAAATTGTGCTCGTCTGCCTGTGCGCATTTGTGTTTGTGTGGTATTTCGGGCATCAGATCAGTAATATCGGAGAGTCCATGAACCCGGTGATTCGGAATGGGGATGTGGTTTTGGTAAACCGGATCGTATATGATGCCAGTACACCGAAGCGCGGAGACATTATCGTGTTCAAACCAAAGGGGAATGAGAACCTTCATTCCTATATTAAAAGGATTATCGGACTTCCGGGCGAAAGTGTTGAGATCAGGGATGGAGAGATTTATATCAACAACAGAAAGCTGGATGAAAAGTATGAGACTACTGCAATTGCAGATGCAGGTATTGCCAGTGAGAAGATCGTTCTCGGTGGAGATGAGTATTTTGTCCTTGGCGACAACCGGGAGAGCAGTGAAGACAGCCGGATGGCTGATATTGGAAATGTAAAGCGTTCCGAGATTGAAGGGAAAGTATGGTTTATCCTTTCCCCGAAAGACCGTTTCGGACTGCTTGGTAAATAGAAGGAGGAAACTGGATGAATTTTCAATGGTATCCGGGGCATATGACAAAGGCCAAAAGGATGATGCAGGAGAATATCAAACTGATCGATCTTGTGATCGAACTGGTTGATGCAAGAGTTCCGATGAGCAGCCGGAATCCGGACATCGATGAACTTGGAAAGAATAAAGCAAGACTGATCCTGCTCAATAAGGCAGATCTTGCAGATGAGAAGCAGACAGAAGAGTGGATCGGCTATTTCCGTGGAAAAGGATATTCGGCAGTTAAGGTTAATTCCCGTAAAGGCGGTGGGATTAAGTCTATTCAGGGAGTAATCCAGGAAGCATGTAAAGAAAAGACAGAGCGTGACCGTAAGAGAGGGATTCTGAACCGTCCGGTCCGTGCGATGGTAGTCGGAATCCCGAATGTCGGAAAGTCTACTTTTATCAATGCACTTGCCGGAAAAGCCTGTGCAAAGACCGGTAACAAACCGGGTGTGACCAAAGGAAAGCAATGGATCCGTCTAAACAAGAACGTAGAGCTTCTCGATACACCGGGAATTCTCTGGCCGAAGTTTGAGGACCAGCAGGTGGGACTGCGCCTTGCATTTATCGGGTCGATCAAGGATGAGATCATGAATCTGGAAGAGCTTGCGACGGAGCTGATCAGCTTTATGCAGGATGCTTATCCGGGTGTTCTTGCTGAGAAATATACGATCAACGAAAAGCAGAACAGCTACAGTGTATTGGAAGCAATTGCTGAGAGCCGCCATTGTCTGGTGCGTGGGAATGAATTAGATACCGCAAAAGCAGCTGGTATGCTGCTGGATGATTTCCGAAATGGAAGACTCGGAAGGATCACACTTGAATTTGTAAAGGAGTATACAAATGAGTAAGGAAGACAACAAGGAAGAAGCCCCGGAGCAGGAGCAGAGTATATGGAGATCACTGGGAGGAACTCTTCTGTATCTTCTGGTCATTGTTCTGCTGACATGGGTGATCGTCACCTTTGTCGGACAGCGCACAAAAGTAGACGGTCATTCAATGGAGCCGACACTTTCAGACGGAGATAACCTGATCGTGGATAAGCTCAGCTACCGCTTCCGCGATCCGGAAAGATATGATATTATTGTATTCCCTTACCAGCATGCAGAGAATACCTATTATATCAAACGTATCATCGGACTGCCCGGTGAGACTGTGCAGGTGATCGATGGATATATGTATATTAATGGCAAAAAGCTGGATGAACATTATGGTGCAGAGGTGATGGAAGATCCGGGAATTGCAGCAGAGCCGATAAAACTGGGAGACGATGAATATTTTGTCCTGGGAGATAACCGGAATCACAGCTCGGACAGCCGTGTGGCAAGTGTGGGTGTACTTACCCGTGATATGCTGATCGGGCGTGCCTGGGTAAGAATTTATCCGTTCAACAAAATCGGAGTGATAAAGCATGAGTAAAGAAAGTATCAAAGAGATCGACAGCCGTTTAAAAATGGCAGAGGATGCCGAAAGGGAGCAGCTGATGAAGGTCTATGCGCCGGATGACAGAGCCGGTGTGCAAAAGCTTCTGGAAAAGTACAGAAAGCAGAAGGAAAAGCTGCTTGCCGAAAAAGAGCGCCTTGCGAAAATGCGTCAGTACGAAGAAAAATATGCTGACCATGCGTTTATCTGTGGAATTGACGAGGTGGGAAGGGGGCCACTTGCGGGTCCGGTGGTTGCAGGAGCCGTGATCCTGCCCAAAGAGTGCGAGATCCTTTATATAAATGATTCCAAGAAGCTTTCCGCAGCAAAAAGAGATGAGCTTTATGATGAGATCATGGACAAAGCAGTTGCGGTAGGTCTCGGGATGGCTTCCCCTGTAAGGATTGACGAGATCAATATTCTGCAGGCAACTTACGAAGCCATGCGTCAGGCGATTGGCAATTTGAAAGTCAAGCCGGATCTGCTTTTAAATGATGCAGTTACCATTCCGGAGGTTGTGATTCCACAGGTTCCAATCATCAAGGGAGATGCGAAAAGCGTATCCATCGCTGCAGCAAGTATTGTGGCAAAGGTAACAAGAGATCGTCTGATGGAAGAGTATGATAAGGTACTTCCGGGATATGGATTCGCGTCCAACAAAGGTTATGGATCAGCAGAACATATCAAAGCACTTCAGACGCTTGGACCGACACCGATCCACAGAAGAAGTTTTATCGGACACTTCGTATAAAAATCCGTCAGAACAGGTAGAAGATCAGATCCAAAAGGCGATTGGAGAATGAAAAAAACCGGCGAAGGACCGGTACAAAATATGAAAAAATAGCAGGTGAATTTCTGGAAAAGCAAGGATATCGGATACTGGAGTATAATTTCCGCTGCCGTTATGCGGAGATTGACATTGTTGCAAAAGACGGAGAATATTTGGTCTTTTGTGAGGTGAAATTTCGCAAAACAGGAGGGCTTTCGGCTGCTCTGGAGGCGGTATCTGTGCCCAAACAGATGCGCCTGTCCGGAGCGGCCGTTTATTATCTGATGAAGAACGGCTGCACAGAGATACCATGCCGCTTCGATGTAATAGGAATCGCGGGGAATAAGATTTCTTTGCGGAAAAATGCATTTGAGTACTGTGGAGATTTTGGAATTGTATGAGTTATGATACCGGGGACAGGCAGATGGCTGCCTGCAGATATCACAATACGGGAGAGTACAGATGAAAATAGGATTAAAATATAAAAACGAGGAGCATATCTTTGACGAATGCATAAGTGCTGGCGTACCATTTCTCAAATATCCGATCCTTGAAAAGGAAGGACTTGTAGAACATGGAATTTCGACCAGACTTGGAGGAGTGAGTGAAGGTTTCCTGGGAAGCATGAACCTGAGCTATACCAGAGGGGATGATCCCGCGCATGTGGACGAGAATTACAGAAGAATGGCAGCTGCAATCGGCGTGAAGCCGGAGCATATGGTCTGCACGCATCAGACCCATACGACGAACGTACGGATCGTGACAAGAGAAGATGCCGGCAAAGGTGTTACAAGAGAAAAAGATTACACAGATGTAGATGGACTGATCACAAATGTACCGGGGATCTGTCTGGTGACATTTTACGCGGACTGTGTACCGCTTCTGTTTCTGGATCCGGTGAAAAAGGTGGTAGCATCCAGCCATTCCGGCTGGAGAGGCACTGTGAACCGGATGGGACAGGTGACGGTTGAAAAGATGCAGAAAGAATTCGGTTGTGATCCAAAGAATATCCTTGCCTGTGTGGGACCGTCCATCTGTCAGGAATGCTATGAAGTCAGTGAAGATGTGATCGATATGTTCCGCGCAAATTTCAGAGAGTCTGAATATGACCGTCTGTTCTATGCCAAGGAGAATGGAAAGTTCCAGCTGGATCTCTGGAAGGCAAATGAACTGGTTCTCACAGATGCAGGGATCAGACCGGAACATCTGGCGGTTACTAATGTGTGTACCTGTTGCAACCCGGAGCTTTTATTTTCCCATCGCGCATCCAAAGGAAAGAGGGGGAATCTTGCAGCATTTATTGCACTGAAGGAGGGATAAAACATGCTTTTGACACAGACAGCCGCAGGAAGTGAGGTAGAGGAGACCGTGCAGGATACGGTGGATACAATCACCGGATTTAACAAATTCATTCAGGAGAAAGGTCCGGACCTGATTGCGTTTGGAATCCGGATTCTGATGGCGCTGCTCATATTCATCATCTGCCATAAGGTGATCAACTGGATCCGCAAGATTACGCGGGCATCCATGGAACGCGCCAATTCGGATACCGGTGCAAGACAGTTTGTGGATTCTCTGTTGAAATACGGACTTCATATTCTGCTGTTTCTGGCAATTATCAATTCGCTCGGTGTAGAATCTGCATCGATTGCAGCAACGGTTGCATCGGCAGGCGTGGCAGTTGGTCTTGCCCTGCAGGGAAGCCTTTCCAACCTTGCCGGTGGGATGCTGATTTTATTTTTGAAGCCTTTTGTTGTCGGGGATTATATTATAGAAGACAGCCATGGCAATGAAGGAACGGTCAAAGAGATCCAGATTTTCTACACTAAGCTTGCCACCATTGACAACAAGACGATCATTGTGCCGAATGGAACACTTGCCAACACAAGCCTTACCAATGTGACGGACAAAGATTACCGTCAGCTGGATCTGAAGGTGGATATTGCATATGAAGCGGATCTGCGCCTTGCCAAGAAACTGCTGCAGGGACTTGTAAAAAATGATCCGTCCGTTATCCAGAGTATGGAACATAATGTCTTTGTAAATGAGCTTGGGAGCAGTTCAGTGGTGCTTGGTGTCCGTGCATGGGTAAAAAGTGAAGAGTATTGGCCGACAAGATGGCGGATGCTGGAAAATATCAAGTTGACACTGGATGAAAATCATATTGATATTCCATATCAGCAGATCACTGTCCATCAGGCACATATGGAGTTGGAAAAGTAGAGCTTTGTATCTGAAAAAAGACAGATATAAAAAATGTATCTGGTAAAATACAAGCGGGGAAATTGACAAAATAATCACAAATAAGTATAATATGTTGTCAGGGTTAAAAGACAAAACACCCTATGTTTTGAAATGATGGAGTAGTTTCTGACATCATAAATCAGGAGAACGATAAGATGAGAGTCATAGCAGGGAAAGCCAGAAGAATACCACTTGTGACGGTAAAAGGAATGGAGACACGTCCGACAACCGACAGAACCAAAGAAACCTTATTCAATATGATCGCACACGGACTTTGCGACTGTACATTTCTGGATCTTTTTTCCGGAAGCGGGGCAATCGGGATTGAGGCGATCAGCCGAGGTGTAAAAAAGGCGGTTTTTGTGGAAAACAATCCGAATGCAATCCAGTGCATTATGGAGAATCTGAAAAAGACACAGCTTGCAGACCAGGCGGAAGTAATCCGGGAGGATGTATTTTCGGCACTTCGCAGGCTGGATGGAAGAGAAAAATTCGATTATGTGTTTATGGATCCACCGTACAACCATATGCTGGAAAAAGAGGTGCTTACTTATCTTGCAAAATCAGACTTGCTGGAAAAGGATGCACTGATCATCGTGGAAGCATCTTTGGCGACTGATTTTTCTTATTTGGAGGAACTTGGTTTTTTAATGATCAAACAAAAGAAATACAAGACTAATATGCATGTATTTATATCTGTGGAGGAGTAGACTCATGATAAGAGCGATTTATCCGGGAAGCTTTGACCCGGTAACTTTCGGACATCTGGATATTATTACCCGGAGCAGTAAAATTGTAGACGAACTTATAATCGGAGTATTGATGAATAAAGCAAAAACCCCGTTGTTTTCTGTAGAAGAACGTGTTAAAATGTTAAAGGAAGTGACAAAAGATCTCGGTAATGTGAAAGTAGTGCCTTTCGACGGGCTGCTTGTAGAATTTGCAAGACAGCAAAAGGCACGTCTTGTGATTCGCGGACTGCGTGCGATCACAGATTTTGAATATGAGATCCAGATGTCACAGACGAATCATAAGCTTGAACCGGAAGTAGAAACCATGTTCCTTACAACCAATCTCAAGTATTCTTACCTTAGCTCTACAATCGTAAGAGAAGTCGCAGCTTTCGGAGGGGATATTTCCCAGTTCGTGCCGGAGACTGTCGCCAAAAGTATAAAAGAAAAGATGTCACAGTAGGTCTGTGACAAGAAGGAGAGTGCAAAATTATGAGCAGCCGTATTGAGCAGATTATTGAAGAAATTGAAGAGTACATTGACAGCTGTAAGTTTCAGCCATTATCAACTACAAAGATTATCGTGAATAAAGACCAGATCGATGAACTTCTCCGTGAACTTCGTATGAAGACACCTGATGAGATCAAGCGTTATCAGAAGATCATTGCGAACAAGGATGCGATCCTTGCGGATGCACAACAGAAAGCAGAAAGCATGATTGAAGAAGCACATGCACAGACAAGTGAACTGGTAAGCGAGCATGAGATCATGCAGCAGGCATACGCACAGGCAAACGAGATCGTTATGGCAGCAACAGACCAGGCACAGCAGATTCTGGATAATGCGACTAATGATGCCAACGATATCCGTATCGGGGCAGTGCAGTATACAGATGATCTTCTTGCCAATGCTGAAAGCATCATCGGTCATACACTGAACAGTTACACAAGCAAGTATGACAGTCTGGTAACATCCCTTCAGGAATGTTATGATGTTGTCCGTAACAACCGTGCAGAACTGGAAGTTCCGGATAAGTCCTCACGCGGACTGGAAGCAGAATTCGGCGGAGAAGCCGGACAGACGGACCAGGGACAGAGAGAATAAGTTCTTTATCCGAACAATTTCATATAGCAAAAAGCGAACAGGCTGGTTACCATTGCGGTAATCAGCTTTTCTGCTATATAGCGAGGAAAAGACCAGTTCTGGGATCGGATCATGCATTTTGTCTGGAAAAGCGCGCAGACTCCTCCAAAAGAACAGTGCGCCATAACGAGAAGAAACCGCTGTTCAGAAGTAAGGTCCAGCTGACAGAGCATGCGGATTCCCCCGGTCAGTTCCACTCCGGGAAGAAGCAACAATTTCCAGAAGAAATTCTGAAAGGAAAGTTTTGCCATAAAAGAAATGAGCACTGAAAAAACGATCATATATCCGCCGATTTTCGTGATGGAATCACATGCTGACAGAATACTTTCGTCAAGAGCCTCGGAAAAAGGAAGAAATTGTCTGGGATCAGCCTGTTCTTCTACGACCGCAAAAGGATTCCGCGGCAGATACCATCTGCGGAACAAAAAGGAGCAGCACAGTGCGGCAAGGATAGGAAAAAGCAGACAGATCTGCGCCATTTCAGGCTGCTTGAGGCTCTGTACCGCCACATACCCGGTCAGAAACGCAGGACTGACATTGTTACAGAAGGAAAGTAGGTATTCTCCTTCGGCAGAAGAAATTTTCCCTTTATCAGTCAGGTCAGAGCAGGATTTTGCCCCTACTGGAAAGCCACAGAGAAATCCACAGACCACCGAAAAAGAAGCATTTTCAGAAATGCCAAGAAAAGGCTTCAGAATTGGAGAAAGGGTATGGTTGATCAGGGAAATGCTCTCTGTGCGGATCATAAGACCGGTTATAAGAAGAAAAGGAAAGAGCACCGGAAGCACCTGCCTATACCAGAGCAGCAGTCCGTTTGCGGCACCTGTGGCAACGGTTTCCGGGGAAAAAAGCATCAGAAGGAAAAGTCCGATCAGAAAAAACACAGACAGTTTTTTTGTTTTCATCGTGTATACCTGCCGTATTCTTTTGCAATAGTTTATGAAAAAACGCAGACAGATATACCGGGGCACATGTGCATAGAAGAGATTCAGTGTGAATAGAATAAAAGAAAAATGGAGAAATCTTGAAAAAAAGACTGGAACGCAGATCGCTTCTGCTCCTTTTTTTATTGCTGATTTTTTGCGTGGCAGCAAGCATACAGATCAACGAGAAAGCTAAAAAAAACCGATTGAACCTAAAAACAGGAAGCACAGAAGAATTCAGAAAGCTTGGGATGGAGGAGGCGTTTTTCCAGGTTCTTGCGAAGACAGATCATGAAAAAAGAGGAAGACTTTATGCCATTTATTTTCTGGAAAACAGCCTGTTTCCACAGGATAACGAAAAAGAGCTATTTGAAAAATGGTCGGAAAAAGAAGAGTGGAAATCTTTTGAAAAGATCTGTACAGCTCTTTGGAATGATATCCGCTATTTTCCTGTTCCGGAATCACCGAAACATCCACAGTATCAGGTATCTTTTGTGGACAGCTGGATGGGAGAGCGCACCTACGGAGGAAAAAGGGGACATGAAGGCTGTGATCTGATGGCATCGAAAGATATCCCCGGTCTCTATCCGGTTGTGAGTATGACAGATGGGGTAGTATCGGCAAGAGGCTGGCTGGAAAAGGGAGGATACAGGATCGGGATTACCGCACCGTCCGGTGCATATTTCTATTATGCACATCTGGACTCTTATGGAAGTTATCAGGAGGGGGACGAGGTGAAGGCAGGGGATATCATTGGATTTATGGGAAATACCGGATATGGTCCAGAGGGGACGAAAGGGATGTTTGCCACGCATCTGCATCTGGGGATTTATCTCTATCCGGACGGCGAAGAAACCAGTTACAATCCCTATTGGATTTTAAGACTTGCCGGGGAGAAAAAACTTTCCTGTTCTTTCTAACTATGCTATACTTAAATGATATGGAGGACGAAAGAATGATAAATTTACCAAATGAATTTGAAGAGAAGATGAAGGCACTCCTCGGAGATGAATTTGAGGATTATATAAAATGTTATGACGAGCCGAGATATTACGGACTTCGTGTGAATACGGAGAAGATTTCTGTGGAGGATTTTGTGAAGATCTGTCCGTTTGAGATCACACCGATCCCGTGGATCGACAACGGTTTTTACTATGATGGAGAAAAGATATCTCCTGCGAAGCATCCGTATTATTTTGCAGGACTTTACTACCTGCAGGAGCCGAGTGCGATGACACCGGCGAACCGTCTTCCGGTAGAACCGGGGGACCGGGTACTGGATGTCTGTGCCGCACCCGGTGGAAAGGCAACCGAGCTTGGAGCGAAGCTTCAGAACGAAGGTGTTCTGGTCGCAAATGATATCAGCAGCTCCAGAGCAAGAGGACTCTTAAAGAATCTGGAAGTTTTCGGAATCGGCAATATGCTGGTCATGAGTGAAGAACCTGGACGACTGGAACGCTATTTCAGCGGTTATTTTGACAAGATCCTGATCGATGCGCCGTGTTCCGGGGAAGGGATGTTCCGTAAGGATAAGAAGATGGTACGCGCCTGGGAAGAACATGGACCGGAATTTTTCTCGAAGCTGCAGAGAAGCATTATCACCCAGGCGGCAAGAATGTTAAAGCCGGGTGGCATGATGTTGTATTCAACCTGTACGTTTGATCCACTGGAGAATGAGGGGACGATTGAATATCTGCTCGGTGAATATCCGGAATTCGAGATTCAGGAAATCGCAGGATATGAAGGATTTGCACCGGGCAGGCCGGAAGTAACCAAGTCAAAGGATCCGGATTTTGCTAAGACTGTCCGTATTTTTCCACATCATATGAAAGGGGAGGGACATTACCTCGCACTGCTGAAAAAGAGTGAGGATGCAATCTGCCCGTCTTCCCCGGTCGCAGAGCAGAAAGCGAAGAAAATCCCGGCAGAGCTGGAGGAATTCTTCCGTGATGTAAAGTGGGATCTGAAGCCGTGGAGACTGGATATCCATGGAGAGCGCGTGTACTATATGCCGGAGAATCTTCCGGAACTGAAAGGCGCAAGATTTTTAAGAAGCGGACTGCTCCTTGGCGAACTGAAGAAAAAGCGTTTTGAACCGAGCCAGGCACTGGCGATGAACCTGAAAATGGAAGAGTACGCGCATACTTTGAACTTGTCTTCTGATGATAACCGACTGATGCGTTATCTGAAAGGTGAGACAATCGATGTGGAGGATCTGATTCCGGCTAAGGCAAAAGGCTGGCATCTGGTCTGTACAGACGGTTTCCCGCTTGGATGGGGAAAAGTCACGAACGGAACTTTGAAGAACAAATATCTGCCTGGATGGAGGAATCAGTCTGCATGATGCGCATAGACAAATATCTTGCCGAGATGGGGCAGGGAACCAGAAGTGAAATCAAAAAACTGATCCGCAGCGGACGTGTTATGGTTGATGGAGAGACGGTGAAAAAACCGGAACTTAAAATCGATGAGACCACACAGAAAGTAAGTCTTGACGGAAAACAGATTGGATACGCTAAAAAAGAGTATTATATGCTCCATAAACCGGCAGGTGTTATTTCCGCAACAAGAGATGACCGGGACAAGACAGTTCTGGATCTGATCACAGATAAAAAAAGAAATGATCTGTTCCCGGTAGGACGTCTGGATAAGGACACGGAAGGACTTCTTCTGATCACCAATGACGGAGAACTGGCACACCGCCTGCTTTCCCCAAAAAAGCATGTGGATAAGGTGTATTATGCGAAAGTACAGGGAAAGGTAGATGAATCTGATGTGAAAGCATTTGCAGATGGAGTGGATATCGGAGACGATACGCCGGTTAAAAGCGCAGATCTTCGAATCCTGAAAAGTGGGGAAGAGTCGGAAATCGAGCTTACGATCACTGAAGGACGTTTCCATCAGGTGAAGCGGATGTTTCATGCAGTCGGCAAAGAGGTAATCTATCTGAAGCGGCTTTCTATGGGAAGCCTTGCTCTGGATAAGACACTTACAAAGGGAGAATACCGGTCACTGACCGAAGAGGAGATAAAAAAATTATGTTAGAGCATACTAAAGCTGTCATTTTTGATCTGGATGGGACTCTGGTAGATTCCATGTGGGTGTGGACAGCGATAGATGAAGATTATATCAGAAAATATCATCTGAATCCGCCGGAAGATTTTCATGAGGCAATGGAAGGGATGAGCTATACCGAGACAGCGCAGTACTTTTTGAAGATTTTTCCGGAGCTTCCGCATACTGTGGAGGAGATCAAAAAAGAATGGTATGATATGTCTGTGGATAAATATACAAAAGAGGTCACACTAAAGCCAGGGGTAAAGGAATTTCTGGAGATGCTGAAAGAGAAAGAGATCCGGACAGGAATCGCAACCAGCAATGACCGGAAACTGGTGGAAGAATTTTTAAAGGCAAGGCAGATCACCCATCTTTTCGATACGATCTGTACAAGCTGCGAAGTGAATAAAGGGAAACCGGCACCGGATGTTTATCTGAAGGCGGCTGGGCAGCTGGGTGCGGAGCCTTCTGCTTGTCTGGTATTTGAAGATGTTCCGATGGGAATCCTCGCCGGGAAAAATGCAGGAATGCGTGTGTGCGCGGTGGACGACTGGTTTTCACGCCCACAGGATGCGAAAAAGCGGGAACTTGCCGACTATTTTATTCACAGCTATGAAGACATTACCAATCAGACATACGAGGTATTATAATGAATCATGGATTTTTACCGATCAGCAGGAAAGAGATGGAAGAGCGAGGGTGGAATCAGGTAGACTTTGTCTATGTAAGCGGAGATGCCTATGTAGACCACCCGTCTTTTGGACATGCGATCATCACCCGCCTTTTAGAGGCACATGGCTTCCGCGTGGGGATCATTGCACAGCCTGACTGGAAGGATAAAGAAAGTATTACAGAATTTGGAGAGCCGCGGCTTGGATTTATGGTGTCGGCGGGAAATATGGATTCCATGGTCAACCATTATTCTGTATCAAAGAAAAGACGGCAGCAGGATTCTTATACACCGGGCGGAGTGATGGGAAAGAGACCGGATTATGCAGCAGTTGTGTACGGCAATCTGATCCGTCAGACATATAAGAAGACACCAATCATTCTGGGTGGTATCGAGGCGAGTCTTAGAAGACTTGCACATTATGATTACTGGTCCAACCAGCTTAAGCGTTCCATTCTTCTGGATTCGGGTGCAGACCTGGTTTCTTATGGAATGGGCGAACGCTCGATCATTGAGATTGCAGAGGCACTGGATGCCGGACTGGATATCAAGGACATTACTTATATCGATGGAACGGTCTGCAAGGTCAAGAATCTGGACAGTGTGTATGATGCAGAGATTCTGGAACCGTATGAAGAGATGAAAAAAGATAAGCTTCTGTACGCCAAAAGCTTTTACAGACAGTACTGCAACACAGATCCATTTTCCGGAAAGCGGCTGGTTGAGCCCTATTCAGATCATCTGTATGTGGTACAGAACCCTCCGGCAAAACCGCTGACCCAGCAGGAGATGGATGATGTCTACGCACTTCCTTACATGCGGACCTACCATCCATCTTATGAGACGGCAGGTGGAGTTCCGGCAATCCGGGAGATCAAATTCAGTCTGATCAGCAACAGGGGATGTTTTGGAGGCTGCAGTTTTTGTGCACTGACATTCCATCAGGGAAGAATCATTCAGACACGAAGTAAGGAATCACTGATCGCTGAAGCAAAGACATTTCCGGAGGATCCGGAATTCAAAGGATATATTCATGATGTAGGCGGACCGACCGCGAACTTCCGTGCACCGGCATGTAAGAAACAGTTAAAATACGGGGCATGTACGAACAAACAGTGTCTTTTTCCAAAGCCGTGTAAAAATCTGATCGCAGATCATAAAGAATACTTAAGCATTCTCAGGGATCTCAGAAAGATACCTGGAGTCAAAAAAGTATTTATCCGTTCCGGTATCCGGTTTGACTATCTGCTGGCGGATCCGGATGACACGTTTTTCAAAGAACTGTGTCAGTATCATGTCAGCGGTCAGCTGAAAGTTGCACCGGAGCATGTAGCAGACCCGGTTCTTCAGATGATGGGCAAGCCGGAAAATGCGGTTTATGAACGTTTTACCCACAAATACGAAGAGATCAATAAAAGGCTAGGACTTAAACAGTACCTGGTTCCGTATCTGATGTCGTCCCATCCGGGTTCTACTATGAAAGAAGCGGTAAAGCTTGCCGAATACCTGCGGGATCTCGGTTATATGCCGGAGCAGGTACAGGATTTCTACCCGACACCGTCTACGATTTCCACTTGTATGTATTATACCGGTGTAGATCCGCGGACGATGAAGCCGGTGTATGTGCCGAAGAATCCGCATGAAAAAGCGATGCAGAGAGCACTGATCCAGTACCGGAACCCGAAAAATTATGATCTGGTCATGGAGGCACTGCGAATTGCGGACCGTATGGATCTGGTAGGCTTCGATGAAAAATGTCTGATCCGTCCGAGAAAGCTTCATTCGGAAAAAACGCAGGAGAAGAATGGATACAGCGGAAAAAACCATGGCGGAACTCATGGCGGTACGGACCGAAAGAGCAAAAACCCGAATGGAAATAACAAAAATCCAGGAAAGACAAACGGAAATTATAAAAATTCAAATGCAGGGCATAAGAATACAAAGCCTGCATCTACAGGAAACGGCAGAGGCGAGTCCTCATCAAGACCGCAGAAAAAGAAATCCATCCGTAATGTACACAAACGGAAGTAGTCACAGGAGAAAGGAGAACCGCTTATGAAGATTGCGATTGTTACCGGGGCATCCTCCGGCATGGGAAAAGAATTTGTCAGACAGATTGAACGTTTTTACAGGGAACTGGACGAAATCTGGGTGATTGCCCGCAGTGAAAAGAAACTGGAAGAGATCAAGAAAAGCCACAAGACCTATATCCGGATCTTTGCAGGGGACATGGAAGAGGATCTGGTATACAAGCAGGTGAAAAACCGGCTGGAGAATCAGAATCCTGATATCCGTATGCTGGTCAATGCAGCCGGATTCGGAAAGACCGGGACAATAGAGGAGATTGCAAAGGAAGACAGGAAACTTCAGCTCCGCATGATCGACCTGAACTGCCGGGGACTGACCGAAATGACCTGTACCTGTCTGCCCTGGATGCATAAAGGAACCAGGATCATCAACCTGGCAAGCGCAGCAGCTTTTTGCCCGCAGGCAAAATTCGCAGTTTATGCAGCGACAAAGTCGTATGTACTGAGCTTTTCAAGAAGCCTTGCAGCTGAACTTAAGGAAAAAGGAATCTTCGTCACAGCGGTCTGCCCGGGACCTGTGGACACCCCGTTTTTTGAAGTGTCAGGGAAGTTGCCCGGTGGCATGAAAGAGGCTGTGATGGCAGATCCGGTACAGGTTGTAAAGCAGGCGCTTATTGATGCCAAATACAAAAAAGAGGTTTCTGTATATGGCACGGCAATGAAAGGGGCAGAAGCTGCAACCAAAGTACTTCCGCATGGAATGATCTTAAAAGCCATGTCAATGATAGAGAAAATAACGAAGGAGTAAGCGAAAGACAAGATGAAGATACAAAAAGGAGATGCAGGTTATCTGCGCAGAAGAAAACGATTATTGATACTGGAAGCTGTTGTCTCTTTTGGACTGGTTGCCGCACTGATGATCGCCGGTTATGTAACAACAAAGACAAAGCTCAATCTGCTCACTGTAGTAGCGGTACTCGGATGTCTTCCGGCAAGCCGGATCCTGGTCAATCTGATCATGGTCATGCCGCATGATTCCATCGATGAGGCAACTGAGCTTGAAATCTCGGCTGTCACCGAAGAACTTACCGTTGCATACGATCTTGTGATCACCAGTGAGAAAAAGGCAATGCCGATAGCAGCTGTTGCAATTTACAACAATACGATCTGTGGCTATGTGCCGGTGAAAAAAGTGGATGTGGACTATGCCGCAAAGCATATCAGATCCATTATGAAGCAGAACCAGTTCGACAAGGTGGTGGTCAAGCTTTTCCATGATTACAAAGCATTTCTGACCCGCGCCGAGGGAATGAACAACATTGCTTCTGTAGAACAGCAGGATACAAGAAAACACGAAGAGATGATCAAAGGACTCCTTCTGGACATTTCACTGTAAAAGGCAGGAGGAATTAAAAGCATGCAGAAAATAACCGTTTCGGCAAATGAAGCAGGACAGCGTCTGGACAAGCTTCTTGGAAAATATTTAAGTAATGCGCCGATGAGCTTTGTTTACAAGATGCTGCGGAAAAAGAACATCAAGTTAAACGGGAAAAAAGCGCAGGGAAATGAAAAACTGACAAAAGGAGACCAGGTTGAAGTATTTCTCTCAGATGATACCTGGCAGAAATTCGCAGGGGCACCGGGAGCAGAAAAGCAGCTTCCGGCAGATCTTGCACGGGCAATGAAAAGCAGCATCCGGCTGTCGGTAATCTATGAGGATCCGGACATTCTGATCCTGAACAAACCATCAGGCATGCTTTCCCAGAAAGCAGCACCGTCTGACCTTTCCCTGAATGAATATATGATCGCGTATCTGCTGAAAAAAGGCGATCTGAAACCAGCTGAGCTTGCTACTTTCCGCCCATCTGTCTGTAACCGCCTGGACCGGAATACCAGTGGTCTTGTAACCGCAGGGAAAAGCCTTGCGGGATTGCAGCAGCTCAGCGAGATTTTAAGAGACAGGACCGTGAAAAAATATTATCTCACGATCGTGGATGAGGTGATAAAAGACCGTCAGAAGATCGAAGGATATCTTCTGAAAAATGAGATGACCAATCAGGTGAAAATTCTGAAAGAAGCAAAAGGCGAGGCAAAGCCGATAGCCACAGAGTATATTCCGCTTGCGGATAATGGTCAGCAGACGATTCTGAAGGTGCATCTGATCACGGGACGGACCCATCAGATCCGTGCACATCTGTCTTCGACCGGTCATCCGATCATCGGGGATAGCAAGTATGGTAATCCAAAGGTCAATTCTATTTTCAGGAAAAAGTATGCGTTAAAATATCAACTTTTACATGCATGGAAAATGCAGTTCCCGAAAAGAGAGGATGCGCTTGCAAAGGTATCGGAAAAGGAGCTTACCGCGCCTCTTCCGGAAGGATTTACAACCATCATAAAAGGAGAAGGATTAGAATGGGAACCTGGAATTCAAGAGGGCTAAGAGGTTCAACCCTGGAGGATTTTATTAACCGGACGAATGAACGCTATCAGCAGCAGGGACTGGCGCTCATTCAGAAAATCCCGACACCGATCACTCCGGTACGAATGGACAAAGATCACCGCCAGATCACGCTGGCCTATTTTGACCAGCGCAGTACGGTCGATTATATTGGAGCAGTACAGGGAATTCCCGTATGTTTTGACGCAAAAGAGTGCAGTATGGATACCTTTCCACTACACAATATCCATGAACACCAGATGAATTTTATGCGGGATTTTGAAAAACAGGATGGAATTTCCTTTTTTCTTATCTATTACAGTACAAAAAACCTGCTTTATTACATGCGTTTTGAAGAAATAGAAGTGTTTTGGGAGCGGATGAAGCAGGGCGGACGGAAAAGCGTACGCTTTGAAGAACTGGATGAGGAATATTTTATGCAGCTAAGGCAGGGCGTATTCGTTCCGTATCTGGAGATGCTCCAGAAGGATCTGGATCACCGGGAAGAAAGATAAGAAGCATGGAAAAGAGATTAGCAGGATAGAACTTCTGAGTGTGCAGGCTTGACAAGCCGCGTCAAAGTTCGTATAATACAACAAGGTCACGTTTTAATATGGTAACATACTAAAGTGACGAATAAACAAAAAAGAGGAGTTACAATCTATGAAGCAGTTATTACATACACCCGAAGGGGTCCGAGACATTTATCACGAAGAATGCGCCAAAAAGCTGGCACTTCAGAACCGACTTCATAAGACTCTGCATTTGTACGGATATCATGATATCCAGACTCCTATGTATGAATATTTTGATGTATTCAGAAAAGAGATCGGAACCATTCCTTCAAGGGAATTATATAAATTTTTTGACAGAGACGGCAACACACTGGTGTTAAGACCGGATATCACTCCGCAGATCGCACGTGCGACGGCAACTTTATTTAAGGATGATGAGCTCCCGGCAAGGCTTTGCTATGTGGGGAATACATTTATCAATCATTCCAGTTATCAGGGACGATTAAAGGAAAGTACCCAGATGGGCGCGGAGATGATCGGACTGGATGCGGCGGATGCTGATGCGGAGATGCTGGCACTTGTCATTGACTGTCTGAAGAATGCCGGACTGGAAGAATTTCAGATCAGTATAGGAAATGTAGACTTTTTCCAGAGTCTGATCGAGGAATCCGAGATTGATGATGAGACAGAAGAACGTCTGCGTGAGTTGATTAACAACCGGAACTTTTTCGGTGCAGACGAACTTTTAGAAGAGGCTGATGCAAAACCGGTGTCAAGAAAAGCATTTTCTGCACTTTCAGAGATGGTCGGTGGTGTGGAGATCCTGGAGGAGGCGAAAAAGGTAGCGCCAAGCAAAAAAGCGATGAAAGCAATCCGGCGTCTCGAAAAAATCTACGCGATCTTATCTGTCTACAAAATGGAACAGTATATTACGTTTGATCTGAGCATGAGCGGAATTTACGGATATTATACCGGTATTATCTTCCGGGGATACACTTTTGGGACCGGGGATGCCATTGTAAAAGGCGGACGTTATGACCACCTGGTTGAAAAGTTTGGAAAAGCAGAGCCGGCGATCGGTTTTGCGATCGTAGTAGATGAACTGATGAGCGCACTTTCCCGCCAGAAGATCCAGATCTCAAGTGGCGAGAAGAGTTCCCTGATCTTATATGATAAAGAACGGTTGAAGGATGCAATCCAGCTTGCCATGGAATTCAGAGGAAAGGACAAGAATACCCAGATCCTTCAGAAAGCATCGGATAAGTCGCTGGAATTCTATGTGGATTATGGAAAACGCAGTCTTGCAGGAAGCATGCTGTATCTTCGCAGCAAAGGAGATGTGCAGATGGTGAACCTGATGACCGGCGAAGAGAAAATTGTAGGGTAGGGGTGAGACGATGAAAGACACAAGATATTTGACATTTGCGCTCTGTAAGGGGCGGCTCGCAAAACAGACACTGGAGCTTCTGGAAGAATTGGGGATCACCTGTGAGGAAATGAAAGATAAAGATTCCAGAAAGCTGATTTTTGTGAATGAAGAATTAAAACTCAAATTTTTCTTATCGAAGGGACCGGATGTACCGACCTATGTAGAATATGGTGCGGCGGACATCGGCGTGGTCGGAAAAGACACGATTCTGGAAGCGGGAAAGAAGGTACATGAGGTACTGGATCTTGGTTTTGGTAAATGCAGGATGTGCGTATGCGGACCGGCAGATGCGAAAAAATATCTGGAGAATCACGAACTGATCCGTGTGGCAACAAAATATCCGAATATTGCAAAGGATTATTTTTATAATACCAGACACCAGACGGTAGAGATTATCAAATTGAACGGTTCGATTGAACTTGCACCGATCGTTGGCCTTTCAGAGGTGATCGTGGATATCGTGGAAACCGGATCCACCCTGAAGGAGAACGGACTTGTAGTTCTCGATGAGGTTTGCCCGTTATCAGCGCGTATGATCGTAAACCCGGTCAGCATGCGTCTGGAAAATGACAGGATCAAGGAACTTCTTTATAAACTCAGAAGTATATTAAAAAGGGAGGCTTAATGCACATGAGAATACAAAAGCTGAACAGCGATACAAAAAAAAATCTGCTGGAAGATCTGCTGAAAAGAAGTCCGAACAATTATGGACAGTATGAGGCAAGCGTAAAAGAAATTTTAGATAAAGTAAAAGAAGAAAAAGATGCGGCAGTTTTTGCATACACTGCCAAATTTGATGGGGCAGAGCTTACTGCAGATACGATTGAAGTCACAGATGCAGAAATTGAAGAAGCATATGCGCAGGTTGATGATACACTTCTTACAGTCATCCGCAAAGCAAAAGACAATATCGAAAGTTATCATGCAAAACAGCGTCAGAACAGCTGGTTTGACAGTAAACCGGACGGAACCATTCTTGGGCAGAAGATCACTCCGCTTCACAGAGTCGGCGTGTATGTGCCGGGAGGAAAGGCAGTTTATCCGTCTTCGGTACTGATGAATGTGATGCCGGCAAAGGTTGCCGGTGTGGATGAGATCATCATGGTAACGCCTCCTGGAAAAAATGGAAAAGTAAGTCCGAATACACTGGTTGCAGCCAAAGAAGCCGGTGTGGATAAGATCTACAAGGTCGGCGGTGCACAGGCAATTGCAGCCCTTGCATACGGAACAGAGAGTATCCCGAAGGTTGACAAAATCGTAGGACCTGGAAATATCTATGTAGCACTTGCAAAGAAAGCAGTTTACGGTCATGTCAGCATTGATTCCATTGCAGGACCAAGTGAAATCCTGGTTGTGGCAGATGAGACAGCTAATCCGAGATATGTTGCGGCAGACCTGCTTTCCCAGGCAGAGCATGATGAGCTCGCTTCCGCAATTCTTGTTACGACAAGTGAAAAGCTGGCACATGAGGTATCCGATCAGGTAGATGGTTTCTTAAAAGAACTTTCAAGAGCAGAGATCATTTCCAAATCTCTGGATAATTACGGATATATTCTGCTTGCCGATACGATGGAAGATGTGATCGACGTGGCAAATGAGATCGCATCCGAGCATTTGGAAATCCAGACAAAAAATCCATTTGAAGTGATGACCAAGATCCGCAATGCAGGAGCTATCTTTATCGGAGAATATGCAAGCGAGCCACTGGGCGATTATTTCGCCGGACCAAACCATATCCTTCCTACCAACGGAACCGCTAAATTCTTTTCCCCGCTTTCTGTAGACGATTTCATTAAGAAATCCAGTATCATCTCTTATTCAAGAGAAGCACTGCAGAAGGTACATAAGGATATCGAAAGCTTTGCAAAAGCGGAACAGCTGACTGCACATGCCAATTCGATCCATGTACGTTTTGAAGAGGAGGGCTAAAAGATGGAGAGCAGAGTTGCATCCTGCAGTCGTGTGACAAAAGAAACACAGATTGAGATGACACTGAATCTGGACGGAACAGGAAAGACTGACATTTCCACTGGCATCGGTTTCTTTGACCATATGCTTTCCGGCTTTGCAAGACATGGACTTTTTGATCTGACTGTCAAAGTTACCGGAGATCTGGAGGTAGACAGCCACCACACGATCGAGGATACCGGAATCGTGCTGGGACAGACCATTGCAAAAGCACTGGGAGATAAAAAAGGAATCAAGCGGTATGGACATTTTATGCTTCCGATGGATGAGGTACTGGTGCTTTCGGCAATCGACCTTTCCGGAAGACCATATCTGAATTTTGACGCCACATTTACCTGTGATAAATTAGGAGAACTGGACACGGAGATGGTAAAAGAATTTTTCTATGCTGTTTCCTACAGTGGTGCAATGAACCTGCACCTGAAAGTCCTGGATGGCGGCAACAACCATCATATGGCAGAGGCGTTGTTTAAAGCATTTGGAAAAGCGCTTGATATGGCTGTATCCGAAGAACCACGGATGAAAGAAGTGTGGTCTACAAAAGGCAGTCTGTAAAAAGATAAAAGGAGTTTCTCGTATGAGTTATAAAAGATTGATTCCCTGCATTTTTATTCTTGGAGGGAAGGCGGTAAAATGGTTTGATGACCCGACAGTTGTATCTGAAGATGTGATCGCGCTGGCAAAAGAGTACAGCGATAACGGGGCGGATGAACTTCTGGTATTTGACCTGTCAAGCACGGATCAGGATCATGATGAGTCCATTGAACTGATGAAAAAGATCAACCGCGTGATCCGGATCCCGATGGTTGCCGGAGGAAATGTAAAGCGGCAGGAGGATGTGAAGAAAATCCTCTACACCGGTGCAAAGCGTGCCATGCTGAATTTTTCAAAGCCGGATTCACAGAAACTGATCGAATCGGTGGCAAAGCGGTTTGGGAAAGAGAAGATCGCGGTGTCTTTGAATGACTTTGATGCATTATTTAAGCAGCAGCATCTGATCCAGACTTACAGCAGTCAGATCGTATTTATGCACCGTCTGGATCTGAATTCCGTTGTTAATATTACGGATATTCCGTGTGTGGTTGTGACCGATACACTGGAAAAGGAAGAGCTTTTTAAGATCCTGGAATGTCCGGGCGTGAAAGGACTTTCCGGAATGTATGTGAGTCAGAGAGAAATCAATTGTGCTGATTTTAAAGAAGAGTGCAGCCAGAATGGAATCCGTATGACTTCCTTTGAGAGTCTGATGGATTTTTCCGAATTTAAATTAAATTCCGATGGACTGCTTCCGGTTGTCACCCAGCATTATAAGACGTCCGAAGTGCTGATGGTGGCATACATGAATCAGGAGGCATTTGAAAAAACGGTGAAAACCGGACGGATGACCTATTTCAGCCGGAGCAGACAGAGTCTCTGGACAAAAGGCGAGACATCCGGACATTTTCAGTATGTCAAATCCCTGACCATCGACTGTGACAAAGATACCCTGCTTGCAAAAGTCGATCAGGTAGGTGCGGCATGTCATACCGGCAATCCGACCTGCTTCTTCCAGCCAATCGTAGGGGATCAGTATGAAGAAATCAATACGCAGCAGGTATTCGAGAGCGTGTATCATACGATCATGGACCGCAAAGAGTATCCAAAGGAAGGTTCTTACACGAACTATCTGTTTGAAAAAGGTATTGACAAAATTCTGAAGAAGGTTGGAGAAGAAGCTGCCGAGATCATCATTGCGGCGAAGAATCCGAACCCGGAAGAACTCAAATATGAAATGTGCGACTTCCTATATCACATGATGGTGCTGATGGCAGAACGGGGGATCACCTGGGATGACATCATGGAAGAGATGGCAAAACGGTAAAAATAGCATATTTGAAAAAAAGAGGGACATATACTGAGGTAGAGGTATATGTCCTTTTTGTTTGTCTGAAATTGGGAAAGAACTTTCTGGTAAATGAAAAGAACTACCTGCCAAAGATGCGCACTCGCGCAAAGAAGAATGTTGCAAGTAACTGCGTTCGGCGTAGAATGCACCGAGGCACATTCATTTTAATTGGATGCTTTAGCAGAAGGGAGAGATTGGAATGAACGAATCACAGGAACGCCGCGAGGAGTTGCTTAGGATGTCACGTCAAAAATGGAGAAAAGGCAGTATCCCGGCGGTGCATCCAAGGTATCAGCATGTATACAGGGGATTATATGGAGAACATTCTTCAGAAGAAAATGGCGGAAGCAGTTTTTTTGCACGGATGTTTATCAGTTTCCTTATCTTTGGGATGTTTGTGGCGGCAGATTATACAGGAGAGAAAATCTGGAAATATACGCCCTCACAGATCGTGTCACAGATTGAGTACCAACCGGATATTATGGGTGGAAAATGGTAAGAGAAGATAGGAAAGCAGTTCTATGGCGGAGACGGACTTGTAGAAAAAGGTGTAGAATTGTGTATTTTTACTAAAAAAACACCACATATGGTTGAATTTATGCTATAATTAAAAATAATCAAATAAAAGATGAATGAAACCCCTAAATTTAATGTTTCATACATTTTATTAATGCAATTGTTAATGCGAAGAAGAATTTTTTGAAAACTTCAAAAATTAACATACAACTTATAGTCTATTTACGAGAGGAGGATCAATTATTGAAGTTTAGGAACAAATTTATAGCAAAAAGGATCGGGATAAAGACACTGGCAAGTCTTCTGGCATTTGGAATGGCTCTTGGTTCGCCAATGGCGGCATTTGCCGATGATGGCGTTGTAGCAGAGAATACAGTGCAGGCAAAAAAGACAGATGGATCAGAAGCATTTGTGAATGTATCTGATTATGTATGGGGAATGATGGAAAGCGGAGCAGTCAGGCTGAATAATGAAACCGGCTATCTGGAAGATACCTCGACTGGTCAGAAAGTGGATCCGGAGACAGGCGAACGCCTGACAGAGACACCGGATGTTCCGGAGACACCAGCCATACCGGACACCCCTGGAAATCAAGAAAACCCAGAGGTTCCGGAAAAACCGGACACTCCGGAAAATCCAGAGACACCGGAAAAACCGGACACCCCGGAAAATCCAGGGACATCGGAAAAACCGGACACTCCGGAAAATCCAGGGACACCGGAAAAACCAGAAACTCCAGAAAAGCCGGATACTCCGGGAACTCCAGAGACACCGGAAAAACCAGGCACTCCGGAAAATCCGGATAGCCCGGATTCCGGCAAATCCGATTCCAAAGATCCGATTCAGACACCGGATACTGATAAGGCAGATTCTTCCGAAGACCGGAAAGATACAAAGACCGACCCAATTCCGGGAAGTGAGATCGACCATACACAGGAGATCAGCAAAGCAGAAGAAACAGCCGGTCAGAACGAATCAAAAAATGCAGTCAGTAATTCTGAACTGATCAGCCGTCAGCAGATTGTGAAGCAGCCAGAGATGGTAGAGGATTTCCGTTTCTGGACTGTGGCAAGAAAATATGCATTTGCCAGAACAGCGATCAATGTACGGGAGGAAATTCCGGAAGCTGCAGATGGCAGGGCAGATACTTCCGAGGAAGCCAAAGAAGCAGAGCTTGAAGCGGCAAAAAAAGATGCAAAAGAGCTGAGAGCCGGATTTGATAAAGAGAATCAAAAATACAACACGAAAAAAGTGAAACGTACAAAAACGGCAAAAGGTGTAAAAAAATCTACACAGATCAAACTGACCGGACTCAACATTTTTTCATCAGCGAAATTAAAGGCAGAGGCGCCGAATCAGACTAATCTGAAAGCTGGAAAAAGAGCTGAAACAGCAAGACAGGCTGAGAAGGATCTGCAGAAGCAGAAAGAAGAACAGGCGGCAAAAGTGACTGCTGACCTGGCAGCACAGAAGATGGAAGAAAAGGTCCGCTCGGTCGGAACGATTTCGCAGGACGGGCTTCTTTATATTTTGAAAGAAGAAGACAATGGCTGGTTGTATGTGGAATCCGGTAATGTCAGGGGATTTGTAAAGGCGTCTGAAATTTATACGGAAGATGCGGCACAGGAACTTCTGGATGTCTATCAGACACAGGCCAGGTTAAAAGCTTCCAAAGAAAACAAAGACTATACCGGAATCGAGGGAACCGCAAAGACGGCACAGGCACTGATAGATGCAAAAGATAATCAGGCATATACCTATCTCCGTGCGACGGTGAAGCAGACGGTTGCAGATAAAGAACCGGCACTGGTAAGCGATCAGCTAGATACCGATAAAAAAGGAATCCTGAATATTCAAGAAGAGAAGAATGCGGATTCCAGAGTTGTTGGGACAATGACAACAGGAGAGCTCTGCTACATTCTCGCAGATGAAGATTCAGACTGGGTTTATGTAGAATCCGGAGATGTCAGAGGTTTTGCGGAAAAGAAGTATTTGAAATCAGACGCTGAAACCAAAGCACAGGTGACAGAAAGAGGAGCTGATGCCTATTCAATGGCAGAGGAAAACATGGATCCGGAAGATAATAAAGCTCTTTACTATACGCTGACTTCTACAAAAGAAGGAACGCCGAGTGGTGAAATCCGCCAGTCAATGATTGAATATGCATCCCAGTTTGTCGGTAATCCTTATGTGTGGGGCGGAACCAGTCTGACAAACGGAGCAGACTGTTCCGGATTTGTACAGCAGATTTACAAGGCTTACGGATATGATCTTCCGCGTGTTGCCGAGGATCAGAGCCAGTATGGAACCAAGATTCCAGTAGAAGACGCACAGCCTGGAGACCTGATCTTCTATGCAAAGAACGGTTATGTATATCATGTTGTGATGTATGCCGGAGATGGAAAGACGATCGAAGCAGCAAATGAAGATGCGGGAATCATTTACGGAACTGTTTATAACAAAGATGCAGTATGGGCAACCCGGATACTGGACGATCATTATACTGTTGCAGGTGGCGGAATCGGAACAGTCAATGCGACAGAAGAGATGTACGGCGCAGATCTTGGCAATTTTACGATTACATATTACTGTGCATGTGAAATCTGCTGTAACAAAGCAGACGGGATCACAGCAACCGGAACCCCGGTCATTGAAGGACAGACCATTGCGGTGGATCCGAGTGTGATCCCTTACGGAACAAAAGTCATCATCGGCGGACATATATTTACTGCTGAAGACTGTGGTGGTGCGATCAAGAAAAACCACATTGATGTCTATGTAAACAGCCATGAAGAAGCACTTGCTCTCGGCGTGACGAATGCAGAAGTATATCTGGTTAAATAAAAATTAAGCGAAGGATAATTTGTTCTTTCGGAGTTTATCTAAAACCATAAAAACAGGGAAATGTTCTGACGTAAAATATGTCAGGACATTTCCTTTTTTTCATTTTACCAAAATATTTTCCGAAAGAAATTACTCTCTGAGTTTGAAAAATTTTATCAGAAATATTTTTAATGAAATATGGACGGTTTTGTCAAAGAGTAGTAAAATAAAAATGTCGCGTTTCGACTAAAAGGACTGCATTTTACAGAATTTGTAAGAAGGAGCAACAGATTTTGAAATATAGAAATATACAGGTAGTAAAAATGACAGGAGTAAAAATTCTAGCAGGATTACTTGTTTTCGGACTTACTTTCAGCGCTCCGGCAACAGCTTGGGCGGCAGAGAGCGGTCTTACAGAGGTTACTTCTAATGGATCAGAAAATGGAGAAAAATTACAGGCAAAATCCATTGATGGGCGTGATACACTTACAGAAGTATCAGATCTTGTCCTGGAGATGATTCATAATGAAGAAATCAGATACAATGAAGAGACTGGATATCTGGAAGATACCGGTCTGCGTGATGCAGCGAAAACAGGATGGAAGGTTGATCCGATAACAGGAGATGAAGTAGAAGTAATCCCGGCTAATCCAGATGTGCCGGTTACGCCGGAGCAACCGACAGATCCGGTCAATCCGGATACACCACAGCAGCCTTCAGATGGCAATGTGAACAATGAACAGCAGCCTTCGGAAGATCAGAAAGAAGGCTCAGAAGAAAAAAACAAAACGCAGGAGCAGGAAAAAAATACGCAGGATAGTGAACACAAGATGACCAATGAAGAACTGGTCAAGAGACAGCAGATCGTCAGTCTTCCGGAATACGAAGAAGATTTCCGTTTCTGGACAGTTGCGAGAAAATATGCATTTGCAAAGACAAAGATCAGCATACGTGAGGCAATTCCGGAAGATATCAGTGGAGCCGTTGATACTGATCGGACAGAAAGTGATATTCAGGAAGCAACAGCCGATGCTAAAAAACTGTTTCATAAGGAAACTTCTGTAAAGGCGAAGAAATCAAAGACGAAATCTTCTGCGAAAAAGACGAAAACGGAAAAGAAAGTACAGCTTAATACATTTTCTGCCGGGACATTAAAAAACACAGCAGACACTTCGGAAAAGAAGTCATCCTTAAACTCGGATACTGCCGTAGCATTGCAGGATGATACTTTAAATGCGTCCCTTGCATCCCGGCAGTTGGCCGAAAAGGTGCGTTCTGTTGGAGAAATTTCACAGGATGGACTTCTCTACATTCTGAAAGAAGAAAAGAATGGATGGCTGTATGTAGAATCCGGAAAGGTCAGAGGATTTGTAAAAGAATCCGAGCTTTATACCGGAGATGCCGCACAGGTACTGCTGAGTGGATACCAGAAGCAGGCAAAAAAAGCTGCAAAAAAAGCTAAGATTGCATACACTGGAATCGAAGGAACAGCATCCCTTGCAAAAGAAACGGTTCCGGCAAATGAAAATCAGGCATTTACCCATGTACGTGCAACCGTAAATCAGACACTGGCTACGAAAAAATATGCACTGGCAGATGCATCAAAGTCGGATGGAACTGTAGCAATCCAGGAAGAGGCAAATGGACAGTCACGTGTGCTCGGAACCATGTCCCAGGGTAATCTGTGTTATATCCTGCGGATGCAGAGAAAGACTGGATTTATGTGGAGTCCGGGGATGTCCGTGGGTTTGTCTCTAAAGAGGCTGTTCAGACTGGGGATGAAGTAAAAGCGCAGGTAGAAGCAGCAGGCGAAGGTGCTTACCAGACAGCTACAGAACTGATCGCACCGGAAGATAACCAGGCACTTTATTATAGCTATGCTTCTGTAAAGCCGGGAACACCGGGGAATGCGATCCGCCAGGCAATGCTGGATTTTGCCGCACAGTTCATTGGCAATCCTTATGTATGGGGCGGTACAAGCCTGACAGAAGGGGCGGACTGCTCCGGATTTGTACAGCAGATCTATAAGAATTTTGGCTATAATCTGCCAAGAGTAGCCGAAGATCAGAGCCAGTATGGAACCAAGATTCCGGTTGAAGACGCACAGCCGGGGGATTTGATTTTCTATGCAAAAGACGGTTATGTCCATCATGTTGTGATGTATGCAGGAGACGGAAAGACCATCGAAGCTGCAAATGAAGACCAGGGAATCATTTCCGGAACGGTATATATTCCGGAAGCTGTCTGGGCAACCAGAATCCTGGAAGAAAATTATAATCTGGAAGGCAAGGATGTGAACGAACAGAACGCTACAGCCGAACAGTATGGAGACAGTATTGGAGAGTATACCATTGATTATTATTGTTCCTGCGAGACTTGCCGTGCGAAGGCAAGCAAAATCAAAGCAACCGGAACTCCGATTGTTGAAGGGCAGACCATTGCGGTTGACCCGGATGAGATTCCGTATGCAACAAAGGTGATCATTGACGGACATGTATTTACTGCTGAAGATTACGATACTTCCGGCAAAGAAAAACATATCAGTATCTATGTCAATGAGCATGAGACTGCACAGAAGCTGAATGAGAAGAAGGCAGAAGTACATCTGGTGAAATAAAGACAATCAAAAAAAGAAATATTAAACAAGAAAAACTTCGGATCACTGGCGAAAATCCAGAATATCCGAAGTTTTTTGCATGTCTACACTATTCAGACAAGTCATTCTCCCGGTTAATGTTTGATCTTTTTCAGTTTTTCATTGTCTGCCTGACATTCAGTCGGGGAAATATGATACATTTTCTTAAAAGCACGAAAAAATGAAGAATAGTCTCCAAAACCGGACTGGACAGCAACCGTTTTAAGCGGAACATCCTGCCGGATCAGCGAGACCGCAAGTGCCAGCCGTTTCTTTAAAATATACTGATGACAGGTCGTATTCAGTTGTTTCTGAAAAAATTTGTTCAGACTGCTCTTGCTCATGTGGAAAGTACGCGCCAGATCCTCCACGCCGATTTCTTTCAGAAAATGCTGATCCAGATAGCGGACGATCTGGTTGGTCTGATCGGATTCAATCTCAATAAATTTGTTGGAATATTTCAGGGCATAATTGATGATTTTTACCAAAAGACAGGTGGATGCACCACAGGCATAGGTTTCGGAAAGCTCCCCATAAGAAGCATATTCCCGGTAAAAGGTTTCAAATTCTTCCTCAAAATTGCACAGCTTATTGGTAGTATGAAGAAGATGAGGTGTGTCAATATTGAAAACAGATTCCTCAAGAGCCGGAAGCTGGCTTTTCAGATTGGAAATATATGATTTTTCCAGCCATACAGTGATAAAATCATAATAGTTTGCAACAAGATCACTGGAGGTAAAGTAGTGTGGAATATCCGGTGGAATAACCAGAATATCGCCATTTGTAATAAAATGCCGTTTCTGGCCGATGCGAAACAGAAAATCTCCGCTTTTACAAAAGCTGATCTCATAAAATCCGCTTTTGATCATAGAAAGATCTTCCATCAGATATCCTTTGTGGTGCGTGCATTTTACATGGCGCAGATGGCGTTTGCCGGACAGATGCATTTCAGGGCTTTGCTCATATAATTTTTTCATTTATAAACCTTTCATGATGAATAATAATTTAACAAATCTTTTGTAATCATTATACAATACACATTGCAAAAAAGGTAAAATAAATTGTAAAAAAATTATGTTTTTTGTTATAGATAAAAACAATAAATTGTTAAAAGTTACAAAAATAACGAGAAATCGCCGTTTTCTGGAATTATTGATAAATAATAGCAATAAGTACAAAAAGTGATAGAAAAAAGCTATTTGCAAAGAAAAAAACATTTTGGTAGTATTTTTGAAGAGTTGTTAACTAGGGGATATACCGACAGAGCAACTTAAGGAAAATACAATGGAGGAAAAAGGAAAATGAAAAGAAGAGCACTCGCATTATTGTGTGCAGGAATTTTAGCAGTCGGTATGCTTGCCGGATGTGGTGGAAGTTCTGACAAGAAAGACAGCAGCGCAAAGACAGAAGACACGAAGAAAGAGGCAAAAGTGATGGGACTTTTACAGTTGCATTGAATTATATGCCAACATCTCTGGAGCCAAGTACAGCCAGTGATGACCAGACCTCTCTGGTTCGTCCGATCTTTGAACCATTATTTGTAGAAACAAAGGATGGAATCGAATATTATCTGGCAGATAAGCTTGATATTTCAGAAGATGCCAAAACATACACCATTCATCTGAATGAGAAAGCAAACTGGAGCGATGGCGAACCGGTTACTGTAGATGATATCTTATTTACAATGAATTATGCCGGAAGAAATTCTGGTGGAAAATCTTCTTATAATACAATCAATAAACAGGAAGTTGTATTTAACAAAAAAGATGATAAGACACTGGAAATTGTCCTTCCTGAACCATATGCAACTTATACAGCAGCAATTGGCAGAATGATGATTTATCCGTCACACGCATTTGACAATGATTATACAAAAGTAGAAGGAAGCGGATACTTTAATTCCACAGATATGGCTACTTCCGGAGCTTACACGGTAGCAGAGATCAATGATGACAGTATCGTATATACTGCACGTGATGATTATTACAGAGAAACACCGAGCGTTAAGAAAGTTGTTATGAAGACGATCGGTTCCGGAAGCACCAAACAGGTTGCATTTGAAAACGGAGAAATCTCTTACATGAGAATTACAACTCCGGAAGAACTGAAAAAATATGAAGGTGACGATAATTACAATATCAGCTCCTTCTCAGAAGCAAGACTGAATTACCTGCAGATCAATCCTTACGGACCTGCAAAAGACAAACTTACAGAAGATGCAAGAAAAGCGATCTTCCTTGCAATCAATGCAGATGAGATCATCGATACCGCATACGGAAGTGACGAACTTGCAACGGTTGCAAACAGTCTTCTGACACCAGATCAGTCTCTTTACAACAAAGACTGCAAAGGTTACGAGCAGGATCTTGAAGAAGCAAAGAAACTTGCCAAATCTTCAGGAATCGAAGGAACAACTCTGAAATATGTTTACAATGCAGACCGTCCGAACATGGAAGAAGTTGCAACAGTTCTTCAGCAGCAGCTCGCAGAAATCGGCGTAACGCTTGATGTAGAAGGTCTGGATTCCAACGCATTCTTCCAGAGATTCTTCGCAATTATGTTCCAGTCAGGGGAAGAAGATCAGTGGGATCTTGGTACAAATGGATGGGATTCTGAGCGTGGAAGCAGTCTTGGACAGGCTTACAGCTACATCAACAGCAGCTCCAAAGCATGGGGATTCAGTGATGAAGCCGGACAGCTTGCAGCAAAGGTAAACGCAGCAGCAGACAAAGACGAAGCAAAGCAGCTTGCAAATGATCTGCAGGATCTGACTTTATCAGAATACTGGGAATACCCACTTACTTACACCAATTATGTGATGGTATCTCAGAAAAATGTAACAGGTCTGGATGCAGTACCGGTTGTTCCGGAATTCGTTGATTACCTGAAGATCAAAGTAGACTAATTATATCGTATTTTAGCAGACGAAGAGGGGCTGAAGCACAAGATGACCTTTGTGCCGGTCCCTCTTTTAAAGGAGAAAAGAAATATGGCAAAATATTTCGTAAAGAAAGGGATTCAGCTGATTATTGTCACGATTTTGATTTCTTTTTTCTCATTTGCCGTGATCTATGCAGCACCGGGAGATATTTCCGGTATGTATTTGAATGAACAGATGTCAGATGAGGAAAAAGAAGCAATCAGAGAGAATCTCGGACTTAACAAAAGTATGCCGGAGCAGTATTGGGGATGGGCAAAAGAAGTGCTGAAAGGAGATTTCGGAATTTCTCTTGCAAACCATACTTCCGTATCTGAGCAGATCATCAAGCGTCTTCCGGCAACCCTGCAGCTGATGGGAGCCGCATTGGTTCTTTCTGTGCTTCTGGCAATCCCACTCGGACTCTGGTCGGGATACCGCAAGAATACCTGGATTGATAATATCATCAGTGGACTTTCCTATATTGGTATGTCAATTCCGTCTTTCTGGCTTGGAATGGTGCTGATCATTGTGTTTGCGGCGAAACTTCATATTCTTCCATCATCAGGTATGCATTCGGTGGGAAATGAATCGTTCCTGGATACGGTGAAGCATATGATCATGCCATGTATCACCCTGAGCCTTTCCAACCTGGCAGTCTTTATCCGCTATATCCGTTCTAATACGATCGGACAGCTTGGAGAAGAATACGTTCTTGCAGCAAAAGCAAAAGGAACGACAGGTGGAAAACTTTTAAAAAGACATATTTTGAAAAATACACTGCTTCCGATCATCACATTGCTTGGAATGAATCTGGCATCCATAGTCTGTGGATCGTTTATCATTGAAAGTGTTTTTGGCTGGCCGGGAATAGGTACCCTTGCAATGACTGCGATCGGTGTCCGTGATTATCCGGTGATTATGGCATACGTCATGTTGTCCGGAATTATTCTGGTTGTCGGTAACTTTATTGCAGATATTCTGTATGCATTTGCAGATCCGAGAATCAAGAGGGAGGATATGGCAAATGACTGATACTAGATTTAAACGAATTGAAAAAAAGAAAACCCAGGAGTTGATTTCATATGATCACAGTGTGTGGAAAGATATCAAAAAAGAGCTTTTTTCCAATAAGATTGCACTGGTGAGTATCATCATTCTCCTGATCATTATCATAGCTTCCATTCTGGCACCGCTTAGTCCATATGATCCGAATAAGATCAATGTTGCTGAAAAACTGCAGGGAATCTCTGCAAAGCATATTTTCGGGACAGATGAATACGGAAGAGACTATTTTACCAGAGCACTTTACGGAGGACGTATTTCTCTTACGGTTGGTTTTTGTTCGATGATCATGACTGTAATCCTCGGAACGGCAATCGGTATTACTTCTGGATATTTTGGTGGAAAAGTGGATATGTTCCTGATGCGCTTCACCGATATTTTCCTGGCACTTCCGAGTATGCTTCTGATGGTTGTACTGAATACGATCTTGCGTCCGGGCCTGTTTACTCTGATCGCGGTACTCAGTCTTTTTTCCTGGGCACAGGTGGCGAGAATTACAAGGGCGGAAACCATGTCTGTCAAAGAAAGAGATTATGTGACCGCCGCAAGGAATCTGGGAGCCGGAAGTTTCCGGATTGCAGTGGAACATATTGTACCGAATATTATGGGACCGGTCATCGTAGCGGCAAGCCTTGGAATTGCCAATGCGATTCTGATGGAGTCGTCCTTAAGTTTCCTTGGACTTGGAGTACAGATTCCAAGAGCTTCCTGGGGAAGTATGCTGCAGAGTGCGCAGGGACATATTCTGGATGCACCGAGACTTGCGGTATTTCCGGGAGTTCTGATTCTGTGTACAGTACTGAGTTTCAATTTACTTGGTGATGTCCTTAGAACCGCACTGGAACCAAAGATTGTAAAGTAAGCCTGGAGGATAGAAGATGGAAAAATTATTGGAAGTAGAGAATTTATCTGTATCCTATTTTACATATGCAGGCGAAGTACAGTCTGTAAGAGGAATTTCATTTGATGTAAAAAAAGGAAAGACAACTGCATTGGTAGGTGAATCAGGATGTGGAAAATCCGTAACTGCCAAATCCCTGATGGGACTGATCGAGAAACCGGGAAAGGTAAAGCCGGAAAGTAAGATCATTTACCAGGGAAAAGAGCTTACCGGGTATACGGAAAAAGAGTGGAATACCTTCCGTGGAAAAGAATGCTCGATGGTTTTCCAGGATGCACTGGTATCCTTAAATCCGACGATGAAGGTTGGAAAGCAGATTGCAGAAAATCTGAAGAATCACGAGAGTAGTCTTTCGAAGGAAGAAATTTATCAGAAATCGTTGGAAATGCTGAAGCAGACCGGGGTTCCGGATCCGGAAGGGTGTATGAACAAATATCCCCATGAGTTATCCGGTGGAATGCGTCAGAGAGTGATGATTGCCTGCGCTATGGTGACACATCCGCAGCTTTTGATCGCAGACGAGCCGACAACAGCACTGGATGTGACAATACAGGCACAGATCATTGCGCTGATGGAAGAGTTGCAGGAAAAGCTTGGTATGTCCATCATTATTATCACACATGATCTTGGAGTGGTTGCAGATATGGCTGATGAGATCATCGTCATGTATGCCGGAGAAATCGTGGAAAGAGGAACGGCAAGGGATATCTTTTATCACCAGCAGCACCCGTATACATGGGCACTTCTCCAGTCCGTTCCGCGGATCGATGATGAAGACAAAACAATTTTAAATACCATTGAGGGAAATATACCGGATATGATCTACCCGCCAAAAGGCTGCAGTTTTTGCACGCGCTGTCCATATGCAATGAAAATCTGTGAAGAAGAAAAACCGAAAGTTACGCACATTACGGATGAGCACAGCGTTGCGTGCTGGCTGATGGATCCACGTGCTGACAGAAGCGGTGTTCCGTTCGGGAGGACAGACGCATGATAGAAAAAGAAGTTGTATTAGAAGTAAAAAATCTGAAAAAATATTTTCCGGCAAGTCATAAACGTGTTTTAAAGGCAGTTGATGACGTGTCTTTTACGATTCATAAAGGAGAAACTTTCGGAATCGTAGGAGAATCAGGATGTGGAAAGACGACTTGCGGGAAAACCTGTACCGGAATCCTTACGAAGACAGACGGACAGGTGTTGTATCAGGGAAAAGATGTGCATCAGATGAGTAAAGCAGAGAGAAATGCATTTACACAGAAGGTGCAGACCATTTTCCAGGATCCGTATGCTTCGCTGGATCCACACCAGAAAGTGTATCAGATCGTAAGTGAAGGGATGCGGATCCATCATCTGACAAAAAGTAAAGAAGAAGAGCAGAAACTGGTGATGGAACTTCTAGAGATGGTTGGCTTAAATGCCGAGCATGCTACCAGAAATGTCCATGAATTTTCCGGTGGACAGCGCCAGAGAATCGGAATTGCAAGAGCACTTGCAGTGAATCCGGAATTCCTGTTCTGTGACGAACCGATTTCCGCACTGGACGTATCTATCCAGGCGCAGATCATGAACCTTCTGATGAATTTGCAGAAGGAACGGCATCTAACCATGCTGTTTATCGCCCATGATCTTGCCATGGTCAAGCATATTTCTGACAATATCGGAGTGATGTACCTGGGAAAATTGGTGGAGATCTCACCGGCTGCGGAATTATATGAAAAACCGTATCATCCTTACACCCAGGCACTTCTGGAATCCATTCCGATCGCGGATCCGGATCTGGCAAAAAGTCGGGGACGCCATTTTCTGACCGGAGATGTGCCAAGTCCGATCGATCCGCCAAAGGGCTGTCGTTTCTGCGGAAGATGCAGCAAATGTATGGATATCTGCCGGGAAGTCCGCCCGGAATTAAAAGAAGTATCCAAAGGTCACCAGGTGGCATGTCACCTATACGATGACTAAAAGATAAAAAGAGTATGTAACAGAGGAGAAAGAAAAATGAAGTATGATTTTACAAGCATTATTGATCGAAAAGGAAAAGATGCCCTTGCAGTAGACATCCTTCCAAATCTGCTTGGACCGGGGAACAAAGTAGAAGTAAGAGAAGGAATGGATTATATTCCGATGTGGATTGCGGATATGAATTTCCCGGCGCTCCCGAAGATTACTGAAGCGATCATCGAAAGAGCTAAACATCCGACCTATGGATATTTTATTACCAGAGATGAGTATTACAACAGCATCATCAAGTGGCATGAAGAACGGAATCATGTGACCGGACTGAAAAAAGAACATATCGGTTATGAGAATGGAGTTTTAGGCGGCGTGGCAAGTGCACTTCACGCGGTCTGCTCACAGGGTGACAATGTCCTTGTCCATGCACCGACTTATATTGGATTTACCGGCACACTGAACAACAATGGCTACCATATCATTCACAGCCCGCTGAAAAAGGATGAAGAAGGCATCTGGCGGATGGACTTTGAGGATATGGAAGAGAAGATCGTGAAAAACAAGATCCATGCAGCTGTTTTCTGTTCACCGCACAATCCGACCGGCCGTGTATGGGAGCGCTGGGAAATTGAGAAAGCAATGGAAATTTATAAAAAATACGATGTGACCGTCATTTCCGATGAAATCTGGTCCGACATTATTTTATATGGAAACGAGCATATCCCAACCCAGTCTGTATCTGAAGATGCAAAAAACAGAACGGTTGCTTTATACGCACCGTCAAAGACCTTCAACCTTGCCGGACTGATCGGAAGCTATCATATTATATACAACAAACGCCTGAAAGACAGAGTGTTAAAAGAGTCTTCCCTCTGCCATTACAATTCGATGAATGTGCTGTCCATGCATGCACTGATGGGTGCGTATACACCGGAAGGACAGGAATGGGTAGGCGAGCTTCGAGAAGTGATCGGGGAAAATGTCGCTTATGCATGTGATTATATCGACAAACATTTTGAAGGTGTTTCCGTAACCAGACCGCAGGGAACCTATATGCTGTTTGTTAACTGTGAAGAATGGTGCAAGGCACATGATAAGAGCCTGGAAGACGTTCTGAAGATGGGATATGAAGCAGGTGTGTTCTGGCAGAACGGAAAGCCATTCCATGGTGAATGGTATATCCGTATGAACCTTGCACTGCCGACATCCAGAGTGAAAGAAGCATTTGACCGTCTGGATAAATATGTATTCAATGCTTAAAATGCATACAATAAAGGAGGAAAATAAAAATGGAATTAGTAAAAGAGCTGCCGGAGATTTTTGAAGAATTTGCAGAGCAGAGACAGAGATCTTTCCTGGTAATGAAAGAAGTAAAGGACAAAGGAATTCCGGTTGTAGGTGCGTACTGTACCTACTTTCCACAGGAAATCGCAATGGCTATGGGAGCAGTTACCGTAGGACTTTGCTCTACATCCGATGAAACGATCCCAATCGCAGAAAAGGATCTGCCGAAGAATCTGTGCCCGATGGTAAAGGCAAGTTACGGTTTTGCTGTATCTGACAAATGTCCATTCTTCTATTTCTCAGACGTGGTAGTCGGAGAGACAACCTGTGATGGAAAGAAAAAAATGTACGAACTGATGAAAGAATTCAAAAATGTCTATATCATGGAACTTCCAAACTCACAGAGAGAAGATTCCCTGGAACTGTGGACAAAAGAGATCATCCGTTTCAAAGAATATCTGGAAAAGACATTTAATGTAGAGATCACAGAAGAAAAAGTGCGCCATGCTGTTCATGTATCCAATCAGGGACGTATTGCACTGAAGAAATTCTACGAAGTTATGAAAAATGATCCGGCTCCGATGAACGGTTCCCAGCTGTTCGGTGTTCTCTATGGAAGCCAGTTCAAATTCGACAAAGAAAAGATGCCGGCAGAAATTGATGCTCTTCGTGAAAAGCTGATGAAAGAATACGAAGAAGGGGAAAAACCAGAGAGAAAGAAACGTATCCTTTTAACCGGATGTCCAAGCAGCGGTGCACCGATGAAGGTTGTAAAAGCCATCGAAGAACACGGTGGAAATGTTGTAGTCTATGAAAACTGTGGAGGTGCAAAATCTGTTGACCGTCTCATCGATGAAGATGCAGAGGACATCTACAAAGCAATTGCAGAGAGATATCTTGCAATCGGATGTTCCGTTATGACACCAGATAACAACCGTATTGAACTGATGGGAAGACTCCTTGAAGAGTATAATATCGAGGGTGTAGTAGAAATGACACTTCAGGCATGTCATACTTACAATATTGAGGCAAAGAGCATTGAGAAATTTGTAAAATCTAAAGGACTTCCGTATATCCATGTAGAGACCGATTATTCTCAGGCAGATATCGGACAGCTGGATACACGAATTGCTGCATTTTTAGAGATGATCTAGGATTCAGAATGTATCAAATTTAAAAGAATATGTCCCGGTATTCTGAAAAAGTGGATGGGATTCTAACAGATTTATGTTATAATAGGAATTAACAGGCAGGGAACAGGCATCAGTCTGTTCCCTGTGTATATTTACAGGTATATGGAGAATATACCGGATTTTTTTCAGAGAGCAGCTAAGACTGAGGCGAAGCCTTTGAAAAAATTTTACCAGATTGAATAAAATAAGAGAGGTACTGAATATGACAATCGAAGAACGCGCAGCAAAAGCTGCAGATTTAAAAGCTGCCGGAGCATGCAACTGTTCCCAGGCAGTGGTAAAAGTATTTGAAGATAAGCTTTCATTGGACGATGAGACACTGATGAAATTAACCGCAGGCTATGCAGCTGGAATGGGATGTCTGGAAGCAACCTGCGGGGCACTCATTGGAGCTGTGATGACCGCCGGAGTCCTGACAGACGGAGCCGGAACGCCTCGTTATTCCAAAGAAATCCTTGCGAAGTTTCAGCAAAAATGCGGGGCAACGATCTGCCGGGAATTGAAGGGCGTCGGCACAGGCAAAGTACTCTGTGAATGTCCGGAATGCGTAAGAAATGCGGTACTTGCACTAGGAGAAGTAATGGGAATTGAATAAATAAAACGATACGAATAAGGGACACCCTTTAACACAAAAGCTGTTGTAGAAAAGATTGAAAAGGCAGAAGGGAATCCGGAGTATGGTACGATCTCACAGGAAGAAGGATTTTCCTTTACTTATAGAATGAATGAAGACGATATTATCTACGGAGTTGGTGAATCAAACCGCGGAATCAACAAGAATATCGGAATGCACCGCTATGGTGGAATCTGGACCGGAGATAACAAGTCCTGGTGGTCTCATATTCTGCTGAATCTGAAAATGATGCCGTCACTCAATATGTGTGGGTTCCTTTATACGGGTGCTGATCTGGGCGGATTCGGCGCGGATACGGCAAGAGAATTTCTGCTGCGCCACCTGGCGCTTGGTGTATTTATCCCGCTGATGCTCGGAAATGAAATCATGATCGCACTGAACGAAGTACCGCTGTTCATCCGGGAAGGAAAATGCATCCCGGTTGCAGAAGTGGCTGAATCGGTGGAGCAGATTGATCTGTCGACACTTACCATGCTCGGATTTGATGAGGCAGAGTATCTGCTGTATGACGATGATGGGGTTCACAAGGATTATGAGAATGAAGGAACGTGTCGGAAGATAGGGAAATAAAAGGGCAGATATCATTTCAAAGATGGAGAATAATTGAAATAGTGGTACAGATAAAAGCCATGGTTTACATGTTGGATGTAGAGCATGGCTTTTTTGCGTGGAGATTTTGAATATTGACATGTTCCATCAACGCTAAAAAAGAAGAAAAACGATATATTTCGAATTTGTACATCCTATGCTTATATGTTAGGCTGTTGAATATAAAGCTGTTCTGGTGATTTCATTTAGTATTTCTGAAAATTCAATATCTTGATTAAAAATTATTGATGTTTTCTATATCAAACAAATTCATTTGATAATTATAAAATCAAACAAATTCATTTGATTTTTGCAAATATCAAAGTATAATAATAGTGACAAGGAGGTTTGAGTATGTATTTTGCAATTATAGGAGACATCATTGCGTCAAAAACTATTTCAAATAGATCGGAAGTTCAGAATCATTTAAAAAGGATCCTAGATCAGGTAAACGAAGAATATAAAAGCAATATTGCTTCCCGATTTTCAATCACATTAGGGGATGAATTTCAAGGATTGCTTCATAGTGCGGCGCATTTATTTGAGTTACTTGATACGATCCAATTTCAACTGTATCCTACAAAAATACGGTTTGGTATAGGTGTTGGTGATATGAACACAGAAATAATCCAGGAAACCAGTATGGGAAGTGATGGACCGGCATATTGGTCAGCACGGAATGCTATTGAAAAAATCCATGAAAAAAACGATTATGGAAACGCTAAAGTGTGTCTGCAAAAATATAGTGCTTCGATAGAAGAGGAAGTTCTTTTAGACGCTGCGAATAAAACATTGAAATTATGCGACAGATATGCGAATTCATGGACGAAATCACAATATGAATTTGTACGAAGAATTATATTAACATATCGGTACGGTGACAATGGCGAATATAACCAAAGAGAATTGGCACAGGAATTAGATATTTCACCTCAGCTTGTAAACAGTAAAGTAAAAAATACAGGTATTTCGGTTTATGTAAATACCAAATGTGGCTTAGAAAATGTACTTAAGGAGAAATGGGGATGATAACAGGTGCAAAAAAGTTCGGTTTTTATGGTATTGTGTATAGGACATATAATTGGAGAGTATTTTTTAACCAATAAATATATTGTTAAAAAGAAAGATAAAAAGAAAATATTCTGTTATTGTTTAGCATATATAATTCCATTTATAATCATAGGAATGTTGTTTTATATATATGGATATAATATTGGGAAAATTTGTCTGGAATGTATTTGCATACACTTTATAATTGAAGTAATAAAAAGATGGATTGAGAATTATGATATTCGGACAAATAAGTTGCCGATAAACGTAACAAATGTTATATATGTATGTTCTTTAATTTTTCATATTTTAAGCTTCCTCTTAATTATCTGGAAATCTTCTATATTGGTTTCTTATTTTCCAGAATATATAATAAAACCGATTCCTTATCTGCTGTATTTTTTATGTATAGCAAAACCAGCCAATATTACATTCAAGATTCTTTTTTCAGCTTATCAGGTAAAACCTGAATCTGAGCAAGAGGATGATAATAGCACGAAAACAAAGAATGGAGCAGGAGCGTTAGTAGGGATTCTTGAGCGGTTCTTGTGTGCAGTTTTTATTGTTCTTGGACAATATTCTGCGGTTGGATTGACAATGACTGCAAAATCAATTGCACGTTATGATCAGATAACAAAAAATCCAGCTTTTGCGGAATATTATTTAATTGGTACGTTGTATAGCATTTTATATACAGTTGTTTTATATGGGATTATTTTCAAATACATTTTATATTAGAAATTTTCTAAAACCATGGTTTACAAAAAACGTAACTCATGGTTTTTCTTGCATTCGTTGGGTGGCGGCTTTTGTATTTGCGATAAGTGTTATGATAACAACAAGAAGCTTGCTGGTTTATGTTGCCGTATGAGGCAGAGGATTATGCAGAAAATTTGATCTCTCAGGTGCGAAAAAAAGATGAAAAAATAGCACAACGGGACTTTGATATGGCTAAAATGGTTGATTTTCTCACTTAAACAAGCTATTATTAAAAGTAATTGTCTTAATAAAATACCCGTTTCAAATTCATCGTTTACAGTATTATATAATATGATAAAGTATCGCTGTAGTCGCATTCAGTCGTAAGTAGTCGCATACAATTCTTACGACTGAAAAACAGTCGTAAAACAGCAAAAAGCGGGGTAAAATTTGGGGCATTTTTTTGCAAAAAAACGGTAAAAAATAAAGTGGTTTTAAAATTGAAAATATTATAAATTGTAAAATTTATACGCTTAAAATTGTGCGAAAATCACAAATAAATAAACTGAAAATGGAGGAAAAATGAGGAAATTAGCATTAGATGATGATATTTTACTGAATATAGAGAAACCTGCCCGCTACATTGGCCATGAAGTCAATTCGGTCATGAAGGACAAAAAAGCGGTAGATATAAGGTTTGCAATGTGTTTTCCGGAGGTATATGAGGTTGGTATGTCCCATCTGGGAATCCAGATTCTGTACGATATGTTCAACCGCCGGGAGGATACCTGGTGCGAGAGAGTCTACTCTCCATGGATTGATCTGGACAAGATCATGCGTGAAAAACATATCCCGCTCTTTGCCCTGGAATCTCAGGATCCGGTGAAGGAGTTTGATTTTCTTGGCATCACATTACAGTTTGAGATGTGTTACACCAATGTACTGCAGGTGCTGGATTTATCCGGTATTCCACTTCACAGTGAAGACAGAACTTTAGAAGATCCATTTGTCATTGGTGGTGGACCATGTGTTTACAATACAGAGCCACTGGCTGAATTTTTCGATATGTTCTATATCGGAGAGGGCGAAGTGGTTTATGATGAACTTCTGGAAGCATACAAAAAGTGGAAGAGAGCCGGAAAAAGCCGGAAAGAATTTCTGGAAATGGCAGCAGAGATCGAGGGAATTTACGTTCCTTCTTTTTATGATGTCACTTACAAAGAAGACGGCACGATTGAATCTTTCCTGCAAAACAACCCACATGCAAAAGAAAAAATCAAGCGAGTAGTTGCAGCAGATATGAGCCAGACAACTTATCCGTTAAAGCCGGTTGTTCCGTTTATCAAAGTAACCCAGGACAGAGCGGTTCTGGAAATCCAGCGCGGCTGTATCCGGGGATGCCGTTTCTGTCAGGCGGGAATGGTTTACCGTCCGACACGTCCGCGTGATATCAACATGCTCAAAGAGACGGCACGTGCAATGCTGAAAAATACGGGACATGAAGAGATCACCTTAAGTTCTTTAAGTTCCAGTGATTACAACGAACTGGAAGAGATCGTCACCTTCCTGATCGATGAGTTCCACACACAGGGCGTCAACATTTCCCTGCCGTCCCTTCGTATCGATGCATTTTCTTTGGATGTTATGAGCAAGGTGCAGGATGTGCGTAAGAGCAGTCTGACCTTCGCCCCGGAAGCCGGAACACAGAGGATGCGTAATGTAATCAATAAAGGTCTGACGGAAGATGACATTTTAAATGGAGCCGGACAGGCTTTTGAAGGTGGATGGACGAAGGTCAAGCTCTATTTCATGCTTGGACTTCCGACCGAAACCCAGGAAGATATGGAAGGAATTGCTGTTCTTGCAGATAAAGTAGCACGCCGGTATTATGAAATTCCGAAGGATCAGAGAAATGGAAAATGTCAGATCACGGCAAGTAGTTCCTTCTTTGTACCGAAACCATTTTCACCGCTTCAGTGGGCGACCATGCAGCCGATGGAAGAATATATCCGCCGTGCAGGAATTGTACAGGAAGCATTCCGCAACCAGCTGAACCGCAAGAGTCTGCGCTACAATTGGCATACCGCTGAAGTAACCGTTCTGGAAGGCGTCTTTGCCCGCGGTGACCGGAAGGTCGGAAAGGTTCTGGAAGAGGCTTACCGTCTTGGCTGTATTTACGATGCGTGGGATGAGTATTTTGATTATGATAAATGGCTGCAGGCCTTTGAAAATACAGGTGTAGACATGGATTTCTATAATCTTAGAAAGCGTGAATTAGATGAAATCTTCCCATGGGATTTCATCAATTGTGGCGTGACAAAATCTTTCCTTATAAGAGAATGGAAGAATGCAATGGAAGGGAATGTAACCCCGAACTGCCGTGCAAAATGTTCCGGCTGTGGGGCAGCAAGTTACGGAGGAGGTGTCTGCTTTGAAGGCAAGAATTAAATTTCGGAAAAATGGAGTGATGAAGTTCATCGGACACCTGGATATCATGCGGTATTTCCAGAAAGCGATTCGCCGTGCCGAGATTCCGATCGCATTTACCAGTGGTTACAGCCCGCATATGATCATGTCTTTCGCTAATCCACTTGGCGTAGGGCTTACCAGTGACGGGGAATATTTTGATATCGAATTGACCGAGTCAATCGCCAGCAAAGAAGCAGTCAGACGGCTGAATGAACAGATGGTAGACGGCATGGAGATCGTCAGCTTTGTGCAGATCCCGGATGATAAGAAAAGCAAAGGAATGTCAATCGTAGCAGGTGCCGACTATTTATCTTCGGTAAAAAATGGCAGCCTGCCGGAAGATCTTGCTGAAAAGCTGGAAGCTTTTTATGCGCAGAATGAAATCTGTGTGGTCAAAAAGACGAAAAAGAGTGAAAAAGAAGTGGACATTCGTCCGATGATCTACAAGCTGGAATGCCGGGACGGAAAGATTTATATGCGTGTGGCAGCAGGAAGTGTCCAGAACTTAAAGCCGGAGCTGGTCACAGAAGCGTTTGTCCGCTATCTTGGTATGGATGTGGAGGAAGTGACCTTTACCCACCACAGACTGGAAACTTTTGCGGAATCCGAAGACACGGAGGGCAAGATGATTCTGGTTCCACTGGATGCGCTTGGAACGGAGATTGTATAGATGGAACGAAAAGTACTCCTTACGGAATGCATGAACCGCCGGGTGCTTGCACTTTTAGAGGATGAGAAAGTAACGGAATTTCACTTTGGCAGTAGCGGAGAAAAAAAGAGCTGCCGCCTGGGTGAAATTTATGTCGGAAGAGTACGGAAAATCCTTCCGAATATCGGTGGCGCATTTGTTGAAATTGCCAATGGTGAGCAATGCTATTTTGCGCTGGATGGAAAATATACCCCGGTTTTCACCAATAAGATCGGAAAGAAGCCACTTGTGATCGGTGATGAGCTTCTGGTTCAGGTGGAGAAAGAAGCAGTGAAAACCAAGCAGCCTGTCGTGACCGGGAACTTAAATTTCACCGGGCAGTATGTAGTACTGACTTCCGGCAATCGTACCATTGGTGTATCCGGTAAAATTCACGGTGCCCGGAAAGAAGAACTGCAAAAGCTGGGACAGGACTATATAGACTGTGATTTCGGATTGATTTTCCGGACAAATTGTGTGGAAGCAGAAGAAACACAGATCCGTGCCGAAATTGACAAACTGGCAGAGAACTATCACAGAATCGTAGAATATGGCAAGATGCGGACCTGCTTTAGCTGTCTGCAGAGTGCACCGGATCCGTGCGTACAGACACTCCGGGATATTTACAAAAAAGATTTGACGGAAATTATTGTAGAGGAAACGGTAGAAGATGGAGCTTTGTATAAAGAAGTTCAGACTTATCTGGAAACGGAAATGCCAGATGAACTTCCGCTTCTCCGTGCGTATACGGATCCGTCTTATCCACTTGTAAAATGCTATAACCTGGAAGGGGCGATCCGAGAAGCCAGACAAGAACGGGTATGGATGAAATCCGGGGCTTATCTGGTGATCCAGCCAACCGAGGCGCTGACTGTAATCGATGTCAATTCTGGAAAATGTCTGAAAAAGAATTCTCATTTTCCGGAGATCAACCGGGAGGCAGCAAGGGAAGCAGTCCGCCAGATCCGGCTCCGCAATATTTCCGGTATCATTATTATTGATTTTATCAACATGAAATCAGCAGAAGAGAAGAAAGAACTTCTTGCGTATCTGCAGCTGGAATTAAAGAAGGACCCAAATCCGGGAAATGTGATTGGAATGACGAAACTGCAGCTGGTGGAAATTACACGAAAGAAAATCCGAAAAACACTGGAGGAAAGTTTACATGGGTAAAAAAGAAGTCAAAACAAATGCAATGCGAATTTTAGACAGAAAGAAAATTTCTTATGAATATCAGACCTATGAATGCGATGAATTCACAGACGGAATTGAAACCGCCGACAAGCTGAATCTGCCTCACGAACAGGTTTACAAGACCATTGTCACAACTGGAAAAAGTGGTGAACATTATGTGTTCGTGCTCCCGATCGAAGCGGAGATTGATTTTAAGAAGGCTGCAAAAGCGGTTGGTGAAAAATCTATTGAAATGCTTCATTTAAAGGAGTTAACACCGCTTACCGGCTATGTGCGTGGTGGATGCACTTCGATCGGAATGAAAAAGCATTTTCCGACGGTCATTGATGCAAGTGCACAGCAGTTTGAAAAAGTTTATGTAAGTGCCGGAAGAATCGGTGCACAACTGACACTTGCACCGGAGGATTTGAGAAAAGCAGCGGATGCTACATTTGCAGATGTAATTCATGCATAGAAAGTTTTCAAAAAAAGAAATTCTATTAGACAAAATGCAAGATTTTCAATAGATTCCAAAAGAAAATCTTGCATTTTTCACGTCAGCGTAATAAAGTAATAACTACATAAGTGTAGAAACATCTGCACGGTGTTTCTACAGAAAATGCAGGTTTGCCATGTGCAGATCAGAATACATGAATTGAGAGATGGAGGAATACCAACAGATGATTAAGGTAGTGAAATTCGGCGGAAGCTCTCTTGCCGATGCAGTACAGATTAAAAAGGCAGGAAAGATCGTTCTTTCAGAGGAATCAAGACGTTACGTTGTACCGTCTGCTCCGGGAAAGCGTTTTTCCGACGACACCAAGGTAACAGATATGCTGTATCGTTGTTACGGCGCAGCTGTAAAAGAGAAGAAATTTACAGAATTACTCGCTGACATTCAGAAGAGATATCAGGAAATCATTGAAGGGCTTGGGATCACTCTTTCTCTTGACGAAGAATTTGCCACCATCCGTGATAATTTTGCAAAGAAGATCGGAAGAGATTATGCTGCTTCCCGTGGAGAATATTTAAACGGACGTGTAATCGCAGCTTATCTTGGATATGAGTTTATCGATGCGGCAGAAGTGATCAAGTTTGATGAAAATGGGAACTTCCTTTCAGAAGAAACTAACCAGGTACTTGCAGACAGACTTTCAAAAGTAGAGCGTGCCGTGATTCCTGGATTCTACGGAGCACGTCCGGACGGAACGATCCAGACATTTTCCCGCGGCGGATCTGATGTAACAGGATCGATCGTTGCAAGAGCCACACATGCTGATATGTATGAGAACTGGACAGACGTATCCGGATTCCTCATTGCAGATCCCCGTATCATCAAGAATCCAAAAGGAATCGAAGCAATTACTTACAAAGAGTTGCGTGAACTTTCTTATATGGGTGCCAGCGTATTACATGAAGATGCAATCTTCCCGGTTCGTAAAGAAGGAATCCCGATCAACATCCGTAATACAAACGCACCGGAAGAAAAGGGTACTCTGATCGTAGAAGGAACCTGCAGAAAGCCGAAGTATACAATTACCGGTATTGCAGGAAAGCGTGGATTTGCTTCTATTACAATTGAAAAAGCAATGATGAACTCAGAAGTCGGATTTGGTCGCAAGGTTCTTGGTGTATTTGAAGATGAAGGGATTTCTTTTGAACATATGCCGTCAGGAATTGATACTATGACTATCTTCGTCCATCAGGATGAATTTGAAGAACATGAGCAGAAAGTGCTTGCGGGCATCCACCGTGCCGTGAATCCGGATGACATCGAACTGGAATCCGATCTTGCACTGATCGCTGTTGTTGGACGTGGAATGCGCCAGACGCGCGGTACAGCCGGAAGAATTTTCTCCGCACTGGCACATGCACATGTCAATGTAAAAATGATCGACCAGGGATCCAGCGAGTTAAATATTATCATCGGTGTGAGAGAGCACGACTTTGAAGCAGCAATCAAAGCAATTTATGATATTTTTGTTAACACTCAGCTGTAAATCTTCAATTCGATCCTCAAATATGGTATAGTACAGGTGTTGGGGAAAACTCCCCTGTACAGAACATTCATACAAGAGAGGATACGAAAATGAACATATTATTTTTCCTGAAGCCAAAAGCAGAAGTGGCATTTGTATATGACTACCACACGCTCAGACAGGCAATGGAAATCATGGAGTACCACAAATACTCATCCATTCCGATGATCAACCGGGAAGGTAAATACGTCGGCACAATCACCGAAGGAGACCTGCTCTGGGGACTTAAGAAGCTGAACATCCTGAATCTGAAAGGAGCAGAAGACATTGCGATCACGAAGATTGAGAGAAGGGCAGATTACCGGCCGGTAAGCGCTGATTCTAATATGGAAGATCTGATGGAAAAAGCGATGGATCAGAACTTTGTTCCGGTCATAGATGACCAGGAGAATTTCATAGGAATCATAACACGTAAAGACATTATCGGATATTGTTACGAAAAAATTAAAAAAATCGCAAATTAGGGGTTGACTTTGTGCGGTATACCACTGTATAATACAGAGGTATGCCGCACAACGAGGTTATAAGTCCTGATTTGATCAGACACCGTAGTTGGCGAGTAATGATAATAGGAGGTGCCATATGTACGCAATTATAGCAACAGGTGGTAAACAGTACAAAGTAGCCGAAGGCGATATCATTAAAGTAGAAAAGCTTGGTGTGGAAGCCGGACAGTCTTATACTTTTGACCAGGTTCTCGCAGTAAGTGGTGACGAGCTTAAAGTTGGAACACCAGTAGTAGAAGGTGCAACAGTTGAAGCATCTGTAATTGGTGACGGAAAAGCTAAAAAAGTTATCGTTTACAAGTATAAGAGAAAAACAGGTTACCACAAGAAAAACGGACACAGACAGCAGTATACAGCAGTTAAGATCGAAAAGATCAACGCGTAAGAAGCTGGTGGTTATATGATACGAGTAACCATTTATAAAAATGAAAAACATCAATGTGTAGGTTTCAAAGCACATGGTCATGCAGGATTCAGTGAAGAAGGACAGGATATTGTCTGCGCAGCTGTTTCCGTACTTACGATCAATACTTTGAATGCCATTGAGAAATTTGCGGATGACCGTACAAGCCTTGTATCCGATGAATCCAAAGGACTCATTGACTATCGACTTAAAGGTAATCCGACTCGCGAGGCAAAGCTTTTGCTTGACGCGATGGTTCTTGGTCTGGAAGAGATTGCAGAAGATGAGAACTACAGAGAATATATGGATTTGACATACGAGGAGGTGTAACAACCATGATGAAATTAAACCTTCAGTTTTTCGCTCATAAAAAAGGAGTTGGTTCTACAAAGAACGGTCGTGACTCTGAATCTAAGAGACTTGGAGCAAAAAGAGCAGACGGACAGTTTGTAAAAGCTGGTAACATCCTTTACAGACAGCGCGGAACAAAGATTCATCCAGGAATCAATGTAGGACGCGGCGGTGACGATACATTATTCGCACTCGTTGATGGCGTTGTAAGATTTGAAAGAAAAGGAAAAGATAAGAAACAGGTTTCTATCTATCCAGTAGCTTAATTATGAGTTGAAAAAGTGCGTTGCAATGATTAACTTCTTTCGGTTATGATGCAGCGCGCTTTTTTTAACTTCCGTTTATTTTATATAGATGAAAGGAATACAGTATGTTTGCAGATAGAGCAAGGATATTTATTAGAGCAGGTAAAGGCGGAGATGGACATGTAAGTTTCCGTCGTGAGAAGTACGTGGCGAATGGCGGTCCGGACGGCGGTGACGGCGGACGTGGCGGTGACGTTATATTTGAAGTCGATGAGGGACTGAATACACTTCAGGACTACAGACATAAAAGAAAATTTACAGCAAAAGACGGTGAACAGGGCGGAAAGCGCAGATGTCATGGTGCAGACGGTGAAGATATTGTCCTGAAAGTTCCAGAAGGCACCGTTATCAAAGAATCAGAATCCGGAAAAGTCATTGCAGATATGTCCGGAGATAACCGCAGACAGATCATCTTAAAGGGTGGTAAAGGCGGCCTTGGAAATCAGCATTTTGCAACTGCAACCATGCAGGTTCCAAAATATGCGCAGCCTGGCCAGCCTGCAAAAGAATTATTCGTAGATCTGGAATTAAAAGTCATTGCAGACGTAGGGCTTGTAGGTTTCCCAAATGTTGGTAAATCTACATTCTTATCCCGTGTAACGAATGCACAACCGAAGATTGCGAATTACCATTTTACAACTTTGAACCCGAATCTTGGAGTTGTTGACCTCCCAGATGCACCGGGATTTGTCATTGCAGACATTCCTGGACTAATCGAGGGTGCTTCTGAGGGAGTGGGACTGGGCCATCAGTTCCTCCGTCACATTGAACGTACCAAATTGATGATCCATGTAGTAGATGCAGCTGGTACAGAAGGACGTGATCCGGTCGATGATATCTATAAGATCAACAATGAGTTGAAAGCTTATAATGCTGATATCGCCAATCGTCCGCAGGTAATTGCTGCCAATAAGATCGACGCGATTTATACAGAAGATGATCCGGTTCAGCGTCTGAAAGATGAATTTGAACCACAGGGTGTCAAAGTATTCCCAATTTCCGGCGTTACCGGACAGGGAATCCAGGAATTACTTTACTATGTATCGAACGAGTTACAGCATCTGGATCAGGAAACAATCGTATTCGAACAGGAATATTTCCCAGAAGAGGAGATTCCAATGAACGATCTTCCATATACGGTTGAAAAAGAAGATGATATGTATGTAGTAGAAGGACCGAAGATTGAGAAAATGCTCGGTTATACTAATCTGGATTCCGAAAGAGGATTTGCATTCTTCCAGAAATTCCTCAAAGAATCTGGTATTCTGGAGCAATTAGAAGAGGCTGGAATTCAGGAAGGTGACACAGTACGTATGTATGGTCTGCAGTTTGATTATTATAAATAATATGTGCAGACATTAGAATAAAGGAGAAAGAAATGACAACAAAACAGAGAGCTTATTTAAAAGGTCTTGCCATGAATCTGGAACCGATTTTTCAGATTGGTAAAAACAGCATGACACCGGAAGTTACAAAAGCAATCCAGGAAGCCCTGGATGCAAGAGAGCTGGTTAAGATCAGTGTCCTGAAAAACTGTGCTGACGATCCACGTGCCATCGCTGAAGTAATTGCCGAGCGTACACGTTCCCAGGTTGTCCAGGTTATCGGCAAGAAGATCGTATTATACAAAGAAGGTAAAGACAAACACAAGAAGATTGAACTGCCAAAATAAATTCAGGTAGGAGATTCGATTCAAATGAAAATAGGAATCATGGGAGGAACATTTGACCCGATCCATAACGGTCATTTAATGCTTGGCCATGCCGCTTTTAGGGCATTTCACCTTGACAAGATATGGTTTATGCCAAACGGAAATCCTCCCCACAAAAAAAGTTCTACAATAAAATCAAGTGCACAGGACCGGATGGAAATGACACGCCGCGCGATTGCGCCTTATCCGGAATTTGAATTACAGCCATATGAAGCATTACGCCAGGAGGTTTCCTGTTCTTATCAGACAATGGAATACTTTCATGCGCAGTATCCGGATGATGAATTCTATTTTATCATCGGTGCCGACTCTCTTATGGCAATTGAAAGCTGGGTTCATCCGGAACGCTTATTTCCAACCTGTACGATTCTTGCCACCTATCGTGATGAGATCCGCACAAAAGAAGCTATGCTTGAACAGATCAGACATCTGAATCAAAAATACCATGCGAAGATCCGGCTGCTTGAGACATCCCTCATGCCGGTATCTTCCCATGAGCTCCGTGCGAAGATGAAAGCAGGAGTGCCGGTTGAAGCATATATCCCGGCTTCTGTAGAAACTTATATTCAGGAACAGAATTTATACAAAAAAGAAGGAAAAGAGTAATGGATGACAAGATTTTGAAATTACAGCATACATTAAAAAAAGAACTCGATGAAGATCGTTATCAGCATACCCTCGGAGTGATGTATACCTCTGCATCTATGGCCATGCGTTATGGCGCAGACGTTACACAAGCGCTTTTAGCCGGTTTACTCCATGACTGCGCAAAATGTATCCCTGGTGATAAAAAAATCCATCTCTGCGAAAAATACGGCCTTCCTGTATCAGATGTAGAATATGAAAACCCAGGTCTTTTACATGCCAGACTTGGTGCATATCTTGCAGAAAAAAAATATCATATTCATGACCGGGAGATTATCCATGCAATCAGCAGTCATACAACAGGACGTCCTGGTATGTCTCTCCTGGAAAAGATTGTCTATATTGCAGATTATATCGAACCCGGAAGAAGAGAACTTCCAAATATGAAAGAAGTCCGACCTCTGGCTTTTAAAGATATTGACCAATGCCTTTACCGCATTCTGGAAGATTCCCTGGTCTATCTTAATAGCAGGAATATCTCTGTAGATCCTATGACACAGAAAACTTACGATTATTATAAAAACGAACTAAAAAAGGAGGCATAATCCTATGAATCAGGCGAAAGAAATGGCACGTATTGCATTTGAAGCGCTGGAAGATAAGAAAGGAGAAGATGTCTGTGCAATTGATATCTCATCCGTATCCGTTCTTGCAGATTACTTCGTAATTGCAAACGGAAACAGTGACAGCCAGGTACGTGCACTTGTTGAAAACGTAGAAGAGAAGATGCATAAAGCCGGCTATGCCGCAAAAGAAACCGAGGGACACAGAAGTGGCGCCTGGGTTCTGATCGATTTTGGCGATATCATTGTTCACATCTTTGATAAAGAGAACCGTCAGTTCTATAATCTGGAGCGTATCTGGAGTGACGGAAGAAAAATTAATGATGTAAATGAATTATAATTCTATTGTACAGAAGTAACTAGCATTTTTCTATAATTTGTAAAAACAATTATTCTGTAGCAAACCAACCAACAAAACGAAGCGTATTACTGGCAAAACCGGTGATACGCTTTTTTAATGGAGGCAAAATGAAAAAATTTAAAGCTAAAATCTACCTAAAAAACAAAAAAGAATTAAATGAATACCTAAAAAATCTCGTAAAAATAAAGAAAAACCCTACTTTAGAAGATGTGAAATTTTCATTCAAGTGGGGAACAATCCCTTGTGACCAATAACTACCATTTGGAAATATCAGGGAAAAAGAAGATGTGGAGGAAATATAATTATAAATAACGAAATACCTAAAACAATTCCGCTCGCAGACTATGCCGGATATATTATGAAAAATTTTAAGCCAGATGTCATAAAATTCAAAAAGCCTGAATCGGAATGGACAGAAGAAGAACATACAGAATATACAAAATGGAGTCTTAAACTGTCTATGGCACATAGATTCAAGCAACAAATACAGGAGAATAAGCCCTTAACAAATAGGGACAAAAGGATTATAGAGCGTTTTAGAAGTGGCGCAGATTTCTTTGGCGAAAAAATATGTGGCAAAGAAACATCAAGACTATTCGAACAACCATATACTTTTGATCTATTTAATGAGTGGCAGGAAAAGCACTTTAAAGAACACCCGGAAGACAAAGATAAAACAATCGAAGAGTTATTTGACATACGGCTTTCTGAACAGAAGCTATATCATTACAAAGAAGTAAACGGCAAATATTATGGTGCAGAAATTCCAAAAGAAATACATTACACAGAATATTTCCGATATCTATATTTCAATGTAAAGTATGAATTTAGTGAGAAAACGTATTACAGATCTATCCCATATACAGACAAGGATAAGCAAGAAAGTATATGGGATAGGGAACGTCGCTTCGTTGCACAAGAGATTAGTGAATGGAGAGTGGACGAACTAGAAGATTGGCAGCGAGATCTTATCGAAAAAATAAGAGTCGGTGTTGAGCTAAAAGACGATGATATTGTTAAAGCAATGGGTTATTAAAATCTAAATGATGGTTCTTATAAAACATCTTTAGGCGAATTATGACTTCTCGTTCTTTACGAAGTTTAGCAAGAGATTCTTCATCAGATGAAACATGAGCCTCTTTAATCGAGGAATCCAACGATTTATGATAGAAACAACAAGTTCCAAACTAAATAAAATTAAGATTTTATTTAGACTACTAATCGTCTGAAACAAGCAAATATTGCTTAAAACAGAGGATAACGATTTTTACGAAAAACAGAAAAATCATGTTTGCGAAAGGATATCTATAAAAACATCATATGCATAACACAAAAGCATCATATGATATAATATGTTATTCATATATCATTCATCCGGGTATTATACTTCGTAGAATGATATATGAATATTTTTTATTATATTGTATGATGCTTTTAAAATAAAATATTCTAATTAAAATTTAATTTGATATCTAATTGAAAAACCGGAAAACGCCTATTACTTTCCCCATAATCTGCACATCTTTTACAATGATCGGCTCCATGGTATCATTTTCCGGCTGCAGTCTGTATATTCCTTCTTCTTTAAAGAATCTTTTTACAGTTGCTCCATCTTCAACCAGTGCAACTATCATCTCACCGTTGTCCGCAACAGAAGTCTGTTCTACAAGTACGTAATCCCCATCCAGGATTCCTGCATTGATCATGCTTTCTCCATGTACCTTTAACATAAATGTCTGCTTATTCGGCATATATTCCATCGGAACAGGGAAGTAGTTCTCGATATTCTGTTCTGCAAGAAGTGGTTCCCCTGCAGCAACATGCCCTATGATCGGAACATTTACCATTTCACGACGATTAAAATTAAACGAATCATCCAGAATTTCAATTGCACGTGGTTTTGTAGGATCCCTTCTGATGTAACCATTTTTTTCAAGAGTCTCAAGATGAGAATGAACAGAAGAGGTCGACTTCAGATGTACCGCCTCGCAGATATCTCTGACTGAAGGTGGAAATCCTCTTTCCAGTATCTGTGATTTTATATATTCTAGTATTTCCTGCTGTTTTGCACTTATTTTACCCTGTGCCATATGTATACCCTCCTTAAAATTTTCTTTCCGATGGATGTGTATACTTTATTTTACCATAGTACAGCCAAAAACGCAAACAGATGTTTAGAAAATATGTTCGAAAATCTTGTTGACAAACGTTTGTTCTGTGTATATAATAGCAGTATAGAGAACAAACGTTCGCAATTGATGAATTTCCGCGTAATCTGTCGTTTTTAGTAGAGGATGTCATCAATCGATACTCTTTCACATATTCATATCATTGAGGAGGGCATTTATATGAACAGAGAAAACAGACCATCTGGTAACAGCAATAACAAAAATCACAAAAACATACCACAAAAGAACAGCAGACGTAAAAAGAAAGCAGCATATAAACTTGCCGGCATACTCTTAACAGTCATAATTGTTATCGCATTAAGTGTTTTTCTCAGCGACCGACTGGTGAGTGCACATGACAATGCCGGCAGTCATTCATCCGACAGACCAAAGTATTATAAAAGTATTCAGATCAAAGCCGGCGATACGTTATGGCAGATTGCAGAGCAGAATATGTCTGATGAATATGATTCCATTACGGATTATATCTTAGAAGTAAAGCGGATCAATAATCTTGCATCAGATAACATTCAGTCAAGTCAGTATCTGATGATTCCATATTATAGCATGTAGGAATATGGAGCCAATATTGTTTATCCCCAATATTACAAAATATAAAGTAACAGTATAAAATAACAGTAGTACAAAAACTGATACACAAAATAAAAGCTGAAACACTTACATAATAGCAGCTTACATCCGAGGCAATGAATGAAAAAAGTAGTTCATTGCCGATTTCTAAGTGATTTCAATCTATACGACAAATACCAATTTTCCCAATAGATGTGGACGTACTCACGCATATCTGCTATAATTATATTGATTTTCGGGTTCATTGCCGATTTTCGAAATCACAAAATTTTGTTGTATTTTTATCTTTTATTGATTACTTATTTTATTTTCATACTATTTATTTTATGATCTACGATTTATAAATGGAGGTTTCTTATACTTATGATTGACTATTAATCCGATAATACAGCCAGCACGGCTACCAACAAAGTTCATACATATCATGAAAAAAATCAAATTGACCAGACACTTCGTTTGCGTGAAGTTTTAAAATCGTTGCCACCTTTTGTTAAGGACTATTTTCGTGCAATGGAACCAAAATCATCCGTCCGTACACGTATCAGCTATGCTTACGATATCCGTGTGTTTTTTCATTTTCTTTTGGAAAATAATCCTGTATACAAGAATTATACTCTGGACCAGTTTACGCTTCAGGATCTGGAAAGTCTGGAACCTGTTGATATTGAGGAATATCTGGAATACCTGAAGGTTTATAAACGCGATGATGACGGCGAACTTATTACCAATGGTGAAAAAGGCCTTGCCCGGAAAATGTCGGCACTTCGGAGTTTTTATGGATATTATTACAAACACCGTATGATTCAGAAAAACCCGACTCTTTTAGTCGACATGCCAAAACTACACGATAAAGCAATTATACGTCTGGATACAGATGAAGTTGCTATGTTACTGGACTTTGTGGAATCTGCAGGTCAGCATTTGTCCGGTCAGGCTCTTGCATATTATAAAAAAACCCGTGAACGGGATCTTGCAATATTGACACTTTTACTTGGTACAGGAATCCGTGTCTCTGAATGTGTAGGACTTGATCTGAAAGATGTTGATTTTAAGAACAATGGAATTATGGTAACCAGAAAAGGTGGCAGCCAGATGGTTGTATATTTTGGCGATGAAGTTGCCAAAGCTCTTCAGAATTACATAGAAGGTGATCGAAAAGCTACTACGCCCCTCTCCGGCCATGAACAAGCTCTGTTTTTATCCACACAGCGCAAACGCATGGGTGTCCAGGCGATTGAAAATATGGTCAAAAAATATGCCCGTCAGGTTACTCCTAATAAAAAAATCACCCCCCATAAGCTGCGTAGTACCTATGGTACTTCCCTTTATAAGGAAACCGGTGATATTTATCTGGTTGCCGATGTCCTCGGGCATAAAGACGTTAATACAACGAAAAAGCATTATGCTGCCATTGACGATCACCGCAGACGCGTTGCTGCATCTGCCGTAAAATTGCGTGAATTATAAGCTAAAACAATATATCATCACTGCCCTCTCTGCCAACTCAATTTACCGCAATACACAACTTCCTTTATATATTATTTGTCTTCAAAAACTTCTGGGCTGTCAGATATTCATAAGAATTAAAATTCCTGTAATAAATATCTGACAGCCCAGAGGTTTTACATTATTTACTATTTATTTACTTTTTAAGATAGTTTTTAAGAGTTTTACATCTCTCTTTCATCTATACTTTGTTATAATTATAATTTCGGATCGGTTATGCTCTCTCTTAATGCTACCAGCTGTTCAATTGCTTCTGCTGTTCCATCAATACCAAGGATTGAGCTGTCAAGACAGATATTATAACTTTCTGCAGCACCCCATTTTTTGTTGCTGTAATAATTATAATAGCTGGAACGTCTTTTGTCTGTTTTCTTAATAAGTTCTTTTGCTTTTGCATCTGTCAGGTCATAGATTCTTGCGATTCTGCGGATACGTGCATCCATATCTGCATGTATAAATACACTCAATACGTTGCTATATTCTTCCAATGCATAATCTGCACATCGTCCTACAAGGATGCACGGTCCTTCATCCGCAATCTTACGGATTGTGTCAAACTGTGCCAGGAATATCTTATGGTTGATTGGCATATCTGTATAACTTGAAGATGGATATCCAAATGAGTAAGAATCCATTACCAGTGAATAGAGAAAGCTATTCGTCGGTTTTTCATCATGTGTTTCAAACAATTCTTCGCAGATACCACTTTCTTTTGCAGCTCGTTCTAACATTTCCCTGTCATATAACTTAATTCCCAGATCTTCCGCAACCTTATATCCTATCTGGCGGCCTGCACTTCCATATTCCCTACCGATCGTAATAATTGTATTCGTTTTTGCCATATAAATCACGCTCCTAAAAATAGTATGTGTATATTATACAGCAAACTTAGATAAATGTATAGAATTTTCGCATAATTTAACAACATTTATTCCTTAGTCTGTCTAGTAATTCAGAGAAGTATTCCGGAAGTGGTGCATTTACTTCCAGATATTCTCCTGTTCTTGGATGTATTACCCCTAATGTCTTCGCATGCAGTGTCTGTCCCTGAAGTCCCTTAAACGGACATTTCTTTGGTCCATACACCTCATCTCCCACCAGCGGATGCCCGATGCTGGCCATATGTACACGGATCTGATGTGTACGACCGGTTTCAAGCTGGCATTGAATATAAGTATACTCTCCAAAACGCTCTAATACTTTATAATGTGTCACGGCATTCCGTCCGTTCTTACAATGCGTACTCATCTTTTTCCGGTCCGTCGGATGTCGTCCGATTGCTGCATTGACCGTCCCTGAGTCTTCTTTTATGTTGCCGTGAACGATTGCTACATAAATTCTCTGGATAGAATGCTCTTTCAGCTGCTCCGACAGACTCTGATGTGCCATATCATTTTTACATACAACCAGTGATCCGGTCGTATCCATGTCAATCCGGTGGACGATTCCCGGACGCATACATCCATTAATTCCAGAAAGTTCATTACCACAATGATACATCAATGCATTGACAAGTGTTCCGGAATAATGTCCGGGTGCAGGATGCACAACCATCTGTTTTGGTTTGTTGATCATGATCAGATCTTCATCTTCATACAGAATATCTAATGGAATGTCTTCAGGCTCTATATCCGGCTCTTTTGCCTCTGGCATAGTTACTTCTACCCTGTCTTCAAAAGAAAGCCTGTAATTGGATTTTACAGGCTTCTGATTGACTTTCACATATTCCTCTTTGATTAATTTCTGTATATAAGATCTCGATCTGTCTTCTAACTCTTCTGAAAGATAGCGGTCCAGACGCTGCCCCTCTGTATTATGATCGATGAAATACTCTTTCAAGTTCTTCCTCCTTATAATAAAACAAAACTAATACTATCAGCAAAAATGCTGCAACTGTTACATAGATATCCGCAACATTAAAAATCGGGAAATTGATCAGTTTAAAATAGAAAAAATCAACTACGTAATTCAGTCTGATGCGGTCAATACAATTACCAAATGCTCCAGACAGGATCAATACTGCACAAATACGAAGCGGCAGATACTTTTTTTCCATCGGAACCTTCCCATAAAACCATATTACAACAAGCGAGATTACTAGCACGCTGATGTAAAAAAAGATTCTCTGATTCTGAAACAGGCCAAATGCAGCTCCTCTGTTTTCCAGATATTCCAGTTGGAATACATTCCTGATCAGGACATACGCTGATTGTCCTTTTAGTTGCTGTACAACGATTTGTTTGGTAAACTGATCCAGAAAGACTAATATACATACACTAACAACGGCCATCATATAGTGTCTGATACGACCGTTTTGCTTATTGCTATTTTCAATACTCATACGCTTTCATACTCCTCGACATGCTACTATATAATCTGACATTTCTATGATCAGATATATTTACGAACAGAGACCATATAGCGTCCCTTTTTTGTTTCTGACAGAATTCCCTGATAAGATATTCTTCCTGTTTTTCTTACAGAAATGATGTCGCCATCTTTCAGACGGTATCCATTACTGGTAATTAATTTTCCATTTACAAATACATTTCCTGCTTCAATCTGTGGTGTGATCTTACTTCTGGAAACCGGATACGCAAGCGCAAGTACACTGTCCAGACGGATCGATGATACGGTTCCCTTTAATTCTTCATACCGTGGTTCATAATCCATCGCAAACTGGTCACTCAGTGCCGTCTTTATATTTGTATGGCGGATCTTTGTCAGATTATCCATGACATACTCCACCATTTCTTCTTTTACAAATATAACTGCTCTCTGGTCTTCAACAATAATATCACCTATTTTGCACCTTTCAATTCCAAGATTCATCAGTGCTCCAAGATAGTCTCTGTGATTTAATTCTTCCGCAAAACGCTTGTTAGCCGGCGTGACTTCTATTGTCCGAACAGGATATTCGTAATCATAATAAAGAGCATCAGGTAGAAATACAGCCATCTGACGCTCTGATAAGTCATAGCCACCGTATGTCTCGTATTGAGATAAAAACATATCTTTCGGTGTCGTATGAAGAATATTCAATTCATTCAAATTAAGAAAGTCAGAAAATACAACGATTCCTCTGTTATATGCCAGCCGTGATAACTCTATCAGCCGTTTCTGCAACATACTTTCTTCTTTATTCATAATTAAAATCTAGACCTCATAGACGAAGAATCCAGGGATGTATTAAGAAGATCCTGTAAATCTCCGGAAATATCTACATTTGTAGGTGTTACCAGGAATATGTAGTTTGAAATCTTCTGAAGATTTCCACTAATTGCAAATGTAGCACCTGAAGTAAAGTCAATGATACGCTGTGCAATTTCAAGATCCAGACCTTCCAGATTCAGGATTACTGTGCGTCCGCTAAGTAATGTCTCTGTAATTTCTCTTGAATCTTCTACAGAAGTTGGTTTAATCACACAGACTTCCATATTAACAGTCCTTCTTGCAGGCTGGCGCATCGGAGTTACTTTATTATTAGAGAATGAAGATTTTGCTTTTGCTGATCCATGATCTTCTTCTTCGTATTCTTCCGTTTCCCTTTCTACTTCTTTTTTCGGTCTGTGGAAGAAACTTCTCTTTGGTTTCTCTTCATACTCATCTTCATATTCGTCATCATCGAAGAAATCATCATCATCAAAATCGTCTTCTCCGTCATCTAACTTCATGATATTTAAGAACTTATCTAAAACACCCATTTTTTAATAAATCTCCTATCTTCCGTTTATACTTGCTGCGTGTAGTCACGCGCTCCAAAAATTCCGGTTCCTACACGGACCATAGTGGCCCCTTCTTCTATGGCAACCTCATAATCATTTGTCATACCCATAGAAAGAATGCTCATAGTAATATTATCAATGTTTTTCGCTGCTATGTCAACAGATAATTTCCGTAATTCCGCAAAAATCGACCTGTTTTCTTCCGGATTCTCCACAAATGGTGCAATTGTCATCAATCCTTTTACCCGGATATGTGAAAATTTTGAAATCTGTTCAACAAACTCCGGAACCTCTTCTGGCATGAGCCCGAATTTACTTTCTTCTTTTGCTACATTTACTTCAATCAAAACATTGGCTGTCACATTATGCTTTTCTGCTTCTTTATCTATCGTTTCTGCCAGACGGATAGAATCTACTGAATGGATCAGATCTACTTTATCAATAATGTATTTTACCTTGTTCCGCTGCATATGGCCGATCATATGCCAGTGAATATCTTTTGGCAGGACTTCATACTTTGATGCCAGCTCCTGTGCTTTATTTTCTCCATTTACGCGAACACCGAGCTCATATGCCTCCTGAAGCATTTCCACTGGTTTTGTTTTGCTTACTGCAATCAGTGTTACTTCTTCCCTCTTTCTTCCGGCACGGTCACACGCTGCCTGGATATTTTCCTCGACTTTTTCAAGATTTTCTTTTAACATATATTACCACTCCTTTTTAAGATACCACATCGCCCTCATGGACATCTTTTCCATTTAAAGCAATGTGATCATAATTTGACAGTCCATAATTATCGCCATTTTGTATAATATAATACTCATCACTTTCGCACAGAATCTGTATCTGTCTGAACACAGCATAACCACGATTAATGTTATAAACACCTTTTAGTTTTCTGGTTTTTTTAATTTTATAGCTGTCTTCAGAATCTGGTTTGCGAAGTGTTGTATTTTCTTTAAAATCATCTTTACTTACATATACCAGTCCATTGATGGCATCCCGGTAATAAATGTTAATGGACTGAAATTCTGCATGTTCTTTTCCGGTGTCAACCAATACTCCGGTAGCATTGCTATTCCCACCCTGTGTCAGATAGTCGTCCGGAATCACATAAAAACTTTTTGTTGTAACAGCCGATTTTGGAATTTTAAGTCCCGACTGGTCCTCTAAAACTAATTCTACATCCACAAAACGGTCTTGCGCATAACGTACCATAGAATTGTCAAATGTCAGATAACCAAGATACGATCCATTGACCTTTTTTACAGAAAATACAGCTGTCATCGTCTCATTATCTTTCGGGAACCTCACCTGTACACTCAATGCATCCTTTAATTCTTTTGCAGTCTGCTTTCCAAGCGGCACGATTAAGGTCCAGTCATCATCACTGACAATTTTATATACCGGATCACCGGATTTGATCTTTGTATTATTTTTCTGCTCTGTTTTGTTATAATTTTTTTTACTCAACATTTCCGGTGTCACATCAGCCGGTTTTATATTCTCAAATCCATCGGTTGAGTACAGAATAATTCCATCCGCTTCTGCAGAATAAATTGCAAGCCCGTCGGTATCCGAATCCACCATCTGAGCCAGCTGCTCTTGCTTGCTCTGATTTGACTTGCCATCCAGTATACTGTCGATAGAACTGCGAAGTGTATAGATATCACTAAAACTTTCATCTACATAATTTTCACAAAATGTCTGTGTCTTCTGTCGGATCGAGTCCTGCTCTGCAGATGTAAGTTTCTGTGTCTTTTTTTTGTCCTCCTCAAATTGAAGTTTTTGATCTGAGAGAGCATAAACTTCAGTTTTCGCACCCACTTTACTTCCTTCTGATACGAAATAATTCACATATCCCTTTCCATCCGAACGTATGACGGTTTCATTACGCAATGCCAGTCCTGTATACGTACTATCCCGCAAAATAGACCCTTCTCTTACCTCATAAACGGATATATGTTGTGCTGTCAGATATAATAATACTGTCATCACAAGATAAATAAATACAACACCAAAAATAATAATTCCTATATTAACATGCTTTTTCTTCTGGTACACCTTTATATTGGATGCATCATTTCCAGTCAAAATTCATAGCCTCCTGTTCTGTACTCATTTACTCCAATAAAATTATTCTAATAATTTTAAAGCAGCGCCATCCAGATAGTGAAACCTCTTTCCCTGATAGCTGTCCGCTGTCTCCATCATCAAAAAAAGCTCATCCCGCAGCTTCCACCAGCTGGTATTCCAATTGCAGAATACCGCATCTTTTTCCGGAATACGGCTAAACAAACGCTCAACTGCTATATCTGGCTTCAGATATTCCAAAAATAACATTAACCGCTGCAAATATTCTTCTTTTGAGCATAGCGTTATTGTACCATTTTCATACGCTTCGCACAACTGCGTGTTTTTTGCAATATACAAAGAATGTACTTTTACAATCTGGATTGGAAGTGCAGACAAAATCTTTGCAGTTTCTATCGCGTCAATCGTTTCATCTGATGGAAGATTCAAAATAACATGTGTACATATCTCAAACGAATATCTGCTGATACGAAGAACTGCATCGATGAACTCAGCCAATCCATGCCCACGTGATATGTGTTCTAATGTACGGTAATTAACCGTCTGTAGTCCAAGCTCTATGGTAATCTGTATTCCGGTTCTTCCCCGTATTTCATCCAGGACATCCAGATAATCTTCCCTGATACAATCAGGTCTGGTAGAAATTGCAATTTCCACAATATCCGGAACCTTTGCCGCCTCTTCCATATATTTACGGAATTTTTCAAGTGGCAGAAATGTATTGGTATAATTTTGAAAATAAGCAATAAACTTATGTGCATGATAACGCCGTTCAATATATGTCCTTGTTTTCTCCAGTTGTTCTGCCACCGGTACACTCTGTTCCATTGCTTCGAATCCGGTTCCATTTTCCGCACAAAAAGAACATCCTCGACCTGTAATTCTGTTCGGACAGGTTACCGGCAGATTAACCGGAAGCTTATATACTTTCTCGCCATATCTTTTTTTTAGATAATCCGAATACGGATAATATCGTTCATTTTCAGCCATTATTTTATTCCTTTCAAAAATAGTGTATATTAATTCCCACTTCTGTTCATACTGATAGCAGAAGATAAAAGGAGGATACTTACATGAAATGGTTTGATAATACGGCACTTACACTTGTTATCATCGGTGCACTTAACTGGCTTCTGGTAGGGGTATTCCGTCTCGACCTGGTAGCCCTTATCTTCGGAAATCTGACCTGGATTTCCCGCATTATCTATACTTTAATTGGTTTATGCGGGCTTTATCTGATCAGCCTTTATGGAAGAATAAAAAGTTCGTCCTAAAAAAGGGGTATCCGTTATCAGGATGCCCCTTTTCAAATTTTTTATTCTGGAATTGCTTCTACGATTGCCGTCATATCTTTATATAAGAGAGACTTGGTATCTGCATTCATCACAATAGAAATATATGGATGATCATCCTCTTCTGTCAACAGGATCAGACAGTTTCCTGCTAAATCCGTAGTTCCGGTTTTTCCACCAATTACAGTTACATTATCCGGCTTTGCGGCCTCTCCGGTGGCATAAAAGTTCGTCGGCTCCCATGTTACACTCCGGACGGTTCCATCACTGCCTTTAATATTGACTGTATGTGATTTCGCACGGATAATTTTTACAAAATCATCATGCTTGATACACTCATTAAATATCAGATAAAGATCATAAGCTGTTGTATAATGATTATCGTTATGTAACCCATTTGAATTAACGAAATGTGTTCCGGTTGCCATCAGTTTTTTTGCTTCTTTATTCATCATGTCTGCAAATGCTTCTTCGCTTCCGGCTATGTAATCCGCAATTGCCACTGCATTATCATTTCCTGAATGAAGTAATAATCCATACAACAGATCTGACAATTTCATCTGATCACCCGCTTTGATTCCGCAAGTCGCCTCATCCGCAGCAAAATTACTTACATCTGCATCCTGAGACACTGTTACGACATCTGACAGATCTGCATTTTCCATTGCTACCAATGCTGTCATAATCTTTGTCGTACTTGCCGGATATACTTTATCAAACATCTGATAAGAAAAGTCTACTTTTCCGTTATCAACATCGAACAGAGCTGCTGAATGTAATGTACCTGTCTCCGTTTTTGTGATTCCTTTCAGATCAACATCATCCGATGCTACACACAGATCTGAAGCAAATAATTTCCCTTTGTATACATTTTTATTATAATTTTCTGTTTCATATTCTGCCACAACACCTTTACCGCCGAAGATAGTTCCTACACCAGAACATCCTGTTGCCACAACAGTGGTAAGTGAAAGCATGGCTATCATTTTTGAATATCTACCGATACATCTCACGCCAGTCTAAGTCTCCTCTATCTATTGCTAATATAATAATTTCAGCCGTAGCAAGATTGGTTGCCAACGGGATATTATAGGTATCACACATACGGATAACATCATTCAGATCTGGATCATGAGGCTTTGGATTTGATGGTTCTCTTAAGAAAATCAGTGCGTCAATGTCATTCTGTGCAATCTGAGCCCCAAGCTGTTGCTTTCCTCCTAAAGGACCTGCGAGATATTTATGAACCTTCAAGTTCGTAACTTCTTCTATTAATCTTCCGGTTGTCCCTGTTGCATAAAGATTATGTTTACTTAATATACCTCTATATGCAATACAGAAGTTCTGCATTAATGCTTTTTTCGAGTCATGTGCTATCAGACCTATATTCATTGTCATTCACTCCTTACTGGTATTTTTTCGGTTGTAATCCAACGTTCAAGACAAGTCCTATTCCAATATATAAACTTACAAGAGATGTCAGACCATAGCTGACAAATGGTAATGGAACTCCGGTATTCGGCAAAATTTTAGTAGCAACACCAATATTGATAAAACTCTGTATGCCGATCAGCCCTCCGACACCACAACATATAATTCTTCCTGCAAGGTCTTGCGATCGTATCCCAACTAAGATACATTGTATCACAATTAACAGTAATAACGCAATAATTATACATCCTCCAACAAAGCCTAATTCTTCACCGATGATTGCAAATATAAAGTCCGTCTGAGGCTCCAGTATAAAGTTACCATTCTTTACAGAGGTTGTCGTATTGTTATTCAGTCCTTTTCCGGTAAGTTGTCCAGATCCGATGGCCATAACAGAATTTTTCTGCTGATATGCTTCATCACTTTCATACTTCTCAGGCTCAATAAATGCAAGGATTCTGGCTTGCTGATAATCCTTCAGAATTTTCTGATTTGGCTGGACAACAATGCTTAGAAAAATAACTGCAACCGGTATAAGAATCACCAGAACCGTTCCGATGAATTTATAACTAAGTCCTGCTACATAGATCATCAGGCAGATCATAAGTGCTGTACAAATTGTAGTGGAAAGATTTGGCTCAATTAAAATAAGTGCCAGTGGTATTCCTGCTAATACAGCATACTTTATCAATGTAAATTTATCACTGACCTCTTCTTCATGTTCCATCAGGAACTTAGCAAAAAATATAATAAGTAATATCTTTGCCACCTCTGATGGCTGGAACTGCAGAAAACCAATCTTGATCCATCTGGTTGCACCATTTACATTTTCACCAAAAAGTTTTACTGCCACCAGCATAATGATCGAAAGCACATACAATACCCAGTAAAAGTTTATAATCCACATATAATCAATCAGTGAAACTACGATCATGGCAACCATTCCAATCACTACTCCGAGAATCTGTTTGCTCTGAAGAGATGATTTTGCACTACCTACAACCAGAATACCAATAACTGACAATATTGCTACAAGTGCTACAATTCCGAATTTATAATTTTTTAAATGATATGGTTTAGTAAATCTATGTGATCTCACGTTTCTTCTCCTGCTATTTTTATCACTACTTGTGAACGGGTAATCTCTACTTGAAAATTCTCTTCAGTAATCTCCATATATTTTGAAAGGGTTTCGTACAAATCTTTACAGATGTGTTCATATGCAGATGGAGTACACTGTACCCGGTCTGACACAACCAACGCCTTCAGGCGGTCCTTTGCAATGGACACAGAAGAATTTTTCAACATATCAGAAGCCTCCTAATTCTTCTTGAATGCATGGGAAAGTCTTGAAAAGAATCCTTTTCCTGCCTCCAGGTTCATATAAGGGACTTCCAGACCCATAATACGTTTGCATATGTTCATATATCCAGTTCCGGCTTTTGACTCCATTCCAATTACCGGCTCTCCCTGATTCGTGCCAATTACAACTTGCTCATCGTCCGGAAGAACACCGATCAACGGAATTGAAAGAATCTCTGTCACATCATCAACAGACATCATATCTCCACGTTTTACCATATCCATACGGATACGGTTAATGATCAGATCAATCTGTTTGATGTGGTTTTGCTCCAGAAGACCTATGATACGGTCTGCATCCCTGATAGACGATACCTCCGGTGTCGTAACTACCAGTGCCCGGTCAGCTCCGGCGATGGCATTTTGGAAACCTTGTTCGATTCCCGCAGGGCAGTCCAGAAGTATGTAGTCAAATTCTTCCTTTAGCTCTGCTGTCAGTTTTTTCATCTGTCCAGGCGATATTGCTGACTTGTCTTTTGTCTGTGCGGATGGCAGTAAATAAAGATTTTCATATCTGCTGTCACGGATCAGTGCCTGCTTCAAGCGGCAGCTTCCTTCAATTACATCTACCAGATTATAGACAACCAGATTTTCCATTCCCATTACAACATCCAGATTTCTAAGTCCAAGATCTGTATCGATAATGACTACTTTTTTATCCAGTTTTGATAATCCGGCTCCTATGTTGGCAGTTGTTGTTGTCTTTCCAACCCCGCCTTTTCCAGATGTAATTACTATAACTTCGCCCATGAATAACTTCCTCCTATAACTGGTTTTACTTCAATTTCTCCGATACGCAGTCTCTTCGGCTGCATATGAAGTGCTGCGATCACAGCATCTTTACGCCCCGTAGCTCCGGCGATCACGGTTCCATAGATGGTTCCTGTTACAATTACATTGCCCTTGGAAGCAACAGTAGCTCCCTCCTCAATATCACCGATGATCACTATGCTCTGTTCTGATTCCAGAACCTGTCTTCCTCTTAAAGTACCTTTATAGAACTGTCCGTCTCTTTCATGGACTGCTTCCAGACTTTCATCCAGCAGTTTTTTATGGACCTGTTCTGTAACCGTATTTTTTTCAATAATACACAGTATCTTTATATCAGCAGCCGACTCGATTGTCTCCGTCAGCTGCTGTTCTTCTTCTTTTGTGAAAGAACGGCCTTCATATTCCACGATCATCTTTGCATGATTAAAAAACTTTGTTGCTGCCTTAAATTTTCCACTTACATCCTCTAAAAGTTTTTCAAACGGGGGATCCGGATTAAAATATATGGTAATGCCGTATTTGTTACTCTTGATGAGTACAGAGTCTTTCACATAGAATCATCCTTTCTTTTTAATCACCAGCACCTGTTCCTGTACTGATACCTGAAGCTTCCCCTGTAATCAGTTCGTCCTCCGGTGTTACCTGATAATAGTATTCCATAACATCATTTCCGACCTCCGCTGCAAAGGTTGAACTGTAACCATTCGCAATACGGATTGCAAATGCAATCTCTGGATCATTGCTTGGAGCAAATCCAACAAATAATCCATGGTCCGGATGTGTCTTACTCTGCTGTGCTGTACCCGTTTTTCCGGATAACTGCACATTACTTGCATTCAATTTTGTAAAGATATCTCCATCTTCTGAAGTTACAACTGCTCTCATACCTTCATGCACAGCATTCCACGTACTTGATGATACATCTGTAATATTATTTTTCACTTCAGGAGTATAATCTTCTACTACATTTCCTTTGCTGTCTGTTACTTTATCAAGAAGGCTTAAATTATATACTGTTCCTTCATTAGCAACTGCAGTAATATATCTTGCCAGCTGACTGGTTGTATAGTTATTCGTACCTTGTCCAATCGCAGATAATACTGCGTTATCATCTGAAATCTGTGGTTCTGATTCCGGAATCTCCATGCCGGATGTCGCCCCCAGACCAAATTCCTCTGCATATTTCTGTAATCTCGCAATTCCTCGTTCACTTGAATAATAATTCTGCGTCGTTTTGTTATCTGTTGTATCTCCGGTTTCCTGTGCTTCACCTGCACTGTTTAACCCAAGTCTGTAACCGACCTCATAGAAGAAATCATTACATGAATGCTGAATTGCCTGCGATACTTTCAAATTACCATGTGCAGATGGATAAATCCAGCATCTTGGATTTGGAGTTACTCTTTTATATACTCCCGCACAGGTAATATACGTATTCGTATCTATCACACCTTCTGTCAATCCTGCGATTGCCGCAAGCGGCTTGTAAGTAGAACCAGGCGCTGTCTTTTCCTGTGTCGCATTATTATAGAATGGACGTGAACTATTCGTAAGCAATTTACTGTAATAATCAGAATCCATAGTATTTGCAAGTTTATTGTTGTCATATCCCGGATAAGATACGCACGCAAGTACTTCTCCGGTCTTCGGATCTGTCGCTACCATAGAACCGGTACAAGGCTCCAGACCAATCTGTCCAGGTGTGATCTGTAATGACTGGATCTTACTACGCATAAAATCATAGGCTGCAACCGTTCCAGCTCTTAACCTATTATACTGCGCCTCATCCATTTCCAGGACTCCCTGTTCATAAAGCATCATACATACCTGACGTCCTGTTATAGTTCCGGACTTGATCATATACCGATATATCAGCTTATCAAAGCTGTTGTCCGTATTGATATAATCCATAATATAGTTCACGATTCCCTGATATACTTCGCTTGAATCCGAATATTGTTCATTCGAATTCACATAATTCTTCAAAAGGGATGTATCTACCCAGTTTTTGGAAATTGCATAATTCAGGTACGTATATACATTAATGGATTCATCTTCTTTCCAGGCTTTATACATATCATCATTTGTATCAATCGCTTTTGACATCAATACACCGGTTCCATTTGTCAGGACATCCGTTACAAGATAGGTCAGATAAGCCTGTACTTCTTTTGGCTGATCACTGTAAGCAGCAGCCTTTTGATTATTAAAGATATCAGTAAGTGAATTCTTCACCGTCTCTTTTCTGCTGGCAAATAATGACGCAACCTGTTTTTCCGCATCTCCGGCATTTGCATCAGAAAAATGCGTCATATCAAGAACATCATTTCCTATCATCGCATTATATACATCACCAATCGGAATAACCACATCACTTCCGTCATCTACCTTATTACGGTCAAAATCCAGGCTGTTCTGAATCTTAGTAAGTAATACGCCTGCCAGTTCCTGTTCCAGAATGTTGTATGCTGCTTTCTGAAGGTTTGCATCAATGGTCAGATACAGATCATTTCCTGCTTTCGGCGTTTTTCCTTTTACCGTTTTTATAACCTTACCTACATTGTTAACGTAGAGTTTTTCGCTTCCTTTTTTTCCTTGAAGCTGTGCATCCATGGTTTTTTCAATTCCAGATTTACCAACTGTATCGGTTTTACTGTATTCTTCCTGCTCAGACTCACTCAATGCATCGAACTCTTCCTGGGAAATCTGTCCGGTATAGCCAATGATATTTGCAAAACACTTACTGTCGGTATACTTTCTGAGAGTTTCTTCTTCTACATTGATTCCTGATAATTTGTCAAGATTTTCCATTACATCTGCAACAGTAGCTTCACTGACATCTTCGGCAATTGTTGTTGAGATATACTTCTGATAGCTGTTCAGCCAGATCTGATAACGGATATTGATCAGCTTTAATACCATCGATTTTTCCATATTCTCTTCGTTAATTCCAAATTTCTGCTTGTCTGTGCAAAGATAATGAATCACCTCATCAGCTGTCAGTGCTTTTTGCTTTGCAGACAGCTGATCGATCGTAGCTTTTCCATACACATCTGCAATAAAGCGTAATTTCTGTGTCTCATTTTGAGCAACAAACTGATAATTATTATTGCTGTCAAGAATAATACCAAAGTTATTAATCACGGTATCTCCGTTAGATTCTACCATCTCAATAACTGTCGAAATGGTTTTATTCAGTACTTTGTTCTGCTGTGCGATACTGTCATAAGATCCATTGTCTTCAATCGTTACCGAATAAGCCAGTTCATTATAAGCGAGCAGTGTACCATTGCGGTCATAGATATTTCCTCTGGTTCCCTGTATCTCTTTTGTCTTCTGTATCTGCAGTTTATAATCATCGAGATACTCCTGCCCTTTTACAATCTGTAAATAGAATATTCTCTGTACCAGTATGGCTGACGTAATGCAAAACACAACGATCAAGACGAATATTCGAGATTGTACGATTCCTGCAATTCCGGATTTTATCCGTTCCCATAAACTATACAAATTTGCTTGCACTCCTTTGTTCTTCTGCTTCTAGTTTCTTATTAATGTGTAATATAATCTGATAAAGGACTAATGTTACCAGAATCGTGTATACCAGTTCCGGCAGAATTATCTTTCTCAGATACGCTTCAAAAGCAAAGTCCCCCCGTAAAAGATACATACAAAAGTATGTAACCAAGCCATATATCAATTCACTGACTGCAATCAATGCAATCGGTAATTTGACATCATCGTCATAAAAAAGTCTGCGCAGTGATCCATTCATATAGCCGATCACTGCAAAAAGTAATGTGTAAAATCCAAGGGTATTCCCCCAGAACACATCTATCAGGAGGCCAGACACCACACCTACTGCAAGGCCTTCTTTTTTCCCACGCATCAGACCAAGCGAAGACGTAACAATAATCAACAGATTCGGCTTGATCGATGCAAATGATAACTTGTGAAATAGTGTACATTCCATAAGAAAGCAGACTATAATAATAATAAAAGTTATTACTTTTCTTTTCATATATAGTTCTCCTTTACTGACCGTCTCCGGATTCCTGCTTTACAAGCTCATTCTTGGTTGTTGTAATCACAAGTACCTCCTGAAGCTTTGTAAAATCAACCGCAGGCGTAATATATCCCGATCTGGTCAGATTATTAGAATCTACCTTTATATCACTGACATATCCGATAAACAATCCCTGTAGGAACCGGTCGCTGACATGAGAGGTAACAACCTGCTCACCAACTTCTATTTTATTATCATTATTTGCCAGTTTTTCAAAACGGATTCTTCCATTTTCCATCTGTTTCAGATCACCTCTTACGACACAGGTATCTGATGTTGAAAGGATCATGGCACTGATATTACTTTCATCATCTATGATCGAACGAACCCTTGCATAATGCGGGCCGACCTCTGTCACAATACCTACAAGACCACTTCCAGCAAGTACATTACAGTTTTTCTTAATTCCATCCTTGCTTCCTTTATCAATTGTAAAATCACTGAACCAGTTTGTTCCGTTATTGGAAATGACATGTGCACCGACTTTCTTATAATCAGAATAATTTTCATCCAGTTTATACAATTCTCTCAGTCTTTCCAGTTCGTATTGTTCCTGACGAAGTCTTGTATTATCGATTGTCAGATCGTCTACTTTCGACTGCAGCTTTTTATTTTCTTTTTTCATATCCTGCAAGGTTTCAAAGTTATCTGAAAGATCACTCATATAGCGCCCTACATATCCAATTCCTTTTTGCATCGGAATCACTGTATAATTTGCAACAAAGCTGATTGGTCCATTCCCTCCAGTGATGCGCTCAACTCCCATTAAGATAACGCAGATCGTAATAACGATCATCAGCCAGTATTTACTTGGAAGGGAAGATTGATTATTTGTCTTCATTATCTCATCCACCTATAATTATCTTCTATCATTGAAAATGCCAGTTTTTTTAATTCTTTTGACATAATAATGCGCTTCAATCCATTCACTGCGCAGATATCCGGCTGAAGTGCAGATCTTGACTTAATTCCTACCATCTGCTCGATATACAATTCCAGCCCCGGCATATTTGCAAGTCCTCCTGTCAGGAATATTCCATTTTCATAGATTGCTTTTCGTACCTCCGGAGGTGTTCTGTCTAATAAAGAATTAATTGATTTGACGCATTCTTGCAGATGTTCCTTCATTGCAGCGCGTACCAGTGTGATCGAAATTGGTTTTCTCATCGGAACTCCTGTAATCAGATCACGTCCCGCTACAGAAAGCACTGCATCTGATCCTCTGGCAAACACATCAAAATTCTTTCTTAATACCTCGGCTGTCTGCCGTCCAATCAGAAAGTCATGACTATGTTTTACCAGATTAATGATTCCCTGATCATAAGTAGAACCACCAACCTTAAGTAATCGGTTAAGTACCATTCCTCCACCTGCAAGCACAGATAATTCAGTCGTCTCACCACCAAAGTTTACAATCATAATTCCTTTTGTATTCTGAATATCCAGGTTCAGTCCTACCGCATCTGCAATGGACCGTTCTACAATATTTACCTCTTTCGCCTTCGCTGTCGAGTGGATGACCAGATCAAAAAAGGCTTTTTTCTCTACTTCCGTGACATCTGTCGGAACTGCAATCACATACTCAGATCCTCTTGAAAATTGTTTCCCTCTTTTCAAAAGATTCTGTAGTAGAAACTGCATATCATTAAATCTGGAAATGACCCCCTCCTTCATAGGAAATGTGATTTCAATATTGGATGGTGCTTTTCCATACATACGAAACGCATCATCTCCTACTGCAAATATATCGCGATCACGGTTATCTTTGAATGCGATCACATTTTTTTCTTTCCAGATTGTATCTTTTTTCTTATCATAGACCTTGATCTCATAAGAGCCAAGATCTAATCCGTATACATTTCTTGCCATCTGACAGAATCCTTTCTATCCTACAGCATTCCCTCTTCCCGAAAACTAATATAACAATTATTGCCAATCACAATATGATCTAACAGTTCTATTCCGATCAGTGCTCCTGCATCCAGAATTCTTTTTGTTGTCAGCATATCTTCCCGGCTTGGAGTTGGGTCACCGCTTGGATGATTGTGTAAAATTATAATAGACACAGCATTTTTTTGTAATGCTTCTACAAACAGCTCTCTTGGTGTGATCAGAGACGCATTCACAGTTCCTTTTGAAATAGTTGTCTCACCAAGAAGCCTCGCTTTTGAGTTTAGCATCAATAGCTTCATATGTTCCTGCTTTTCGTGCCGTAAATCTTCCATATAATATTTAGCAATCGTTTTTGGATCTGTAAAGCTTACCATTTCGTGATACGAAGCCTTTGCAAGTCTTTTTGCAAGTTCCGATATGCACGAAATCTGTATCGCTTTTACATTCCCGATTCCTCTGATTTTCATTAAGCGTTCTTTATTGAACTGGTGAATTCCAAGAATCCCGCTTTCTCCGGCATGATACAGGATCCGTCTGGATAACTCTATGGCATTTTCACCTCTGGTTCCTGTTCTTAATAACACTGCCAGCAATTCAACATCGCTTAAACTTTCTGCCCCCAGGCGAAGACACTTTTCATATGGTCTTTCCTCTGGCGGCATTTCTCTTATGGTATTTGATTGATTCATAGCTTTTCTTTAGATTCGCACGACACTCATACCTGGAAACTGCCCTGACAGTTTCCTTTGCATACTTAAGTATACAAAAGTCTTCACCCTCTGTATAAGTTACAAGAAACGATATATGATAATGGAAAGAATCACGCCAATGATACTTGCCATGGTTATGTTTATCGAAAGCCCAAATGTAACGACCAACACTCCCAGGTTTAGAACGATCGGTTCGTCTATCCCGAAGGATTGTCCATAGCTCAGCCAGGATAATGCCGGTATATCTTTTGCCAGCGTTCCGATAAAGCCACCAAGAACAACTCCTGCTAACATCAGCAGAAATAAAGCCCAGGCGTTTTTACTTCCTGCACCTTTCATATGTACTCCTCCTCGTTTTTCCTATCTAAAAACTCAATACATTTTATCATATTTCAGAAAAAGTGTATAGGTTTATCCTATTAAAAAATTCTTAAAGTTATTTTCATTTTTTGTTTAAATATAGGCGTTTTTTATAAAAATTGTCACTAATTTGTCACAAACGGGCGATATATAGAAGCAATCATTTCCGCAATCTTCATTCCGTCCATAGCAGCTGATGTGATTCCACCCGCATATCCAGCGCCTTCGCCGCAAGGATAGATTCCTCTAAATTCACTTTGCAGCGTTTCATCTCTGGTGATACGCACCGGTGACGATGTTCTGCTTTCCACACCGGAAATAACTGCATCCGTTCTTGCATATCCCGGAAGCTTCTTATCAAATGCAAGCACTCCTTTTTCCAGAGATTCTGCAATGATCTCAGGAAAAATATTTCTTGTATTAGCCAGTTGGTACTTTCCTTTCATCTGAGGAATGACTTCCCCGAGTTTTACCGATTTTTGATTTTCACAGAAATCACCAAAAAGCTGGACCGGAATCTTTCCGTTACCTTCCCTGTATGCTGCTTCTTCCAGTTTTCTTTGGAATTCAACGCCTGCAAGTGGTTCATCACTTCCGAAATCTTCCGGTGTTACGGTGACAATTACTGCACTGTTGGCATTTTTCCCATCACGCTTACTGTAACTCATTCCATTTACCACAAGTCTGCCTGGTTCAGAAGATGAATTTACCACATAACCACCCGGACACATGCAGAATGTATAGACTCCTCTTCCATTTTCCAGACTGGCAGTCAGTTTATAAGGCGCCGCCGGAAGTTCTGTCTGATACTTTCTGGAATATGATTCCCCATACTGATCTTGATTGATCATTTCCTGCGGATGTTCCATGCGCACACCAACAGCAAAAGATTTCGCCTGCATTGGAAGCCCGTGTCTGTACAGCATAGCAAATGTATCTCTCGCACTGTGTCCGATTGCAAGTACCGCCAGTTCTGTCTCCAGAATATATGATTCCCCGTTTTTTAAATCCTGTACTTCCAGCGCTTTCAAAGTCTCTGTACCGTTCGTCTTCTCAGTCCGGATATCAGTAACCTGTGAATAAAACCGCACCTCTCCGCCGTGTTCACAGATATACAGCCGCATTTCTTTTACTACCGAGGACAATACATCTGTACCGATATGTGGTTTACTCTGATACGTAATCTCCTCCGGAGCCCCATGTCTGGTAAAAATCTGCATAACTTCTCTTCCACGGCCGTCTTTGTCTTTTACGAGCGTATTCAGTTTTCCATCCGAAAATGTTCCAGCCCCGCCTTCTCCAAACTGTACATTTGATGCAGGATTTAATACTCCTGTCTTCCAGAATGTTTCCACATCTCTGGTACGTTCCTCTACATCGGCTCCCCGTTCAAGAAGAATCGGGCGGTAGCCATGCATTGCAAGCATATAACCGCAGAACAGGCCTGCCGGTCCGGTTCCAATGATTACCGGGCGGTGTTCTAATACCACTTCTCCGCTATCAGGGAAATGATAAATATTTGGCTTAACCTGGAATTGTACCTGCTTGTTTTTTACATTTTTTCTTACTTTTGCTTCGTCTTTCACCTGCACATCGACAGAATACACATAATAAAGCTCCGGCTTTTTTCTTGCATCGACCGACTGCTTTCTGATCTGCAGTTCAAGAAGTTCGTCTCTTTTAATACGAAGTGTTTTTAATACTTTTTTCTCCAAATCTTCCTTTGTATGCTCTATATCCAGTTTCATCTGGTTAATGCGAATCATGCTCTGCTCCCCTTATCTACTTCACTTTTTAACGTTTACATTTTGCCGCAGCAGCACCGGCAAGATATCCCGTTGCCCATGCCCATTGAAGATTATATCCACCACAGATTCCATCCACGTCCAGCAATTCTCCTGTCAGGTAAAGATCTTCTATGTATCTGGATTCCATAGTATCCGGATTGATTTCTTCGGCACTGATTCCTCCTGCGCAGACCTGCGCATTATCAAATCCATTCGTAGCCTCAATTGTTACTACGTTTTTCTTTATTGCCTGCACAAGACTTTTCATCTGTTGTTCCGAGATTTCGCCTACTTTTGTATGCATACGGATACGTGCCTGCTCCAGAAATCTTGGAATCATTTTCTGATGAAAAATACCTAGAAGATACTCTCCGCTGTTCATCTGTTCCCGTCCTTCTTTTCTCTTTAAAAGAAGTTCCAGAAGTTCCTTTTCCGATTTTTCAGGAAAAAAATCCATCTTTACTTTCACTGTTTTTTTGCGATATAGTGCTCCGGAAATAAAACGGCTAATCTGAAAAACCGGTATTCCGGATATTCCATATGCGGTGATCTGAACCTCACCATGATCGGATGCGGTTTCTTTTCCATCACAGATTGCAGTTACTTCAGCATCTATACGGACTCCCGCAGCTTTTACAAATGGATGATTCTTCACTTTCAGCTGTACTAACGCAGGCACCACCGGTACCATACTGTGTCCCAGACTTTTTGCCAGTGCATAACCGCTTCCATCCGATCCAAGCTTTGCATTTGCCTTTCCACCGCAGGCCAGTATAACTGCATCCATTTTCTGCTTTTTACCTGCAGATCCTGTTTTCACCCAGAAACCTCCTGACACAGGCACTACCTCCGTAACCTGTGCATCCGTACAGACCCGTACATGCAGGCGTTCCAGCTCCAATTTTAGTAACTCCAGTACAGTAGAAGCCTGATCCGACATAGGATATACGTAGTTTCCTCTGGTTTTTGTCATAAGACCGAGTGATTCGAAGAATCTTAACGTATCTTCATATCCAAACCGGTCAAGCACCTTTTCTACTGCCGGCATATATTCACTTCTGAAATATGCCGGTTTCATATCTTTATTGGTCAGATTGCATCGCCCATTGCCGGTCGCAAGAATCTTCCTGCCAGCCGCATCTTTTTTTTCATATACCGTGATCTGTGCCTGATGATTTGTCCTTGCCGCTGCAATTGCCGCCACAAGTCCGGAAGCACCTCCACCGATAACTGCAATTTTCTTCATCTGAGATTCCTCTTTCATCGTTTTCATCTATTTATTATAAATTAACAATTCCTGCTCTTACGAGGTATTCCAAAGACATTAATATACCAAGCTTTGCATGTGGCCATGTAAGTCCCCCCTGGAAATAAACCGCATACGGCGGCTTGATCGGTCCATCCGCACTAAGCTCTATCGATGACCCCTGTACAAATGCTCCGGCTGCCATAATGACATCCGAATCATATCCCGGCATCGGCCATGGCTCAGGAGTAACATAAGAATCCACTGGTGCAGCAGCCTGAATTCCCTTGCAGAATTCAATTACTCCTTCCGGAACTCCAAACTCTACCGCCTGGATAATATCATGTCTGCTCTCTGTTCCATTCGGAATTACCGGGAATCCAAGCTTTTCATAAATGTTCGCAGCAAAAATAGCTCCTTTCAACGCCGAAGCTGCCACGGTCGGTGCAAGAAATAATCCCTGGTAAAAATCTTTCATCACGCCAAGTGAAGCGCCTACCTCTCTTCCAAGTCCCGGAGAAGTCAGACGATATCCACATGCATCGATCAAATCCCCACGCCCTGCAATATATCCACCAATCGGTGCAAGGCCGCCGCCCGGATTCTTGATCAGAGAACCTACTGTCATGTCCGCTCCGACATCACTTGGTTCTATCGTCTCAACAAATTCCCCATAGCAGTTATCCACCATACAGATCAGATCTGGTTTAATCTCTTTTACAAACGCGATCAGTTCCCCGATCTGCTTTACCGAAAAGCTCGGTCTGGTCTGATATCCTTTGGAACGCTGAATCGCAACCATCTTCGTCTTGTCATTGATTGCCTTTTTAATATTCTCATAATCAAATGTACCATCTTCCAGCAGATCCACCTGGGAGTATGTAACGCCATATTCCGCAAGCGAACCATTCGATGGGCGGATTCCGATCACCTCTTCCAGAGTATCATATGGCTTTCCGGCTGGTGCCAGAAGTTCATCTCCAGGTCTTAAATTCGCAGCAAGTGCAAGAGAAAGTGCATGTGTTCCGCAAGTAATCTGCGGGCGTACCAGCGCACTTTCCGTATGAAAAATAGACGCATAAACCTTTTCCAGTGTATCACGTCCCTGATCGTCATATCCATAACCGCTGGCGTAATTAAAGCATCCCGCACTGACACGGTTATCCTGCATTGCTTTTACTACTTTCAGCTGATTATATTCCGCTACTTCATCAATTTTCTCAAATCTGTCCTTCAGATTCTTTTCTATATTTTTTCCAAACGAAAGTACGGTCTCCCGGATTCCCATTTCGTTATAGATTGTATTCATTGATATCATTCTAAATTTATGTCCTTTCGTATTTTGATTTTCTTTTATATTGCTTCTGCAATCTTAAACCGCAGCGACTCACACATTGCATCGAATGTCGGATTGATAGATGGAATTCCTCGGAGTACGGCTGCTGCCTCCTGATATTTTCCCATATCATAAAGAAGTGAAGCCCTGTTGAGATCAAACATTGCCTTTTCTCCCTCATAATGGATCATATGCTCCAGTCCGAGAAGTTCTCTGTACGCAAAACCGGTATCCTGGCTTCTGGAATATATGTCCATCAGTTCATTCATTTTACGTAAAAATTTGGATCTGCCTCTCATCTTTTTTCTCAGCATATTCTTCCCTCCAGATGTGATATCATTGCTTTTAGGATGTTCTCTTCATCGTAGTCATATACATCCTTGTGAATCCACGTAACCTGACGCTCCCGCCTGAACCATGTCAGCTGCCGCTTTGCAAAATGCCTGGTATCACGCTTAATCCTATACACCGCCTCTTCAAGACTGCATATACCGTCCAGATAATCAAGGATTTCTTTATATCCCAGCCCCTGCATGGACACCATATCCCTGGTACATCCAAGTTCTTTCAGATGTTTTACCTCATCTACCAGACCTTCTTCCATCATAAGGTCCACACGCTGATCAATCCGTTCATACAGCTTTTCTCTCGGCGCATCCAGAACAAAATATGTGAATTCATACGGTGATTCTTTCTGGCGCTCTTCTTCGTTATGCTCAGACATTTTTTCTCCTGTCTGTTGATAATATTCCAGCGCCCGTATAACTCTTTTTACATTATTTGCATGAATATCTTCTGCCGATTTTTCATCAACCGCCTTTAACATATCATGTAGATAAAGGCTTCCTTTTTCCTTTGCAAGTGTTTCTAATTGTTCTCTGTATGTATCGTCTTTTGGTGTCTCTGTAAAATCAATATCATAAAGTAGTGCCTGTATATAGAAGCCCGTTCCGCCAACCACGATCGGAATATGTCCATTTGCATAGATCTGTTCCATTGCTTTTTTCGCCATCTGTTGAAAGCGGACCACATGAAATTCCTCCCATGGCTTCAATTCATCTACCAGATAATGGGGAACTCCCTGCATCTCCTCCGGGCGTATCTTTGCTGAACCAATGTCCATGTATTCATATACCTGCATAGAATCCGCAGAGATGATTTCTCCGCCAATTGCTTTTGCAAGTCCGATGGACGCTTTTGTCTTTCCTACAGCCGTAGGTCCTGTTAGAACTACTAATGGTTTCTTCGTCATATCTATACTATCCTCTTGAATTTCTTTTCCAGTTCTCTCTTTGTCATTGCAATGATCGTCGGTCTTCCATGTGGACAATGATATGGATTATCCAGTGAAAGAAGTTCTCCGATCAGCGCATCTACTTCCTGTATCGAAAGCTTCATATTCCCCTTTACCGCCGCCTTGCACGACATAGACGCAATCTTCTCATCAATCAGGTCCATTGAAAGATTTCTCGTGATTTCATCCGAAAGACTATCTATCATCTCCATAAGAAGATCTTTTTTTGCAATGCTGAACAGATTATCCGGAACCGCACGGACAGCATAGGAATCCTGTCCAAATTCTTCTATTTCAAATCCGATACGTGTAAACTGATCCATATAGGTTTCCAGAAGCTCCGCCTCCTGCATGCCAAGTGTCAGCACAATCGGTGGACTGATCATCTGGGACGTAAATTCTCTTGTTTTCATGGATTTTAACGTCTTTTCATACAGGACACGTTCATGTGCCGCATGCTGATCTATGATATAAAGGTTATTGCCATACTCTACCAGCCAGTATGTCTCAAACACCTGTCCGACTACTTTATACTTCTGCATAGCCTCTCTTGTCAACAGATTATCTTCAAAAAGCTCCATCTGTTTTGCATTTTTAGCTATGTCTGTATATTCCTGCTGTACATTCTGTTTGTTCTGCTCCTGAGACTTTTCCGGTATAACACTGGACTCTTCCGGTACAACATTAGCCTCCTCCGGTGAAGACAGTTGTTTTTCCGCCATATATACATTTTTCTCTTCCCGTACAACATTATACATACCAGCTTGTTCTGCGTTCTTTGATATATACTGGCTTTCTCTCTTCACATTTTGTAAGGCATCTTTTTTACTTTCTGCCGTATTTTGCTGCATATCTGATGCCTGATTTTGCAAGCTTTCCTGATTTTTCTGTAAAGAATCCTTCGAAGCTTTCCGCTCTTCATATTCTGCCATCACACGTTCTTTCATCTTGCCCATAAAATAATCAAGATTCCGTTCCTGCGGTGGTGGAATAACAGGCTTTTTCACTTTCTGCTCCGTTCTCACCGGTGCAGCCTTTGGCTCCGGCATCTCTACATGCGGGATCAGCTGTTTTTCATGTAATCCCTGCTCGATTGCCGCATAGATCGTATTATAAACTTCCTGCTGATTATTAAAACGCAGCTCCATCTTTGTCGGATGCACATTTACATCTACGTGTTCCCCGTCGATTTCTATATGAAGTACTACAAACGGATACTTGTGCTGCATCGTAAAATCTTTATATCCATCTTCAATTGCTCTGGCAATGATATTGTTCTTTGCATAGCGTCCATTAAGATAATAATTTTCAAAATTACGGTTTCCTCTGGAAATAATCGGCTTTCCAAGGAATCCTGTAATCTTAATTCCGTTGCTTTCATAATCAGCATTTAAAAGATTTGCCGCAATTTCCCTTCCGTAAATATGATAGATCACATCTTTTAATTTCCCATTTCCGGAAGTGTGAAGCTTTGACTGTCCATTATTAATAAACTGAAATGAAATATGTGGATGAGAAAGTGCCAGCCTGGTCATCAGATCCCCTACATGACTTGCCTCAGTCATCGGTGTTTTCAGGAATTTTCTTCTCGCCGGCGTATTATAGAATAGCTGACGGATGATAAAGGTTGTTCCATCCGGTGCTCCGGTATCTTCCAGATCTTCTTCTTTTCCGCCCGCAATACGGTACAGCGTTCCAAACGTCTGATCCTTCGTCTTTGTGATCAGTTCCACCTGTGATACCGCTGATATACTCGAAAGCGCTTCCCCACGGAACCCCAGAGATCCTATATGCACCAGATCATCCACGGAACGTATCTTGCTCGTAGAATGGCGCAGGAATGCAGAACGGACATCTTCTCTGTCTATTCCGCATCCGTTATCTGTAATTCTCATAAATGAGATCCCGCCTTCTTTAATCTCGACCACAACCGCTGTCGCTCCGGCGTCAATTGCATTTTCCACCAGCTCTTTTACTACTGATGCCGGTCTTTCAATCACTTCTCCGGCTGCAATCTTATCAATTGTAATAGGGTCCAGTACCTGAATCTTACTCATATATTACCACCTGTTCTTCAGTTTGTTCTGAAGCTGATATAACGTATTCAGCGCATCGATCGGCGTCAGATTCGCAAGATCCAGTTCCTTGATCTCCTGGATCACATCATCATCTTTTACCGTATCAAACAGAGACATCTGCGCCAGATCCACTTCATCAAAATGTTTTGCCTTGGGTTTACTATGCTCCTGTCCTTGTACAGCAATGTCCTTGATATGTCCGGTTACATCTGCCTGTACCAGTTCTTCTACGATTTCCTTTGCCCTGTCTGTTACCGACTGCGGCACACCTGCAAGTCTTGCAACCTGGATTCCATAGCTCTTATCTGCTCCACCTTTGACAATCTTACGAAGGAAGATGATATCATCCCCTTTTTCCTTTACTGCGATACAGTAATTATTCACATTATCAATCTTACCCTCTAATTCGGTAAGTTCGTGGTAATGCGTTGCAAATAACGTCTTTGCGCCAAGCAGTTTACTGTTACTGATGTATTCAATTACTGCCCACGCAATACTGAGTCCGTCAAACGTACTGGTTCCACGACCGATCTCATCCAGGATCAGAAGGCTCTTACTCGTTGCATTCCTTAATATATTCGCCACTTCCGTCATCTCTACCATAAACGTACTCTGCCCGCTTGCCAGGTCATCAGAAGCTCCCACACGCGTAAATATACGGTCAACCACACCAATATTGGCAGAAGAAGCCGGTACAAAAGAGCCAATCTGCGCCATCAGGACAATCAGGGCCGTCTGTCTCATGTATGTCGACTTTCCTGCCATATTCGGTCCTGTAATTACAGAGATTCTGTTCTTTTTATCATTCAAATATGTATCATTGCAGATAAACATGTCATTGGAAATCATCTTTTCCACTACCGGATGACGTCCGTCTTTAATATCGATCACTCCACGGTCATTCATCTTAGGTCTGACATAATTATTCTGTTCTGCAACCAGTGCCAGTGATGCAAATGCATCCAGCTTTGCAATTGCCTTGGCTGTATTCTGGATTCTCACCACTTCTTTTCCAATCGTATCCCTGACTTCGGAATACAATTGGTATTCCAGAGCATACAGCTTATCCTCCGCACCAAGAATGGTATCTTCCAGTTCTTTTAATTCCGGAATGATATAGCGTTCTGCATTGGCAAGGGTCTGTTTTCTCGTATAATAATCCGGCACCAGATCTTTGAAAGAATTTGTAACTTCCAGATAATACCCAAAAACCTTATTATACTTGATCCGCAGATTCTTAATCCCTGTCTTCTCCCTTTCGTCAGATTCCAGTTTCGCAAGCCATTCTTTTCCATCGGATTTTGCACTACGAAGCTTATCTACCTCCGCATTATAGCCATCCTTAATAATCCTGCCTTCCTTCATGGCAATCGGCGGATCTTCTTTGATGGATTCACTGACCAACGTACACAGATCTTCCAATGTATCAAGTCCATCATACAGTTCTTTTAAAAGCGGTGTCTGCATATCGCTTAAGATACATTTGATATGTGGGAGCATCGCAAGAGAACTCTGGAATGCGATCAGATCTCTTGGATTCGCTGACTGATATGTAATCTTACAAACCAGACGTTCCAGATCATAGACCGGAGACAGGTACTCTCTGATCTCTTCCCTTGAAATCGCATTTTTCATCAGCTCATCCACTGCATCCAGACGCTTCTCGATCGCATTTTTATCAATCAACGGCTGCTCGATATATTTACGAAGGGCTCTTGCCCCCATTGCCGTCTTCGTCTTATCCAGCACCCAGAGAAGAGAACCTCTTTTCTGTTTGTCACGGAGTGTCTCACACAATTCTAGATTACGTCTTGTAGAACTATCCAGAAGCATATATTTTCCAGAAGCATAGATCGTCAGATGGGAAATGTGTGACAGATCTCTTTTCTGCGTTTCTACCAGGTACTGAAGCAACGCCCCTGCAGCGATCACTCCGCAGTCATAATCTGCAAGTCCAAGGCCTTCGATCGTTCCTGCATGAAAATGTTCTTTCAGTATTCTCTCACAGATTGCATCATCAAAATACCAGGAATCCAGGGAATATACCGTGATACCAAGTTTTTCTTTTAACAATTCAAAATCCATGCCACTCATATAGAGCGCCTCATTACAGACCAGTTCTGACGGCATGAATTTGTAAATCTCATCAAATAATTTTTCTGCATTTTCAATCTCTGTTACCATGTACTCGCCTGTCGTTACATCTGCAACAGATACTCCAAAACGGTCCGAAACATAGGCAATACACATGATATAATTATTTTTGGTCTCATCTAATGCCTGTGTATCCAGGTTCGTTCCCGGTGTTACAATTCTTACAACATCTCTTTTTACAAGTCCCTTTGCAGTCGCCGGGTCTTCCATCTGTTCACAGATTGCTACTTTATAGCCTTTTGATACCAGCCGGTTCAGATATCCGTCTACCGCATGATAAGGAACGCCGCACATTGGCGCACGTTCCTCTAATCCACAGTTTTTTCCAGTTAATGTTATCTCAAGTTCTTTCGAAGCAGTCAGCGCATCGTCAAAGAACATCTCATAAAAGTCTCCCAATCTATAAAAGAGGATGCAGTCCGGATATTCCTTTTTCGTCTGCATATACTGCTGCATCATTGGTGTTAATTCTGCCACTTTTCTTCTCCTCTTGTCTTTTTTATTTTTACATTTCATTATAGCATTTATATTTTGAATTTGAAAGGATAGATTTTCTCACAAAATGCGGCTTCTCTTCTCCATATAAGAAATGAAGAATATTCGCACTTAGATATATCCCGACCGCACACAGCACGGAAAATAATATCATAAACGGCAGACAAATCTGGCCAAACAGCTGAAACGGCATCCGGCTGTAATCCCACACATGAAGTGCCAGCCATTTATTCACGATAATCCCGGTTATAAACTCCATGGCGGTTACGAAGATACTGCATCTTATGACCTGCCTGAAAAAATCATCCCGCCAATGCACCACACGTCCCTGATAGGTAAAAAACATCATACAGATTCCACCCAGTACGAACATCGACCAGTGTGAAAATCCACGGAAGATAACCTCTAATGAATAATAGATCCATCCTCCCACACCCCACAAAAATAAATATTCACTGATTCTTTTCATACAAAAACGCCCTCACTATCTTGTTAATTACTACATAGTTTGAGCGTTTTCTTTCTGAATTATAATACAATTATTCTGCCAGTTCTCCCAGATAATAGAAACCTTTGCATTCTGTCAGTCTGACATCAGCCAGACGGCCGATCATTCCCTTATCTCCTTTGATATGTACCAGAAGATTATTACTTAATCTTCCTGTTACCATAGTCGGATCATGATCACTTACCGATTCGATAAGTGCTGTCTGAACAGTTCCTTCATGTACCGAGCATACCTCAGCAGCAATCGACTGTACTTCTTTTAACAGTCTGTCAAAGCGGTTCTTCACCACATCTTCCGGCACCTGGTCTTCCATTACAGCAGCC